>Ga0194132_10010700_pt1 | contig 12099 bp, 9 predicted proteins | sample TA2KigOf80mmetaG_FD_148612 | JGI IMG/M metagenome (GOLD analysis project Ga0194132, IMG submission 148612) | Freshwater microbial communities from Lake Tanganyika, Tanzania - TA2015054 Kigoma Offshore 80m | ecosystem: Environmental > Aquatic > Freshwater > Lake | place: Tanzania: Lake Tanganyika... | reverse complement strand
CGGCAGCCAATCACAGGGACCCGGCAACAATGCTTCGGTAACATTCCTGGATCAGTGAATCATCTGCCCTTCGGTAACATTCTTGTTTGAGTTGACACGGGTCACCAGACTGTGCGCTGGTGGGTACAAGCTGCACTGAAAAGGGTGGTCTTACTGGCATTAGAAGGGGCTGGCGTCCCGCCGGGGCAGCCTCATCGGCTTGCTGCTCCTCTGGGAAGCCAGCACCCACCGGCTCTTCAGACTGGTGTAGGCCAGGGCTGCCAGAAACAGAAGGGCGCTGAAGAGCACCACGCTGGCCCCGGAGGACACGTCCACGTAGTAGCTGAGATAGATGCCCGCCAGCCCACAGAACGCTCCTGTGCCTGTGGACAGTACGACCATGGTCCGGAAGCTGTCGGTGAGCAACCGGGCCACAATGGGCGGGATGACAATGGCCGCGGCGATGAGGGTTACCCCCAGCACCTGCATGGAGACGACAATGGTGGCCGCCAGCACCAGGGAGAAGAGGGCATCCACCCAGCCGGTGGGTACCCCGTAGAAGCGCGCTACCTCCGGATCGAAGGTGGCGAACAAGAAGAGTTTGTAACCCAAGAACAAGATGACGGCGATGGCGATGGTTACTGCGATAATGGCTATCAGGTTCCCAGGGCTGACGCCCAGGATGTTGCCGAACAAGGCAGCATCGAAGCTGCGGGTGAAGGCCTTGAACCGGCTAATCAGGGCGATGCCCACGGCAAAGCTGGCGGTGGTGATGATGCCGATTGCCGCGTCGGAGCCGATCTTTCCCTTGCGGGTGGTGAGGGTGATGAGTAGTGCGGACAGGAACCCCCAGAGGCTGGCGCCCACGTAGAAGTTGAACGACATTACATAGCTCACCACCGCGCCACCGAACACGGCGTGGGAAAGCCCGTGGCCGATGTAGGCCATGCCCCGCAGGACAATGTAGACACCCAGCAGCCCGCATATCCCCCTACTAGCGTCGCGGCCACCAGGCCCCGCACGAAGAACTGGTACAGGAATGGCTCAAGCATGGCGGTGGGTGGTGGAAGCCGCCCCTTCCCTTGTGGAGTGGTCACCGCCACTCCCGTTGGCCCCGCCGCTACCATTTAAGGGGTGCGGGCTTTCCGCCACCAGCATCATCCCCTGGTAGTTAATCACCGGCATCTCCGCCCCGTAGGTGAGGAGCAGGTTTGGCGAGGTGATACCTGGTCCGGTGGGCCCTCTGCCAGGATGTGACCATTGACGCACACCAGCCAGGTCAGGTGCACCGCCACGGCGTTGATTTCATGGGTGGTCATGATGATGGTGACGCCCTGGTGGTTCAGCTCATGGAGTAGATGCATCACATCGTCTCGGGTCTTGATGTCCACGCCGCTGGTGGGTTCGTCCAATAGCAGGAGGTCCGGGCTGCTGACCAACGCCCGCGCCAGAAACACCCGTTGCTGCTGTCCGCCGGACAATTCCCGGATATGCCGGCGGCCCAGGCTGGCGATGCCCAGCCGCTCCATCATTTGTCGGGCTACTGCCCAGTCCGCCTGCCCGTGCCAGGGGACGAGGATGTTGTTCCTGGTGCGGCCCATCATCACCACCTCTTCCACCGTCACCGGGAAGTTCCAGTCAATGGTCTCTAACTGGGGCACGTAGCCCGCCAGGGGCCTTCGCTGACGGAGCGACACGCCTCGCACCAGCACGTCGCCCTGGTACAGGTGGGCAGTGCCTAGGTAAATTCGACAATTAGATGCTCCAGTTTACGGCAGCGGCCAGATGGAGTGCCGCCAAGTAATAGAGGCTCCTCCGGTCATAGCGGGTGGCGATTCTGCGCCAGTGCTTGAGCTTGTTGAAGGCGCGCTCAATCAAATTCCTGCGCTTGTACAGTTCCCGGTCGTATTCCTGGGGGTGCTTACGATTGGACTTGGGCGGTATGACTGGGATGGCTCCTTGCTGGCGGACGAACGCCAGGATTCGGTTGCTGTCATATCCCTTGTCGGCAATCACGTGGGTGGCCTGGACCCCCGTCAACAGTGGTATTGCCTGGGGCGCGTCCCCAGCCTGGCCGCCAGTGAGGATAAACCGTATGGGTTGGCCGGTGGCGTCCACTGCCATCTGAATCTTGGTGCTCAGTCCTCCTCGGGAACGCCCCAAAGCCTGGTCTTTGGCCCCCCTTTTCCGCAGGCTGCCTGTTGGTGGGCCCGGATAATGGTGGAATCGATCATGATGTACGTGTTCTTGGGGTCCGCCAGTAACACCTGGAAGATGCGCCCCCAAATCCCAGCCTTGGCCCAGCGAGTGAAGCGCTTGTGAGCGCTCTTCCAGTTCCCATATTCGGCAGGCAAGTGTTTCCAATGAGCGCCACTGCGCAGCACCCACAAGACGCCGTTCACAAACCCTCGGTTGTCCTTGGCGGTCACTCCCACCCATCCGGGGCGGCCTGGCAAGAAGCCCTCTATTTGGCGCCATTGGGAGGCGTTCAGCTCATATCTCTTCATGCAAGTCTCCTTTCCTTCCCGAAGACTTACACACTACTCTTCAGCGGGTTTATACTGCGTCTCTGCCCCAATGCCAATTTCTAAACAAATTGTCGAATTTACCTAGTTCCGGCGCTGTCGCCGGGGCATGGGAGCACCGTGGGCCGCCCAGATTAACGCCGTGGTGGGGGTAGCCCTGGTCGGTTCGCTGGCTTTGGTCGCTCCTAAACTTCGCAGGGCGTAGCCGGAGATGGTCAGGGGCATTCTCTTACCGCCGGTGGGGAAAAAGGGCAGTGCCTGCCACCGAGCCGAAGACAACAAGAAACTGCGTCCGGTCATATTTATTGACATGCGGGTCTGGGGGGAATAAATTCGGTGCTAACACGAATAGGTCGTTCACATAGGGAACGTCCGGAGGAGAGGTGCCATATGTACACAGTACCAGACGTCGATGAAGTAGTGGCAGTGGCCAGGGAACTGGGGATCCACTTGGGTCCTGATGAGGCCATCCTGTACCGGAAATTCCTGATGGAACAGATGGGAAAACTCGACGCCTTTGTGCAAGCTCGGTTGGAGGAGCCTAAGCCTCCGATGGTCTCGGCCGACCGCAAGCCTGGATACCGGCCTAGCCCAGCAGAAGACCCGCTCAACGCCTGGATGTGGAAATGCCGAATTGAGGGCGCTGCTGAAGGCCTGCTTGCCGGCAAGACCGTCAGTTTCAAGGACCACATCGCCGTCGCAGGGATGCCCATGAGCTTCGGCTCCTTTGCCCTGGAAGGCTTCATGTCCGACTTCGACGCGACCGTCGTCACACGTGTGCTAAATGAGGGAGGCACCATCATCGGCAAGAACGTCATGAATGGCCTGAGTGGGGGCTTCGGAACTGGGGGCGCCATCGGTGACTATGGGCGACCCCTTAATCCCCACAACCACGATCACGTCACCGGGGGATCATCCTCGGGCTCCGGTGCGGCCGTGGCCGCCCGCGAGGTGGACATCTCCTTCGGCGGAGATCAGGGGGGCTCCATCCGAATCCCTGCGGCTTACTGCGGCATCGTCGGACTCAAACCTACCTTCGGGTTGGTGTCGCACTTCGGGATCGGTTTCGGCTCGGACCAGAGCATCGACTACACGGGCCCCATGGCCCGTACCGTGGAGGATGTGGCAGCTGCCCTCCAGGCCACCGCGGGTTACGACTCTTACGATCCCCGCCAAACGCGAGACGTCCCGACGAGCATCGATGTTCTCAGCCGGCTGGCCGACGGTGTGTCCGGGCTGCGCATCGGGGTGCTCCAGGAAGGCTTCGATGATGCCCAGGTTGAAGTGCGTGACCTGGTGATGGCGGCGGTCAATGTACTCGCCGAGGCGGGTGCCGACGTGTTAAAGGTTTCAGTTCCAGAGCACCACGCTGTCCGCGCGGCCCAAGCCGCCCTCACAGGTGAAGGCGCCCTCGCCATATTCAACACCGGGTTCTTTGCCGCCTTCACAAGGACCTACTACCCCGCATCTATTGTCACTGCCATTAACAAGATGTGGGCCTCCCGCGCAGACGTGCTTGCGCCACGCACCAAGTTGTCGCTCATTGCCGCCGAGCTGAGCCGCCGGAACTACCACGGCCGCGTGTACGCCAAAGCTCAAAATGTGCGTCCCACCTATATCAAGGCCTACGATGCCGCACTAGCCGACGTGGACGTGCTGGTGATGCCTACGTGTATCACGACGGCGCCCAAGAATCACACGCCTGGAAGCTATCTAGAGGCCGTAGAGGACAATCTCGCCACGATCAATTCCAGCGGCTCCCGCAACACTCAGCCTTTCAACTACACCGGCCACCCAGCGCTCGCCCTTCCCGTGGGCAAGTCATCGGCTGGGCTTCCAATCAGCATGCAAATCGTCGGGCGCTTCTTCGACGACCCGCTCCTCTTGAGGGCCGCTTACGCCTACCAGCAGTCGACCGACTGGGACAAAATCATCGGCATCCATTCCTGATCGGGCCGGGACCCAGGCAAAGATAGCATAACCTTCCAGCGAGCCGATTCGCCAACTAATCATACCTTTTAGGCCGGTGACCAGGTATCCAAAACCTAATCTCTGGGGAGCCGCGAAAATGGGGCCGCTGGCAGCTATGACCAGCGGCTCCGGCTTTTTGGCGCTGCCGGTTTTCACCTCACCAATTTCCTGGCGGCATAGGTAATCCGCAGCCCCACCTCGCATTGACCTGGTCATTCAGCCTTGACAGTTCCCGCCGCAGGGTTAAAATCAGGACAGTATCGTTCCCCGCTGCGGCACGAGGCTGTCATGGCAACAGAACGACTCAAACGGCAGATTGTGCGGCTCCTTGATGAAGCTGAGGAAGCTGCGGCGCAATGTAACTGGGAAGTAGTCCGTGACCGTGCGCAGCATGTTCTGACGTTCGACCCTACCGCCCGGAGCTGGCCTGGAGCCTGTGTGACTACGCCGACCTGCTGCTCCAGGGCAACCGGCCTGGCGACGGGCAGAAGGCCATGTCCCTGCTGGACGAATCCCTGGCCATCTCCAGCCAGCTGGGCATGAAGCCCCTGATGCAGCGGGTGCTGTCCCGGCGGGAGATTCTGCTGGCTTAGGGTCATGCTAACCAAGAATCCCCCAGCCATCTAGGAATAGGAAGTTCATCCAGAACCATCCAGCGATGGGGCCAACCAGGAGGTCAGTGATGCACGTTGGTATGGCAACCATTTTCCAGAATCCCCACCAGCAACTCTCCGATTACCAGGTCTACCGCAAGGAACTGCACCTGGCCGACCAGGCTGAACCCCTGGGTTACCAGTCCATCTGGGGGGTGGAGCACCACTTCACTGACTACACTTTGTGCCCCGATGTTCTCCAGTTCCTGTCCTATATGGCCGGGCGCACCGAACGGGCCAAGCTGGGATCGGCAGTAGTAGTCTTGCCCTGGCACGACCCACTGCGGGTGGCCGAGGAAGTGTCCATGCTGGACCAGCTCAGCGGCGGCCGGGCCATCCTGGGTATTGGGCGTGGCCTGGCCAGGGTGGAGTACCAGGGCTTCCGGCTGGACATGGCCGAATCCCGCGCCCGGTTCCTGGAGTCGGCAGAGTGCCTGCTCAGCGGCCTGAAGAAAGGCTACTGCGAGTACCAGGGCCAGTTCATCAACCAGCCCCGCCGGGACATCCGGCCCCAACCGTCCAAGACCTTCCGGGGCCGCACCTATGCCGCCGCCATCTCTCCCGAGTCCTCCCGCATTATGGCCGAGCTGGGAGTGGGAATGCTGGTCATCCCCCAAAAGCCCTGGGAGGAGGTATCCCAAGACCTCCAGGGCTACCGGCAGGTCTACCTCAAAGTGAACCAGGAAGAAGCCCCGCCTCCCATTGCCGTGGCCTGGACCTTCTGCCATGAGGACGGGGAGCGGGCCTACCAGATGGCCCGGCGTTACATTGGAGGGTACTGGCAAACGGTGATGGACCACTACGAGTTCAAGGCGGACCATCTCAAGGACATCCCGGGATATGAGTACTACGGCAAAATTACAGAGAAGCTGGTGAAGTATGGGGACGACAGGGTGGTAGACTTCTTTGTCAACTTGCAAGTGTGGGGCACACCGGAGCAATGCTACCAGAAGGCTCTGGACATTCACCGCTGGACGGGCAACGACCACTATGTCGGGGTGTTCAGCTACGCTGCAATGCCTTACGAGGAAGCGGAGGGCAGCATGAAGCTATTTGCCAGGGAGGTCCTTCCAGCACTCCAGAGGTTTGAGCCAAGACCAGTAGAGGTGGGTTAGGCATCTCAACAGGCGGAGGCACAACTATGGCCGAGTGGTTCAAGAAAGGGACGTTGGGGACCCTGCTGGATGAGGCGGCCGAGCGGTGGGGTCCTAGAGAAGCCCTTTACTACGCGGGCCAGCGCTGGAGCTTCGCGCAGCTTCAAGCAGAGGTCAACCTCGCCGCCCGGGCCTTCGTAAGGCTGGGAATCCAGCCAGGGGACAAGGTCTCCCTCTGGATGCCCAACCGACCGGAATGGCTTTACTGCTTCTTCGCCCTGGCCAAGGTTGGCGCTGTGACTGTGCCCATCAACACCCGATTCCGCACCAATGACCTGGAGTACGTGGTTCGGCAGTCCGATTCCACTACTCTGATTACCGTGGACCGTTCCGGCCCAGTGGACTACCTGGGCATGGTGCGGGAGGTCTGCCCAGAGATCAAGTGGGGCAACCCCAACGACCTGCGCCCGGCCAGGTTCCCCGAGCTGAAGCGGGTGCTAGTCCTGGGGGACAGCCCATATCCAGGGACCCACCGCTGGGATGAGGCGATGGCGGCCGGGGAAGCGGCGCCCCAGGAGGAGGTAGAGCGCCGCCACCAGCGAGTGGGCCCAGATGAAACTGTGGTCATCATGTATACCTCCGGGACTACGGGCTTCCCCAAGGGAGTGATGCACTGCCACAACGTCCAGCGCACCGTCATGGACCTGGCCAGCCGCATGGGCGTGACTTCCCGGGACGTGATCCTGATGTACCTTCCCCTGTTCCATTGCTTCGGCCTGTATATGGGCCCGCTGATGTCCGTCATCAGTGGAGCACGCATGGTGTTGACCACGCTGTTCGACCCTGGAGAGGCGCTGCGCCTCATCCAGCAGGAGCGGGCCACCATCCTCCACGGGTTTGATACGCACTTCCATGCCCTGACCACCCATCCCGATTGCGAGAAGGCCCACCGCAGCAGCCTGCGTATCGGTATCCTGGCCGCCGGGATGGCCAGCAGCGAGCCAGCGGCCCGCCGCGCGCAGAAACTGTTGTGCCCTACCCTGAGCGCCTGGGGCATGACCGAAGTAGGCGTTGGCGCTGCCCTCTCCTTCCTGGACTCGCCGGAGGACGACCGCTGCCTGACCTCTGGCTATCCGCTACCCGGCTATGAGTTTAAGGTCTTCGACCCAGCTACCGGAGCAGTTGTGCCGCCCAGAAGTATGGGCGAGCTATGGGTGCGGGGCTATGGCCTGATGCAGGGGTACTACAAGAAGCCGGAGGAGACGGCCCGGATCATCGACCCCGAGGGCTGGCTGCACACCGGCGACGTGGTGACCATGCGGGAGGATGGGGTCATCCGCTTCCTGGGGCGGTACAAAGACCTGCTTAAGGTTGGCGGAGAGAACGTGGACCCTGTGGAGGTGGAACGCTTGTTGCTGAACCATCCGGCCATTGACCAGGTGCAGGTGGTTGGCGTTCCTGACCTGCGACTTAGCGAAGTGCCCTGCGCCTGCGTGGTGCCCAAGGCGGGCCAGCAGGTAGCCAATGAAGAGCTGGCAGCCCTCTGCCGCGGCAAGCTGGCCAGCTTCAAGATACCCCGCCACACGTTGATCATGGAGGAATTTCCCATGACCTCCAGCGGCAAGGTGCAGAGGTTCCGGTTGCGGGAGATGGCGGTTGAAAAGCTAGGGTTGCTGGAGGCAGTTCGGGCGAGAACTGGGTGAGAATCGTGGAAGTGGAAAGGCTGCTGGTCAAGACGCTCCACCCCACCGCGATCAGCACGGCCAGATATGTGTTACGGTGTAGTTCGACCCTCCCCCGTCTCCACCAAGAACACGGTACGCTTTCCGCACAGTCCCGATGGTCAATCGGGACTGTTTCGTTAATCGGCGCCACTCTGTCGGAAGCCGAGGAGTTCTTCCGCGACCTGCGGGAGCGTGACCCGCAAGAGTACCAACGTATCCGCAACCTGCGGGACGGGCTTAGGACGGCGCGGCACTCTTCAAAGGGCGCCGGGACGGTGCTTGTGCTGGCCAAGGCCGGGGATTTTCTGCGTCTTTACGTCCGCAACTTGAAAGACCAGGCGGTTGACATCGACACTATGGACGCTCTTCAGCTCGCTGTTTGTAGTCCGGAAGAGACACCCGTAGGGCTGCCCGCTGACCTGAACAGTGTATTGACGTCTGTGAAGCTTCACTTGGAGAAAGACGTGGATGACCTTTGGGCGCAACGCAAGACCAGAAGCAACCTGAGTGCGGGCCAGCGCTACGTCCTGACCGAGATGGACAGTCTTAGGCGGGACCGCCCAGTGTTAGATGCCGACGGCGGCATCGGGCGCTTGTCTGAAGCTGTGTCCCGTACTCGCCAGAAGCGCTTCCAGACCGGCTGCGACCGGCTGCGCCGGAACAAAGTGGAGGGGGAAATGCTCCTGCGGAGGGTGCGTCAACTCTATTATGATTGCGGCCTCCACTTGGAACACGCTGCCGCCGAGGAAGAGGAAGTTGAAACGCGTATCCCCAGGATAGTGGCGGTGTACGCGCTGGTATAGGTGGATGATGCACCACTTTCTTTCTCAAGTTGAAGCAGGTGTCCAAAACCTAAGCCTTGAGGCAAGACAGAAATCTGACGAGTTTAGGTATGGGCTCCAGCGTGGTCCTGCGACAGGCAGAATGAACACTCGAGGATCACCCAGCATGGTCACCATAGCCATCCAGCGGCAGGTTGGCCTCGGGGAACAGCCACGCCGCCGCGCATCCGGCTCGCCTGCTATTCATTCCTCGGGTTGGCGCAGCCAACCAGGGAAGGGACTCGGCGGAGCATATAAGCAACGGTGTGCCACTTTTAGTCCACGGCTCCGCGCATTAGTTTGAAACTAACCGCCGCGCTGCGCCAGGCAACGTACCCCCTGGCCATACTGCGCCAGCGGAATTTTGGGCTGGTCTGGTTATCCACCTCGTTGGCCGCGATGGGGTCTCAAATGGAGACGTTAGTGCTGGGCTGGTACGTGCTCACCCTGACCGACTCCCCCTTTCTGGTAGGACTGCTTGGCGCGGCCCGGTTAGGACTCAACTTCCTGGCACTTTTTGCCGGAACCATCGCCGACCACGTGAGCCGTCAGTCCCTTCTCACCGCGGTGGAGTATGTCATGGCCGCCCTGGGCTTGATAATGCTGGGGCTGATACTCAGCGGGACGCTTGAGGTGTGGCACATCTTTGCCTTGACACTGGTGGGCGGGTTGGTCCGCATGTTTCAAACCCCGTCCGCACAATCGCTGGTGGCCGACACTCTGGCCCCGGAGCGCATTGCCAACGGCGCCGCCCTGACCACCATGGGGAGAAATCTAGCCACCATCGTCGGTCCCCTGGCTGGCGGTGTCCTGTTCGAGGCCTCCGGGGCCGAAGGTGCGTACTTTGCCATCGTGCTCTTATACGTGATGAGCGGGTTCGCTGCCCTGCTGGTGAGGGCATCCAGGACCGCCAGTGCAAAGGATAGGGGATCGGTGCTCGGCTCGACGCTCCAGGGGTTGAAGTACGTAAAAGGAGAGCAGGTGCTCTGGGCCACCCTGTTGGTCGCTGTTATCGCTAACTTGACCGGCTGGCCGCTCCACACCAACTTGATGCCCATCTTTGCCCGGGACGTGCTGGACACTGGAGCGGCAGGTCTGGGGATGCTGATGTCGGCATTTGGGGTCGGCGCCCTTGGCGGGTCAATGGTCCTGGCGTGGGTTAGAAACCTGAGATACGCTGGCAGGCTGCTGCTGGTCGCCATAGTACTCTGGCACGCCACCATGGTGGCCTTCGCCGCCAGCACCTTCATCCCCTTGTCCCTGGGGATTCTGGTGTTCACCGGAGCGGCCTTTTCAGCAACCCAGGTGCTGATGCTCACGGTGCTGCTGCAGACGGCGCCTCCCGACTATCGGGGGCGAGTCATGGGACTGCGGGTCCTGGCGATCTATGGTCACGCCTTGGGAAGCGTTAGTTCCGGCGCCGTCGCCGGAGCCTGGGGAGCACCGTGGGCTGCCCAGATTAACGCCGTGGTGGGGGTAGCCCTGGTCGGTTCGCTGGCTTTGGTCGCTCCTAAACTTCGCAGGGCGTAGCCGGAGATGGTCAGGGGCATTCTCTTACCGCCGGTGGGGAAAAAGGGCAGTGCCTGCCACCGAGCCGAAGACAACAAGAAACTGCGTCCGGTCATATTTATTGACATGCGGGTCTGGGGGGAATAAATTCGGTGCTAACACGAATAGGTCGTTCACATAGGGAACGTCCGGAGGAGAGGTGCCATATGTACACAGTACCAGACGTCGATGAAGTAGTGGCAGTGGCCAGGGAACTGGGGATCCACTTGGGTCCTGATGAGGCCATCCTGTACCGGAAATTCCTGATGGAACAGATGGGAAAACTCGACGCCTTTGTGCAAGCTCGGTTGGAGGAGCCTAAGCCTCCGATGGTCTCGGCCGACCGCAAGCCTGGATACCGGCCTAGCCCAGCAGAAGACCCGCTCAACGCCTGGATGTGGAAATGCCGAATTGAGGGCGCTGCTGAAGGCCTGCTTGCCGGCAAGACCGTCAGTTTCAAGGACCACATCGCCGTCGCAGGGATGCCCATGAGCTTCGGCTCCTTTGCCCTGGAAGGCTTCATGTCCGACTTCGACGCGACCGTCGTCACACGTGTGCTAAATGAGGGAGGCACCATCATCGGCAAGAACGTCATGAATGGCCTGAGTGGGGGCTTCGGAACTGGGGGCGCCATCGGTGACTATGGGCGACCCCTTAATCCCCACAACCACGATCACGTCACCGGGGGATCATCCTCGGGCTCCGGTGCGGCCGTGGCCGCCCGCGAGGTGGACATCTCCTTCGGCGGAGATCAGGGGGGCTCCATCCGAATCCCTGCGGCTTACTGCGGCATCGTCGGACTCAAACCTACCTTCGGGTTGGTGTCGCACTTCGGGATCGGTTTCGGCTCGGACCAGAGCATCGACTACACGGGCCCCATGGCCCGTACCGTGGAGGATGTGGCAGCTGCCCTCCAGGCCACCGCGGGTTACGACTCTTACGATCCCCGCCAAACGCGAGACGTCCCGACGAGCATCGATGTTCTCAGCCGGCTGGCCGACGGTGTGTCCGGGCTGCGCATCGGGGTGCTCCAGGAAGGCTTCGATGATGCCCAGGTTGAAGTGCGTGACCTGGTGATGGCGGCGGTCAATGTACTCGCCGAGGCGGGTGCCGACGTGTTAAAGGTTTCAGTTCCAGAGCACCACGCTGTCCGCGCGGCCCAAGCCGCCCTCACAGGTGAAGGCGCCCTCGCCATATTCAACACCGGGTTCTTTGCCGCCTTCACAAGGACCTACTACCCCGCATCTATTGTCACTGCCATTAACAAGATGTGGGCCTCCCGCGCAGACGTGCTTGCGCCACGCACCAAGTTGTCGCTCATTGCCGCCGAGCTGAGCCGCCGGAACTACCACGGCCGCGTGTACGCCAAAGCTCAAAATGTGCGTCCCACCTATATCAAGGCCTACGATGCCGCACTAGCCGACGTGGACGTGCTGGTGATGCCTACGTGTATCACGACGGCGCCCAAGAATCACACGCCTGGAAGCTATCTAGAGGCCGTAGAGGACAATCTCGCCACGATCAATTCCAGCGGCTCCCGCAACACTCAGCCTTTCAACTACACCGGCCACCCAGCGCTCGCCCTTCCCGTGGGCAAGTCATCGGCTGGGCTTCCAATCAGCATGCAAATCGTCGGGCGCTTCTTCGACGACCCGCTCCTCTTGAGGGCCGCTTACGCCTACCAGCAGTCGACCGACTGGGACAAAATCATCGGCATCCATTCCTGATCGGGCCGGGACCCAGGCAAAGATAGCATAACCTTCCAGCGAGCCGATTCGCCAACT
>Ga0194132_10010698_pt1 | contig 12100 bp, 12 predicted proteins | sample TA2KigOf80mmetaG_FD_148612 | JGI IMG/M metagenome (GOLD analysis project Ga0194132, IMG submission 148612) | Freshwater microbial communities from Lake Tanganyika, Tanzania - TA2015054 Kigoma Offshore 80m | ecosystem: Environmental > Aquatic > Freshwater > Lake | place: Tanzania: Lake... | reverse complement strand
TGGCTCACGATCTGATACCGCGTGAAGAGTGGGATGTCATCGGTGTACATCTTCAGGCGACGGCCACCTTCGGCCGGCATGAAGCGCTGCATGTATTCCGAGACCACTGAATGCGCGTTCGGCTCGTCGACGAGCACCTCGCCGATGTCGTCCGAGAAGTAATCACGCAGCGCACGGGTGACCGGATCGCTCTCGCGGTAGACGAGCAGCGGCGAGGGGCGCTCGAGCACGGCTTTGACGATCTCGTCCCACTGGATTTTAAGGTTGTCGAGATCCCACTGCAGTTCTTCGGTGGCACGACCGAGGCCCGCGGTGCGCACGATGGCGCCCATGCCCGCGGGGATGACAAGCGCATCCATGATGCTCTTCATCTGATCGCGCTCCTCACCCTCGATGCGGCGGCTGACGCCGCCGGCGCGGGGATTGTTCGGCATCAGGACGAGGAAGCGTCCGGCCAGCGAAATGTAGGTGGTGAGGGCGGCACCCTTGTTGCCGCGTTCTTCCTTTTCGACCTGGACGACGATGTCCTGGCCTTCCTGCAGGACCTCGCGCATGTTGATGCGCCCGCCCGAGGGGTTTTTGAGGAAATACTCTCGGGAGATTTCCTTGAGGGGAAGGAAACCATGGCGCTCGGCGCCATAATCTACGAAGCAGGCTTCGAGCGAGGGCTCGATGCGGGCGATACGCCCTTTGTAGATATTCGCTTTTTTCTGTTCTCGGGAGGGAAGCTCGATCGAGAGGTCGTAAAGCTTCTGTCCGTCAACGAGAGCGACTCGCAGCTCTTCCTGCTGCGTCGCGTTTACCAACATTCTTTTCATGGGACCGAATACTCCGGATTGGAGCCGATAGTCTTCCGGGGGTCGTCCAAGGGGACACCGTGACGCGACGGGCCAGGGGCCTCAGGCGTGCGGGCAGAACCAATGCAGTGATTTGCGTGAGCAGCGTTACGAGAAAGTGAAACACGTTACGACTGTCTTCTTGGTGTCTGGCAACCGAAGGCGCGTCGGGTGACGCTGCGTCTGTCGGCCGGATTCGATGGCCTCGTCGCCGAGGACCAACTAACATGCTGCACTCGCTTCCGGACTGGCTGTAAGGCCGGTTCCGGCGGGCGGGCGCCGCGCTAATGCCTGCGGAAGCGGGCCAAACATGGGCATACGCTCTCGCGACCGGCGGACAATACGATAAAGCCCATGGAAAAACAAGGTCTTACGAATAAACCTGGACACACTGCAGTTCGTCGCGTCACGGTGGGTGAGGACGATACCGGCAGCCGGCTCGACCGGTTCTTGACCCGTCAGTACCCCGACGTGCCGAAGAGCCGGCTTTTCCGCATCGTTCGCAAGGGCGAGGTGCGGGTGAACGGCAGACGGGCGGACATCGATACCCGCTTGGCCTCAGGAGACGAGGTCCGCCTGCCCCCGATTCGGCTCGAACCCAAGCAGGCAGGGTTCGCCGGTCCGGCGGGAGCTCAAGGGCCAGCCGCGACATCGTCCCGTTCGGAGGCGCCGAGTTCGCGGGTTGTCCCTTCGGGCCAGACGAGTCCTGCCGCCCGCTCTCGCGTGCCTGAGTCGCTGATTGCAACGGTCACGGGGGCGATCCTTCATGAAGACGAGCGGCTCCTCGTCATCAATAAACCCGCCGGGCTCGCGGTGCACGGCGGCAGCGGTCTCAGCTTCGGCGTCATCGAGGCACTGCGCGCCGCGCGGCCCGACGAGCGCGAAAAACTCGAGCTCGTCCATCGTCTCGATCGCGATACGAGTGGGGTATTGCTGGTGGCTCGCAAGCCCGCGGTGCTGCGCATGCTACATGCGGGGCTGCGTGAGGGCGAAGGTTTCGAGAAGCGATATCTCGCGCTCGTCAAAGGAAGCTGGCAACTCGGCAAGAAACGCATCGATGCACCGCTGCGCACCGATTTGCGCGTGGGCGGCGAGCGCACCGTGAGAGTTCAGGCCTCAGGCAAAAGTGCGACCAGCGATTTTCGTCCGGTGCAGGGTTTCGGTCGTATCGTCTCGCTGCTTGAAGTGTCGATTCTCACGGGGCGCACGCACCAGATTCGTGTTCATGCGGCGTACGCAGGCCATCCGGTGGCGGGTGATCCGAAATACGGCGATTTCGAGTTCAACAAAGAAATGTGCGAATACGGCTTAGATCGCATGTTTTTGCATGCTTCGAGCCTGTCGTTCGTCTGGCCCGATCTCGGGACGGAATTCAGCGTCAACGCACCACTGCCTCCCGAGCTCGCCCGGGTGATCGATGCACTCTCTATCGGATCGACGCGACGGCGTAGGGGCGCAAGATCTGTGCGACGAAGATCATCGGCAGGCCAATGATCGCGGTAGGGTCGAGGTTCTCCATGCGCTCGAACAAAGAAATCCCGAGTCCCTCGCTCTTGAATCCGCCGGCGCAGTCGGCGGCGGGTTCGCGACGCACGTAGTCGTCGATCTCGACTCGCGTGAGCGTACGAAAGACGCATCGAGTCTCGTCGCGATATCGTTGCCAGAGACCGGCCTCGAGCCCAATGACGGCGACGGCCGTGTGATAGGCGACGGTGTGTCCCGAGAGGCGCTCGAGCATGGCCTTTTGACCTTCGGGGCTGCCCGGTTTGCCGAGGCATTCCTCGCCGAGGGCGCAGACTTGGTCGGAGCCGATGACGAGGGCTTTGGGATGACGCTCGGCGATGGCTTTCGCCTTCGCAAGCGCCAAGCGCTCAGCGAGGGCGGCCGCCGGCTCGCCCGGCAGGCGTGACTCATCGACGTCGGGGCTCGCCACTTCGAAGGGCAGACCGAGCCGGGCGAGTAGGTCCCGTCGGTACCGGGATCCCGAAGCCAGGATCAGGGGGCGGGAGAGGGCGGTCGCTGGGGTTTCGGTCACGGAAAACAACGGTTTACCTCAGGATAGTTTTGACTCGAGGGGGGGGGTGGCCCCTATCATACTCACTCCATGCCGGCCGACTGGTACCGACCTGTAGATGTCGAGCGTCTGGCTGACGTGGGTGAGTTGCGAAAATTCGAGCTGCCACTCGCCGAACTGCCGCGCTTGTCGCCGGCGCTTGCGAGCACCGACGGTTACGCTCAATGTCGCGTCACGTTCGCGAGAGAGCAAGGCCAGCCGGTGGCCGAAGTGGCGGTCGAGGCGCGACTCGGTTTGCGATGCCAGCGTTGCCTGAAACCGGTATGGACCGATGTCGAGAGCCGCTCGCAGGTGCGTTTCGTCACCGATCCCGCGCGGATCGATGAGAGCGACCTTGGCATCGAGCCGACCTTGGCGCTCGAGGGCAAGATCGCACTGCGCGATCTCGTCGAAGAGGAGATGCTCTTGTCGGTGCCGCTCGTGCCGCGTCACGACGACCCTCGCGAATGCGGAGTGTCGGCAGAGGGGGCGGCGGAAGACGATGGAATGCAAAAGCCGTTTGCAGGGCTGGGCGAGCTCCTGAAACGCCAGAGTTGAAGACGAGTCGCCCGGTTTTGATTTCGATTTCTTAGGAGTCCAAAATGCCAGTTCAGAAGAGCCGCAAGACGCCGTCCAAGCGCGGCATGCACCGTTCGCACGACCGACTCTCCAAGCCTGCGCTGTCGGTCGATCCGCAGTCGGGTGAGACGCACTTCCGACACCGCATCACGCCGGATGGCTTCTACCGGGGCAAGCGCGTGATCGAGAAGTCGGCCGACGACGAAGCGACGGGCTGAGCCCTGTACGCGGCGGCACGTCCGTGTCCGCCAGCTCCGGACGGAGCTGATTCTCCATGACCGTCATCGCGCTCGATGTTATGAGCGGCGACTGCGGTGCGCGGGAAAGCGTACCGGCGGCGCTACGCGCGCTCGAGGCGGATGCCGAGTTGCGCCTGCTGTTGGTGGGCCAGCCTTCTGAGATCGAGTCGCTGCTCGCGCAGTCATCGCGGAGTCAGTCGATCGTCGAACGTGTCGAGATCGTACCGGCGAGCGAAGTCGTCGTCATGACTGATTCGCCGCGCGAGGCGATCCGGCGCAAGAAACAATCGTCCATGCGTATCGCGATCGATCTGGTCGCTGAGGGTCGCGCCGACGCGACAGTCAGTGCGGGTAATACCGGCGCGCTGACGGCGATCGCACATTTCGTTCTCAAGTGTCTCGCCGAAGTCGAGCGTGCGCCGATCATGTCGGCGGTGCCCAACAAGCGTGGCTTCACGCACATCCTCGATCTCGGTGCCAACGTCCGTGCGACGCCGCTGCAGCTCGAGCAGTTCGCGATCATGGGCGCGATCGTCGTACGTGACGTGCACGGTACGACGCGGCCCCGCGTCGGGCTGCTCAACATCGGTGTCGAAGAGACCAAAGGTCACGATCTCGTCCAGGAGGCCCACGCGCTGCTGTCGGCCTGGACCCAATTTCACAGCCGTCGAGATTTCGAGTACATCGGGTTCGTCGAAGGCGGCGATATTTTTTCAGGTGACGTCGATGTGGTCGTCACCGACGGTTTCACGGGCAACGTCGCCCTCAAAACCATGGAAGGCGTGGCGGGGCTCATCAGCGGGCGCCTGCGCGCCGAATTCACGGCCAATTGGCCGAGCAAGATCGCCGGTTTATTGGCGCGTCCCGCTCTGGGACGTGTGTCGGCCTCGCTCGATCCGCGACGGTACAACGGCGCGGTCATGGTGGGCCTCAAGCGCATCGTGGTAAAAAGTCATGGCAGTGCCGATCGTGTCGCGCTCGCTCAGGCGATTGCGATCGCGGCGACGGCCGTGCGCTGCCACCTCGTCGACCATGTGCGCGAGGCGCTTGAGACTGAACAGAATCAGAACATTTGATCAGAGGTCAGGGAATGCTCAAATACTCGCGGATCGCCGGCACCGGAAGCTATCTGCCTGAGAGGGTGCTGACGAATGCCGACCTCGAGAAGATGGTCGAGACCAGCGACGAGTGGATCCAAGAGCGCACGGGAATCCGTAAGAGACATATCGCCGCTGAAGGTCAGACGACCGTCGATCTTGCTTATCAGGCGGCGCTTCGCGCGCTCGATGCTACGGACACGACGGCCGAAGAAATCGATCTCATCGTCTTCGGCACGACGACGCCCGATCTCGTGTTCCCCAATTGCGGCGCGCTGCTGCAGCAAAAGCTCGGTATCCGCAGCGCCTGTCCTGCGATCGGTCTCGAGGCAGCGTGCAGTGGGTTCATCTATTCGTTGTCGGTCGCAGACAAGTTCATCCGTCTCGGTGACGCCCAATGCGCCCTCGTCATCGGTGCTGAGACCTTGAGCCGTATCGTCGACTGGACGGATCGCGGCACCGCCATTTTGTTCGGTGATGGGGCGGGCGCTGCGGTGCTCAAGCCGGCGGACGAACCGGGTATCATATCCACCCACCTGCACACCGACGGCAACTACAAAGATTTGCTCTTCTGCTCAGGCGGCCCCTCGAAGGGTTTCTCGCACGATGCTTCAGGGCGAATCGATGCGTTCATTCGCATGACCGGCAACGAGATCTTTAAGGTGGCGGTCAAATCACTGGGGTCCATCGTCGATGAGACACTCGCGGCCAATGGTCTCGATAAATCTACGATCGATTGGCTCGTGCCTCACCAGGCCAATATTCGTATTATCCAGGCGACGGCCAAAAAGCTCGATATGCCGATGGAGCGCGTGATCGTCACCGTGGCCGAGCACGGCAATACGTCAGCGGCGTCTGTACCGCTCGCCTTGGATGCCGGCGTACGCGATGGCCGAATCAAGCGGGGCGATTTGATTCTTCTCGAAGCGTTCGGTGGAGGACTGACTTGGGGTGCGGCCCTCGTTCGATTCTAAAAGCCAGTTTCAAGACGAAAAGAAGCCGCGCATTGCGCGGCGTTTTTTTGCCTGTTGGCAGCGTCGGTTACTTGGAGATCGAGCGCTTGAACATGCGATCGAGCTTCTCGTTCGTCGCATCGCAGCAGGACTGGCTGGCCTGGGCAGCGGCGAGCGCCTGGTTGGCGGTCGACTGCGCGCCGTTGGCAGCGGAGGCGGCACTGGCAGCAGCGCCGTTGGCAGCATCAGCCGTGCTCTTGGCAGCGGCAACCTGCGACTGGAGGCTGGCGACCTGCGTCTTCAGGTTGTCGATCTGAGCCTGCATCGGCTTGAGGTCGGTGCAGCCCGCGAGACCGGCAACAGCCATGACAGCGGCCATCTTGACGACGATCGGAGTCTTCATTTTTGGAAATCCTCTTTGACAGTGACTAAAACAAAAACCTTGGCGGTACCTTTGAAGGCACCGGAGCCGCCATACGGTCGACCCCTTGGCCCCACAGTATAACTGCACCAGAGACCAAATGTGATTGCAAGCGTACAGAGGCTGGAAAAACCCCTATTCGTTCAGCGTTTTCGGATCAGGAACTGGTGGTTTTTGGGGCGGATTGTTTCGATGGAGGGCGTTGCCCGAAACTCATCGACCGCTCGGGTGACGCCGTGGTCCCAAATACCTCGTCGATCGTAGTCGTCACCGGCGACATAGCCACCTTTTTTTATTTTAGGAATGAAGGCTTCGAGATCGCGCTTCACGTCGTCATAGAAATGACTGGCATCGACGTACGCCCAGTCGAAGTGTTCATCCGGGAACAAGGGCGCGGCATCGTGCGAGAGCATACGATGCATGACGATCCGACCCGCCGTGATTTCCCGTTCGAAACGACGAGCGACTTGCTGGTATTGCTCCTCGAGAGCGGCGCTCGCCGCGTCCTTGGAGCCGAAGTCTTGAGTTGGGCCGTCGTAGAGCGACCCGTCGTCCCGAGTGAACCAAGGGTCGACGAGGTGCAGAATTTTCGGTTCATTGATGGCGAGAATGCGTTCCGAAAAGTCGCCGTCGAACACGCCGACTTCGATCACAGTGCCCCCTTTCGGAAGGGTATCGAAGAGAAAATCTCGACTGGCGGCGCGACGCGCTCGCTTGGAGAGCAGGCGTTCGATCCAGCGGCGACCGGGAAGTCCAGGGGCAGGTCGGTACACGGCGTCTATCCTCTCAGGGCTTGTCGGAGCTCGATGCGGAAGATCGTCGCAGCCACCTGCGTCACGATTTAGTCCGCATAATAGCCCGACAGGACCCGCTCCAAAGAAAGTAATGACGTCACCGCGCGTGCTTTTCGTTCCAGTCAGTGGCCCAAGCGGCATGGGCGAGTTCGCCCGTGCCCGCAGTCTCGCCGATGCAATGCAGGCGCGTTGGCCCAACATCGAAACCCATTTTCTGCTGCATCGGGATGCGCCCTACGCAAAAGAGTTTCACCACCCGGTGACGATGATCCCCGCTTCGCCGACGCTGTGTACCGACGAGGTCGTACGCACCATCGAGCAGTTCAGGCCGGATGTTGTGGTCTTCGACAATGCGGGGCGAACCGGCGCGTTGCGAGCGGCGGTGCGCGTCGGCGCCCGCGTCGTGTACGTCAGTTCACGCGGACGCCAGCGATTCAAGGCCTTCCGGTTGCGCTGGATGGGACTACTCGATGATCACTGGATCTCCTATCCCGCGCCGATCGCAGGGGGGCTCGGCTTCTTCGAGCGACTCAAGTTACGACTCCTAGGACGACCCCAGGTGCGTTTTCTCGACGCGGTGCTTGCGCCGGCCGATGAGCACGCGGCCGACGAATTGCTCAGGCAGTTCGGATCACCAGACCTTTTGGTGGTGCCCGGGGGTGGCAGTCAGTTTCACGATGCGTCGATCACGCCCAACGATTTCGCCCGTTGGTCTAAGGTCGTCGCTGCTCAAGGATTTCGGGTCGTGTTCATCGCGGGCCCGGCGTTTTCGGGTGACGCAGAGGGCATGCCGGGTGTGAGGCTGATTCGGGGCGTGTCAGGTGGTGCGCTGCACGCCTTGCTAACGAGGACACAAGTCGTGTTCGTCAACGGTGGCGATACGCTGCTGCAGGCACTCGCTCTCGGCAAGGCTTGTGTCGCGGCGCCGATCGCCGGTGATCAAGCCGCTCGCATCGCGCGATGTGCGGCGCTCGGGGCGGTCACTGCGCCAAGGGCTGTCGCTTCGACGGGAATCGAGCCTGCCGAAGCCTGTCTTGAGTTGTTACGCGACGAAGTGCTTCGTCGCGCACTCGAGAAAAGAGTTCGCGAAGCTGGGTTCGAAGATGCCTTACCTGCACTCGTCGAGCGACTGGGCGTTCATCTAGGCTTGGTGTCGATCAGCTCACGATAAGCGGCCAGCGTCTCGCGCACGACGTTGTCGAGGTGATACGGCGTGAGATCGGGCCGAATTCGTGCGGATCTCTCGGAGACGAGTTTTCGTAAGGCGCTCGCCATCGCAGTTACGTCGTCGATGGGTACCAGTGTTCCGGGGTAACGCGACAGAATTTCCGACGGTCCTTGTGTACGCGTAGCCATGACTGGCGTACCCGCATCAAGCGCCTCGAAGATCACGCGTCCGAGCGGCTCGCTGCGCGAGGGGCTGACGAAAAGGTCGAAGGCTTGAAACAATTCTTTGGCATCTTCGCGGAAACCGAGCAGGGTGATGTCGGTGCCGCGCGTGAGCGCCTCGAGCCGCTCGCGCTCGCGACCGGCGCCGACGATGGCAAGTTTTGCATTGGGCAGCGCCGCCTCGCGGAAGGCGCGAATCAGGGTGTCGAAGCCTTTCGACTGGGCGAGACGGCCCACGCCTCCGATCAGGAAATCGTCTGCGCCTGTGCTGCAGATCGCGCGTAAAGCCGCGCGACGCTCAGCAGTGATGCGCGGTGCGGGCATCAAAGATTCGTTGATATCAAACACGCGCCCGTGATAGCTCGCGAGGTCGCGTTTCTGCCATTCGGCGATCACGATGAGGCCGTCCATACGCAGGAAGTGCGGGCCGTTCACCCACATGTGGAGCGTCGCGATCGTCGGGCAGCTCGGTTTGAGTCGAGCGACGAGGCGAGTGCTGCGGCGCAAATGGGTATGGATGATGTCGGGTTTGAATTCTCGCAGCACGCGGCGCAGGCCGAGGCCTTGAAACCAGCGGTTGAGCTCGAATACTTTGACGCGTGGACCGAGATGATCACGGATCGATGCGCCGCCGGCGCCGCGGTGATCGCTGCGCAAGGCGAGTGCGACCTCATGCTCTTCGACGCAGGCGTTGCACATTTCGACGGTGGCGCGCTCGGTGCCGGCGAAACCGCGGGAGAAGAGGGTGTGGAGGATACGCATGCCGTGTGTCTCGGGTGACGGGTCAGCGCCGACTGTCACGCAGGATTTCCCGCGCCGCATTCATGCCGGGTACGCCGGTGACGCCCCCGCCCGGATGTGCGCCCGAGCCGCACAGATAAAGACCGCGCACGGGGGTTCGATAATCGCCGTATCCGAGCGCCGGACGCGCGGCCCAGAGCTGATCGAGTCCGAGCGCGCCGTGAAAGATATCGCCGCTAGCGAGTGCGAAGCGCTCTTCGAGATCGAGCGGCGAGAGGGCAGATCGACCGACGATACTGCTGCGAAAATTCGGTGCGTACGCGTTGACGGTGTCGATGATGAAGTCCGCTACCGCTTCGCACATACCGGGCGTGCGCCAGCTTCGATCTGGGGCATCGGGTCGTGCGAGGTCGTAATCAAAATGCTGGCAGAATAGACTCGAAACGTGAGAGCCCTTCGGTGCCAGGGTGTCATCGAGCGTCGAGGGGATGAGCATTTCAACGATCGGTTCGCGCGAGATGCCGTTGAGTCGGGCGGAGGCATAGGCGCGATCCATATAGCCGAGCGAGGGCGCGAGGATGATGCCGGCGCTCAGGTGCGAGTCGTCGTGACGCGAACGTTGCGCAGTGAAATTCGGCAGCGCCGAGAGTGCTACGTTCATGCGGAAGGTGGCCGAGCCCACGCGCCAGCGCTCGATGTGATGACGAAAATCCTCGGGTAGATCCTCGGGAGCGAGCAGCGAAAGAAAGAGAGGTTTCGGCCCGAGGTTGCCGATGATGCGCGGTGCGCCGAAGACGCGACCATCGACGAGTTTGATGCCCGTCGCGCGGGGCGCTTCGCTGCCGCGGCCACGCATCGTGATGATATTCGCCACCGGTGAGTCGCATTCGATATGAACGCCGAGCTGACGTGCTTCGGCAGCCAGCGCTTGAGTGATGGCGCCCATGCCGCCGACGGCATGACCCCAGACGCCGCTCTTGCCGTTCACTTCGCCGAAGGCGTGGTGCAGCAAGACGTATGCGCTGCCGGGTGTGTAGGGGCTCGCATAAGTGCCGACCACCGAATCGAAACCGAAGAGCGCCTTGAGCGGCTCACACTCGAACCAGTGATCTAAGATTTCGCCGGCACTGCGCGTGAAGAACTCGTGCAGTTCGCGTTGTGCGGCGATCGGTAGGGCGCGGAACTCGCGTCCGACACGCAGGATCTCCCAAAGATCACGTCCACGACGCAGATCGGTGGGGGGTGTGCGTGTGAGCAGGCTGCGCAGCATCGCGACCGCGCGGTCGAGCAGGGCGTAGAACTTGGGCAGTCGCGCGGCATCTTTTGTGCTGTAGCGGCGTACTTCGGCGAGCGTCGAAGCGGAGTCGGGTCCTGCACTGAACGAGTCGCCGTTCGGCAGAGGCAGGAAGTTCTGCATCGGCCGCTCCAGGATGCGCAGGCCGTGCTCGGCAAGCTTCAAGTCGCGGATCACCTGCGGGTTGAGCAGGCTCACCGTGTAACTTGCCGTCGAATTACGAAACCCCAGCGCGAACTCTTCGGTGACGGCAGCGCCGCCGACTAGGCTGCGCCGTTCGAATACGCCCACGCGCAGGCCCGCCCGGGCGAGGTAGGCGGCGCAAACGAGGCCGTTATGGCCGGCGCCAACGACCAGGGCGTCGAAATCGGTGGGGGGCTTGCGACTGGATGAATTCACAGGTACTGTATAGATCAACAGAGGTGTCCCATGTCAGATCTCACCCCACGTCAAACCGAAATCCTCCGTCTTATCCAGCGAGCTATTGCTGAAACCGGCATGCCGCCCACGCGGGCAGAAATTGCGCAAGAGCTCGGGTTCAAGTCCGCCAACGCCGCCGAGGAGCATCTGCGCGCACTCGCCCGTAAGGGTGTGATTGCGCTCATGCCGGGCACCTCGCGAGGCATCCAACTCAAGGACATCCTGCGCGAGCAGCTCGGTCTGCCGCTCATCGGCCGCGTGGCTGCCGGTAAGCCCATTCTCGCAGAAGAGAACATCGAAGCGCGCTTCAACATCGATCCCGGCATTTTTTCACCTCGGCCGCACTACCTCCTCAAGGTCACCGGCATGTCCATGAAAGACGCCGGCATCCTCGATGGCGACCTTGTCGCCGTGCATCGCACGCCCGAGGTGCGCAATCGCCAAATCATCGTCGCCCGCCTCGAAAACGAGGTCACGGTCAAACGTTACAAGCAAGAAGGCCCCACGGTCTGGCTGCTGCCCGAAAACCCCGACTTCGAGCCAATTCGCGTCAACTTACGCGAAGAGCCGCTCATCATCGAAGGCGTGGTGGTCGGCGTGCTGCGTCGCGGTGGCACGAGCGGCAAGGCTACGCCTGCCGGGCTGATGTAACGCCGCCCGTCGTCTCCGCGAGCGATCCACATGCATTTTTTCAGGCTGCGTCCGTTGACGGGCGCTGCGCGTTGCCACCATGGGTCAGGCCACTTGCGACACCACAGCCGAGCCGTCGCTCGAGCGGCTGCTCGAACACCCCGCCATCTGGCGCGGTCGAAGCGTTGCACACACCGCTACGCTCAGCACGGGGTGTACCCGCCTCGATGAGGCGTTACCGGGCGGCGGGTGGCCTGCTGCCGGTCTCACCGAAATCCTCACCGCACGCAGCGGTCTCGGCGAGTTGCGTTTGCTTGTACCGCTGCTCGCCCGTCTTGGCGCGCAGCCGCCACCGCGCTGGGCCGTCTGGGTCTCGCCACCTTTCGAGCCGTATGCGCCCGCGCTCATCGCAGCGGGTGTGCCTCTCGAGCGCCAGCTCGTCGTGCGTACGGCAGAGCCGGCTTGGGTCATCGAACAATCCCTCGATTCGGGCGGTGCGGCGCTCGTACTGGCCTGGCTCGCGCCGGGCGTGGCCACAAGTGTGACGATGCTGCGACGTTTGCAGCTCGCCACGCAGCGCAGCGGTGCACCAGCCTTTCTTTTTCGACCGCTCACCGAAGCGACGCGTACATCGCCCGCAGAACTTCGTCTCGT
>Ga0194132_10010695_pt1 | contig 12103 bp, 8 predicted proteins | sample TA2KigOf80mmetaG_FD_148612 | JGI IMG/M metagenome (GOLD analysis project Ga0194132, IMG submission 148612) | Freshwater microbial communities from Lake Tanganyika, Tanzania - TA2015054 Kigoma Offshore 80m | ecosystem: Environmental > Aquatic > Freshwater > Lake | place: Tanzania: Lake Tanganyika... | reverse complement strand
TACCGGATGAACCGCACCCGCCCGAAGTCGGGGATCACCGCCGGACCGCCCGGCTTGAAGGGAAGCGGCGCCGGGAAGTAGACGCACCACGCCTTGCCGAGCATCAGCGGGCGGGGCACCACGAAGGGCGCGTCCTCGCCGGTTCGGATCGCCGCGAGCGGATGCGGGAAGCCCCACACCCGCGAGTCGCGGCTCGCCGCGGAGTTGTCGCCGAGCATCAGGAACTGGTCCGGTCCGAGCACCGCGGGCGCCCGGGGATCGCAGCCGAAGCCGAGGTCGGGAAGCTCCCGACCATCGGGACCACGATCGAGCCCCTGCATCCGCATCGGGCGGTAGTAGAGGTCGCGGTCGACCCGCACCCTTCGCATGGCGAGCGGGCTCCCGGCGAAGCGCCACTCGAGCCGCGGCGGCGCGGGGATCGCCGTCACCGGGTCGCGCTCGTACTGCTCGAGCGTGCGGGCGAAGAGCGCCGCGTCGAGCCGCTCGATCGGACCCCACGCGTACTCGAGCCTCGCGACCTCCTCGCCGTCGATCCAGATCGACATCGCCTGGTCGACGTGCCAGAACTCGAGGTCGAAGGCGCCGGAGTCCGGAAGCTCGACCTCGAACTCCTTCGTCAAGAGCGGCGGCGACGCCGGATCCTCCTCGACGTGGCGGATCGAAAGCCGCGCCTTGCCCTCTCCGAGCTCGAAGAGGAAGAGGTGGCTCCGCGCCCCGAGACCGAGCGAGGTGACGAGGTCCCTCGGCGCATCCGCCTCGACCGCGGCGGCGACCCGCAGGTCGCTCACCGGATAGAACGGCTGCACCGGGCGGAACATGTTGTAGGCGACGCGGTCGTCGATCGGGAGCGCGTCCCAGTCCCACTCGAGGACCGACGGATCGACCTTCCCGCGGCGCCAGACGCGGTCGCCGCCGAGGTCCCATCCCGCGCCGCGCCACGGCGGTCCCTCGTAGGGTCGACGCCACTCCTGCGCGAGCCGCATGGGGTTCACCGGGATGAAGTCCGAGTCGTGCACCGGCTGCCAGACCGACCGCTGGATGTACTCGGGCTTCCGCTGCACTTCGAGGTCCTCGACCGCGGTGCCCGGCGGTCCGGCGAAGACGTCGCCGTCGGCAAGGAGAAGCTCCTCCTCCGGAAGCCCGACGAGACGCTTGATGTAGTTCTGCGTGTCGCCCACCGGATCGGTCGGGTTCTTGAAGACGACCACGTCCCAGCGGCCCGGCTCGGAGAAGGGATAGAGGAACTTGAGCACGAGCACGCGGTCGCCCATCCGCGCCTGCGGCGCGAGCGCCGCGGTCGCCTCGGAGGCGACGGGACCGGAGAAGCCGAGCATCGGGTCGTAGATCCGCCAGAGCCGCGCGGGCGCCACCCCCGCCGCCACCGCCCGCGCCGACTCGACGACCGGACCGGCGTCGATCGGGAACTCGTAGCCGGTCTCCGGCGAGCGGAAGCGCAGGTGCGCTCCCATCAGGGTTGGCGCCATCGAGCCGGTCGGGATCACGAAGCCCTCGACGAAGAAGCCGCGGAAGGTCATCGCGATCACGAACGCGACGAGGAGCGACTGCAGGGTCTCGGTGATCGAGGTCCCGCCCGAGGATTGGTCCGCGACGTTCGACATGCGGCGGGGATCGTATCGGTCGCCGCGGTCCGCGGCGGTCAGCCGGCGTAGTACTTGCCGAGGAGCGCGACCACCTTGGGCTGGTCGGGGTTGATCCGCAGCGACGCCCGGAACGCGTCCCGCGCCTCGATCATGGCGTCGCGGTCGCGCCGCTCGCTCGAGAGCCAGGCGTTCAGGCTGTTCACGCCGATCCCGTTCCAGCTGGGCCAGTGCGCGGGGTCGATGCGGACCGCCTCGCGGTACGCCTGCTTGCTCCGCTCGTAGTCGCCGAGGCGGAAGTAGGCGAAGCCCATCCGCTCGTAGGCGTTCGCGTTCGCCTCGAGGCTCACGAGGATCTGCGCCGCGTTGATCGCCTCCTGGAACCGCCGCTCCGCCGCGTAGGCGTTGACGAGGTTGAGCAGCAGCGGCACCGACGGCTCGGTCAGCTCGAGCGCCATCTCATACTGAAGGATCGCCTCGGCGGTCCGACCCACCCGCTCGTAGGCAGCGCCGAGGTTCACCCGGGCGCCTCCGTTGTCGGGAGCGAGCTCGACCGCCTTCTCCGCGAAGGGCACGGCGAGCGAGGGCTCGTCGAGCTGGAGATAGGCGGTGGCGAGGTTCATGTTCGCGTCGACGTGGTAGGGACGGATGGTGAGCGCCCGCTGGTACGCCCGCACCGCGTCGGCGAAGCGCTGCAGCAGCTGGAGCACCCGACCATGCCCGTACTGGGCGTCGAAGTTGCCCGGCTCGAGGCGCACGGCGCGGGCATACGCCGGCTCCGCCTGCGCGTAGTCGCCGCGGGCAAGGTGGATCTCGCCGATCCCGAGGAACGCGGTGGTCAGCGTGGGATTCTCGGCGAGGAGCGACTTGAAGAGCTCGAGCGCCTCCTGATAGTCGCCTGCCTGCGCCGCCGCCTGCGCGTCCTCGACCCGCTCCTGCTGCGACTCGGTCGCGACCGGCGCCGGACGCGCCGCCTCCACCGGGACCGGCGTCGACCTCGGCGTCGAGCGCAGGAAGCACCCCGCCATGACGGTGGTCAGCCCAAGGCCAAGGATCACTGCGGCGTGTCGTGGGATCGGCGCGGGCATCGGATGCATGGCTCGAACGGCGGCGAGAACTCCTCTTCGGTCAAGTCGACCCCGACCTTCCGCGGCGGGGTGAATCGTCCGCCGAACGGTCCTTGACCCGATCGCCGCGCGTGCGGCCGGTTATCGGAACGCGGCGGCGGACCTGCATCGCCCGAAGGCGAGCGAGGTTCACCGCATCCCACGGCACTTGATCGGCATCGGTTTCCTTGGGCGTCTCCAGAATCTTGGGAATCCGGGCAAACCTCGGGTCGCGGACGATCGCCCGGAAGCATGCCTCGCCGCACTGCCCCTCGCCGACGTGCTCGTGGCGGTCGAGGCGCGAGCCGAGGGCGCCCTTCGAGTCGTTGAGGTGGAAGGCGAGCAGTCGGTCGAGCCCGCACGCCTCGTCGAACGCCTCGAGCACCGCCCTCGCCCGGGCGGGCGTCGACATGTCCCATCCCGCGGCGACGGCATGACAGGTGTCGAGGCAGAAGCCGACCCGCTCCGGCTCGCGCACCCGCGCCCGGATCGCCGCGAGGTGCGCGAACTCCGCGCCGAGGTTGGTGCCGCTGCCGACGGTGTTCTCGAGGAGGGTGACCACCCGCAGTCCGGGCAGGTCGCGGTGGATCCCGTCGAGCGCGTCGGCGACCCGCTCGATTCCCGCGAGCTCGTCGGGACCGATCGCCGCGCCGCGGACGAGCGGTCCCCGAGGCGGCGGGGTCCCAAGGTGGGCGCCCGGATGGATCACGCAGCGGAGGATCCCGAGCGCCTCGCACCGCTCGAGCTCCGCCCGCTGCGCCTTGATCGACTTGTTCCGGTTCCCGCCCGCGGGAGCGGCGAGGTTCACGAGGTAGCTGTTGTGGCTCACCACCCGACCCGGATCGTCCAGCCATCCGTGCGCGCGGCGGGCGGCGAGGAACCGCTCGATCTCCTCCCCTTCAAGCGGCGGCGACTCCCAGCGGCGCTGGTTCCGCGTGAAGACCTGCACGCAGTCGAAGCCGAGCGATGACGCCTCGGCGACCGCCTGCTCGAGACCCCCCGCGATCGACAGGTGCGAGCCGAACATCGAGGGCGGCACGATACTCGCGCCCGCGGGACCCGATCGACGGGTCACCTTGGCGTCAGCGGTCGGCGAGGAGCGACTCCACCGCCGACCCGATCCTCGCCCGGCGCTCGGGATCGACCTCGAGCTCGTCGAGCCGGGACCGCGCCGCGCCGAGGAGCACCGCGACCGAGTCCGCGCCGCAGGGACACGACCCGGAGAGCACCCGACGCCGCGCCTCCCGGACGACCTCGAGGGCGATGACCACGTCCGAACGGAAGGTCCTCGACCTCCGCGCCTCCTGCTGCCCACCCACGCTCGTTCGCGGCGGCGATGCCGTTGCCGAAGCCGATGCCATTGTCGAAGCCGTTGCCGTTGCCGAAACCGAAGCCAGAGATCCCGCCGACCGACTCATCCGCACGACTCCTCGACTGCGTCTTCCGCCAACGCCACCCGCGTGATCGATCCCGAGGGGACGCACGCGCGTCCGCCTCTTGCGCCGCTCGATATCGGCAGTCCCGCCCTCCGCGGATCAACGCGGAAGGTGCGGCGCGGCGACCTCGCGCTGCGCGGCGGGTCCGAGCCCGGCGCCGGGGCGGTCGGCGCCGCGGGCGCGTCGCCCGCCGGCGGCGCGACGGGCGCGACCTTCGGATCGCGCGGCATCTCCGGCGGCGAGACCGGTCCCCGCGCCGGCGGCGGCTGCTCGGCGAGGAGAAGCGCCGCGAGCGCGACCAGCCGGGAGGTCCGTGCCGCGAGCGCGGGCAGGATGCGGTCGGCGTGGTCGGTGACCTGGTGATAGTCCTCGTGGTCCTCGACGGAGAAGAGGACCGCGGGGATGCCCTGGCGCAGGAAGGGTCCTTGGTCGCTTCGGTCGAGCCAGTCCGGATGCTCGTCGAAGCGGATGTCGAGCCCAATCGCCGCGTTCGCCGCCCGCAGCGCCGAGCGGATCGGCTCGCTGAACTCGCGACCGTCCACGAAGATCCGGTTCGGATCGCCGCGGGAGATCATGTCGAGGTTGAGGACCGCGTCGATCGACTCGAGCGCGACCGGCGGCTCCGCGACGAACCGCTTCGCCCCGAGGAGCCCCGCCTCCTCGCCGCTGAACGCCACGAAGAGGATCCGCCGCCCCGGTCGAGTCGGCAGCGCCGCGAGCGCCTCGGCGATGGCGATGATCCCGCAGGTGCCGGAGGCGTTGTCGTCGGCGCCGTTGAAGATGCGGTCCTCGCCGCGGCGCTTCGGCGGCAGGTGGTCGTAGTGGGCGGAGATCAGGAGGACCCGCTCGGCGTGGGGCGAGTCCGGTCGCGCGGGGAGCATGCCGATCACGTTCGGACCCGCCTCGGGATCGGCGAGCGGCTGGGTCCAGCTGCCGCCCGCCGCGCCCGGCGAGAGCCCCGCCGCCTCGAGGCGGGCGCGGATCCACTCCGCCGCCTTGAAGGCGAAGGGACTCCGGTAGAAGCGCCCGTAGTACTCGTCCGAGGCGAGGTGCGAGACCGCGGCGAGGAGCGAGGGCTCGTCGATCGACTCCGTCACCGCCGAGACGACCGTCGCGGGGAGGACGGCGCCGCCGAGCGAGACTGCCGGCGCCGCCGGAGCGGCGGTCGACGTCGGCAAGGTCGGTGCCGCGGACGGATCACCCGACGTCGCGGGCGGTCGCGGCGACGCGGGCACCTCGTCGTCCGCGCCGGTCGCGGCGGCGAGCACCATGCCCGTCGCGAGCGCGGCGAGCGCCGCACGCAGGGTCGGATCGATCGTTCTCCCGCCTCGAGCCTCGGTCATGGGCGGGGAGTGTCGCCGCGGAAGGGGCGTTCGCCAAGGGGGAGGGAGGAAGTCATTCCGACGGCTCTGAGGTGCTGGAGATCCTCTCCATGACTTGGCCGTGCGAGAACTCCTCCCCACGGCACTGCCGTGGGGTTGGTGGACTGCGAGCGCAGCGAGCAGGACGGAGGGGACCGACTCCGACGGGTTGCGAGCGCAGCGCTGCGCAATCGCTTCGCGAGGCGAGCAATCCGTTCATCGGACCTCCCCTCCGTCTCGCTGGCTTCGCCAGCGAGCCACCTCCCCGACGTCGCTTCGCTCCGTCAGGGAGGAGTTCCGGAGCACGCCTCCCCGACGTCGCGGCGCTCGGTCGAGGAGGAGTTCCGGAGTTCCGGATTTTCCAATCGCGCGATCGCACGCTCGCGACCTCGGGAACTCCTCCCCACGGCGCTGCCGTGGGGAGGTGTCGCCTCGCGCAGCGAGGCGACGGAGGGGACCAACTCCGACGGGTTGCGTGCGCGAGCGCTGCGCGAGGCGAGCAATCCGTTCATCGGACCTCCCCTCCGTCTCGCTGGCTTCGCCAGCGAGCCACCTCCCCGACGTCGCTTCGCTCCGTCAGGGAGGAGTTCCGGAACACGCCTCCCCGACCTCGCGGCGCTCGGTCGAGGAGGAGTTCCGGAGTTCCGGAACGCGGGAGCTCGACGTGGAGCGCTCCGGAACTCCTCCCCACGGCGCAGGCGTGGGGTTGGTGGACTGCGAGCGCAGCGAGCAGGACGGAAGGGACCGACTCCGACGGGTTGCTGCCGCCTCGCGTCGCGCACAACGCCGCGCAGGCTCTCGCTTGGAGATTGCAGAGATCCCAGAGGTGGACCCTCTCCGGTCCTCCCCGTTCGACCTCAGCCGAACGGCAGCCTCTCGAGGTCCACGTTCCCGCCGCAGAGGACGACCGCCGTCGATCCGAACGCGCGTCGCGCGACGAACGAGGGATCCAGCACCGCCGCGACGCCGACCGCGGCGCTCGGCTCGATGACGACCTTCATCCGCTCCCAGACGAGGCGCATCGCCGCGACGATCGCCGGCTCCTCGACGAGGAGCACCTCGTCGACGAGGTCGCGCACCACCGGGAAGGTAAGGCGACCGAGCGAGGTGCGCAGCCCGTCGGCGATCGTGTCCGTCCGCAGGACCGGGGCGATCGAGCCCGACTTCTTCGAGCGGAATGCGTCGTCGGCGAGCGCCGGCTCCGCCGCGAGGACCTTGATCGATGACTTGATCGCCTTCGCGGCGATCGCGATCCCCGAGATCATGCCGCCGCCGCCGACCGGCGCGATGATCGCCTCGACCTCGGGATGTGCCTCGAGGATCTCGAGCGCGATCGTCCCCTGACCCGCGATCACGTCGGGGTGATCGAAGGGCGGGATGAGCGTGGCGCCCGTCTCCGCGACGACCCGCGCGGCGGTCGACTCCCGCGACTCGAGCGTCGGCTCGCACTCGATGACTCGTCCGCCGTACTCCTCGACCGCGCGGCGCTTCACCGCCGGCGCGTTCGACGGCATCACGATGAAGGCGGGAATCCCGCGGATCGCCGCGGCGATCGCGAGCGCCTGCGCGTGGTTCCCCGAGGAGTGCGTCGCGACGCCGCGGGCGGCGACGTCCGCGGGGAGCAGGGCGACCGCGCTCATCGCGCCGCGGAACTTGAACGCCCCGCCCTTCTGGAAGACCTCCGCCTTGAAGAGGAGCCTCCGACCCGCCATGCGGTCGAGGGTCGTGCTCGTCAGGACCGGCGTGCGCCGCGCGAAGGGCGCGATCCGCGCCGCGGCGGCACGCACCGACTCGAGCGAGGCGGCATGACCGGTCGCCGTCACGTCACGCCGCCCGGGCGACGAGGCGCTTCACGGCGGAGGAGAAGGAGAGCAGGCTGAGACCGCCGAAGAGGAGGTCGATCCCGATCAGCACGCCAAGCGCCCAGGTCCAGGCGGTCTTCAGGTTCGCGAAGAGAAGGACGCCGACGAGGAGCGAGGTCATCCCGCTGAAGGCGAGGAGCCCCGCCGCCTCGCGGTGCTGGAAGCTCATCGCGAGCTTCGAGATCCCCTCGACCAGCATGAACGCGGTGAGCACGATCGTCAGGCTCACGAGACCGCCGATCGGGTTCCACAGGAGGTACATGCCGCCGACGAGGACGAGGATCCCGAAGGCGAGCTGCAGCAGGAACTCGCCGAAGGTCCGCCCGCTCCACGCGGTGAACGCCCGCATGAGCCCGACGAAGACGAGCACCCAGCCGAGGAACGCCTCCGCGAAGAGCTCGAAGATCATCGGCTGCACGAGCGCCGCGATGCCCGCGAGGATCATCACGACCGCGAGCACCTTGAGGGCGCCGGCGTGGCGGGCGACCTGCTGGAGGGGAGAGTTCGAGGCGGGCACGTCGTTCATCGCGAGGCTCTCGGAGGGTGACGGAGGACCGGTCGTCGTGGTCGGGCTCGGCGAGCAGGCAGGGCGCTTCCGCAGCGCGCGGATGCTACGTCGCGGGACGGTCATGGGGATGCGCGTCGCCACCATGACGAGCCCGGACGATGGTGGACCACGACGCGCCTTCTCGGACCAGAAGGGGGTCGAGTCCTCCTGCCACCGGCGGAGTCGGACGAATCCCCGATGAACCTTGATCCGTGGACCGATCTCCCTCCTCTCGACGTTGCTCCGGGGGGGTAACCGCTGGACCAACGATGCTCGCCCGCTTCTCCGAATCCTCATGCTCGAGCGCTCGAGGCCCGGTCCTCCTGACCGGCGCGCCCTACTCCGGCACCACCTGGATGGGTCATCAGCTGCGCGACGCGTGCGGTCTCTCCTACTTCCAGGAGCCGTGGAATCCCCAGTCGGGTCTGGTCGGCTACGACCGCCGGTTCCGGGCTCACCACGCCTACCTGACCGACCACAACGCCATCGAACATCTGCCTGAGCTCCGACGGCTCGCCGCGATGCGCCCGCGCATCCGCTGGCGCAACCTGCTCCTCGACCGCGCGATGCTCGCACGCGAGATCCGCGAGCACCGGCAGCGGCGTGCCGATCGCCAAGCGGGAAGACGACCGCTCTGGAAGGACCCGATCGCCCTCCTCTCGAGCGGCTGGATCGCCCGGACCTTCGACTCGCCGGTGCTGCTCATGGTCCGCAACCCGCTCTCGTTCGTGACGAGCAACCTGGGGCGCGGCGGGGCAAGTTCGCGAAGCGGATTGTCGTGGCTGCTCGACGACCAGGAGTTCATGCGCGTCTATGGCGAGGAGTTCCGCTCCGACCTCCATCGCATCGACCTCGCCTCGACCTCGCCCGTCGAGCGCTGGGCGCTGGCGTGGCGCCTGCTCATGTCCGTCGCGCTTCGCGAGCTCTCGCCGGTGCAGCCGCAGGTGGTCATCGCGAGGTACGAGGACTGCCTCGAGCGTCCCGTCGAGCTCCTCGCCCGCGTCGCGGACCTGCTCGGGCTGCCCGTCGTCGTCGACCCCGCCGCGGTCGTGTCGCTGCACCGCGACCTGCACGCGCATGGCGCCGCCAGCGGACGATTCGACCCGGTCCGCGAGTCGACTCGGTGGGACGAGCTGCTGAGCTCCCGGGAGCAGTCGCTCGTCCGCTCGATCGTCGAGCCGCTGAGCTCGATCTGGTACGGCGAGCGCGCCTCGCGCGCGATCGACGCGGCGCTCGCGTGGCCCTCCCGCGTCGCGTGAGGCGGCGACGCCGCGCCACGGCGTGGCTACGCTGACGCACCGCCTGATCGGAGCACGCATGCGCCGGACGACCGCGTGGAGATCGATCCTTCTCCTCCCGACCATCGCGGGCGCCGTGGGCACTCCCGCCCTCGCCCAGACCGCGCGCTCCTCGCCGGCGCGAGCTCAGGCGCCCGCCCCGCCGCCAGTCGATCCCGTCTCCCCCGCGCTTCGGCAGGCGCTCGGCGCCGAGTGGCTCTCGGACGACGAGCGCCGCGACCTCCGCGTGCGGCACGGTCTCTGGGAGGCGGGCGACCTCGACTCGCCTGCGCGGCGCGCCCGCGCGGCGCTCGACGACCTCCGGCTCCTCGATCCGGCGCTTGGTGATCCGGAGGCGCCACGCGACCTCCGCGCCGAGGGCATGATCGCCCGGGGCGAGCTCGAGGAGGCGCTCGCCCTGCTTCCCGAGGCGGACTCCGCCCGCTCGCTCCGCCTCCGCGCCGAGTGCCTCGAGCGGCTCGGTCGGCTGGAGATCCTGCTCGCCGAGATCGACGCGCAGGCGCCCCGCCTCGCGGCGGATCCCCTCCTCCGCGACGACCCCGACGCGGTCGCCGACCTCGCGGGGGCGATCCTCGTCCGGGCACGGGTCGCGGGACAGCCTCCCGAGGCGCACCGCGCGGTGATGGCGATGCTCGCCCGCGCCCGCGGCGAGCTCGACCGCCTGCACGTCGCCGCGCGGCTCGCCGAGAGCGAGCTCCTGCTCGAGAAGGACAATCCCGAGGAGGCGGGCGCGGCGCTCGTCGAGGCGATCTCGCTCCATCCGCGGCTCGCGCGGGCGTGGGGGCTCGCGGGTCGCGTCGCCCTCGACCGCTTCGACTTCGACTCCGCCGAGAAGGCGGCGCGGGCGCTCCGCGCGATCGATCCCGAGCATCCCCTCGCCGCGCTCCTCGACGCCCGCGCGGCGCTGCTGCGGAACGATCCCGACGCCGCGGAGGAGGAGATCGACGCCGTGCTCGCCCGGCTTCCCCGCCATCCCGAGGCGCTCGCCCTCGCCGCGGCGGTCGATGCCGCCCGCTACGACTTCGACGCGATGCGCGCCCGCCTCGCGGCGCTCGATGAGGCGATGCCGCGGCATCCCGAGCCCTGGCTCGAGGCGGGTCGGCAGCTCGCGATGGACCGCCAGTACGCCGAGGCGGCGGAGGTCCTCGCCGAGGCATCGCGCCGCCGCCCGGCGTGGCCGACTCCCCGCATCGACCTCGCGATGCTCGAGCTCCAGTCCGGTCGAGACGCGGTGGCGCTCGCCGAGCTCCGCGAGATCGCCGCGCAGGATCCCTTCAACCGCCGCGCCGCGAACTCGCTGCGGCTCCTCGAGGAGATCGCCGGCTACGAGCGGCTCCGGAGCGACCGCTTCGAGATCCGCTTCAAGGGCGGGATCGACGCGGTGGTCGCCGAGCTCATGCCGGACGCCCTCGACCGCATGCACGAGGAGGTCGCGGCGCGGTTCGACCACGAGCCGCCCGCGCCGACGGTGATCGAGGTGCTCCCCGACCATCCGACCTTCGCGGTGCGGATCACCGCGATGCCGTGGATCCACACCGTCGCCGCGTGCACCGGACCGGTGATCGCGATGGAGGTGCCGCGGCGCGGTCCGCCCAAGAAGCACCTCGGGCCCTTCGACTGGCTGGAGGTCCTGCGGCACGAGTACGCCCACACCGTCACCCTCAGCGCGACCAGGAACCGAATCCCCCACTGGTTCACCGAGGCGGCGGCGACGAGCGTCGAGACGGTGCCGCGCGACTATCCGACCTGCATGCTGCTCGCGCGGTCGCTCCTCGCCGACGAGCTCCTCTCGCTCGACGAGATCGACTGGGCGTTCGTGCGTCCCAAGAAGCCGACCGACCGCACCCTCGCCTATGCCCAGGGTCGCTGGATGCTCGAGTTCATGGAGGAGTCGTTCGGACCCGGGGCGCTGGTCGCGCTCCTCGCCCAGTTCCGCGAGGGCGAGGACTCCCGCGCCGCGTTCGCGGAGGTCCTCGGCGTCGAGCCGGAGGAGTTCGAGTCGCGGTTCCTCGCATGGGCGCAGGGAAAGGTGCGCGCCTGGGGACTTGATCCTGAACCCTCGATCGAGTCGCTGCTCGAGGCGCAGGCGAGGGCGGACGCGGAGGAAGCCGAGGAGCCCGCCGCGGTCGAGGCTGGCGATGACGACGCCGACGCCCCCGCCGACGAGGTGCCGCCCGCGGCGCAGGCGATCGGCGACGCGCGGCTCGCCGCCTGGCTCGCCGAGCATCCGGAGCATCCGGACCTCCTCGAGCTCGCGATCCGCCGCCGGCTCGGCGACCGCGACGAGCTCCCCGCCGACGTCGAGCCGCTCCTCGAGCGCTACGCCGCCGCGCGACCGGTCGATCCCTATCCCCACCGCGTGCTCGCCCGCGCCTTCCTCGCCTCCGAGGACCCGCTGCGGGCGATCCCGCACCTCGAGGCGCTCGACCGCGTCGAGCGCGACGAGAACGCCTATGCGATCGAGCTCGCCCGGCTCCTCCGCCGCGCTGGTCGAAGCGACGAGGCGCTCGCGGCGGTCATGAAGGCGACGAGGATCGATCCCTACGACGCCCCGCTCCGCGAGCTCGCCGCGGCGATCGCCCTCGAGGCGGGTGCGCCCGAGCTCTGCCGGCTCCACCTGCGGGCGCTCCTCCTCCTCGAGCCGGACCGACCGCAGCACCAGCGGAGGCTCGAGGCACTGGAGAAGCGCCTCGGCGCGGGCTGACGCTGGTCGATCGCCGCGGCGCCGCGGACTCTCTTCGGCAGGCTCGTCGGGCTCTTCAGGCGCCCGTCAGTCTCGTCACGACTCCGCCGCGGCGCGGCGGGACCGCGTCGGCTTCGTCTCGGTGGTCGACGGCTCGAGGCTCGTCGCTCCTTTGTCCTTCCCTGCGGCGCCCGGCTTCCCTGAGACCGGCC
>Ga0194132_10010693_pt1 | contig 12106 bp, 8 predicted proteins | sample TA2KigOf80mmetaG_FD_148612 | JGI IMG/M metagenome (GOLD analysis project Ga0194132, IMG submission 148612) | Freshwater microbial communities from Lake Tanganyika, Tanzania - TA2015054 Kigoma Offshore 80m | ecosystem: Environmental > Aquatic > Freshwater > Lake | place: Tanzania: Lake Tanganyika... | reverse complement strand
GTTGAGGGTGATGAGGATTCTCGACTCGCCTGCGGAACCGATGTGGCCGTGCGAGTTCAGACCCGGCCGCGGTGGTCAGCCGAAGTGGGACGTCACGGGGACGTCCGGGTTCTCGGCGACGTGGACCCAGACGTGGACGTGCGGGAAGCCGCGGAAGTACCAGACGAACGCCGGCCCCTCCACCCGCCAGTTGTCCCACTCCCCGTCCTTGCCGAGCGTGCGCTCCCAGTAAAAGGTGAGGCGGCACTTCTCCAACCCGCCCTGCTTGTCGAGGCAGGCGGAGACCCGCTCCCGGTACGCCTCGCGGTACGGCTCCAGCATCGCCGCGAGCACCTTGCGCATCGCGTCTTTCTGGTCGCGGGTCATCTCGCTGATCGGCAGCCCGGGCAGTTCGGCCGACTTCGCGCCGCGGAACCGCACGTCGGGTTCGAGCGCCCGGTCGACCTTGCTCTCGGGCAGGACCGGGGTGCGGTCGATCTTCCCGTCGAACTCGTAGTACGGCATCCCCTTCTCGACGACCGCGAGTTTCTGCTGTTTGCCGTCGAGCATCCGGTAGACCTTGTGAGCCTCCTGCGCTTGGTACCAGAAGATGTTGCCGGGGTGGCCGGGCTTCTCGTGGAACCCGCTCGGCTGGTGCCCGTGGCAGATCGCCCCTCCGAACGCGACCGGCGCGTCCTTCTCCCGCCCGGCCCGGAACGTCAGGTGGAACCCGGAGATGACGCACTGGCACTTTCCCGTCCCGGGGGTGCCGAAGATGGCGATCTTTCGGTCCTCGGTCCACGCCTTGCCGGTGTCGTCCTTCGCCTGCCGCTCGAGCTTCGCCGCCCACCCCTCGGCCAGGACGCTGTTCAGCACGTCGCCGACGAGGGCGCGCTGATCGGGGGTCAGGTCGCCGATCTTCACCGGCGAAACGGCCCAGTTGTTCGTCACGTGCAGGCGGAGCGGCAGCCCGCCGTACCCGCCCTTCTTGTCCCAGTCGAAGCACATGACCCTCCGCTGGGCGGCGGTCAGCGACTCGTACAGTGCGGCGACGGCCTTGTCCGCGGTATCGTCGGCCGCGCGAGCCGGCGCAGGTGTTCCGAACGCCGCGCCGCCCGCGAGGGCCCCCGCGGCGCGCAAGAAGGTTCGGCGGTCGGGGGTGGAACTTGGCGTGGTCATGTCGGACCCCATGCCGGGGTGGAAACCAACGGAACTCGCGGCGGGTGCCCCGGCGCGGAACACCGGCGTCATTCCAACGGCTTGACCCGGATGCGGCGGAAGTAGACGACGCTCCCCGGGTCGTGGCTCTGGATCGCGAACGTGCCGCTCGAAAGGGTGAGACCACTCTTCGCGTTGACGGGCAACTCCACGTCGTGCGTGGTATCACCGTTCACCTTCAACACGACCCTGTTTCCGCGGACCGAGAGGTGGCACTCGAACCACTCGTCGTCCTTGACGAGGACCTTGTCCAGCGGCTTGGTCGGGTAGATCGCGCCGGTCCGGTACTTCTGGTCGCTCCCCGTATTGTTGATCTGGAACTCGAACCCCTTGCCCGGAATCCCCTTCGCCTGGTATTGCGTGTGAAAGAAGATGCCGGAGTTGCCCTTCGGCCGCGTCTTCACCTCGGCCTTCAGTTCGAAGTTCTTGAAGTCCGCCTTCTGGACCGGGCCGGCGTAGTACAGGTGGGTCAGCTTCGACGGACCCGCCACGATCAGGCCGTCTTCCACCTTGAAGGCTTTCGGGTCTTCGGCCGGTTTCCAGTCGTCGAGGCTCTTGCCGTCGAACAGGTCGTACCACCCGTCCTTGTCGGGCTTGGGGTCGTCCGCCCGAAGGCCGAAGCCGAGGAAGCCGATCAGCAGCAGAACGGCAACGCAACGGAGGTTCATACCGGCTCCTTAACTCAGGATTTCTCGGATGACGGTGCCGTGGACGTCCGTCAGCCGGCGGTCGATCCCGTTGTGGCGGAAGGTCAGCTTCGTGTGGTCGGTGCCGAGCAGGTGCAAAACCGTGGCGTGGAAGTCGTGGTGGTCGGTCCGCCCCTCGGCGGCCTTCGCGCCGAACTCGTCGCTCTGCCCGTGGGCGTGGCCCGGCTTCACCCCCGCGCCCGCGAGCCAGACCGTGAAGCAGTTCCCGTTGTGGTCGCGCCCCGTGCCCTGCGAGTGCGCCGTCCGGCCGAACTCGGTACACCACATCAGCAGCGTGTCCGCGAACAGCCCGCGGGCCTTCAGGTCCGCGATGAGGGCACCGATCGGCTGATCGACCTTGTCGGCCTGGGCCTTCAGGCCGGTGGCGATGCTGCCGTGGTTGTCCCAGTTGTTGGACGCGCCGTCGTGCCCGCTCCAGACCTGGACGAACCGCACGCCCCGCTCGATCAGCCGGCGGGCCAGCAGGCACCGGCGGCCCACGTCGTCCGTCACGCGGTCGCCGATGCCGTAGGCACGCTGCAGCTTGTCCGACTCCCGGGTCAGGTCGAACGCCTCCGGGGCGCTGCACTGCATTCGGGCGGCCAACTCGTAGGACGCGATGCGGGCGTCCAGACGCGTGTCGGACGGGTCGCGGTCGCGGTGGGTCTGGTTGAACTTCCGCAGCAGGTCCAGCCCGTCGCGGTCGGCCTCCTTCGTCGCGAAGGGGTGCCGGCCGTCGGCAAACAGGTCGGGGATCGGGGTCTTGTCGCCGGCCCGAACCACCGCAGCCTGGTGCTGGGCCGACAGGAACCCGCTGGAGAAGTTCCCCTCGCCGTTGTACGGCATGCCGACCTTGTCCGGGAGAACAACGAACGCGGGCAGGTTCTCGGACAATCGACCGAGACCGAACGAAACCCACGACCCCATGCACGGGTAGCCGGCCAGCGCGAATCCGGTGTTCATCATGTAGCTGCTCAGGCCGTGGACGCTGTTATCGGTGTGCATCGCCCGGAGGAAGGTGAGGTCGTCCACGTGCCGGGCCTGGTGCGGGAACGCGCTGCTCACCCAGCGCCCGCACTGCCCGTGCTGCTTGAACGTAAACGGCGACCCGAACAGCGTGCCTCCGCCGACCTTCTCGCCGCTCCGCCGCTGGAGTTCCGGCCGGTAGTCGAACGTGTCCATGTGGCTGGCGCCGCCGTTCATGAACAACTGGATCACCCGCTTCACCTTCGCCGGGTGGTGCAACCCGCCGTTGAGTTCCGGTCGCGGACTTCCCTCGGCGGCGAGGCCGTCCCGCACGAGCAGGTCGCCGAGCGCCAGCCCGGCCAGTCCGCCCCCGCACTGCCACAGGAACTCGCGGCGGCTCGCGAGCGGCGTTGCGGACGTTGTTCGCGACATGGGTCACTCCACGAAGAGGAATTCGTTGCTGTTGAGGAGCAGGCGGCACGCGGCGGCGAGGCCGTGCTTCTTCGCATACTCGGTGAAGTCGGCGCTCTCCTCGCTTGTCGGAGCCCGCTGGAGCGTGAGGCGGAAGGCACGCGTCACCTGCGCGCCCGCGTCCGGTTCGTCCTTCGCGATCCGCCGGGCGAGGTGGTCGCTGTGGTGCAGCACGAAAGGGTTGTTAAAGAGCACCAGGGCCTGGAGCGGGGTGACGGAGGTCGGCCGCACCGGGACGTACTGCGAGGCGTCGGGGAAGTCGAGGGCGGACATGAACGGGTCGGGTCGGGTGCGGAAGATGAACCGGTACACGCTCCGCCGAGCGACGCCCGGGGCGTCCCAGTTAACGGCCTCGTAGTTGGCCAGTTTGGTCGTGTTGAACCCCGGCTTGACCTCGAACTGGAGTACACCCGGCCCGCCGGGCGTCAGGTCGAGCCGCCCGGACACCGCCAGCACCGCGTCGCGGTACGACTCGGCGTCCAGTCGGGTCCGGTTCATCCGCCACAGCAGCCGGTTGTCGGCGTCCACTTTCTGCGCCGCGGCGTTCGGGGAGGCGGCCTGGCGGTAGGTGGCGCTGGTCACGATCAGGCGGTGGAGCTTCTTAAGTGACATCCCGTTGTCGCGGAACTCGCAGGCGAGCCAGTCGAGCAACTCGGGGTGCGACGGCAGGCCGCCCATCCGGCCGAAGTCGTTCACCGTGTCCACGATCCCGCGGCCGAAGTGGTGGTGCCAGACCCGGTTCACGATGCTCCGCCAGGTGAGCGGGTTGTTCCGGTCGCACAGCCAGTCGGCGAGGTAGATGCGGAGGGCGGCTTCCGACTTCGCCCGCTCCGGCTCGAGTCGCGGCTTCAGCGCCGTGACGCAGCTCAGTGCGCCGGGCTTCGCCGGGCCGATCGGCTTGCCGGCGTTGCCGCGGCGGAGGATGTTGATCGTCCGGGGCGCGGACACCTTGCCTTCGTGGGGCAGTGAGCCCGCAACAACGTGAAAACTCGTCGGTAGCGGCAGCCGCTTCACCTCCTCGTCGGCGACGACGGGCAGGGCGTGGACCGCGAGTGACAGCCAGTTGTCATCGCTCCGTTTCTCCGCCGGGACGGCCAGAGCTTCCGCCACCGCCGCCGGGAGAAGCGCGTACGGCGACAGCGCCTGGTCGCTGACGGAGAGTCGGAAGCACCCGATCAACTTCCCCGACTGCCGCTGCTTCAGCACGATCTCCAGACGGCCACCCGCGGGGACGGTGAGCGGCTTGCCCAGTTCGAATACCGCGGTGCGGGCCTTCCGTGACTTCAGCTCGCCCCCGGTCCAGGCAGTGTCCTCCTTGCCGTCGTGAACGCGGGACACCGGCGTGTCCTTCGAGGCGACGTCCGACTGGCTGCTCTTGAACCCGACCTTCGACCCCTTGTCCTTCTCGGACGTGAACTGCACCACCTCGAGTTCGCTCAGCGCGAACACGCCGCCTCCACCCAGTCCGGGGCCACCACCGGGCAGTGCGGGGTCGGGCAGCAACTCCAGCCGGAGGAGGCGTGCGTCGGCGATCGGTCCGGGGATGGTGAGCGTGTACATGTCGGTATCGGCCGCGGATTTCGCGACCAGAACCGAGCCATCCCTGCGCACCTCGATTGCCGCCCCGGAAGTAGCCGTCGCGGACTTCGGGTGGATCGCCTGCCAGCGCGGGCTCTTGTCGGCGAGGGACTTCTCCCACCCCGCGACGACCTCCTTGACCTCCGGCGTCAGCAGGGCACCCCGGTCGCCCTTGCCGGCCGCCGCCTTGAGGGCGGTCCACTTCGCCCGGGTCGCGCGGACGGTCGGGTCGAGGTCGATTGTCACGTCGCGCCGCTGGACCCCCGCGAAGACCGCCTGGAGGGCGTAGTAGTCGGCCTGCGAGATCGGGTCGAACTTGTGGTCGTGGCAGTGGGCGCAGTGGGCGGTGGTGCTCGCGAACGCCGACATGGTCGTGGTCACGAACTCGTCGCGAATGGTGTCGTCGGAGCCGCTGAGGACGTCCGGGCCAGCGGCTAGGAACCCGAGGGCGGCCGTCAGCGCCGCGTCCTCCGGGAACAGGGCGTCGGCGGCGATCTGCTCCTTGACGAACCGGTCGTACGGCTTGTCCGTGTTGACCGCATCAATGACGTAGTCGCGGTAGCGCCACATGGATTCGCGGAACCCGTCGTGCTCGTTGCCGCGGGAGTCGCCGTACCGGACGACGTCCAGCCAGTGCCGGCCCCACCGCTCGCCGTACCGGGGCGAGGCGAGCAGCCGGTCGATCAGTTTCTCGTACGCCTGCGGGTCGCGGCTCGACACGAACGCCTCGACTTCCTCTGGCGTCGGCGGCAGCCCGTGGAGGTCGAACGTGACTCGGCGCACGAGCGTGCGGCGGTCCGCCTCGGGTGACGGGGTGAGTTGCTTCTCGCGGAGTTTGGCGTGAACGAACGCGTCGATCGGGTGGCCGAGATTCTTCCCGGGCACTTCGGGCTTCACGAGCGGCTTGAGCGACCACCACTCCTCCGCGCCCGCCGACTTCGCCAGGACGCGCGGGTCCGGCGCCCCGCGGCGAACCCACTCGGTCAGGGTGTCGATCTCCGCGGCGCTCAGCTTCTCCTTCGGCGGCATCTTCGTGTCGGCGGAGGCGTGCTTCACGGCCTGGATGAGGAGACTCTTGTCCGGCTTGCCGGGGACGACCGCGGGGCCGGAATCGCCGCCCTTTTCCCACCCGCTGCGCGAGTCGAGGGCCAGCCCGCCGCGCATCTTCCCCCCAGCGTGGGAGTGGCACGAGTAGCAGTGCTTCACGAGAACGGGCCGGACGTTCTTCTCGAAGAACTCGACGCCCGCGGCGTCGACCGGTTTGGGCTCGTCCGCAGCCGGGCCGGTCGTGAGAGACAGGAGCACCCACGCCGCGGCGAGGAGCGAGGTGAATCTCAGCCGGAGGCGTGTCGACGCGTGCATGGCATCTGCCCGTGTAGCGTGTACGATCGTAGTCCGGTCAACCGCGCTCAGCGTGACTCGTCGAGCAACTTCCGGGCGTCGGCTTCCGACCGGCGTGCGGCGTCCAGCGCCAGTTTCGCGTCCTCGGCTCGCTTCTTCGCGTTGCCCGCCCTCGCCGACTGCTGCCGTAACTGGTCGGTCTTCGTCTGGATCGCCTGAGCCGCTTTCTGTGCGTCGTCGGCTCGTTGCCTCGACTCGTCCGCGTCCTTCTTCGCCTTGTCGCCGCCACCGTCCTTGAACCGCTTGGTCGCGTCGTCGGCCTTTTTCTTCAACTCGTCGGCCGCCTTCTTGGCGTCGTTGAGCAACTTGGTTGAATCGTCTAGTTCCTTCTTGAGCTGTGCCGCCTTCGGGGCCAGTTCCGCGGCGTCCTTCTCGGCGGTCGCGAGTGCTTCCTCGGCGTTCACGACCGCGGTCTTCGCGGTTTCCAGTGCGGACTTCGCGCGCTCGCGCTCTTGCGCCGGGTCCGGCACGACCCGAACGCCGGGTGCGGCCTTCTGGAATGCCACGATCCCGGCCGCAGTTACCGGCGTTTCGGCCACGAATAGTTGCGCGAGCTTCGGCAACGCCTTCAGTTGGGCGACGCCCGCGTCGGTCACCTTCGTGCCGAACAGGTTCAGGTATTCGAGTTCCTTCAGGCCGGTGAGCTGCTTCAACCCGGCGTCGGTGATCGCGGTCTTCTCCAGGTACAGCCGCCTGAGGCCGGTCAGTTTGCCGACGTGCGCTAGGCCCGCGTCCGTGACGGCCGTTTCTTTGAGCCGCAGCACGGCGACCGCCTTCAACGACAGCAGGTACTGCAGGTGGTCGTCGGTGATCGCGGCGCCGGTGTGGTGGAAGTCCACCTCCAGCCCGGCGTCGCCCGCCTTGCGCACGACGCCGCCGAGTTCCTCGATCCGCGCGAGCGCCTCGGCTTCGGTCGAGACGGCCTTGTACGGCGGAACCTTCGGCGGGTCGGCCGCGAGCGCCGGCGCACTGAACAAAGCGAACAGGAAGAACACCGGGGCGTAGCGGGTCACTTGAGGATCTCCGTGATCGGCTTCGCGGTCTTGTCCGCGAGCGGCATCGGGCGGTTGCCCGCGGCGGTGAATTCCTGATGGATGTCGATTCCCAGCGCGAGGCAGAGCGTGGCGATGTAGTCCGGGGCGCTGATCGGCCGCTCGGTCACGGTGCCGCCCGCGTTCTTGCCGGTCTCGCTCGTCTTGCCGATCACCTGCCCAGTCTTGAGGCCACCGCCGGCCCACGCGGTGCTCCACGCGTTACAGAAGTGCCCGCCGCCGTCACCGGGGCTGCGGCCGAACTCGCCCATCCACACCACCAGCGTGTCATCGAGCATGCCGCGCTGCTTTAGGTCTCGGATGAGGGCCGACATGCCCGCGTCCATCCACGGCGCGCGGGCGGCGATGCGCTTGGCCGCGCCCTCGTGGTCGTCCCACCCGCGGTGGAACACCTCGACGAACGACACGCCCGCCTCCACCAGCCGCCGGGCCAGGAGGCATGACTGCCCGAACTTGTGCGCCCCGTACTCCTCGCGAGTCTTCTCCGACTCCTGTTCCAGGTCGAAGGCCTTCGCCCGCTTCGATCGCATCAGGCGCACCGCCCGGTCGAACGCGGCCTGCTTCGCACCCACGGCCGGGAGTGGGTACTCCTTCGCGAACTGCGCCTCGCCGGAGCCGAGCAGTTCGAGCCGGTCGGCCAAATCGCCGCCCGACTCCTTCAGGTTCTCCAGCCCCTTGTACGGGTCGTGGACTGCAAGCGGCGCGTGCTGCGGCCCGAGGTACGCGGGCACCGAGCGGTAGAATCGTCCACCGTTGACCTTGTCCGAACCGGCGTCGATGGTGACGAACGCGGGCAGGTCGTCGTTCGGCAGCCCGAGCTGCGACGACGCGATGCACCCGACCGCCGGGTGCTCGAACGCGCTGGCCCGCTTGTACCCGGTGTGGAGGTAATACTTGGCGTCGTAGTGGTCGTTGATCTCCGTCTTCATCGACCGTAGGAGCACCATGTCGTCCATGCACTGCCCCAGTTGGGGCAGTTGCTCGACGATGTGGATGCCGGGCACGGCCGTTTTCGCGGCCTTGAACTCGCCGTTCGGCTTGGGGTCGAACGTGTGCTGTTGCGACGGCCCGCCGTCCATCCACAGCAGGATGCACGACTTGCCGCGCGGCTTTTTTAGCGCGGGTGCGGCCGCGGCGAGCGACTCGAACCACGGCACCGACGCGCCGGAGAGCAACCCGGCCGCGGACAGCTTCAGCAGGTCGCGCCGGCGAAGGAGCGGTTGAGACACGAGATTCTCCCGGACGGTGATTCGGACGGTTAGCGGACCAAGAGGTATTCGGTACGGTTGACCAGCATCCACAGCACGCCGTTGTAACCCTTCGTCGGGTCCGGCGCCTTCTTCAGGTAGCGGTCGGCGGCAGCCTTCTCGGCCGCGGTCGGGCGGCGCGACAGGGTCGAGAGGTACAAGAACTCCACCACCTCGTCCGCGCCGGGCGCGGGCTTGGCTTTCAGTTTCGCGTCGAGCAAGTTGCTCCCGGCGAGCAGCCGCGGGTGGTTGATCATCGCCAGCATCTGCGGGATGCCGTGCGTGAAGTCGGTCGCGTCGTCCTCGTTCGTACCGAACCGGCGGAGGAACTCGAGGTACGGTTCGGCGACCGGGGCGCTTTCGCCGTTGGCGTTGCCGTCCTTCGGGTCGATCGCGCGCAAGTCCAACTTCGGGTCGCCGTATGCCAGCTTCAGCGAGTCGAGGAGCACGTCGGCGGTCATTACCCGCAGCGGCATCCGTCCGAAGTTTGCGGTCATCGCCGCGACGGCTTGCTCGTCGGCCCCCGCCGCGACGCGGCTGGTGCGCTGATACGCCTCCGAGTTGCAGATGCAGCGGACGAGGTGCTTGACGTCGAAGCCCGAGTCGGCAAACTCGTTGGCGAGGAGCTTCATCAGGCCGGGGTGCGACGGCGGGTTCAGTTCGCGGAAGTCGTCCACCGGGTTCACGATGCCGCGCGAGAAGAAATAGAACCACAGGCGGTTGGCGAATGCCCGAGCGAAGTACGGGTTGTCCTTCGCGGTCAGCCACTCCGCGAATGCCGGACGCAGTGCGTCACCCTTCACGGCCGGGCTCTTCTCGCCGAGGAACGCGGCGGGGACGTTGTTCCCGGCGTTCTTGAACGCGGACTTGGGGATTGTGATCTCTGGCCTGCCGCCCCCGCGGCTTTCGCTCACCTTGCCGAAGTCGCCGGTGGTCTTTGCGAAGAAGGCGGCCAGTGCCCAGTGTTCCTTCTGCGACCACGCGCGGTACGGGTCGTCGTGGCACTCGGCGCACTGGAACTGCACGCCCATGAACAGCGACGCGGTGGCGCGGGCCGACCCGGCCGGGGTCGCCTTCCCGCCCTCGCCGGAGAGCGCGAAGAAGATCACCTGCGGCTTGGACTTGATGTCCCCCTCGGCGGTGAGCACGTCGCGGGCGATCGCGTCCCACGGGTCGCCCGCCGCGAAGCGCGTGCCCAGCCACTTCCCGAGGTTCTGCGCCTCGGTGTGCGGCTGCTTGCCGCCGTTGGCGTCGGAGGGGAGTTCCGGCGGGCAGATCCAGTCGCGCCACGTCCGGCCGAACTGCTCGCCGTACTGCGGGGTGGCGAGCAGCGCGTCGATGAGCTTCGCGCGCTTGTCGGCGTCCTTCGAGTCGAGGAACCCCGCGGCTTGCTCTGCAGTCGGCACGCGGCCGGTGAGGTCGAGGTACACTCGGCGGAGGAACTCCGCGTCCTCGCTGCGCCCCGCGGGCTTCAACTTCGCGACGTTCAGCACCTTGTCGAGGTGCGTGTCGATCGTCGCCGCGACCTCCTTCGGGTCGTGCTTCTTGCCCGTGGCCAACAGCGGGTCGGCGTCCTTCTGGCGCTGGGCGACGGTCGGCATCCCGGCGGCAATCCACCCCTTGATGGCGGCCTTCTCGGCCGCGGTCAGTTTCTTGTCGTTGGGCGGCATTTCGTCCGATTCGATCCGCTTCCACATTTCGCTGGCGGCTGCGTCGCGGGCCTTCACCGCGGGGCCGGACTCACCGCCCTTGAGCATCGCGGGGACGGTTCGCAGGTCTAGGCCGCCCTTCTGGCGCAACCCGCCGTGGCACCCGAGGCACTGCTTCGTGAGCACCGGCAGCACGTCGCGCTCGAGGAGCGGGTCGTCCGCGCGAACGGCGGGCGCCGTCAGAAGAGCGAGCGCGAGGGCGACGACGATGCGCGGGGTCGAGGGCATAGAACGGGTCCCTGTGCAGAGTGGCGTGACGCCAGTGGTTCGGTGAGCAGGGCGGTCGGGTCGGGGTTCTGAGATCCTAGTCGGGAATGCCGAGCCGGGGAGGCGGTACAACACCTGAACCCCGCCGACCGGCGGGGGCAGACGCCGGAAGGGTTGACCCCGGAAGCCCCGGCGTCACTTCTTGCCGACGTCCAGACACACGATGAAGCCGTTCTGGTTCCGGCAGTAGACCCGACAGTTGGCCAGCACCGGGGCAATGCGGTCGCTGTACCGGAAGGTCATCTTGGCGTCCCTGGCGACGATCCCGACCGGCCGCCCGCCGCGGTCGGTGGTGTGGTTGATCCCGAGCGGCTTCAGCACCGTGGCGAGCAGGTCCGCCGGCGGTCGCTGCCGTTGTGACGAGAGGTCAACATCATCCTTCCTCTTACACCGCCTTACGGCTTCTCGGTCTTCTTGCCCGGGAACTCCGCCACCCACGTCGCTGCGGTGAGCGGTCGCGGGTTGTTCAGACCGCCACCAATGACCACGAGCTTCCCACCGATGACCGCGGCGGAAGGCGACATCACCTTTTCGGGTAGCCCACCGAGGACAAGCCACGCATCCGCCTTGGGATCGTACTCCAGCAGGTCGCCCACGACGTTACGGGGCGGCTTAGAGCTGTTGCACCGACCGCCAACGACGAGGATCCGGCCGTTCAGGACGACCGTGCTGGACTCGAAGTGGCTCCGGCCGTCGGGAAGGCTGGCGATCTCGGCCCACTTCTTCTTGGCGGGATCGTAGCGGTGACAGGACGCCACATCGACTTGAGTTTTATCGTGCCCGTGGGCCCCGCCCAGAGCGTAGATCAGGCCGTCCAGCACCACCGCCGTCAGATGGCCGCGCGGGTCGGGGAGTGCTGCCTCCTTCTCCCACTCTTTCCCCCCGTCGAGCGACAGGCTCCAGTGGTCGCCGGCGTTCGTGTCGCGGTCCTCCTTGTAGCCGCCGAAGTAGTGCAACCGGCGACGGAGCACGACCAACCCGCCCCCCGCCCGCCGCTCCGGCAGAGGCGGCCCGGCGGTCCAGGAGTCGGAGTCGAGGTCGTACTTCCACACCTCGGCGGTCGTCGGGCCGGGGTGCTTCCCCTTGAACCCGCCCGCGAACCAGACGGTCTTCCCATCGACAGCCGGGTTGAGGTGGGTGAGCCCCGCAGGCATGTCCTTCTTGCGCGACCAAGTGTCGGCCGCCGGGTCGTACACATCCACCCGGTTCGACGCCCCCAGTTGGTCGGTAAAGCCGCCGAACAGGTACATCTTGCCGTCGATTACGGCAGTGGGGGACTCGACTCGTGCGAACGGAGAGGCAGTCGACTTCTGCCAACGGAGGTCAGCCTTCGGGGGTTCCCCGGCCAGCAAGGGTGGGAGCGAGACGAGGGCGAGGACCGCGCGGAACATCGGGAACTCCTGGAGAGGCGGCAGGACGATTGTCCTGGGTAACACCAGTTGCCGCAGGAAGTTGGCCAGGTTGTACGCCAGGGCGAACAACTGTAACCGGGCCGCGTTGTTCCGGAACCGCCGGCACGACAACGTCGTCCA
>Ga0194132_10010691_pt1 | contig 12107 bp, 7 predicted proteins | sample TA2KigOf80mmetaG_FD_148612 | JGI IMG/M metagenome (GOLD analysis project Ga0194132, IMG submission 148612) | Freshwater microbial communities from Lake Tanganyika, Tanzania - TA2015054 Kigoma Offshore 80m | ecosystem: Environmental > Aquatic > Freshwater > Lake | place: Tanzania: Lake Tanganyika... | reverse complement strand
GGTCGGCGCCGGAATCATGCATCTCGCCCAAGGTCGCCACGACGGCGGGCGCATCGCCACGCATGGTCTTCTCGAAGAGCTCGAGCACGCGGCTGCGGTCGGCCAGACCCAGCATGTCGCGCACCTGGGCGGCATCGACCACCCCGCCACCATGGGCGATCGCCTGGTCGAGCATGCTGAGGCCGTCGCGTACCGAGCCGTCGGCGGCGCGCGCCAGCAGCGTCAGCGCCTCGGGCGAAATCTCGACCTTCTCCGCCACGGCGATCTTGGCGAAATGGTCGATCAGAACCTGCTGCGGCACGCGCTTGAGGTCGAAGCGCTGGCAGCGGCTCAGCACCGTCACCGGCACCTTGCGGATCTCGGTGGTGGCGAACAGGAACTTCACGTGCGGCGGCGGCTCTTCCAGCGTCTTGAGCAAGGCGTTGAACGCCTTCTCCGACAGCATGTGCACTTCGTCGATGATGTAGACCTTGTAGCGGGCTGACACCGGCCGATAGCGCACGCCCTCGATCAGCTCTCGCACGTCGTCGATGCCGGTGCGCGATGCCGCGTCCATCTCGATCACGTCGACGTGGCGGTCCTCGGTGATCGCCTTGCAGTTCTCGCAGACGCCGCAGGGGTCGACGGTCGGCCCGCCCTTGCCGTCGGCGCCGGTGCAGTTCAGCGCCCGGGCGATGATGCGGGCGGTCGTGGTCTTGCCGACGCCGCGCACGCCGGTGAGCATGAAGGCATGGGCGATGCGACCGGTCGCGATGGCGTTGCGCAGGGTGCGCACCATCGCCTCCTGGCCGACCAGGGTGGTGAAATCGACCGGACGGTATTTGCGGGCGAGGACCCGATAGGGAAGCGATTCCTTGGCTTCCGGCATGGCGAGCGTCCTACCCGAGACGCGCCGCGGCCCCGCGAGGCCCGGCGGTCGTCGCGCCCGGCCGCCTGCGCCGGCAGCGGCGCGCGCCGGACGACAGGTGAGGGATCGGCATGACCCGAAGCGAATTCGTTACGGCTGCTTCCTTCCGGATCTGACCGGGTTGGCGACTGCTCCGCCCACGCCGACCCCTCGAAGCGGTTATATCAGGACTCCGATGGCCTGGCGCAAGGCCGGAAGTGGATCGTTTGCCGGCTGGCGTGGGGTCCACTAAGGCCTTGGTATTGCGTGGGATTCCGAAGATCTGGTCGGCCGCGCCAAGCCGAGCCGGTCACGCAAGGTCACGCCTTCATAGCGGGTCCGGAGCAGCCCACGCTCCTGCAACAATGGCACGACCTGGTCGACGAAGGCGTCGAACTGGCCGGGGAAGAACGGCGGCATGACGTTGAAGCCGCCGGTCGCGCCGGCACGAAACCAGCGCTCGAGCGTATCGGCGATCTCGGTCGGGCTTCCGACCAGCAGCAGATGGCCGCGCGCCGCTGCCACGCGATAGTAGAGTTGCCGCAGCGACAGGTTCTCGCGCCGCGCCATCTGCAGCAGCAGCGCTGCGCGGCTCTTGAGGTTCTCGGTCTGCGGCAGGTCGGGTATCGGGCCGTCGAGCGGATACACCGACATGTCGGCGCCCAATCGCTCGGAGAGGACAGTGAAGGCTTGTCTGGTGTCGATGTTGCGGTTGAGCTCGGCAAACAGCTCATCGGCCTCGCGTGCGTTTTGCGCGACGACCGGCATGACACCCGGCATCACCAGCACCTGGTCCGGCCGCCGACCGAAGCCCGTGACCTGCGCCTTCAACCCGCTGTAGAACGACAATGCTTCGCCAAGATCGTTCTGCGCCGTGAACACCACGTCGGCGATGCGTGCCGCCAGCGCCTGGCCCGGCCCCGACGAGCCGGCCTGAATCAGCACCGGATGGCCCTGCGGCGATCGCGGCACGTTGAGCCCGCCTTTGACACTGACGTACTTGCCCTCGAAACGTGGCACCCGGAGGCTGCCGGGCCGCACGAACCTTCCGTTCGCCTTGTCGCCGATGAAGGCGCCGTCGTCCCAGCTGTCCCACAGGAGACGGCAGGCCTCGACGAATTCCTCGGCGATGGCGTAGCGCTCGGTGTGTGGCGGGTGGCGGCGGCCGAACACTGCCGCGGATTTGTCGTAGGCCGTGGTGACGACATTCCACGCTGCCCGGCCACCCGACAGATGGTCGAGCGAGGCGAAGGACCGGGCGACATGGTAAGGCTCGGCGTAGGTCGTCGAGGCGGTAGCCGCGAGACCGAGGTGCCGCGTGCCCATCGCCAGCGCCGATAGCAATGTCAGCGGCTCGAACTTGCCGATGGTCGAGGGATGCTCGTCGTATCCCGTGGCAAAACCGTCGCCCAGGAAGAACATGTCGAACTTGCCGCGTTCGGCGGTGGCGGCGATGCGCTGCATCAGCCCAAGATTGGGCCAGCCGTCGGCGACCGCGTCGGGATGACGCCAGCCCGCGACGTGGTGGCCCGGCGTCTGTACGAAGACGCCCAGCCGCATCTGCCGACGAGGTGGCTCGTTCAACGGCTGGTGCTCCCGTGTGTCAATGCCGGCGCACCGGTGTAGCCGTATCGTGGCGAAACATCGAAGCGGCCCTGAACCCACCAGCCATGCGGCTTCTCTTTGCCTGCTGCCTGACAGCCTAGAGCACAATCCGCCCGCCGGGAATCAGCTGGTCGTACTCCGCTCTGGTGGCAATGTCGACGGTAAGCGAGCACCGCCGATCCTCGACGATCGCGCCGTGCGGCATCGTCATAGGGTTGGCACGGACCCGGCCGGTGATGGTAAAAGCCCGGGCGTCCCTGCCGGCGGCGACGGAGCAAGCCGTTGCAACGAGCTTGGGCAGGCGGAGCAGCTTTGATGTCGCCCGTTCGATCTGGTACCGCCGAACGACTTCGCCCGCCCCGACCGGCCGACGGTCGCCGCCAGCGCAGCGAGCGAACGCGGCTCACCATCATCGAGGCGTACCTCACGTTGCTCCGGCGAGATCCCAAGATGCCGACGGCGTCGCAGATCGCCGGGCAGGCGCGCTGCTCGACTCGGTCGATCTTCGAACGCTTTTCCGACCTCAATGCCCTCAGCCTGGCGACCGCCGACTATGCCATCACGCAAGGCCAGGCCGAAGCCGTGGCGCGCGATGTCGACAGCGACCGCCCGACGCGAATCCGCTCCCATGTCGAGATTCGCGCAGTCGCCTGCGAGAAGTGGCTGCCGCTGTGGCGGGTCATCACCATGCCGGGCCAGTTGCCCGAGCTGCAGCAGCGTGTGGTCATGGTCCGCCGCGCCAACATCGCGCGGCTCGAGCTGATGTACGCCCCGGAACTTGCGATCCTTCCCGATGTGGCGCGTCGCGAGCTGCTGATCGGCCTCGCGACGTTGACCAGCTTCGAGAGCTGGGACCAGATGCGTCACTGGCACAACCTGTCGATAGCCGACGCGCAAGACGTCTGGCGGCTGGCGATCGACCGCTTGTTGCCATTGGCACCTTAGGCGAGCTCTAGCTGCCGCGGCCTGCCCGCGTCTTCTCGGTTGCCGGGCGGTCGACCGCACCTTCGCCCGCCATGACCACGCCGTAGTCCCTGAGCGCCGTCTCGACGGAGATGATCCCGTCCAGCACGTCGTCCGCCACCTTGGCAGGATCGCGCTCAAGAGGATTGCCGTAGCCGCCGCCGGCCGGCCCGTAGCAGACGAACCGGCCGGCCTCCGGCACGTTCATGTGCGGCACCTTGGACGGCAGCGCTTTCGGCGCATTGCCGCCGGGCAGCACGAGGTCGAGCTTGGCCGGCATTCCTTCGGCGCCGCCGAGGAAGCCCCATGGCCGATAGCGGTGGCCTTCGCCCTCGACCGAGGCGCCGCCATCGCCGAGGAAGGCGAATTCGCGCACCGAGCCCAGCCCGCCGCGCCACTTGCCGGCCCCCGCCACGTCCTCGCGCAGTTCGTAGCGCAGTACGCGCAAGGGCAGATGAGTCTCGATGTCCTCGATCGGGTTGTTGCGTGTGTTGGCGTAGAGCGTGTCGACGGCGTCCATGCCGTCTTTGCCTTGTCGACCGCCGTAGGAGCCCTCGAAGATCTCCATGTGGACCCAATGCGTCTCGTTCTTGAGACCGGAGAAGGCGATGACCTTGAGGTTGCCGATGCCCGCCGAGACGTTGCCGGGAATCGCCTGCGACAGTGCTTTCATCACGGTGTCGGCGAGCTGATTGCCGGGACAGAATCGGGCGATGGTGGGCGCAGGGAAGGCCGGGTTGGCGAGGCAGCCCTTGGGCGCCACGATGGTGATCGGCCGGATCAGGCCGGCATTCACCGGAATGTGGCCGTGTATCGCGGTGTCGAGCAGCACCGATCGGATGGTGAGCCAGATCGCGATGTCGGCAGTGCCCTCGAGCGGCATGTTGATCGGCCGGTCGGGCACCTGCGGCGCGGTGCCCGTGAGGTCGACCACGAGACTGTCGTCTTTCTTGGTGAGGGTGACGACGATCGGCAACTCTTTCTTGGCAGGGTCGTCGCTGTCGAGATAGCCGTCGATCGCGGTCTCGGCGCGGTAGATGCCGTCGGGCAATCTGGCGATGGCCTGGCGCATCAGCCGTTCGGCGTGATCCATCAGCGCGGCGCAGGCGAGGTCGAACGTCTCGATGCCGTAGCGTTCGACCAGCTCGGCCATGCGTTCCGCGCCGATACGCGCGGCGGCGACCTGCGCGTCCATGTCGCCCACCACCAGGTCGGAGGCGCGGATGTTGTCGCGCACGATCTGCCAGACCATGTCGTTCCTGACGCCTCGGTCGTAGACCTTGATCGCCTTGAACTGCAGGCCTTCGGCGTAGGCGTCGATCGCCTCGACGATGCCGCAGGAGCCAGGCGACAGGGCGCCGATGTCGAGATGATGGGCGGTGGTGGCGGCGAAACCGATCAGGCGCCCCTGGACGAACACCGGCACGATGAAGGCGACGTCGGGACCGTGGCTCGCGCCGGAATAGGCGTCGTTGTGCATGACGACGTCGCCCGGCCGGAATTGATCGCCGCGCTCGGCCAGGATGCGCAGCACGCCGCGCACATAGCCTGGGATCGGTCCCGACTGCAGCGGCGTCGACTGCGCCGACTCGGCAAGGCCGCGGCCTTCGGCATCGACCAGGGCCGCTCCGAAATCTTCCGACTCGCGGATGATCGAGGAGTAGCTCATGCGCATGAGCTTGTAGCCCATCTCGACGGCGATGTTCTCCAAGGCGCCCTGGATCACCGCGGTGGTGATCGGGTCGATGCGGTCGGGTTTGGTGACGGGCTGGCGATGGGCGGCGGTGGTCATGGTCGGCTCCTCAGCTCATTGCCTCCCAGCGAAGCTCGGGGAGGAAGGCACGCATCATGCTTCGATCTTCCGAATAACAAGGTTGCCGGCGGCGTCGGCTTCGAAGGTGTGGCGCGGCGGCACGACGGTCGTCGAATCCATCTGCAGGACGATGGCGGGGCCGACAATGCGCTCGCCGACCGGCAGCAGGTCGCGGCGGTAGAAGTCGGTCGGATGGTCGGCGAGCTTGCCGTCGATGCGGAACGTCCCGGTACCGGTGCGCATTCTCGCTTCGGCCAGAGACTTGGGTGAGCCGGCTGCAGGCCTACCGATCCTGGCGGCGCTGGCGGCGCCCACCAGGCGTAGGTTCACGATCTCGATGCCGGACTGGGCGAAGTGATGGCCGTACTCCTTGCGATGGATCTCGTGGAACGTCTCGAATACTTTCGCCAGGACGGTTTCATCGACGAGCCCGAGCGGTATCGGCACCTTGAGTTCGTAGCCTTGGCCGACATAACGCAGGTCGCCGCGCCGTTCGAAGGTGACTTTCGCGAGATCGACCCCGTCCGCGGCGAAGCGTGCGGTCAGCTCTTTCTGCATGGCGGCGAAGTCGGCGTTGATGCGCGCGAGGTCGGTTGCTCCCGACACCTGGAACGAGGTGCGGATGGCATCGTAGCGCAGGTCGCTGATCAAGAGTCCGACCGCCGAGGTGATGCCCGGGTGAGGCGGCACGATCACTTCCGGCACGCCCAGCATGTCGGCGACCTCCGCGCCGTGCAGCGGGCCGGCACCGCCGAACGCCACCAAGGCGTAGTCGCGCGGATCGATGCCCTTCTGCACGGTGCGCGAGCGGATGGCGTTGGCCATGTTGGCGTTGATCAGGGTGATCACGCCTTCCGCCGCTTCGCGGTCCCCGACACCGAGATCGCGCGCCAGCTCGCCGATGACGCGCCGCGCCGCGACCTCGTCGAGCGCCATGCCGCCGCCCAGGAAGTTGCGACTGTCGAGGCGACCCAGCACGACATTGGCGTCCGTGACCGTGGGGCGCGTGCCGCCGCGGCCGTAGGCCGCCGGCCCAGGGATGGCGCCAGCCGAGCGCGGACCGACCTTGAAGGCGCCGGCCTGGTCGACATGGGCGATCGAGCCGCCACCGGCGCCGATCGTGTGCACGTCGATCATCGGCACCAGGACGGGGAAGCCCGCGATCCAGGTGTCGCGCGCCGTCGCCTCGCCGAAGCCGCCGTCGGTGACGATGCCAATGTCGGCCGAGGTGCCACCGACATCGAAGGTGATGAGGTTGCGTCGACTGCTCAGCGCGCCTGCCCAGTCACCGCCGATCACGCCGGCCGCCGGCCCCGACAGGAGCGTGAGCACCGGCCGTTCGGCCACCATGGCGGGCGTGGCGACGCCGCCATTGGACGCCATGATGCGCAAGTCGGCTTTGAAGCCGGAGGCCTCGATCTCCGATTCCAGCCGCGTGACGTAGTTGCGCACTTTGGGCCCCACGAAGGCGTTCATGGCCGTGGTCGTGAAGCGCTCGAATTCGCGGAACTGCGGCGATACCGACGAGGAAGTCGTGGCGAAGCACTCGGGACACTCCTCGCGCACGATCGCCATGGCGCGCGCCTCGTGCGCCGGATCGAGATAGGAGAACAGAAAGCAGATGGCGATCGCCTCGACTCCCGCTTCTTTCAGCTCCCGCGCCGCCTGGCGCACGCCCGCCTCGTCGAGCGGCTCCAGCACCTCGCCCCGTGGCGGCACCAGACGCTCCTTCACCGTCTTACGATGGCGGCGCTTGATCAGGGGGCGGTCCTGCCAGGGGATATCCTGCATGATCGAGTAGTGCTGCGGCCGCTGATGGCGACCGATATGGAGGATGTCGCGGTAACCCCCGGTGGTGATCATGCCGGTGACCGCGCCGTCATGCTCGAGAATGGCGTTGGTCGCGATCGTCGTGCCGTGAAAGACCACGTCGATCGTGTCACGTGGGATGCCGTGACTGTCGCACAGCGAGACCAGGCCTGCGATGACCCCGCGCGACGGATCGTCGGGCGTCGTCGATACCTTGTGCACGGCTGTCCGGCCGATTTCCGTATCGGCGTAGACCAGATCGGTGAAGGTGCCGCCGACATCGACGCCGATAAGCTTCATACGCCTCACTCCCCGGCAACGGCCGTACTCTAAAGATCGGCGAGATTTGCGCCAGTGGTCGGCGCTTTGTTGCGAACAATCCTACAGGTGTGACAGGTGAATTGAGGCATATCATGGTCACGTCATGACCAGCGGTGCTGGTTGGGAAGATGTCGGGAAGCGCGCTAAGGTTCGGCTATGAGCGACCCTTATGCTGGCTTGGGTGTCCGCCGCCGCATCAACGCCGCTGGTGCGTTGACGCGGTTGGGTGGTGCCGTGATGGCGCCTGAAGTCGTCGAGGCGATGGCCGCGGCTTCGCGCGCCTCGGTCGATATCGGCGAATTGCAGGACGCCGCAAGCACCAGGATCGCCGCCGCGACGGGTGCCGAGGCGGGCTTGGTTACGACCGGCGCGGCAGCGGCGCTGACCCTCGCCGCCGCCGCCTCGATCGCACGCTGGGACGTGGCCAAGATGGCAGCTCTGCCGCACGCCGAGTCCTTTCCCCGCGACATCCTGATCCCGCGCACCCATCGCACCGGCTATGCCCACGCGCTCGCGGCGTCCGGCGCGCGGCTGATCGACATCGGCCACAACGACCGTGGCACCGGCGCCGGCGTGCGCGGGCTGGAGGCCTGGGAGATCGAGGCGGCGCTGGCGCCGTCGGTCGTCGCCATGGCCTTCTCGGTGAATGCCACCAGCCTGCCCGACTTGCCGACGGCGGTCGCCGCCTGCCGTGCCAATGGCATTCCGCTGATCGTCGACGCCGCAGCGCAGCTGCCACCCAAGGAGAATCTCCGGCGGTTCATCGCCATGGGTGCCGACCTCGTGGCGTTCTCCGGTGGCAAGGCGATGGGCGGCCCGCAGGCGTCGGGCATCCTCGCCGGCCGGCGCCATCTCGTGGCCTCGGCGCTGCTGCAGCAGCTCGACATGGACGTGGCGCCCGAGACCTGGTCGCCGCCCAAGCTGGTCGACCGCACCAATCTGCGCGGCGTACCGCATCACGGCATCGGTCGCGGCTTCAAGGCCGGCAAGGAGGAGATCGTTGGCCTGCTGGTCGCGCTCGATCGTTTCGTGAAGGCCGACGATGCGGCCGACAACACGCGCCTGGAAATGCGGTTGCGGGCCATCGCGGCCCGGCTCGACGGCCACGAGGTGAGCCTGGTGCCGGCGTCGGTTACCGGCCGCGTGCCGGTGCTGGAAGTCGCCGTGCCCGACGCGTTGGCCCTCAGCGCCGACCTACAGCGCGGCGATCCGCCGGTGCACCTGTCGGAGCGCCACGCCGCGCGCGGCGTGCTGACGCTCGATCCGCAGGTCCTGTTGCCGGAAGACGACGCGCCGTTGGCTGCGGCGCTACGGTCTGCCCTCGAACGCCGTCACTCGATCGCCGCCGCCCCCTCGTCGCGATAGGCCCAGCAGGCATCGGGCGGCAAGGTCAGGACGACCTCGCCTTCGGGATGGCGCGCGGCCGTGCCGAGCTCGAGGGCTTCCAGGCGCTGGCCACCCACCTCGACGTCATACAGCGTCTGCATGCCCTGGTAGCGGCGTTCGATGACGCGACCGAAGAAAGCGTTGGCCGACCCGCGCTCGCCCAGCCGCACGTTCTCGGCGCGGAGCGCTACGCGCACCTTGTCGCCGGCGGCGAGCGACTGAGGCGTCCAGGCATCGAGCCGGCCGGCCGCGCCGAGATCGACCGTCGCGCGCTCGCCGCTGCGCGCCAGGACTTTGCCGAGAAGCACGTTGGCCGCGCCGGTGAAATTGGCGACGAAGGGATCGACCGGCCGATTGTAGATTTCCTGCGGCGTCGCCATCTGCAGGAGCTTGCCCTCGCGCATGACGCCGATGCGATCGCCCAGCACGACGGCCTCGGCCTGGTCGTGGGTGACGTAGAGGCCGGTCATGCCGGTTTGCTTCAGGATGCGGCGCAGCTCGTCGCGCAAGCGGATGCGCAGCTTGGCGTCGAGATTGGAAAGCGGCTCGTCGAGCAGCAGGAGCTGCGGCCGGTAGACCAGGCTGCGCGCCAGCGCAACGCGCTGCATCTGGCCGCCCGACAGCGAGGTCACCGGCCGTTCGCCATAGTCGCCCAGCCCGACCAGCTCGAGCGTTTCGCGCACCTTGGCATCGACGTTGCCGCCGTTGTTGCGGCGATGCTTCAGCGGATAGGCCACGTTCTGGCGCACCGTCATGTGTGGCCACACCGCATAGGACTGGAACACCATGCCGATGTCGCGCTCGCGCGGGCTGACCAGGAGGCCGCGCGCGGGCTCGGAGACGACGCGCTCGCCGATCGAGATGCGTCCGCCCGTCGGATGCTCGAGCCCCGCCACGCAGCGCAAGGTCGTGGTCTTGCCGCAGCCCGACGGGCCCAGCAGCACCACGATCTCGCCCGCCGGCACGTCGAAGCTGACGCCGTCCACGGCGGGTTTGCCCGTCGCGAACCGCTTGACCAGGTCCTCGATGAGAAGCGCGCTGCTCACTGACGGTAGCCGTAGGTCTTGTTCCACTCCTCGATCCATGGCGTGCGCAACTTCTCGAACTGCTCGAAGTTCGGCACCCAGACCTTGACGACCTTGGGATCCCAGCCCTTGGGGAAGGCGGGCGGCTCCTTCAACGACGTGATGTTGCCCAACGACTTGATCTGGAACGCCTGGCCCTCCTTGCTGAGCCGCCAGTTCATGAACAGCTTGGCCGCATTGAGGTTCTTGGCCGTCTTCGGAATGCCGTCGGAGAACGGGATGATCGGCACGCCTTCGGGTGCGAAGACGGAATCGACCGGGGCTCCGTCGCGGGCCTTGGTGTAGACGATGTTGTAGAGCGACGGCGCGATCTGGACCTCGCCGCGCACCAGCGCGTCCGACAGCGGTGCGCCCGACGGATAGAGGGCGATGCCGAGCGCGGCCTGCTTGGCCCAATAGTCCTCGCCCAGCACCTGGCGCTCGAACATGCTGCGGGTCCAGGTCGTGCCGCCCGACGGGGCGACGACCTGGGCGATCATCCTGTTCTTGTACTCGGGCTTGAGGAGATCCATCCACGTCTTGGGCGGGTTCTTGACCAGGGCGGAGTTGTAGGAGATCGCCCAGCCAAGCGTGGCGCCGGGCCACAATTTCGGCGACACGAGCGCATCGGGCCGATAGTCGGCGGCGTTGGGCGGCGCGTAGTCCTGGAAGAGATCGGCCAGAGCCAGCATCAGGCCGCGGTCGGTGTGACTGATGGCGTCGGCACCGAGCTTGCCGGCCGCCGCCTCGGTCTTGATGCGGGTGATGAGCTGGCCACCAGGAGCGCGGACCATCGCCACCTTCACCTTGGGGAAGCGCTTGTTGAACTCCTTGATGACCTCTTGCTCGGTCTCGGCGAAGCTCGCGGTGTAGTAGGTGAGCTGGCCTTCCTTCTCGGCGGCGGCGATCAGCTCCTTGGAGCCGAACTCGTTCTGCGCCAGCGCCGGGAGGCCGCCCACGGAGCTGCCGGTCAGGATGCCTGCCGTGCCGAGCACGGCGGTCCTGGTAAAGCTACGTCTCTTCATCGGTCCTTTTCCTCCGGATGCATTGTTCAATTGAAGCGGGTGTTCTGCGTCGTTTCGCGGGAGATCCATGTCGTGATGCCGAGCAGCACGGCGAGGATCGCGGTCTGAATCAAGCTGAAGGCGGCGGTCTTGCCGGTGTTGCCGCCCTCGTAGTAGTCGAGCAGCAACACGGCCATCACGGTGGTGTCGCTGGTGTAGAGAAAGAGCGAGGAGCCCAACTCGCGGATCGCCAGCACGAAGAGCAGCGTCATCGAGGCCACGACACCCGGCCGGGCAAGCGGCAGCACGACCGTGCGGATGGTTCCCAGGAGCCCGCGGCCGCAGATCCAGGCCGCTTCCTCGAGCTCCTTGTGGATCTGCAGGAACGACGTGGAGAGCGCCTTCACCGTATCGGGCATGAAGCGGGCGACGAAGGCGAGAGCCAGGATCCAGATCGTGCCGTAGAGGCCGCCCGGCAGGCCGATCCAGGCCCACAGGTAGGCAACGCCCACGACCAGGCCGGGAATGGCGACGGGAAGCGTGGCCAGAAGATCGATGGAACGGCGGCCGCCGACGGTGGTGCGATTGACCGTGTAGCCGATCGCGAAGGCCAGCGCGCCGCCGACGATGGCGGTGATCAGGCCGACCTTGAGCGTGTTCCAGATCGACAGCATGGTGAGCGGGTTGTCGAGTACGCTGTTGAAGTGCACCCAGCTGTACTGTTTCCAGTCGAACAGCGCGTCGAAGTCCTTGAAGAACAGGAACTTGCGGAAGGCGGCAATGACCAGCGCCAGTGTCGGCAGCACCACGACGACGAACAGATAGACCAGCGCCAGGCTGAAGGTGAACCAGCGCCACGAGCCGAGATCGAGGCTGCGCGGCCGGAAGGCCTTGCCGGCCACCGTGGCGAAGCTCTTGCCGACGAGGATTCTCTGCTGCGCCCACACCAGGATCGCAGTGACGACCATCAGCAGGATCGCGACGGCGGCCGCGGTGTTGTAGAGCGGCGGGCTCCAGGCCGTGAGCTTGAAGATGTAGGTGGTCAGCACGTTGATGTTGGCCGGTGCGCCGAGCGCCGCCGGGACGCCATAGATGCCCAGCATCACCACGAAGGACAGGAGCGAGCCGGCCAGGATCGCCGGGGCGATCAGGGGAAAGGTGACGGTGAAGAGCGTCGTGAAGGCCGACGCGCCCGATACCTCCGACGCTTCCTCGAGGCTGGGATCCATGTTTCTGAGCGCCGAGGCGGTGAACAT
>Ga0194132_10010689_pt1 | contig 12110 bp, 13 predicted proteins | sample TA2KigOf80mmetaG_FD_148612 | JGI IMG/M metagenome (GOLD analysis project Ga0194132, IMG submission 148612) | Freshwater microbial communities from Lake Tanganyika, Tanzania - TA2015054 Kigoma Offshore 80m | ecosystem: Environmental > Aquatic > Freshwater > Lake | place: Tanzania: Lake... | reverse complement strand
ACATCATGGCGCGGAACATGTGCAGGTAGACGACGATGAAGAAAAACGATGCGCCGGTCGAGTGCATGTAGCGAATGAGCCAGCCCCATTCGACTTCACGCATGATGTATTCGACCGAATCGAAGGCCGCCGACTCGCTTGGCTTGTAGTGCATCGTCAGGAAAATGCCACTCAAAATCTGAACGACGAAAACGAGCAACGCAAGCGCGCCGAAGAAGTACCAAATGTTGAAGTTCTTCGGCGCGAAGTAACCAATCAGCTGCGAGTCGATGAACTCATCGACCGGAAGGCGCTTGTTGAGCCAGGCGCGAAAGCCAGTCTTGCCGGCGAGGTCAAACGAGGCGGCCATCAGGCAGCTCCTTGTGCGGCATCGACGCCGATAACGAGCAGCGAATCGGATTCGAACTTGTGCGGTGGGACGCGCAGGTTGGCCGAGGCCGGCGAACCGTTGAACACTCGACCGGCTAGATCGAAGCGCGAGCCGTGACAGGGACAGAAGAATCCGCCCGGCCAGTCAGCGCCCATCGCCGGGTCGGCGACCGTGAAGTATTGCTTCGGCAGACAGCCAAGGTGAGTGCAGGCCGCGTAAAGCACGAGGATCTCGGGCTTCAGCGAGCGCATTTCGTTCTTGGCGTACGCCGGCTGATCGGAGGCCTCGGAATTGGGATCTTTGAGGCTGACAGCCACACCACCGAGCTTCCCGACCGACTCGGGCGTCCGACGAACCACGTAGATCGGCTGCTTCCGCCAACTCTGCGTAATCATCTGACCCGGCTCCAGCTTCGAGACGTCGATCTCGAGCGGAGCGCCCAAAGCGCGAGCGCGCTCAGAGGGTTTCCAGGAGGCGATGAACGGAACCAGCGTAAACGCGACGCCCACTGCGCCGGTGGCCGCTGTCGCCATTGTCAGAAACTTACGCCGATTGACGTCAATGTCGTCGGCAGTCACCTTCTCGTCACTCATGCCAAGGCTCTCCCAACCCAGCCTCCATGGTGGGCCGTTACCCGTAATGCAAGGAATTGAATCATTATACACGCGAGTCGCCGGTTAGGGCGTCACCGCCCCGGGGTAAGCAGTCGCGATGAGCCGTTGGCAAAAGGCAGCAATTTTTCTAAGCGGATCGGTCATCGGCGGCCTCGCCCTGGCCTTTATCGCCGTAGTGGGCGCTTATCTATGGCGTCCGGAGCTGGTCGCCTCCCTAACCGGATTTGATTCAGGGACCTCGTCTGAAGCGCCCGCGAGTCCAGAGCTGGATTCGCCGGCCGGCACAGAGGTTGCCTTTGAACCGGCAGTCGCCCCCCCATCAAGTAAAGAGGCCGCCGCCAGTTACGCAACCGCGGTTCGCATCGCAGCACCTGCCGTGGTCAATTTGTATGTCACTCGCGTTGCGACCGAACCGGTTCTTCGCAGTTTTCTCGATGATCCGTTTGGTGAGTTTGCGCCGCGCTATCGACGACGAGTCGAACAGTCGCTGGGTTCCGGGGTGCTCCTCGATCCCTTGGGCCAGATCATCACCAATCACCACGTCATCGCCGCCGCCGCGGCGATTCGCGTGCAACTCGCTGATGGCCGCTCGGCTCAGGCCGAAATCATCGGACGCGACCCGGACACGGATCTGGCTGTTCTCAAGATCGACTTGCCCGAGCTGCCGAGTATCCGCCTCGGTCGCTCCGATGCATTGAGCGTCGGCGATGTCGTGCTGGCGATCGGTAATCCGATCGGGCTCGCGCAGACCGTGACGCAAGGTATCGTCAGCGCAACCGGCCGAAACCAGCTCGGCATCGCCACATTCGAAAACTTCATCCAGACCGATGCACCCATCAATCCCGGCAACTCCGGGGGCGCGCTCGTGAACACGCGGGGCGAGTTGATCGGCATCAACACGGCGATCATCGCCAAGAGCCTGGGTGTCGAAGGCATCGGCTTCGCCATCCCGGTCAACCTCGTGCGCGGTGTCGTCAATGAAATTATCACCCGCGGCAAGGTGTTACGCGGCTGGATCGGCATCGGGACAGAGACCATCGACGCAGCGCGAGCGCGAGACGCAGGCTTCGACGGCCCAGTCGTTCGCATCACTCGAATTGCCGCAGGAAGCCCGGCTCAACGGGCCGGCTTGTTGCCGGGAGATTTCATCATCGGTCTCGATAGCAAAACTCCACGCAGTTCTCGCGAAGTACAGCTGCGCATCGCCGACACCTTGCCGGGACAAACGATTACGGTCGGAGTTCAGCGGGGCAATCAGCGCGGAGATACGAAGATCCGCGTCGAAGAGGCGCCTTAGACGTACGCCCCCGCTGACGAGATCTGCTCGCGAACCCCGCGGATGCGCTCTTCTCGAGAGTCGGTGTCAAGAGCGCGCGTCTCGGCCTAGCCGGGAACACGCTTGATCGCAGCGCCCAAGCTCGCGAGCTTTTCTTCGATCGCCTCGTAACCGCGATCGATGTGATAAGTGCGATCGATCTCCGTGCGCCCTTCGGCGATGAGCCCTGCCAGCACGAGCGACGCCGAGGCGCGAAGGTCAGTCGCCATGACGGGCGCCGCTTGTAAGCTCGGCACACCCTTGATGATCGCCGTATTGCCTTCGAGCCGAATTTCGGCGCCCATGCGTCGCATCTCGAGCATGTGCATGAATCGATTTTCGAAAATCGTTTCGATGATCGTGCCGACGCCCTCGGCCACCGTATTGAGCGCGGCGAACTGCGCCTGCATGTCCGTCGGAAAGGCGGGATAAGGCGCCGTCCGCAAATCGACGGCGCACGGCCGGCGACCCCGCATGTCGATGTCGATCCAGTCGCTGCCTACCTCGAGCGAAGCGCCCGCTTCCTGCAGTTTCGCGAGGACGGCATCGAGATGCTCGGGACGCGTGTGCTTCAAGTGAACATGACCACGGGTGATCGCACCGGCCACGAGATAGGTGCCCGTTTCGATTCGATCCGCTACGACACGAAACTCTCCGCCATGCAGGCGCTGGACGCCCTCGATGAGGATCTTGTCGGTGCCGGCGCCGCGAATGCGCGCACCGAGCGTGTTGAGGAAATCAGCGAGATCCACCACCTCGGGCTCGCGCGCCGCATTCTCGAGCACCGTCTGACCCTCCGCGAGTACGGCAGCCATCATGAGATTTTCGGTGCCCGTCACCGTCACAGTGTCGAGAACGAGTCGTGCGCCACGCAATCGCTGGGCGCGAGCGCGAATGTAGCCGTTCTCGATCGACACTTCGGCGCCCATCGCCTGCAAGCCGGCGACGTGAATGTTCACCGGTCGAGCGCCGATCGCGCAGCCACCTGGCAGCGACACGTCGGCCTGACCGAAACGCGCAAGCAGCGGCCCGAGCACCAGAATCGAGGCGCGCATCGTCTTCACGAGTTCGTAGGGCGCGACCGGTTTCTCGAGGGAGCTGGCGTCGACTTCGACGGTCATACGCTCATCGACGGTGACCGTGACACCCATCCGCCCGAGCAACTCGATCATGGTGGTGACGTCCTTCAAGTGCGGCACATCACCGACTGCGACCGGTTCAGAGGCGAGCAAAGTCCCGGCCAGAATGGGCAAGGCCGCATTCTTGGCGCCAGAAATCCTGACCTCGCCCTCGAGCGGGGTACCGCCCTCTATTTGAAGTTTGTCCATGTATTGGGTGGCGTGGGGTAGCGAGGCTTAGCTGCCGGGGCCGGCGCCCGCCTCAAACGGCGTCAGCGCCTCTATCGACAGCGCGTGGATCTCCCGACCCACGAGTTCTCCGAGGGTGCGGTAGATCATTTGATGACGGGCGATGCTACGGCGACCCTCAAAAGCGGGCGAAACGACTCTCGCCTCAAAATGGGTCTGATCGTCGGAGCGGACCCGGACTTCGGCGTCGGGGAGCCCCGCGCGGATGAGTTCGGCTACTTTTTCTGGGTGCATGGAGCGGTATGATGCCACCTCATGGATAACTCTGCGAAACGGACCGCAGCGCTCAACGAGGCCGATCGCCTGATCGCCGTCGGCCGTCGCGCCCTTGCCACCGAGGCCCGGGGCATTGCAGCCCTCGAGTCTCGCCTCGGGCCGTCCTTCGTCGCGGCCTGCCAAATTTGCCTCGACTGCAGAGGCCGCGTCGTCGTGACCGGCATGGGAAAGTCTGGCCACATTGCGAGTAAAATCGCGGCGACGCTCGCGAGCACTGGCAACCCAGCGTTTTTCATGCACCCGGGCGAAGCGAGCCATGGCGATCTCGGCATGATCACGCGCGACGACGTGGTGCTCGCGCTCTCTAACTCCGGCGAGACGCCGGAGATCCTCGCCCTGCTCACACCGATCGCTCGACTCGGCGTGCCACTCATCGCGCTCACGGGTAACGCCGACTCCACGCTCGCTCGCGAGGCGCGCGCTCATCTCGATGTCGGCGTCGCCGAAGAAGCGTGTCCGCTCAACCTCGCGCCCACCGCGAGTACCACGGCGACACTCGCCATGGGCGATGCGCTCGCAGTCGCCCTGCTCGAGTCGCGAGGATTCACAGCCGAAGATTTTGCCCGCTCGCATCCCGGCGGCTCGCTGGGTCGACGCCTGCTGCTACGCGTGAGCGATGTCATGCGCAGCGGCGAGGCCGTCCCGCGCGTGGGTCCCGACGCGAGCATGGCCGACGGACTACTCGAAATGTCACGCAAGGGTCTTGGGATGACGGTTGTCGTGGACGATGCGGGTCGTGCCGCGGGCATCTACACCGATGGCGATTTGCGGCGATCGCTCGATCGTCGCATCGATGTTCACGGTGCGCGCATGCGCGATGTCATGACTACGCCCTGCAAAAGCATTGGCGAGCGCGAGCTCGCGGCCGAGGCCGTGCATCTCATGGAGACATATCAAATCACGTCGCTGCCGGTCGTCAACGGGGCGGGGGTGCTCGTGGGCGCGCTGAACGTCCACGATCTGCTGCGTAGCGGCGTCGTGTGAACGGCTGGCCAGGTATGCGACTTCCATGTTTCATCGCACTCGCGTGTCTTTCGGGTTGCGGCATCAACGACAACGGCATGAACCGGCTTTCTGCGGACGTGCGTGACCCGGGTTATTCGGCCACTAACGCGGAAATCATTCAAACCGGGGCCGATGGCGCACCGCGATACCGTTTGCAGGCCGCGAGGATTGAGCAAAATCCCGTGTCGCTCGAGATCCGAATCGAAGATTTACGCATCGAGACTCGAGGAACGGAGAGCACGATCTGGCGCGTCGCGGCGCCACGAGGCGTCTTGTCGCGCGATTCACGACGCATCGATCTTGCGGGGGGCGTTGGTCTCGAAGGCGGCACCGCGGAGACCCTCGAGCCGCTTCGTCTGCGTGCGGATACGCTGCAATATGATCTCGATGCCGCCCGAGTCCGTACGAATGGCGAAGTCCGTCTGACCATGCAAGGGCACGAACTTGCGGCCAAAGGCTTGGACGCCAATCTGCGTACGCGTCAGGTACAACTGCGAATCGATGTTCAGGGACGCTTCTCGCGCTGATCTCATGTACCGTAACCACGAACGCCTGACACCCTATATTTCTTTGACGAGTCTGCCTCGCGCGCTCATCGCCTTGATTTTTTTGTGGGCTCCGCCCGCGAGCGCCAATGATCCGCAAGTGCAGACCGGTGACATCACGCTCGATGCCGCTTCATCACAGGTCGACTATCGTGCAAATGCCCTGCTCTTTCGCGATATCATCATCACTCAGGGCAAAGTACGCATCGCCGCGCAACGCGCCCGGTCGACGGGTCTCGATTTCAATAACTCGACGTGGACGTTGAGCGGGGCGGTCCGGATCGACGTCGACGGCGGTACGCTGGCCTCTGACGAAGCCGCCGTGACCTTTGAAAACAACCGCATCTCCAGCGCGAGTATTCGAGGACGGCCTGCCGAGTTCTCGCAGCAATTGAAGAACGACGGTCGTGCTCGCGGCCGGGCGGGGAACATCCTTTATGACATGGCGAGCTCGACCGTGACGCTGCGCGAAGACGCGTGGCTGAGTGACGCTGGACGCAGCGAGATCCGTGGCGACCAGCTCGTTTACAACGTTCGCGAGCAGCGCGTACAAGCCGGCGAACCGGCTGGAAGCGATGAGCGCGTGCGGATCATCATTCGCCCTAGGGCGACACCATGAGCACACTCCGCGCCGCCCATCTCGCCAAGGCGTACGGGAAACGCCGCGTCGTCAGCGATCTGTCGCTGGAGGTAGCCGCGGGTGAGATCGTCGGACTTCTCGGACCGAACGGTGCCGGCAAGACGACGGCGTTCTACATGATTGTGGGACTTGTGTCCGCCGACGCAGGCCGCATCGAACTCGACCATCAGGAGCTGACCCACTCGCCCATCCATTTACGCGCAAAGGCCGGTATCGGTTACCTGCCGCAGGAAGCTTCGGTGTTTCTTCGCCTGTCTGTCGAAGATAATGTTCGGGCGATTCTCGAGACTCGAGCCGATCTTGACGCGGCCCAACGTCAGGCGCGATGCGAACAGATCCTGGCTGACCTAAGAATCGATCACGTGCGACGGTCCCTCGGCATGTCACTGTCGGGCGGTGAGAGACGACGCGTCGAAATCGCGCGGGCTCTGGCGGCGAATCCAAAGTTCCTGCTGCTCGATGAGCCCTTCGCTGGGGTAGATCCGCTGTCGGTCGCCGATATCCAGCGCATCATCCGGGAACTCGCCGACCGTGGGATCGGAATCCTCATCACCGACCACAACGCCCGAGAGACGCTCGGCATCTGCGCTCGCTCGTACATCATCGGAGACGGGACCGCCATCGCCTTCGGATCGGCTGCGGAAATCCTTGCCAATCCCCGCGTGCGTGAGGTGTACTTAGGCGAGTCATTCGGTCTTTAGGATCACCCTCGCGGCGCCGACAGCGCCGCTGCGTACAACTAGGCACGTCGATGCTCAAGCAGTCCCTGCAACTCAAGCTCGGTCAGTCGCTGACCATGACGCCGCAGTTGCAGCAGGCCATCCGCCTCCTGCAGATGCCCACACTCGAGCTGAAGGCGCACCTCGCCGAGGTTCTCGAAACTAATGTCATGCTCGAGCAGGAAGACCCCGAGGACGAGGACGAGCTCGAAGCCCATTTCACGGCGGTCCAACAAACCCCGGACATCTCGCAGGCCGAGCCTGTCGAGATCGAGGTGGTCGAACAACCCTGGGCCGATCGCCCCGGTACCGGCAGCGATGCGGTACGCGCGGAGAACGACGAGCAACCCGAACGCGACATCGCCGATGAGCGCGGGGAGTCCTTGCGTGACCACCTGCTCGCCCAACTCGAACTCGCCGGACTCTCCGACAACGACCTATCGGTAGCGGCTGCACTCGTCGATGCGCTGAACGACGACGGTTACCTCAGCGACTCTTTGGCTGATATCGGTGATGCGCTTCGTCCCGAAATCGATTGGGACGAGGAAGAAATCGAGCGTGTGCTCTTGCTCGTACAAACCCTCGAGCCTGTCGGTGTGGGCGCCCGCAATCTCAGCGAATGCCTCGGCATTCAACTCGCACAACTCGAGTCCACCACACCGGGTCTGTCTCTCGCCCGTCGGATTGCCGAACAGCACCTTGATCTTCTCGCTCAGCGCGACCCCTCACCACTTCGTCAGGTAACGGGCGCCGAGGAGGACGAACTGGCTCTCGCCGTTGCACTCGTTCGATCCTGTCATCCTCGTCCGGGTTCGCTCGTCAGCTCCTCGAAGCCCGAATACGTCATCCCCGACGTCTTCGTGCGACGCAAAGGAAAAGGCTGGGCGGTAGAACTCAACCCGGGGACCATGCCCCGAATCCGAGTCAACCAAGAGTACGCCGGCTTGCTCGGCCGTGGCGGCGCGCATACCACCTTGCGTACCCAGCTTCAGGAAGCGCGTTGGCTGCTAAAGAGCCTCGAGATCCGTCACGACACCCTTATCAAAGTCACCCGCGCTATCGTCGAGAGGCAAACCGATTTTCTCAACCAAGGCGACGAGCACATGCGTCCGATGATCCTGAAAGACATCGCAAGCGCTATAAGCATGCACGAGTCGACCATCTCGCGCGTCACCTCGGGTAAGTACATGCACACCTCGCGCGGGGTCTACGAACTTCGGTACTTCTTTTCGAGTCAGGTCGAGGGTGGGGACGGACAAAGCACCTCCTCCACGGCCATCCGAGCCAAAATCCGCAAATTGATCCGCGAAGAGGATCCGGCCAACCCACTCTCGGATAGTCGGCTCGCAGGAATTTTATCTGGCGAGGGCATCCCGGTGGCCCGCCGCACAGTGGCGAAGTATCGGGAGGGGTTAGGAATCGAGTCTTCGGCCGAGCGCAAGAAGGCCACTTCGCGTTAACCTTGACCTCATCGGGAGGATGTTATGCAGATTTCCATCACGGGCCACCATGTCTTCGTCACCGACTCTATGCGTGCTTACGTTCACAAGAAGATGGACCGTATCGTTCGCCACTTCGATCACCTCATCGATGTCCACTTCGTGCTATCCGTCGAGAAACTTCGTCACCGCGCTGAAGCGACGCTCAAAGTAAGCGGGGGCGATATTCACGCCGACGCCGAGGCCGAGGACATGTACGCCGCCGTCGACGCGCTCGTCGACAAACTCGACCGGCTCGTCAAAAAGCGCAAGGAAAAGACCACCGACCATCACGCCGAGGAGGGGCGACGGGCGCGTCACTGACGCGAGCCCTGCCCTCATTCGCCCTTGTCCCTCCCTCTGCGCCTTATTCTGGTCAGCGGGCTCTCGGGAGCGGGCAAGAGCGTTGTACTGAACGCGCTCGAAGATCTCGGCTATCGCTGTATCGACAACCTGCCCGCTTCGTTGCTCGAGTCCTTCGTGTCCCACGTCTTTCGTGAGGACAGTTCGATGGGTCAAACCGTCGCCGTGGGCATCGATGCGCGCGATACCAGCATCGGTCTCGAGACGATTCCCACCTCCATCGAGCAATTGCGACGCAGCGGCGTTCGTTGCGAGTTGCTGGTGGTCACCGCCGCCGATGCAGAGGTGCTTCGTCGATTCGGTGAAACCAAGCGTCGACACCCGTTGTCCCGCGAAGGTGTAAATCTGCAAGACGCGGTCACACGTGAGCGGACGTTGCTCGATCCGGTCATCCAGGCGGCTGATCTCGTGGTCGATACCACGTACATGGGCGTACACGAACTGCGTGACGCCATCGTGCAGCGTATCGACCAACGACGTGGCATGGAGTTATCAGTTACGTTGGTGTCCTTTGGCTTCAAACATGGTGTGCCGGGTGACTGCGACTTCGTCTTTGATGTGCGCATGCTGCCCAACCCCTATTGGACGATCGCTCTGCGACCGCTCACAGGGCGCGATGCGGCGGTCGCTGCGTATCTCGATGGGCAGCCTGCGGTCCGCGCCATGCTCGATGAGTTACAGCAGTTCATTTTGAGACGTATCGAAGATCATGGCGCAGCTCGACGACGCTATCTCACCGTCGGGGTCGGATGCACAGGCGGGCAACACCGCTCGGTGTACCTCGTCGATCGTCTCGCCGAGCGGTTACGCGGAAAGTCTCCTACGCTCGCAGTCCGCCACAGTGCCGTCGCCAACTCGGGGGTCCCGTGAGCGTAGTCAGTCGCAAAGATGCGCGGCTCGCCGCGCTGCGTGAAGCGCTTGACTCCGGAACCTTGAGGCCGGCGCAGCGTATGGTGTCCGCACTGCATCCTGCGGAGGTCGCCTTGCTGCTCGAGTCGGTTCCGCCTCGTCAGCGCGAGGTCGTCTGGAGTATGGTCGACTCCGAGCTCGAGGGCGACGTCCTCGTTGAGCTCAACGAAAACGTTCGTCAGAAACTCATTGAGGAGATGGAGGCCGAAGAACTCGTGGCTGCGGCGGAGGGCCTCGAGCTCGACGACCTCGCGGACCTCGTCGGCGATCTACCGGAGACCGTCACGCGACAGGTCCTCCACTCGATGGACCAGCGCGATCGCGAGCGTCTGCGCACAGTCCTTTCATGGCCCGAAGATAGCGCCGGCGGGCTCATGAACACCGACACAGTGAGCGTTCGGCCTGACGTGACGCTGGAAGTCGTGCTGCGTTATCTGCGCATGCGGGGTGAACTGCCACCGCGGACCGACAGCCTGTTCGTCGTCGATCGTAACGATCGATATCTCGGTACGGTACCGCTTACCCGAATCATCACAGGAGATCCCGAAGATACGGTCGGCGACAGTCTCGACACGGAAGCGCCACGCATCGAACCTGAGACCGCGGCGCACGAAGTCACTCAACTCTTCCAAGACCGAGATCTCGTCTCTGCAGCCGTCGTGGGCGCCGAGGGCAAACTCCTCGGACGCGTCACGGTCGACGACGTCGTCGACGTCATCCGCGAGGAGGCCGAGCACTCGGTGCTGTCGATGGCCGGCCTGCAAGATGACGAAGACCTCTTCGCCGGCATCGTCACCTCGACACGTCGACGCTTACTGTGGCTCGGCATCAATCTCATCACGGCCTTCATGGCGGCTGCCGTCGTCAAGAATTTCGAAGGCACCATCGAGAAGGTAGCCGCCCTTGCGGCGCTCATGCCCATCGTCGCCTCCATGGGTGGCATCGCCGGCACCCAGACCGTGACGCTCATCATTCGCGGCCTCGCACTTGGGCAAGTACAGTGGTCGAATGCACGCTGGCTCTTGTTCAAGGAAGTCGCCGTCGGCGGCGTGAACGGTCTGCTTTGGGCGCTCGTGGTTGGCGCCGTGACCGTCTTTTGGTTCGATACTTGGCAGATCGCCATCATCATCGCGGCCGCCATGCTCATTAATTTGCTGGCTGCTGCGGCCGTGGGCGTGTTGGTACCGCTTGCCCTTCGTCGATTCGATATCGATCCAGCACTCTCCGCCGGGGTCATTCTCACGACCTTTACGGACTGTATCGGGTTTGCGACGCTGCTCGGACTCGGCGCGATTTTCTTGGTCTGACTCAGCCTGCAACGACGAGCCGTCCGTGCTGGTAGTCGCGGATTGCTTGATCGATTTCTTCGCAGGTGTTCATCACGAAGGGGCCGTACTGCACGATCGGCTTGCCGAGAGGCGCCGCGGCGAGCAACAAAAATCGTGCGCCGGCTTTGCCCGCCATGACCACGAGGGCGTCACCCTCCCCGAGAACACCACCATGCGGTTTCGGCAAAGAGACGCGGCTGCCATCTGAGGCGGCGATCGAGAGCTCGCCCTCGAAGACATAGAGATACGCACTGTGGGCAACCGGCAGAGTCTCGGAAAACGTCGCTCCCGCCGCCAGAGTGACATTAAAGAAAATGGGTTCAGTCGTAACACCACTCACCGAACCGCTGAATGTCTTTCCCCCGCGCTCGATCGAACCGGCGATCAGTTTGATCGTCGCGCCGTCGGCCGAAACGGTCGGGATACACTCGGCCCCGATGTCCTCGTAGGCAGCAGGACACATCTTTTCGCGCGCGGGCAGGTTGATCCTGAGCTGAAAGCCCCGCATGGGGCCGGGATCCTGCTGCGGCATCTCCGAGTGGATGATGCCGCGCCCGGCCGTCATTCATTGCACTCCACCGCTCCTCAGGTGCTCGCGATGCCCCAGATGATCTTCATGCAGCATGTGACCTTCGAGTATGTAGGTCTAGGTCTAGAACTCGCGGTACGGGTGCGGCGGAAAACCGGCGATGTACTACTCAGGCCGGTCACCGCCGAACTCATCGAGCATCAGGAAGGGATTAAGTCGCGCGAGCAGCGACTGGCCGAGACTGCGATACAGCGTCACCCCCGCTCCGTCGGAGGTACGCTGTGACGCGATGACATGTTACAGAGGTCTCGGCACCGAGTCCTTATTTCACCGGCGCGGGTTTCTGGCGCAGGGCGTAATGCTCGAGACTCGAGAGGCTGCGATCCTCGGTCCACTCGGTCGGCGCATCAAAATATTTAGCGTAATTACTTTGAGCGTAATCGAGCACCGGGCGAGAGAGTACCTCGTCGAGATTCTTCGTCGTTCCCATGAAGCAGCCGTACTGACAGAAGCCCGGTCGCTGATCCATCAGCATCCACGGGAGCCACGGGGTGATACGGTTCCAAGTGCCCGTGTAATCGAGCGTGGTCAGCTTCGGATTTTGCAGATCTTCCACTTTGACGTGATGCGCGAACATCTCGGAGACCTGCAC
>Ga0194132_10010688_pt1 | contig 12110 bp, 7 predicted proteins | sample TA2KigOf80mmetaG_FD_148612 | JGI IMG/M metagenome (GOLD analysis project Ga0194132, IMG submission 148612) | Freshwater microbial communities from Lake Tanganyika, Tanzania - TA2015054 Kigoma Offshore 80m | ecosystem: Environmental > Aquatic > Freshwater > Lake | place: Tanzania: Lake Tanganyika... | reverse complement strand
CGTGGATTACCCATGCACGGAGTTTACAAGGTAAATCCAGAAAAATGTCTCTATATTATGCGGATATCAGTAGGGTGGCAGCACGAGGATGGAGGACTCAAAGCGTCATCGATCGAAGGCGGCCAGATCACGAACACCCGGGACTTGCTGCCCAGTCGGCCGTCGGATAAGCGGTGGCGCATTGCCGGGATGGGGCATATGGACAGTGATTCGTTCGAAGACATTCTTTGGCAGCATGAGGATGGAACGTTAGCAATTTGGCACATGAACGGGCTGAATCTTCAAGACGCGCACGTGCTGAACCCTTCGCATCCGGGTTCGGGCTGGAGAATGCGTGCCGTGATCGATGCCGACCGAGATGGCCATGCCTATCTTGTCTTTCAGCATAGCAGCGGTGTTCTCGGACTGTGGAGAATGTCCCATGGGACTATGATCTCTGCTCGTTTCATTGCCACAACCCCCACGGGATCCGGATGGTCGATCATCGGGCCATGGAACCGATAGGGACGCGGCAGCAGAGTGTCCGCATGTGTTTGCCGGACGAAACCGTTCGATGCCTTCTGTTAGTCTCTAGCGCGCATATTTCACGCACGGGACGCCCGGTGAGGACACCGGGCCTACAAACACGGAGGCCGTCGCGATGGTAGGCCGCGTGCCCTCACGCGGCGTACTGTCGCGGATTCAAGCTCAGTATGAAATATCCGGGATAGCGCGCGTTTTCACTCTCGATGGCATCGAGAATAACAAAGGATCGAGTTTTCAAAATGCGGGCCAGAAAATGACCACGCCCAGCGAAGTTCCCTGGGGACAGCGATCTCGGGTTGGTGAACCGCCCGTTCGTGCCGATAACGACCTACGCCCATGACGGAGGCTGGTCAGATGGGTCGTCTCAGGAGTACGAACCACCGCGGAACCGCCGCCACATCATCTTTGCCAGGCCAATCCTTTCCTTAGGGTGCCAAAAAATCCTTCCCGACGAAGCGCAGGCCCGAAAGGCCCTCTGCTTTCGTCTTTCAAGGCCCGACACAGACGCGCCGGCACGAACGTCGCTTGAGACGTGGTCCGAGGAGGAACTTCTTCCAACAGGCTGTGGAAAGTGAATGGGCTCCGTTTGTGGAACGGGGGCACGGTTCGATCCAACCCGCATGGTTGAAACTTAATGGGGAACGTTTCCCCACTCAGTCGAGTGTGAAATAGGCGGGTTAGACGTTCCCCGTCTTGACTTCGATGATGTCGTGAGGAGCCGCTTCCCGCTGGCCGGCCTGGGTAACTTGGATGTAGCGCGCCTTCGCGCGAAGTTCCTCCAACGTGCGCGCCCCCAAGTAGCCCATGCCGGATCGAATCCCCCCAATGAGTTGGGCCAGCACCGAATCCACTGATCCGCTGACTTCCTTCAACGCTTCCACGCCTTCCGCCGCGACTTTTCTCGAGATCTCCGCACCGTGACCATAACGCGCCGCGCTCCCCGCCTTCATCGCGGAAACACTGCCCATGCCGCGATACTGTTTATAGACTTTGCCGTTGATCTCCATGATCTGGCCCGGCGCCTCCGGACATCCCGCGAACAACCCGCCACACACCACGGCCTGAGCCAGCGTCAATGCCTTCACGATGTCGCCGGATTTCGTGATCCCCCCGTCGGCCACGATGGCGACTTTTTTCTCCGCCGCCGCCCGCGCCGCCACATAAAGTGCGGTCAACTGCGGTATGCCCACCCCCGCCACGATGCGCGTGGTGCAAATGGAGCCCGGCCCCTGCCCCACCTTGATGATGTTCGCCCCGGCGTCCGCGAGATAATCCACGCCGCCAGCCGTGGTCACGTTGCCCGCAATGATCGGGAGCTTCGGGAATGCACCCCGAATGGCCCGAACCATTTCCCCGACTCCCACACTATGACCGTGCGCGGTGGAAACCGCGACCACATCGACACCCCGGTCCACCAAATGCCCCACCTGGCCAAGATATTTCTCCCGATCCAGGCTTCCGTCCGGCTGCTTGACCGGGGCGAGCGCGGCCCCGCATAACAATCGAAACTGGGAGTCCCGCGCCGGTTTCAAGGCGGCGCTGCGCTCGAAGCTGATGCGCTCAATGTCGCTCATGGTGAACAAGCCCTTCAAACGATCCTGACCATCGACCACGATGAGTTTGTGAATGCCGGGATGATCGGTGAAAAACTTGTCCGCACGCGCGATCGGATCCGCGCCAAGCTCCGCTTGCTTGATGGTGTGGACCTGTCCTCGCGGGGTCAGCGCCTCGGCCACCGTCCGCTTCGCGTAACGCTGCTTGACGACGTGACCGGGCAGGAGCCCCGTCAGCCGGTCCGTTCCATCCACGACGGGAAACGTGCTGAAGGCGAACTTCCGCTTGGTGATCATCTCGATCACATCGCCGATGCTCTGTTCCGGACTCACCGTAATGGGATCCTGGATCAATCCATGCACGTGATTCTTCACCCGGGTGACCTCCGAAAGTTGTTCCCGCGGTGAACTGTTGTAATGGATCAGGCCTAATCCACCATTCAACGCCATCGCAATGGCCATGCGCGACTCGGTCACGGTGTCCATGTCCGAGGAAATCACCGGAATGTGAAGCGTCAGCCCATCGGCAAGCCGGATATCGAGATGGGGGTCTTTGGGCAAGATCTCGGTATACTGAGTCGCCAGGGTCACGTCGTCGAAGGTAAGCCCCACGTGAGAGCGGCTCGTAAAGAACCGGTCGGCCGGCTGATAGAAGAGTTCGTCGAGATTGGCGGAAAGCGTAGCGTTTTCCATGAATCATCATTCCAAACGCTCCGATTGCAATTCAAGTGAAACATTCGAGGAGAAGTCCCCGTCGGCGCATCCGCAAGATGGCTGGATGCGCCGTTCCCGTCGCTTCCGCTCGCGCCAGCCTGCCGCGGCGATCTCCTCCCCAAACCATGCCATGACCCGCCCTGGGTGGATGCCTTCGCCCCTGGCAGCCCCTTGCCCGTTGAACTTGCCTTGCCCCATGGAAGACACGCCTTGAACCGGCGTGAACGCCGTGCCCCGGCAATGCCGTGCGCATCACCGACAACCTCTGGAGGCACTGAAGTACGTTCCGTGTATCCCGATGTTGTTGGTAGGGCGGGCCTGCCCCAGCCCGCCGCCCACTGGATGCAAAACATCATGCTCCGGCGGCGCGCCGGGACGGACGCGCCCTACCTGCATCACCGGCAACATCGGGATGCACCGAGTACGTTCCACAAGCAAGAACCTCATAGACTTCCGATGCGGAAGTGCCATAGTCCCTCCACCCAACAGCCTCGTCAGCCATGCACGATCTACAACGTCCGGAACTCTCGGCGCTGCCGGGTGCCCCATCGAGACCCGTCGATTCCCGCCGTTCCCTGGCCTTTACGCTCATCGAACTTCTCGTGGTGATTGCGATCATCGCGATTTTAGCCGGGTTGCTGGTGCCTGCCATCGCCAAGGCCAAGGAATCCGCCCGCCGGGTTCAATGCCTGAACAACCTCCGCCAAATCGGCATCGCTTCCACGACCTACACCATGGATTACCGGGGGCACCTCCCCTCCTTTCGGAACTGGCTCTACACGCGCGTCGGAGACTTGGCCACGGGCAAGCTCTACCCGTACGTCAACGCGAAAGGATCGTATCTTTGCGCCACGGACAAGTTGGAGATGAACAAACGACGCCGGGCGGGAACACCTGCACCCGTCAGTCCGGCTCGAGGCACTTCCAGCCGTGGGCGTGACTACAGTTACGCCATGAATTGCGCCATCTGCCACAACACGGACCTGTCCACATTCATCAACCCGGGCAAGACCATGCTTTACATGGAGGGTAATCTGGCGACGAACGACTACAGCGGCGTCGTAGGCCCGATGATGGGCAACAACTCGCTCGCCTTTCGCCATAACCGGCAGGGACACCTCGTCATGGCCGACCTGCGCGTCACTCGCATGGACAAGAAAGAATTCAGCCGGGTCTGCGTGACCCAGCGCTTCTGGTTTCCCGCCGACGATCGCTCAGGCCCGGCGGCCGGATTCGGCCTCCGCAACGTCGAGTAAAAAAAGTTCGGCACCATCGTTCGTGTTCCAGGAAGTGGAAACGAGGGGGCTTTCCAGAGCGCGGTGCCGTCAAAAGATTCGCGCATCGTCGTCTGATACGAGCGTATCGAGCCTCCCCACCCGCACCGCGGCTGCGTCCCGCTTTCCCCACCATTGTGCTCCGGCGGACAACCTGGAGATACGATGGAGCGGCCTTCAACTCGGGTTTGCCCTGGAAATCGAACACCTTCATCTCTAGGTTGGACGCATGACTCCCCTGAATCCTTTGTCCCCCAAGGAAGCGTTCTCCAACAATCCCATCGAACCGGTCCGCCGTCCCGGAGTGTCCCGCCGCGACGCGCTTCTTTCCACGACCGCCGCCGGAGCTGCTTTGCTCACTGCCGCCTCTTCACCCACGGCGCACGCCGCCGCCCCGGACCCTCGCAAGGGCTCGACCAAGCGATTTGCGATGAAGAAGTCCATCAACCTCTGGGCCTTTCCCTATCCGGAACGTATGAACCTCCGGGAATGCCTGCAACTGGCCAAGGACGCGGGATTCGACGGCATCGAACTGAATTACGACCTCGACAACGACCTGTCTCCCAAGGCTGGCACGAAGGAGTTTCAAGATATTCGCCGAATGGCGGACCGCATCGGCATCGAGATCAGCGGCCTCTGCTCGTTTCTTTTCTGGCCTTACCCGCTCTCCAGCAACGACCCCGAAAAACGGGCGCGCGGCCTCGAACTGGCCGGAAAGATCGGTCAAGCCGCCAGCGATCTGGGGGTCGACAACGTCCTGGTCGTTCCGGGCGCGGTGCATATTCCCTGGCGGACCGATCACGAACCTGTTCCCAACGACGTGTGCGATCGCCGGGCCAAAGAAGCCGTCGCGCAACTGGTCCAATCAGCCGAAAAACTGAAGATCCATCTCAACATCGAGAACATCTTCTTCAACGGCTACCTGATGACCCCGATGGAAATGAATGCCTTCGTGGATCACTTCGGCAGCGAACGCGTCCAGGTCCATTTCGACACGGGGAACATCTCCATGTTTCAGCATCCCGAGCATTGGATTCCAATCCTGGGCAAACGGATACGCAACATTCACTTCAAGGAATACACCAAGAAGGGAACCGATTACTCGCTTGAAACATTCCGGCCCCTGCTCGACGGCACCACGAACTGGCCTGCGGTCATCGAATCTCTCGACCGAATCGGTTACCGGGGATTTCTGACTTTCGAATACTTCCACCCCTGGATTCACTATCCGGAAGCGCTCATCTATCAAACGAGCGACGCGTTGGACCGCATGCTCGGGCGGAAGGCCTGAACCTCGCCCTCAAGCAATCCACGAGGTGATCGCCTGATCGAGAGTCGCACCGGAACGCCGCGCTCCGGATCGCCCGACGGGTGTCCACTCGCTTTGATCCGTGGATCAACTGACCACGCCAGTGTCGTGACGAGCGATCAAATCAAGGTTGCGGCTTTGGCCAGGGCCGCGCTCAGTTGGTCCGGTTGTTTGCCGCCGCCGCGAGCGTAATCCGGGCGTCCCCCGCCTTTGCCGCCCACCACCGGGGCGATGGCCTGGATGATTTTTCCGGCCTGAATCCTGGACGTCAGTTCCGGCGAAACTGCCGCCACCAAAGCCACCGCGTCTCCTGAAACACTTCCCAACACCACCACGCCCTTGAACTCGCTCTTGAGCGCGTCGGCCAGGGACTGCAATGCGTCACCGTCCAATCCACCCACTTCTTCAATAATCGCCGGTGTGCCCTTCAGGGTTTGCGCTTTACCCAGCAGAGTTTTCGCCTTCGCGGCGGCCTCGCGCTGCGTCGCGGCTTTGACTTGCTTTTCCAATTCCTTTTGTTGAGCCAGAATGGCGTCGAGCTTCTTTTCGAGTTCGGCCAGGGGCGTGCTCAACCGTCCCGCCAGCGTGTGAATCAAGGCTCGATCCTGCGCCATCGCCTCGAACGCGCCCAACCCGGCCACGGCCTCGATGCGCCTGACGCCGGCCGCGATCGCGCTCTCAGCCACGATACGAAACACCCCAATCTCACCGGTCGCCCGCGCATGCGTGCCGCCGCAAAGCTCCATGGAATATCCGTCCAGCCGTCCGGGCCCGCCGCCAATCTGAACCACGCGCACCGTCTCCCCGTACTTGTCGCCGAAAAACTGCATGACGTCCTTCCGGGATTTCACCCCGGCATAGGCCACTTCACTCCAGCTCACCGATTGGTTCTCGACGATGCGCTCGTTCACCAGCCGTTCGATGTCGGCAACCTGGGAGGGCGTCAGTGGCGCGCTGTTGAAGTCGAACGTCAGTTTGTCCGGACCCACAAACGACCCCTTTTGGGACGCTTCCCGGCTCACCACTTCATGCAGCGCCCAGTGCAAGAGATGGGTCACCGTGTGATGACGCTGAATCGCCCGGCGTCGCGCGGCGTCCACCGAGACCGTGACCACCGATCCCACCGCTGGTGCTTCCGCTCCCTCGACCCAATGCAACCAGGTCTGGCCTGATTTTTGAGTGTTCAAGATCGGCCAAAGCTGGCCGGAACCGGAGATCTCTCCGGTATCCCCCACCTGCCCGCCCATCTCGGCGTAACAGGCGCTGCGATCCAAAATGACAGCCAGTTTCCCCTCCTTTAAGGCGGCCACCTCGATGACCTTCGCCGCCACCGACCACTCGTCGAATCCCGTAAACTTCGTCGGTTCCGTGGTTCCAATCTGGCTCAAAGAAATCACTTCCTTTTTCTGCGCCGCACGAGCCCGAGCCCGCTGCTGCTCCATCAGCCCCTCAAAACCCGCGCGATCCACCGCCAATCCGCGCTCCCGGGCCATGAGTTCCGTCAGGTCCAGGGGAAAACCCTGCTCGTCGTAAAGTCGAAACGCCAAATCCGCGCTGATGACGCGCGCAGACACATCCGAGGCAGCCTCTTCGTTGAAAAGGGCGATGCCTTTGTCCAACGTTCGATTGAAGGACTCCTCCTCCAAACGAAGCACGTCCTGCACATGCTTTTTCTTGGCGCGAATCTCGGCGAACACATCCCCCATCGTATCCGCCAGTACCTCCACCAGCTTGAAGAAGAAAGGTTCGCGAAAACCCAACGTCCGACCATAACGCACCGCGCGGCGCAAAATCCGCCGCAGGACATAATGGCGATCCGTGTTGCCCGGCTGGATTCCATCCGCGATCGCGAAGCTCAAGGTCCGGATATGATCCGCGATCACCCGAAAGGCCACGTCCACCCTTTCCTGCTCCGTGTCCCCGGCGCTTCCCGGCTTCGGCAAGGTCGATCCGTAACGCATGCCCGACAGCTTTTCGATCGCGTCAAAGATCGGACGGAAAATGTCGGTCTCGTAGTTCGAGATGCGCGCCCCGGCGAAGTCGGAGAAGCCTCGAGTGCCCTGGATGATGCTCGTGACCCGCTCGAATCCCATCCCGGTATCGACGTGCTTCGCCGGCAACGGACTGAACGTTCCATCGGGATTGGCGTTGAACTGAATGAAGACGAGGTTCCAAATCTCGATGCAGGAGGGACTGCCCTGATTGACCAGAGCCCCGCCTGTGTTCCCCTCCGGGGTCAAATCCACGTGCAATTCAGAACACGGACCGCAGGGACCGGTGTCCCCCATCATCCAGAAATTGTCCTTCTTGTTCCCGTTGACAATATGCACGGAGGGATCGAGCCCGGCGGACCGAAACTTCGCCGCCCAATGATCCCAGGCTTCCTGGTCGAACTCGCTCGGATCGTTCCTGGCCGGATCAGGCCTGTAGACGGTGGCGTAAAGGCGCTGCGGTGGAAACTTCCAGATCTCCACGATCAATTCCCACGCCCATTCGATGGCTTCGCGCTTGAAGTAATCGCCGAACGACCAGTTCCCCAGCATCTCGAAAAACGTGTGATGGTAGGTGTCCAACCCGACGTCGTCCAAGTCGTTGTGTTTGCCTCCGGCGCGAATGCACTTTTGCGTGTCCGCCGCCCGCCCCGGGTTGTACGGGCAGCGTGTTTGGCCGAGAAAGATCGGTACAAACTGATTCATGCCGGCATTGGTGAACAGCAGGTTGGGCGAGTCCGGCATGAGCGAACTCGAAGAGACGATGGAGTGCTGCTTGGATTTGAAGAAATCCAGGAAGGAAGAGCGGATTTGGGCGGACGTCATGGTCAATGCTTGCCTGGCGTGCCCCCTGGGCGCGCCAAATTGGGGGCGGAGACTACCTGCCCGCCTCCTCCCAAGGCGAGCCGAAGTTTTGGCCGGTCTACTTCCAATGGGTCCGCAAGAATCGCAGAAAATTCCCGCTCAACACTCCCTCGATGTCCTCCCGAGGATAACCGCGTCCGGCCAAAATCGGCTCGTATCGCGCGATGTCGGCGATGGTGTCGAGGTCACCCGGCGACTGTTCCCTGCCGAAGGCACCATCCAAATCGGTCCCCAACCCAATGTGCCGCGCGTTCCCTGCGATCTGGCAGATGTGATCGAAATGATTCACCAAATGCTCCAGCTTGCAACCGGAGGATTCCGGAGTGGTCTTTCCCCGCACCCAACCCGGCACCATCATCCACGCGTCCAGCGCTCCGCCGAAAACCGCACCTCGCTGGACGAGGAGCTTGATCTGCTCGTCGCTGTGCTGGCGATTGTGCGGAACCAATGCCCGCACGTTCTGATGACTGGCCCAGACAGGTCCTTGAAAGACGTCCATCGCTTCCCAGAAGCTGTCGTCGCAAAGGTGCGTCGCGTCCAGGATCATGCCGAGCTGGTCCATCTCCCGCAGAAGCTCCCGTCCGCGAGCGCCGATGCCTCCCGTGGCGTCCGTTCCCTGCGCGTAAGTGCCCGGTCCGTAGTGGGCCGGTCCCAGGGCCCGCAAACCTTGCGCGTAGGCCCGTTCGAGATGGCCGAGGGTCACGATGGAATCGGCGCCTTCCAGGCTCAGAATGTAACCGATCGGCGCTCGTTCTGGACGATTCGGCTGGGTCCACAAGTCGAGATGACGCTCCAATCCGGCTCGATTCGTGATTTGCGCCATTTCCCCGGCGTCTTCCATGGCTCGGTACCATGCCAACTGGCCTTGCGTTTGCGCCCAAGCTTGCTCCGGTGAGTGCCATCCCGGAAGGGCATTGGAGGGTCGGACGTAACGCGCGATCTGCGTCGCCACACAGAGGCCGATGTTTCCGCGCCGCATTTCCGGGAAACACACGGTGCCACGGCCCCGGTCGGGCTTGTCACGGAGATGGGCCTCCCGAGCTCGAATCTCCCCGATGGGACACCGCAGGTCGCGATTCCATTCGAGGGCATTCATCGACAGATCGAGATGGGCGTCGAGGATCAACATGACACCAGCATGAACCGCCCTGTTCCCGCCGAGCAAAGCAAAACGAACGCTCTCAGCACACGCTTGCCAGGGCGTAATTGCGCTTGCCTTTGCGCAGCAACACGTGCCGGCCGAAGAGCAGATCTGACTCCCCCACGACACGCTGGGATTCCCCTTCGCGTCTGTTATTCACGTAAATGCCGCCGCCTTCGAGATCCTTGCGAGCCTGTCCCTTGGAATGGGAAAGCCCCACGCGTGTCAGTAACTCGACCAAGGGCATGCCCTGCTTGATCCGTTCACTCTCCACCGATGTCGTCGGCACCTCTCCCACGATCTCCTGGAACGTACTTTCGGCGATGCCCTCCAATCCACCGCCGAACAAAATCTCGCTCGCCTTCACGGCTTCTTCCAACGCGGCCTCACCGTGCAGCATCTTGGTCACTTCCCAGGCCAAGGCTTTGTGCGCCACTCTGGCCTCAGGCCTTTCGAGGTGCTTGGCTTCCAAAGCTTCAATTTCGGCCTTCGAAAGAAAGGTGAAATACTTCAGGTAACGCACCACGTCCCGGTCATCCACGCGAATCCAAAACTGGTAGAACCGGTAGACGCTGGTCTTCTTCGGATCCAGCCAGACCGCGCCGGCTTCCGTCTTGCCAAACTTGGTGCCGTCCGCGTTCGTGATCAGCGGCAGCGTCAGGCCAAACACCGACTGGCCCAGCTTCTTCCGGCACAATTCGATGCCCGCGGTGATGTTCCCCCATTGATCGCTGCCGCCGATTTGCAGGACGCAACGCTCAGCCTGGCAGAGGTGATAGAAATCGAAGGCCTGAAGCAGCATGTAGCTGAATTCGGTGTAACTGATGCCCGTTTCACGATCCTCCATCCGCGCCCGGACGCTTTCCTTCCCGACCATCATGTTCACCGAAAAATGCTTCCCGATGTCCCGGAGAAAGTCCAAGAAGCTGACCTGCGCGGTCCAGGAGGCGTTGTCCACGAGTTGGGCGGGATTGGATACGGCATCGAAGTCGAGCATGCGGCGCAATTGTTCGCGCACGCAGGCGATATTCGCCGCCAGGGCCTCTTTGCTCAGGAGTTGGCGCTCCTGGGACTTGCCGCTGGGGTCGCCGATGGACCCGGTGGCCCCTCCAGCCACCGCGATGGGGATGTGCCCGAGGATCTGGAAGCGGCGCAACGCCAGGAGCGGCACCAAACTGCCCACGTGAAGACTGTCCGCAGTGGGATCGAATCCACAGTACAACACTGCCGGACCTTGCTCCAGCCGCGCCTTGAGCCCTTCAGTGTCCGTACAATCGAACACGAGTCCCCGCCACGCCAACTCGTCATAAACGCTCGCCATCCGTCCAATCTCCAAGTCCCCGGGCCTCAGCTCAAGCGGGAATTAGACGTTGTCCGCGGACGTTGAACTGCCGAACCGGGCCAGGGTTTGAACCATTGAGGTTTCTAAGATGAACAACCGAAAGTTCTCTGGGGATCGAGATCTTGAATCATATCCCCGCGCTTTTTCGGCGTGGGAAAGCAAGGCGACGGGCGATGCATCGCGCGCAGGTTGTTCACGTGCGTGGTCCAAAGCGGTCGAGGGCTACCGCAGTCCAAGACGCTTCGCGACGGCGAGGTGGGTGGAGGATCCGCCAGGTCTTGGAGTGCGCCAGTCCTCTGGCGCTTTCTCGGCGTGGGAAATCGAGGCGACGTGGTTAAGCCGAGGAGACTGGAACCCAAATCGCATCACCCCGAATCTACCAGACTTCCAATCCCTAATCCCGCGCGGAAATGCGAAACTTTCGCTGCAAGGCATACGGCAAAAGCACAAGTTCGTCGGGAACAGAGATCGCGGGTTCGTGATCCTAACCTTCGAATTAAATGCTGAGACAGAACAGGAATGGGATCTCACGGAGCCACGAAGGCACGGAGACGCAGAAGCATGCTTGAACCGGTGACGCCGTGAGTGAGAGAGGCTTCGGATGCTTTCTCTCCGTGTCTCCGTGAGACCCATCCGACCTCCCGGTGTGACCTAGCGGAGTGCAATTTATTTAGAGGCCGTTCGCACAACACGGGCATCACACCGTTTTATCTCTCGCCCCGCGAGGCACGTTTAAGATCTTGACAAACATTACTAGGGAAAAGGAACCATCACGCCACAATCAAGACCATGACTAACCTTCTCCAGCTTCGCCTTCCACTGGCCCCATCGATCTGCAAAGCAGCCAGGTCCTCTCCGGCTGAGAAGAGAAACGGAATTGCGCCTCAAAGGCGGAGTGAGGCGGTGTTCATTGCCCCCAAGGGTCGACGTACAGTTGAAGAGCGCGGAACGGTGCTCGATCGCGCAACTTCTTCAGGTCAGAGGCTTTCATTTCCCTCTCGCCATGGTGAACATGCATGCGATTGCATTCCACTTGGGCATGACTAGCCGCCGTGCCGTTGGCTCCCCCTCCTTTCCACGCTGCCCATGGCTTCTCTATCGTGGCCCCGCGCGCAGGGTGACTCCACTCGACGAACTCAACCTGTGTTCCCAATCTTCCTCCCAACCCACCCATGACCCAGCCTGAAGCTCTAAAATCGGACCAACCATTAAAGTGGTCCACCGGACGTGGGACGGACGTTTGGGCGCTCTTCCGCGCGTGCCGCACGGGCGATCTCGAAACCGTGAGACACTTGCTGGCCCGCGACCCTTCGCTGGCACGCTGTCAACACGCTTATCGCAAACCGCTTTACTTCGCCGTGCGGGAAAACCAGCTCGAAGTCGCCGCCTGCCTCCTC
>Ga0194132_10010686_pt1 | contig 12111 bp, 6 predicted proteins | sample TA2KigOf80mmetaG_FD_148612 | JGI IMG/M metagenome (GOLD analysis project Ga0194132, IMG submission 148612) | Freshwater microbial communities from Lake Tanganyika, Tanzania - TA2015054 Kigoma Offshore 80m | ecosystem: Environmental > Aquatic > Freshwater > Lake | place: Tanzania: Lake Tanganyika... | reverse complement strand
TTTCTTGACCTCAGCGCGCTCGGCGGTGCTCAACTCCGGCGCGGGGCGCGTCAGGATGTCGAAAATGACGAGTTCTTCCTCGGTCATGTTTTCGCGGACGTGGCGCTGCTGCTCCTCGCTCAGGTTGCTGCTCAATGTCAGCAATTCCTCGAACAACTCTTCGATGTTCCGGCTGCCCGCGTTGTAACTCTCGATCAGCTCCTCGAACTTCTCCGCGAAGTCGGCTCGGGTCTTGTTCAGGCGAATGAGCTTCTCCAGTTGGGCGCGGATGGCGGCCTTGAGCACTTCGAGGTCCGTGTTCTTGTGCTTGGATTCCTTGAATCGTCGGGCCAAAGCCTCGAAATCAATCTTCGACAAGTCCATCACCGGCGCGGGCTTGGCGGGCATGTCCACGCCTGTGATTGAAGCGTCGAGCAGCTTGCCGATGTCGCCCATCACTTCGGTGATGTCCGCCGGGTTGGGATTTATGCGCTGGCGGATGCGCAGCGCCAGTTCCGCGAGCAACGCGGCCCTGGGAGCGAACTCGATGGCCGCCGGGTCGGGTTTCACCGCCGCGTAAAGCGTGCTGACAACCCGCTCGTGGCCGAAGAACTCACGGCGCAGGGCATCCGGCGAAATCAAGGCATTGACGGCGTCATCGAGCTTCCCAACCCGCTCGAAACCCTTGGCGGGCAGTTGTTCCAAGGCCGGGAGAATCACCTGCTGCTTGGCGCAAAAGGCCGTCGCCGCGTCCACGGCTTTGCGCAAGTCCGCCACCAGCTTGGCCTTGTCCTTGACCGGGTTCTTGCCGCCTTTGCCGGCACCGTAGATGGCGAGTGCCTTTTCCAGCGAAGCAAAGACGTTCGCGTAGTCCACGATCACGCCGCTGTGTTTGCCGGGGAAGACCCGGTTGGCGCGGGCGATGGTCTGCATGAGCGTGTGATTCCGCATCGGCTTGTCGAGATACACGGTGGAACAACTCGGCGCGTCGAAGCCGGTCAACTGGATCTCCACCAGCGGCAGGCCGTTGACGAAGCCGACCAAATCCAGCCGGCACGTGTAGAGCGCGCCTGTGAAGCTGAACTGGCTGACCAGCAGGAAATCATTGTTCGCCGGCTGCTTCCAATCACTTACCGAAGTGGCCTGACGGCAATCCGTAGATTAGATAATCCTTCGCCTGGCTAACGAGCGCGTCTTTGCGTTTCTGCCAATCGGGCATGGCGCGGCCGAGCGTGGCCCAAAATGCCGGACCATGGTGGCCCTCGCGTAGATGAACGAGTTCATGGGCGATGACATAGTCCGCCAGGCGAACGGGCAACTGGAGCAACTTCCAATTGAAATAGAGAACCCGATTGCGACCGCACGAACCCCAGCGAAATCCCAAGTCGCGGACTTCCACTCGGCGGGGCTTGCTCCCGGTGCGGAGCGAAAGCGTCTCAACCCGTTGCCTTAGCCAGTCTGTCCCGGTGGTGACATACCAATTTCGGAAATGCGCCTCGGCGGGCCGCGCGTCACAGCGCAAAGTGAATCGTGCGCCGTCGAATTGGAGCGGGTGCTCCTGATGCTCCACGAGCTTGAGGCGGTAACGCCGGCCCAGATAAGAAAAGGCCTCGCCGGAAACATATTCCGGGGCGCGCAGCGTGGGGGCGGCTTCCTCCTTGAGCGCCAACTTGCGATGCACCCAGAGGAGTTTCCTACCAACCCAGCGGGAAAGCTCGTCCATCGAGGTATCGGCGGGGACGTGGGCCACCAACTCGCCCGCGCGGTCCACGGTTAGGCCGAGGGTTTTGCGCCGGTCGCTGCGCCGGACTTCAAACAGGAGGCCACCGAGTTGGAGCGTCTGGGTCATGCGCGGGTCAGGTTCTCATGATTTTCTTTGGCCAGCGCAACCAGCCGTTGAGCCAGGTCGCGTTCGCCACCCGGACGACACACCCCGGATTTGTTCAAGTCGCGCACCAGTGCCTTGGTGAGCAATTCTCGCATCGCGTCGTTTTTCCAGAAGCCTACTTTGCGGACTTCCTGGCGAATGCGCTCCACCATATCCAACGTGGCCTTGATCGCCTGCTCACGCTGAACGGGGGTGAGTTCGCGCCCTTTGCTGCATTCCTCCAGAAGCAAACGCACGAACGGCACTTGCGCCTTGGCGTCGAGATTGGGGAAATCATTCCGGTCGCCTTGGCGCAACTCTTCGATGAACTTCTTCAACTCGCGTTCGAGGGCGTTCCAATCATCTTTGAACCGCTGGAGAATTTCTTCCAACCGCTCGCTCATCTTGCGGGCGTAGGCGGGATTTTGATTTGAGAAGCCGATGATGTGATAGCGCGCGGCGTGCTGCATTTGCGCGGCGCGCGCGCGACTGCTGCCCGCAGCCTGTAACACCTTCTCAAACTCAGCGTCGGTGATGGCGGTGGGCGGAATCTTCGGGTCAACGCCGCGGGCCGAGATGTGCGCGTTGATGAGCGACTTCACTTTCTCTGCCACGCCGAACAGATTCAGCGCCGGGTCGCGATACAGATTGGCGGCGACCTTGTTGATGAAACCGAGCAACTTGGCGTCGCGGAACACATCGCCGGGCACTTCCGGGCGATGCTCCAACAAACCGAGCATATCGTAAAATGACCGGAGTTTGTTGATGAAGTCGGCGCGGATCTTCAGGTCTTCGAGCAATCGCACGCATTCATCCGCCTGGCCCTGAAGATCGGTGACGCCCCGGTCCGTGAACACCGCGACGGCCCGCGCACGCCGGTCAAGGAGCTTGGGCAATTCGACGCTGATATTGATCAGCGCGCCGTCAATGTCCTCGCCATCGTAATCGGTGAGGGCTTCCTCCAAATGGCGGGCTACGCCGATATAATCCACCACGTAGCCACATTTCTTTTGACCGGAGGTGCGATTGACTCGCGCGATGGCTTGCAAAAGGTCATGGGCGACGATTATACGGTCGAGATACATGACTTGCTCCACGGGCGCATCGAAGCCCGTCAGCAACATGTTCATCACGACCAGAATTGAGAGCGGGTCGGTTTTGTCTGACTTGCCGGCGGCGAACTTGCGCTTGAACCGCTGGATAAAAATCTCCTGCTTGGCCTTGTCCGCCCAGTCCCACCAGGACTCGGGGTCGTTGTGATTGCCGGAAAAGACCGCCGCTGTTTCCAGGGCGCGGAGCTTGGGCAGTTGTGGATGCGTTCGCACGAGAAAGCGCATCTTCGCGTCGAGCTTCTCCACCTCATCATCCGGCAAAACCAGCGTCGTAGCGGGCACGGCTTCCAATTCCGCAATCAACTCCTTCCGAGCCTGCTCCAGCTTTTCCAGATAGGTCATGCACGCCTGCCGGCTCGTGGCCACGATCTGCGCCTTGAACCCCTCGGGCAAAACTACGCTGACGTAGTGCCGGATGATGTCGCGCGCCTTCTGCTCGATGAGCATGGGCGCTTCCATCACGTCGCCCTCGGTGGCGTATTTAGCTTTGATGATCGCGAGTTCCTCCGGCGCGTAATCGCGGAACATATCCTCGAATACCGCGTCGAGGCTGGGCGCGTCCTTCACGATGCCGTCCGCCGTCCGGCCTTCGTAGAGAATCGGCACGGTCGCCCCGTCGAGTTCCGCGTCTTGCAGGATGTATTTGTCAATGAAGTCGCCGAAGATCTCCCGGGTTTCCTTTTTCTCGTGGCTGAGGATGGGCGTGCCGGTGAAGCCGATGATGGCGGCGTTGGGCAACGCCTTGCGCAGGTTGCGATGCAATGTGCGCGTGTGTGAACGATGCGCCTCATCCACGAGCACGAGAATCTCCTCCGAGTTGTTGAGTTCCGGGAACTCCTCGAATTTGATGTTCTCGGTGAACGTGACGTGTTTCTCCACGACCATCTCGTTTTTGCCTGGCTTCTTCTCCTTGCGGAGAATGGTCATGCTCACCTTGTCGCTGGGCTGCTTGCCAGCCTGCGGCAAAACAGCGAGCGTTTTGGCATCCGGCTTCGCGCCGACCGGCTGATACTTTTGCAGCATCGCCATGACGATGTCGGGCGTGCGCTCGGTCAAAAGCCGCTGGGTTAGAGCCGTTGGCGACTCGCGCGACTTCAAATCTTCATCTGTGGGCCGCACCGCCTCGCCACTCAACTGTGCCGTTGCGCCGAGCTGGTCCTGCAAATCCGTGCGGTCAGTGACGACCACCACCTTGAATCGGTTCAAGCGTCGCATCATCCGCATCTTGCGGACGAGGAACACCATACTGAGGCTCTTGCCCGAACCTTGGGTATGCCAGACGATGCCACCGCGTTCGTCCCGTTCTGCGCCCTGCAGCTTGGTGCGGCCTTCCGCCAGCTTCGTGACCGCCTTGTGGATCGCGCGGAACTGCTGGTAGCGCGCGACGACCTTGCGCGTCTTGCCATCCACCTGCTGGAACACGGTGAAGTTGCGGATGAGATCGAGCAAATGGGCCGGGCGCAACATGCCGGCGGTGAGTATCTGCTGGCTCTTCAGGTCCGCGCCCTGACCGCGCAGGGCCTCGGGCCGCTGCTCGGGTTTGCGGAAGAACAACGGGATGCCCGCGCGGTCGCCCTTCTCCGCGCCGACCGTCGCCAGTTCCTGCGCGGCTTCCGCTTCGTCGGCAGATCGGGGCAACACCCCGAGTTCCTGCGCCACGGTGCTCAACGGCACGGGGCTGGTGTCCGCCCATTCGAGATATGCCTCCGGTGGCGCACCGATGGTGGCCGCGCGCGCCTCGAAGAAATCGCTGGAGATGAGCAATTGGTTGGTGTGAAAGAGCCGCTCCACGCCTTCGTTGTCGGTGTAGAGCGTGGGCCAGAGTTCCCGGCGCTGGTTCGAGTAGCGCAGCAATTGATTGATGGCTTCCTGCAACGGGTTCTCGATGCCGGGACTCTTGAACTCCGCCACGCCCAGCGGGATGCCGTTCACGAACAGCACCGAATCCGGGATGACGTGGCCGCGTCCGCTGGTCAGTTCCACCTTGAACTGATTGATGACGAGGAAATCGTTGTTGGCCGGATTCTCGAAATCAATGAATCGCACGGGCTGGTTGCGCCCAAAATTCCAATCCGGCAGACCTTCAATCTCCGCGCCCTTGAGCAACAGCTTGGTGGCTGATTCGTTAATTTCCATCAGCCGATGCCCTTCGGCCTTTTCGAGCTTCTCGATTATGCGAGCGATGCGCTCGTCATCCAGCCAGGGCTGGCCGTCGCGCAGATTGAGTTTGCGAAGGGCGGTGGCGAGCCGCTGTTTGAGCAACACCTCGCGAAAGTTGGCGCGCTCGGTCAATTCCGGCACGTCGGTATCGCCCTCGATCCATTGCCAGCCCATCGCCTTGAGTTGCTCGCAGAACGGGCGCTCGACCAGATCGTATTCCCATTGGATTTTCATCAATCCTCCTCCGCCTTCCGCCGCGTGGATTGCAATTCCGATTGGCCGAGCCAGTAGCACGCCAGCGGCGCGGGAATCTTGAGGAGGAGCGTCTTGGCTGGGGTGTCGTCGAGCGGCAGCACGCTAAAGTCAGTCATCTCGCGGGTGATGACGTAACCGCGGGAGACTTTTTTCTCCGTGCAGAAGGCCGCCAGCCCCTTGAGATCGCCCGCGCCGGTATGCTGGTGGCTGTATTTCACCTCAAACGGCACGAGCCGGCCCTGCACATCCGCCACGATGTCCACCTCTTCGTCCTTGCGTCCGCGCCAATAAGCGAAGCCCACGTTGAAATCGTAGTAGCGCGTGAAGACATGCTTGAAGAACGCCGTCTCCACCGCCCGGCTCACCGCCGCCGCGTCCTGCAACATCGCCTTGCCCTTGAGCAGCACGCTCGGCGCGATAGCCGCGTCCGCCAGATAAACCTTGTGCCGCGCCCGCAGAATCTCCTTGCCGTAACCATGCGGCGGCAGCCGGTGAATCAGGTGCGTGGATTCCAGCAGCGAGATGTAGTTCTGCGCCGTCGGTTTCTTGACCTCCAGGTTTTTGCCGAGGTTCACCATGTCCAGCAGGCCGCCGTCATGCAGGCACAGGTAGAGAAACGTCTGCTCCAACTCCAGCACCCGCCGCACGCCGAAGAGCGCGGTCATGTCCCGCTTGAGCACCTTGTCCACGATGTCATCCCGCAATAGCTTCTGCGCCAGATCCACGCTCGGCACGAGCGCGCATTGCGGAAAACCGCCCCGCAAAAGATACTCATGGAAGTGCGCCACCAGCGGACGCGCCTGCTCGCTCACGCGCGCAAACTGCGCCGGTGTCCACTCGAACAGCTTCACCAGCGAATCCACCTCCGGCAGTTCCGGCACGGCCAGTTTTTTGATTTGCAGATATTCGAAGAACGACAGCGTGGCCAGCTTGATCGTGTGCCAGCGGCCCACGCCCGATTCCTGGCCTTCCTCCACCAACGGCGTGGCCGAGCCGGTGACGACAATGCGGCGGCGCTTCTCGAAATCCACCTGATGCTTCAGCCACGTCTGCCAGTCCCGCGTGAACTGGATTTCATCAAAGAACAAATACTCCGGGCCGTCCGCCGCCGGCTCATACTCGCGCCACAACTTCACGATGCCGTCCAGTCCGCCCAGCTTGAGCAGCGGATGATCGAACGTGGCGTAAAGGATGTTCTGCGGCGGGACTCCGCCGGCAATCAGTCCCTCGACCGCCTGAAGCAACAGCGTGGTCTTGCCCACCTGCCGCGCGCCACTCAACAGCACCGCCCGCTGCGCTGGCGGTGTGCGCAGCCAGAAATCCAGTTCCCGAAACGCCGCCCGTCGCCACTCCGGCAGGTCCGCCACGCGCTGTTTGGACCACCACGGGTTATATTGCCGCAGCACCGCCATGACCTCTTGTTGTGACGTAATCATGCGTGAATTATCCAAAAAACATCAAACAAGACAAGTATGTTTTACTTAAATGACGATTTTTGGTCGTTTCATGTGAAAACAGGTTCATTTCCGTCTCGTGCGTCGAGTTTCGGTCAAGTATGGGTCGAGCTGGCGGCTCGGGTCGAAGCCGCCACCGTTTCCGGCACGCGGACGCGGCCGGTGAGCAGGTCGCACATCAGGCCGGATTTCAGTTGCTGGAGTTTTGCCAGCTCGCGTGTGGCTGAGGCTTCATTTTCAAGATGATTGTCCAATATGTTGGCGATGAGCTTCTGCTCATCAGGGTTGGGAACGGGCGTCCAAAAAACCTCAACGTCTTGCAGATTTAGGCCGGGTTGCGCTGAACCTTTAACATAGCGGCGCACTTGTTTCTGCCCCAGCTCGCTGCGAAGGACATGCAGCCCAAAACGCGCCACAAGTTTGTTCGGCTCACAGGCCACTCTTGCAGTTGTCTGAGTGATGTTCGCCTCTTCTATCCACTCCGGCACTTGCGCCACTGCACCGGTCGTCGCGCCGACGATGCAAACTAGCAGGTCGCCAGCCTTTGTTACCGAGCGTCGATAAGATTCGTGACGGGATGGGGCAACTTTGAAGAACTCTTCGCGAGATGCCCAACCGCTGATGTAGTCTTGTCCTCTTATCAGTAGCACGCCATTCGGGTCGAAATCGCCGGGCTGAACTATGCCGTAAGTAATCCGGCGGTTAGGTGGAACAAGGTCGCGAAGTTGTCTGCAACCCCACTCCTTCGGGATTTGGCCGAGGGGGGAGTCTTGGAATTGTTCGGGGTGGGCGATGGGGTCGCGGAGTTGGCCGTTTTTGTCGAGGCCGCGGGTGAGGAGGTCGTGGAGCAGGCCGGCGCGCACCTGCCGCAGCTTCGCAATCACCGCCTCCGTCTTCGCAATCGCCTCGTCCACCGTGTCCAGCACCGCCGCGATGCGAGTTTGCTCGGGTCTCTCAGGCAGGTGGAAACGTTGCTGCAAGTAGTCCTTCGTCTTGAGATTGATGATACCCGTGGTCTGCTGCTGAAAGTTCCAAATCCTCGGCTGGCGATACAGGTCCAGCAGCCGCCAGGCTAAGAACCGCGAGTCAACTTTCGTTTCATCAGGACGAAGCGTTCGGAAGAAGTTCGAGGACAGATAGGCAATGGAGTCCGGGGCTTGAAAGTGTGCGACCCGACCAACGGGTTTCCCTGGTCCGCCCCCAGACGATTCCAGCAAGACATCGCCGTCTCGAAGGCGGCGCTGGGTCAAGTGCGGCTCATCAATCCATCGCTTTGCCGCCGTCGCAAAGTTGATATGCCCGTCATCGTCGAGATTCGTTGAACGAAGGATGTGAGCATTTGGCCCATCGCGGCCGGGTTCGCTTCCCCAAGCGCCGGGAAACTCGCCAGCGAGGCAGCTGCGAATTGTCGTCTCGCTCCATGACGATGGTGGCATTGATTGCGTCATGTGTAGGATAGGGCCTTTAGAAATGTTCCGAGCTTCAACTCAACATCAGCGCGGCCATTGCGCAGAGCAGTGAGAGTCACCCGATACTTGTCCCACAGCCCTTCGATGAAGCGGACGAATTCCTGTCGTTTCTCGGCCACGGCGGCGTCGAGGCCGGCCTGCACGTCCTGGGCGAAGAGTTCGAGGACGAGGGCGCGCTTCTGGTCGTCGTTCATCGCGTCGCAGCGGGATTTGAGTTCGTTCACAAACTCAGCGGTCAGCGTGCGGTAACGGGCACGGGCTTCAGCCAGCTTTTCCTTGATGGCTTCGTAGGGTTGAAGTTCGGCCTCGATTGCCACAATTCGATCGCGGTCAGGCTGGCAAGACGCCTCAATGCCAGCGATGCGGCCGGTGAGTTCCTCTGCCTCCTGCTGCATCGCTTTGAGAGCCACCTGATTCTGGCGCAGCGTTTCCTCCAGTTCGGCGGTGGGTAGTCCCTTCTTCTTGGCGCGAGCGATAGATTTCGTTCCATCGCCGGACAGTGCCGCAATCGCTCTTTCGGCGGCCTTGGCGGGCTTGCCGAGCGACTTTAGTTTGTCTGCCAGCGGCTTTGCCACTTGGAGTTTCTCCTTGATGGCATCTTTCGCTTCCTTGATTTGCGATTCGAGCTCCTTGGGGTAATTCCAGTTCCCCAATTCCTCCTCGTCGAGGTCGTCGGGCGCGTTGCTCTGCTCGAAGGCTTCCTTCTCGCCCTTGAGCCGGGCGATGTCGGCCTTGGCGGCGGCGATGCGCTCCAGGTAATCGGTCATGGTGCGGCGGACGAGCTTGTGCGCGAAGGGGTCGAGCACCGGGCCGGCGGCTTCGTCGTCCTCCACCGCGTCGGCGATGGCGTCCACCCAGCCGTCAATGACGCCGGGGAATCCGTTTTCAAGCAGGGTCTTGAAGTCGGGCAGTGTGTCGGTCCACCAGGTGGCGATGACGCCGGCGAGTTTGAACCGGTCCAGCGGCGGCGTGCCACCGCTGGCTTTCATCTGAAGCAGGGCGGTGACGAAGGTTTCGAGGAACTCGGCGCGGACACGATTGAGCGCGCGGCTCTTGGGCAGGTCGGCGAGGCGGGGCGAGTGTTCCGTCCACCACGCGGCGAGGTCCTTACGGACGGCCACCAGACACGCCTGCACGCCGGGATCGTTCTCAACGAGCGGGCGGATGGCGGCGCGGTCGGGGAGCGCGGGGGCGAAGTCGTAGTATTTCGCGTCCTGCTGGCGAGCGGCGAAGGCGTGGGCGGGATTGAAGCTGAGGGCGTTGAACAGCGGACGTTTGTCCGCTACCTCGGCCACGGGCACGCCGCCGAGCAGGTGGGCGCGCACGTCGTGCGGCTCGGGCGGCGGCGAGTTGTCCACGTAGCGGCGGATGTTGAGATTGAAATCGTTGGCCGCGCTGGCGATTTCGGTGAGCGGCACGACGCGGGCGTAGCCGGGGATGTCCTGGTAACGGTCAAAGGTAGAGACGACTTTCTCAACATGCTCCGGGCGGAGATAGTTTTGCGCACGGCCGGCATGGAACTCGGCGTCGGCATTGATAAAGAGCACCTTGCCCCGGCGGTCGGCGGGTTTGTTTGGATTGCTGGCTTGGCCGGTGAGGTTGGGCCGCATGATGAGGATGCAGGCCGGGATGCCCGCGCCGTAGAACAGATTTTGCGGCAGGCCGATGACGGCTTCCACGAGATCCTGTTCGAGGAATTTCTTCCGGATTTCCTTTTCCGCACCGCTGCGAAACAGCACGCCGTGTGGCATGACGGTGGCGACCATGCCTTTCTCCTTGCACATAGCGAGCATGTGCTGGGCGAACATGAGATCGCCCTTCTTGCCCGTGGTGGGGCACCAGCCCCAGCGGAAGCGCTCGGGGAATTCCATGTTGCTCTTGGTGTAGTTCTGGCTGAAGGGCGGATTGGCGATGACGCGGTCGAAACGTTCCAGTTCGCCGGCCTCGCGGTGCATCGGGTGGAGCAGCGTGTCTTGGAGCTGAATATCCGCGCCGGGCACGCCATGCAGGAGCATGTTCAAGCGGCAGATGGACCACGCCGAGGCGTCGTTGACCTGGCCGCAAAGGCGGAGGTTGGTGGGGTCGCCGCCGGATTGCTCAACGAATTCGCGACTGATGATGAGCATACCACCCGAACCGCAGGTCGGGTCATACACGCTCAAGCCGGGTGCGGGCTTGAGGATGCGGACCATGAGGCGAATGACATCGCGCGGCGTGTAGAAGTCACCACCCTTTTTGCCCGCCGATTCGGCGAACATGTTGATGAGAAACTCGTAGGCCGCGCCTAGTAGATCGGAGAACTGGAAATCCTCGTTTCGGAGACGGTGCTTGCTAAAGTGGCGGACAAGATCCTTGCAGCAGTCGTCGGAGACGAGGCGTTTCGTGCCTTGCGTGCGCAGGAAACTGATGTGGTCGAGGACGTGTTCGAGGATTTCGTTGGATTCGCTCAATGCGCCGAGCGCGGTATCGAGCACGCTGCCGTAAACGACCGCGCCGTCGTTGAGCTGATCCTGGAGATATTTCCAGCGGGCGCGCTCGGGAACGAAGAAGCCGTCGTAGTAGTCTGGATTTTCTCCGTAGGTCGTCGCTGCTTCGTCATGCGCCATGCCTTGCTCCACCTTGCCGGCAACAAGTTTCTCGCGTTCGGCGTCGTAAACATCGGAGCATCTCTTCAGGAAGAGCATCCCAAAGATGTAGTCCTTGTAGGTGGCGGCATCGAGGCCCTCCTGCCGCAACCGGTCAGCGGCGGAGTAGAGGTGGCGTTCGAGTTTGGCGAGAGAAAGGCGAGGCATGGATTAGTTAGCAAAGGCGAGGTTCAGGCGGCAGAGGCGGCCGGTTTCGTCGGTCTTCTCGACGCCGTGGATGGACAACTCGCGAGTTGGTTCACCGGAATAGTCCTTCGGCCTGTTCCCCGCAGATTGCCCAGCGGCAGGTTGCCGCTTGTGTTCGGCCACGAAGCGGGCGGAGGAGACGAACATGCCGCCCGAGGTGCTAGCGCACGGCCACCTTTTCCCACGAACGCAAAGAGGTTTCGCCCGGTTCATCCCGCATTTGACGCGCCGCACATTGGCCAACCGCAAGGGGTCGAGGATGCGCCCGTGGTAGGGCTCGATGACTTCGGTGAGCAGGCGGACGATGCAGGATGGGGTGTAGAACTCGCCGCCTTTCTGGCCCTCGGTGCGGGCGAACTCGCCGAGGAAGTATTCGTAGATGCGCCCGAAGGCGTCGTAGTCCACGGTGGCGGAAATCTCGGAGACTTTCTTGAGCAGTTCCTTGAGGAGGGTGCTGGTGAAGAGGTTGTAGGTCTTGGGCAGGACGCCGGCGAGCTGCGGGTTGTGCTTCTCGATGTCGCGCATGGCGTCGTTGACCTTCGCGCCGATGTTCTGCGCCTCGGGCAGGTTGAGCAGGAAATCGAACCGGGCATTGGGCGCGAGGTAGAGGATGCCTTCGGCGTGGTAGGCGGCGGGTTCGTCCACGCGGCTGCCTCGCCTGGAAGAGGCGCTGGCCTTCTCCAGCTTGGCGCGTTGCTGGGCGAAGCGGACTTCGGCGAAGCGGAGGAAGATGATGCCGAGGATGGGGCCGGAGTATTCCTGGGCCTTGAGGCCGGAGTTGGCGCGGAACTGGTCGGCGGCATCCCAAAGGCGCTTTTCCAGCGAGGCGGAGGCGGCGTCTTTTTCGGTGGGGGCGATCCAGTGCACAGGCGTGGTTAGAAGCGTAAGCGGTGGTTTCCGCATGGCAACGCTAAAGCCTGGAGCGCGATGGGCACATCCAGTCCAGTCGCAGGCCGAGGCTTGAGGAGGGGTCTTTTGACAAAA
>Ga0194132_10010684_pt1 | contig 12113 bp, 13 predicted proteins | sample TA2KigOf80mmetaG_FD_148612 | JGI IMG/M metagenome (GOLD analysis project Ga0194132, IMG submission 148612) | Freshwater microbial communities from Lake Tanganyika, Tanzania - TA2015054 Kigoma Offshore 80m | ecosystem: Environmental > Aquatic > Freshwater > Lake | place: Tanzania: Lake... | reverse complement strand
CTTCGCTCACGCTGCATCCGGAGCGTGAGCTACGGACGGCAAGCCAGGCGAAAGACGTACGCTTCAATGACGCACACCGGCTCTCGCGCGCGCTGTTGTCGCCCCTGCGCATAGACGCGGGCCGGACACTTTCCTCAGCACAGAGTTCCGACCGGCGCCGTCGCCAAGTGGTAAGGCAGAGGTCTGCAAAACCTCCATCTCCGGTTCAAATCCGGACGGCGCCTCCATCCTTCAACTCCCGCGCGGCATCCGTAGCGTGAGCTACGGATGGCAAGCCATGCGAACGATGGTAGAGTCCTCCGCATCCAGCCCGACGATCAGGAGGACCGCTGTGACCAAGACGAAGGCGTCCGCCATTCTTGCCGGCCTGTGCGGCATTGCCGCGTATGCCGCCGCCTCTATCGGCCACGCGCAGGTCGTCACCGGCCAGGCCGTTGACGGCAACGGCGCGCCGCAGTACCGCGTGGATCCGTTCTGGCCGAAGCCGCTCCCGAACCGCTGGAGCATGCAGCAGGTCGTCGGCATCCATGTGGACCACACGGAGCACATCTGGTTCCTGAACCGCGGGCGAGCGGCGCTGCCGATCGAGCTGGCCGGCGAAGGCGGCCCGGGGGCGGCGCTCTGTTGCGTGCGCGGCCCCGAGGTGATCGAGCTCGATCAGGACGGCACGGTCGTGAACGCGTGGGGCGGTCCGGGATATCACCCCCTGTGGCCGGTGATGCTGCAGACGGTGATTGCGGATACGAAAGGGTTCGTCTGGATCGCCGGCGAGGCCGCGCAGGACAGCATCCTGAAGTTCACGCGCGACGGCAAGTTCGTCTGGGATTTCGGCCGCCGGCCGCCGAAACAGGGTGGCGCGGCCGACGAACGCACGAACGAGACCCCGGAAAACAACCAGGCGCTCGACGCCTTCGTGAACAAGGGCCGCTTCCAGCTCGACGAGGTCGCCAACGAGCTGTACATCATCGACCAGAAGCGCGTGACCGTGTTCGACGCGTCCACGGGCGCCTTCAAGCGCGGCTGGGGCGGGCACGGGATGCCGCTGAAGGAGATCCCCAACACCCCGATCGCCGGCTACAAGTGGGCGGGCGCTCCGCCTCCCGAGGAGAGGAATTTCGTCCCCGCGCTCCACTTCATCGAGATCTCGAAGGACCGGCGCGTCTACGTCGGCGAGCGCGGGCAGAACCGCATCCAGGTCTTCACCACGGAAGGGAAGTGGCTGCAGGACATCCACGTGTCGGCCAGCTCGCCCGCGCAGCGAGGTGAGTGCGGCGGCCTGAACGCCGGCGGCGCGACCGCCCCGGTGAGTCTCGGCACGTTCTACAGGTCCATCTGCGGCACCATGTACAAGATGGTGATCTCCAAGGACCCCCAGCAGAAGTATCTCTTCGTGGCCGACGCGCACAACGACGTCGTGTGGACCGTCGAGCGCGCGAGCGGCAAAACGCTCGGCTACTTCGGTGGTAACGGCCGACTCGCCGGCCAGCTGCACTTCCCGAACGCGATCGGCGCCGACATGCGCGGCAACGTCTACGTCGGCGAAGTGGACAACGGAAAGCGGATCCAGAAGTTCGCGCCGGTGCTCGCCGGCGCGCGCTAGGCTGGCGCGGTTTCGACTTCTTCGTGGTGTCCGGCTTTAGCCGGACCACACACGGCGGTGCCGATCAACGTGGTCCGGCTAAAGCCGGACACTACGACGTTTCAGAAACCGCTCTAGGGCACGCGGACGCCTCTCACCGACGAAATGTCGCGGTGCTCGAAGCCGCAGATGTAATCCTCGATCCGGACATCCGGCCGCAGCGTGTACACGAAGCGCGCCTGCCAGTCGTGTGAGTAGTACTCGGGATCGTGAATGGTCACCACGTTCTCGATCTCGGTCGGGCCGATACGGCGAATCCGCTCCGTGGTCTCGAGCCTGTCCGTGTGCGGCGCGCCGGTGGCGTCGAGAAACGTCTCGTCCTTGAAGCCGCGCGTCTGCACGACCAGCGTGTCGCCCTCGAACCGGCCCACCGAATGCCCGTTGTGGAACGGCTCGACCATGAGCTGTTCGTAGGAGGGCAGCGGCGTGTCCATCGCGACCCGCCGGATCATGTGATTCATCTCGTAGACGATGAGCACCTGGCCGGGCGGCGCCTGGATGATCTCGAAGGGGTAGGGCGTGGCCAGCGATCGCGGGATGCCGTCGGGCGTGCAGTACTTCCGGGCCCGGTCCACGATCGAGCCGTCCGCGAGCCCGCCCATGTTCCGGGCATACTGCGCCCTGCCCGCCTCGGTGAGGGGCAGCTCACCTCCGCCGGCCACCTGAATCTTCGCGTGATATTCGGTCGCCCAGTAGACGCCTGAGAGATCCCGGGGATCGGCGGGAGCATCCGCCGCCGCGCACGCGGCGCTCAGGTAGACTACCGGCACGATGCACCGCAGAGCCTTCAACATGCCTGGCCTCGTGGGTGTTGCGCTGGCGATGTTCGCGACGCCCGTGTCGACGCATCATTCATTTGCGATGTTCGACATGCAGAAGACGGTGACCCTCAAGGGCACGGTCAAGGAATTCCAGTGGATCTCCCCGCACGCGTGGATCGTGATGACGACGCCTGTTCCCGGCGGTGAGTCCAAACAGTGGGCGGTCGAGCTGTCATCGCCGAGAACGCTGGCGCGCACCGGCTTCACGCCGAAGACGCTCAGGCCGGGCATGAACATCTCCGTGGACATGCACCCGCTCAAGGACGGCAGCCCCGGCGGCACCGGCGTCGGCCTGACGCTCACCCTTCCCGACGGGAGGGTGATGAAGCTCGAATAAGCGCCGGGGCTCAGAAGTCAGGCGTGTCGTCCTGGGGCATCGGCACCAGGTCCTTGGCGTGGCTCAGGCCCCAGTTGAAGATGTCCGTGCCGCGCCCCGCGCTCTCGGCGCAGATGGCTTCCTCGATCGGTCCCGCCTCCGACCTGGCGTAGTGCTGCCGTGCCGTCCACGGCATGGTGAACGCGCCCGGATCGTCCACCGTCACCGTCACGTCCATCGTCATGCCGTCGGCGCCGAGGCGATACCGCTCGGTCACGTGAAGCCGGCCGGTGTGCGGCGTCCGGTAGTTGTCGAGGAAGCTGAGCGGATGCTCGAGGATGCCGATCGTGTCCACCACGAGCGTGTCGCCGTTCTCGTAGTGGCCGACCGATTCCCCGTTCCAGGACGGCTTCGGGTTCGCGGAATGCGGCACGTTCAGGTACACGTGCCGGAACTGGTTGTCGCCGCGGTAGGCCAGCAGCACGAACGTCGGCTGCTGCACGAAGAACACCATCGGCGGCGTCACGCGGCGAAAGACGTTCCACGCCACGGGCCCCGGCGGATAGCAGCGCTCGCGCGCCACGAACGGGATCTTCCCGGCCAGCACCTCCTTGTTGTCGCGCTCCATCTGTGCGCGGACCCAGGGCTGCAGAATCGGGTTGCTCACATCGGCGATGCGATAGGTCGGCTGGTCGGACGCGTCGTTCGGCACGTACGGGTACTCCGGACTCGACATGATCGGGCCGGGCCCGCCGTCTTCCGGCGGCAGCCAGTTGTCGCCGTCCAGACGGTCCGGATACCAGGAGACGCGATCGGTCGGCGCGAAGTTCGGGATCCGCCCGGCAGGCTGCTGCGCAGCGCAACCGGCGGCAAGGATGACGAGTCCGGCGCAGAGCGCACGCGCGCGCGTCAAAGCAATCATCGGGTCGGCGCGAATCTAACACACCCTTTCGCGGCTTGACGCGCCGCCCGTGCGGGTGCACTATGCGCCAGCCGCATCGCAGGAGGCCTCCATGCGCCGTACCGCAGTCGCGATCGCAGCGCTCCTCTTCGCCGTCACGGGCACGTCCTCCGCTCAGGGGTTCAGCGAGTACGTCAGCCGCGCGGACTCGTTCGCCGTCAGCTTTCCTGGCGAACCGGCCGTGCGCGACATCCCGTGAGTCTCGGAAGGCGGTGTGACGCTCCCCGGGCGCGTTTACAGCGTCGAGAACGCGCGCGGGCGCTTCTCCATGACCGTCGCCGATTACAAGGACGCGGAGAAGCTGCACACGGAACGGTCCACGCTGTGCCAGAAGAAGGGCGGCGAGGGTGACGCCTGCATGAACTCCTGGCGCGGTGACGTGGCGGGCGCCATGGGCTGGGGCACCTGGCAGTTCCTGCGGCGGAACTCCAGGGTCACCTTCTACGGCTTGTACATCGCCGATCTCGTCCCCGGACACTGGGTGCAGCTGCTCAACGCCGACGAGTCACGCACGTTCGGGGCGGTGCACATGCACGGCACGCGGCTGTACATCCTCGAGGCGACCGTGCCCAAAGGGGCGCCCGCGCCCGGCCTGTTCCAGCAGTCGCTGATGTTCCTCGACGAGCAGGGCAACATCATTCGCTACCGGAACTATTACTCGCCGTACCACTCGGACGAATGGAAGTTCCCGGCGGCGCCGCCGCCGCGCGCGCGGTAACCCTGCTGCGGAAGGAGAGAGCCATGCCGTTCAGGTTCGTTGCTCTTGCGCTGGTCCTCGCCGCGTCGTCCGTGCTCCCCGCCGTGGCGCACCACTCCCACACCAACTACGACGTCGCGACGTGGACGACGATGGAGGGGACCGTCGTCGAGGTGCACCGCCTGGTGCCCCACTCGTGGCTCTACATGCAGGTCAAGGACGCGAAAGGGGAGACCGTCACCTGGGCGCTCGAGGCCACCGGCCCCGGCGGGCTCGTGAAAGTTGGGGTCAAGGTCAACGACCTGCAGGCAGGCGATGCCGTCAAGGTCCGGTGTCACCTGCTCAAGGACGGCTCGCCCGGGTGCCTGCTCGGGTTCGTCACGCCGATGCACGGCGACGTCGCGCGTGGTCACGGCGTGGAGAGGGATTGGGACGGAGGCGGAGGCGCGGGGTTCCCGGCGACCGGCCGCTTCGCGGAGCCTCCCGGGCGCTGATCGTGCTATGGTTGCGCCACTTCGGCGGCACCCGGTCAGTTGGAGCGAACCGATGAAGCACATCGTGGCGGCGGCGATCGCTGTGGCGTTGCTCCAGGCGCCTGCTGCGCCACGTCTCGACGCCCAGTCGGGCGCCGCCGCGACCGCGGTCCCGAATCTCACCGGCATCTGGCACCGCAAGGGTCCGCTCGACGGCAAGCCCAATCAGCCGCCGGTGCCGACCAACCGCGCCGCCGGGTTCAACGAGGCGTTTGACGACGCGTTCAACCCGACCTACGACTGCAGCGCCACGCCGATCCCGGGACTCATCAACGACAACTACGACTTCCAGATCACCCAGCAGGCCGACCGCGTGATCATCCGCTACGAGAAGATGGACGTCGTGCGGACGATCTGGCTGGAGGGCCACGGCCACCCGACGCCCGGGAACAGCGACTACACCAATCAGGGGCACTCGGTCGGACGCTACGAGGGAGGCCGCCTCGTGGTCGAGACGACGCACTTCGCGTTCGACCCACGAGGCTTCCTGGCCAACCGGTGGATTCCCGGCTCCACGCTGAAGAAGTTCACCGAGCGCTATTGGCGCGAGGGCGACACGCTGAAGCTGGCATCGGTCTCGACCGACCCGCTGTCACTCCGGCAGCCCTTCAACTACGGCTTCGAGTGGACCGTCAGGAAGGACGAGCTGACGCCGTACGACTGCGATCCCGGGGATTCCCGGTGGGGTGCGCAGTGGCACAAATCGAAGTATCCGCCCGACAAGTAGGCATCTATGCGCACAGTGGCCGTCGTCGCCGTCGCACTCGGGTTCGCCGGGACCGCGTTCGCGCACCACTCCACGACGTACTACTCGAAGGAGCGGAAGGACTTCGTCCGCATCGAGGGCAAGGTGGTGCGGTGGGACTACCGCAGTCCGCACAGCCAGATCTACGTCGAAGCGTCCGACAAGGACGGGAAGCCCGTCGTGTGGCGTTTCGAGAGCACGCCGGCGGCCTGGCTCCTTCGTGAAGGCATCAGGAAGGACTCGGTCACCGTCGGCGATCAGGTCACTGTCGAGGGGTTCTCGATCCCCGGCCAGCCGTTCGCGTGGCTCGGCAAGATCACGAAAGCGGATGGCACCAGGCTGTTGCCCCAGCGGTCGACCGCAACCCCCGATTGGTGGACCCCATAACTGAAACGCCCGTCACTCATGGGCCGACTAAAGTCGGCCCCCACGACTGTAGGGGCTGCCCCACAGCTGTAGGGGCCGACTTCAGTCGGCCCAGGGGCATAGCTGTAGGGGCCGACTTTAGTCGGCCCAGGGGCATAGCTGTAGGGGCCGACTTTAGTCGGCCCAGGGGCATAGCTGTGGGGGCCGACTTTAGTCGGCCCATGGGCATAGCTGTAGGGGCCGACTTTAGTCGGCCCATGGGCAACCCCGGCCCATGGGCAACCCCGGATGGAGGTCGATGATGCGTACCGTCCGTGCTGTCGTCGTCCCGGCGTTGCTCCTTGTTCTCACCACTGCGCCCGCCTGGGCGCAGGCTACGGCCGAACTGAGTGGCCGCGTCACCGACGAGAGCGGCGCCGTGCTTCCGGGCGTCACCGTCTCCGCTACGCAGACCGACACCGGGCTCACGCGCACGATGGTCACCGACGACGGTGGCCGGTGGGTCATGCCAAACCTGCCGACCGGCCCGTACCGACTGGAGATCTCGCTGCAGGGGTTCCGGACCTACGCCCAGACCGGCATCGTGCTGCAGGTCGATGCGCGGCCGACGATCAACGCGACGCTCGCCGTCGGCAGCGTCGAGGAGACGGTGTCGGTCGAGGCCGCCGCGCCAATCGTGGACGTCCGCAGCGCCGGCATCAGCGCCGTCGTCGAGCAGGAGCGGATCGTCGAGCTTCCGCTGCAGGGGCGGCAGGTCACCGATCTGATCGTGCTCGCCGGCGCGGCCGTCGAGACGGGACGGCCGAACAGCCGGAACTTCCAGGGCGGCGTGAACATCTCCGTCGCCGGCGGGCTCCAGTTCGGCGTCACGTACACGCTCGACGGCGCCATCCACAACGATCCGCAGAACTCCGCCAGCCTCCCGCTGCCGTTTCCGGACGCGCTGCAGGAATTCCGCGTCGCCACGAGCGGCCTCGGCGCGCAGAGCGGCATGCGGTCGGCGGCGTCGGTCGCCGCGGTCACGAAGTCGGGCACCAACGTGCTGCACGGCAACCTGTTCGAGTTCGTGCGCGACAAGCGGTTCAACGCGACGAGCCCGTTTGCCGGCATCGGTCCCGACGGCAAGCGCTACGACGACGGGTTGAAACGGAATCAGTACGGCGGGACGGCGGGTGGACCGATCGTCCGCGACCGGCTGTTCTACTTTTTCGGCTATCAGGGGACGCGCACCCGTCAGACGCCGCCGGACCTCATCGCCTTCGTGCCCACCGAGGCGATGCTCGCCGGTGACTTCACCACGTTTGCCTCACCGGCATGCCAGGGCCGTCAGGTCAACCTCGGCGCCGGCTTCGTCGGCAACCGCATCAATCCCGCGCAGTTCAGCCCGGCCGCGTTGAAGCTCGCCGGCTTCCTGCCGAAGACGACCAACCCGTGCGGCCAGATTACCTACAGCGCACCCGACGATCGCGACGAAGGGCAGTACGTGGGCCGCGTCGATTATCAGCTCGGCGCGAACCGTTCGCTCTTCGGCCGCTACATGGCATCGCGCGACAAGAAGCCGTCCGCGTACGGGACGACGGGCAACGTGCTGACGGCCCAGAATCCCTCGATCGACAACCTGGCGCAGTCGCTCACGCTCGGCGATACGACGGTGTTCGGCAACAGCACGGTCAACGGGCTGCGCTTTGCGTGGAACCGGACGGCCGTCAACCGCGACAACGATCCGTATTTCGACCCGCCCTCGCTGGGCATCAAGGCCTCCACCTACATCCCGGGCACGATGATCGTCGTCGTGACCGGGGGATTCCAGGTGGCGGCGGCGACGGCGACACGAGGGATCGCCGACAACAACTCCTTCCAGCTCAACGACGACCTGACGCTCGTGCGCGGCAGCCATCAGATCGCGCTCGGGGCGAACATCGCGCGGTTCGGGGTGTCGTTCAAGACATGGGCGCGCGGCGGCGGCCAGTGGAACTTCAGCGGCCAGTTGTCGGGACTGGGACTCGCCGACTTCCTGCTGGGCCGTGTCGCCACCGTCGATCAGTCGGGACTCTCGGGAGTGGATTACTACCAGTGGTACCAGGCGCTCTATGCGCAGGACACGTGGAGAGCCAGCGACCGGGTCACGGTCAACGCGGGCCTCCGGTGGGAGCCGTTCTTCAGCCAGAACCTCACGCGCGGCGCGAACACGATCTTCGACCGCGGCCGGTTCCGGCAGAACGTCGGCAGCAGCGTCTTCCGCAACGCGCCGGCGGGCTTCATCTACCCCGGCGACGAAGGCTTCCCCGAGGGCACGTCCGGTCTCCACAAGAACTGGCTGAACTTCGCGCCGCGCGTCGGCGTCGCGTGGGACGTGCGCGGCGACGGGCGCCTGGCCGTCCGCTCGTCGTACGCGCTCATGTACGACTATCCGGGAGGCGAGTACTTCAACAACCTCGCGGCGGCCCCGCCGTACGGCAACCGCACGCTGGTCAGCGATCCGGCCGGCCGGTTCGACGATCCGTACCGCGACATCGGCGGCGACCCGCATCCGATCCAGGTCGGCCCGAACACGATCTTCCCGGCCGGCGGCACGCTCTCCTCCATGGATCCCGATATCAACGCGCCGCGCGTGCAGTCGTGGAACGTCACGGTGGAGCAGCAGATCGGATCGAACTGGGGCGTGGGCATCAGCTATCTCGGCAGCTACTCCGACCGGCTCTGGGGACTCGTCGCGCTCAATCCGGGCGTGTATCTCGGCCTCGGTCCGTGCACGCTGGGCGGCGTGTCGGTGCCGGTCTGCACGACGAACGGGACCCTGAACCAGCGGCGCGTGCTGTCGCTGTCGGGCGAGAACCCGGCCTCCGCGCGCCTTGTCAGCAATCTCGACCAGCACGCCGCCGTGGGCACGCAGCGCTACCGCGCGCTGAAGCTGACGACGCAGCGCCGTTTCGCCGCCGGCATCGACCTGAATGCGAACTACACGCTGTCGCGCTGCATGGGTCTCGAGATGGTGCCGAACGCGCAGTTCGGGGTGGGGTACATCAATCCCGCCGACCCGAACTACGACTACGGCCACTGCGACGGCGACCGGACGCAGCTCGCGAACGGCACGCTCGGTTATCAGACGCCCGGCCTGGGGGCATCGCCGCTTGGCGTGCTCGCCTCCAACTGGCGCCTCGCCGGCATCGTCAACGTGCGGTCGGGCGCCCGGCTCACGGTGTTGAGCGGGCGCGACAATGCGTTCAACGGGCAGGCCAATCAGCGCGTCGATCAGGTCTCCGACGACGTCTACGGGCCGAAGACGCTCGACACGTACCTGAACCGTGCCGCGTTCGCGCAGCCGGCCAGCGGCGCGTTCGGCACGCACAAGCGCAACAGCGTCGAGGGGCCCGGGTTCTGGAAGATCGACCTCGCGATCACGCGCCTCGTGCCGATGCCCTCGACGCACAATCTGGAGCTGCGCGTGGAGGTGTTCAACCTGTTGAACAACTTCAACTGGGGCAATCCCAACCTGAACTTCGCGGCAGGAACCTTCGGGCGCATCACCACGCTCGGCGGCGACCCGCGTATCATGCAGTTCGGCGTCAAGTACGCCTTCTAGGAGCGGCGCGATGAAGAGACAGCTCACCCTTCTCGTCCTGCTGGCAGCCGTTGCGCTGGCCGTCCCGGTGGCGGCGCATCACGGCCGCGGGCAGACCTTCGACATGAAGAAGCAGGTCACGTTGAAGGGCACGGTCTCGCAGATACGGTGGCAGAACCCGCACGTCCTGATCTTCATCGACGTGCCGGACGCCGCCGGCAAGGTCGTGACCTGGGGATTCGAGAACAGCAACGTGAGCACGCTGGCCCGCCAGGGGTACAACCGGAACACGCTCACGCTGGGCCAGCCGGTCACAGCAATCGTCAACCCGGCCGCCAACGGCGAGCCGCTGGGCATCATCGTGAAAGTGATCCTTGCCGACGGCAGGGAGATCATGTCCCGCGAACGCGGCAATCCCGTTGATTGAGGTCCTGCATGCGCACGCGTTCCACGATGGCAGTGGTGATGGCGGTTGTCGCCGCGACGTCGGCGGCGGTCGCCGCACAGGCGCAGTTCGATCCGCGTGACCTGTCCGGCATCTGGACGATTCGCGGACATCGCAGCATCAGCGCGAACGTGCCGCCGATGACGCCCGAGGGTGAGGCGCGGCTCAACGCGAACCGGCCCACGCGCGGCCGCCTGCTCGGTGAGCCGCTCAGGGGAGAGCACCCGGGGTTCGTCCGGGCGGTGCCGGTGCCGTCGCAGGGGAACGACCCGGCACACAAGTGCAATCCCAACGGGTTCCCGCGGCTGCTTCTCGACCCCGAGCCCGTGGAATTCATCCAGACGTCCGGCCGGCTGCTCCAGGTCTTTCAGTGGGAGCGCACGCTCAGGGAGCTCTGGATGGACGGGCGCCGCGTGCCGTCGGGCGAGAACCTGGCCAACCTCGGACCGGCCTGGTACGGCCATACGGCTGGCGCGTGGGAGGGCAACACGCTCGTCATGAATACCGTGGGTCTCGACGACCGTGCGTGGATCGACATCTTCGGTTTTCCCAAGAGCACGGATACACGAATCGAAGAGCGCTACACGCGCACCGGTCCCGATACCATCGAGCTGCGCATGACGTTGTACGACGCGAAACTGTATACCCAGCCCTGGGTGTCGGACGTGAAGACGTTCACCCGGGTCAAGCGCGAGGACGTGACGTTCTTTGGATGGTCCGGCCTCTTTTCCGGGCTCACGGAAGCGATCTGCGCGCCGATGAACGAGGTGGACACCTACAACACCCTGTTCCGCGACCGCGCGGGCAAGGGCGCCGGCAAGTAGCGCGCGATCGCGTCACGCGGCTGCTTCCTGTTCCACGATGTCGGGCTCCAGCCGGATCGGCGCGGACAGCGACGCCGGGACGAGGCATGCCTTAGCAGCTCTCGACGGCGGCCAGCAGCAGATGCTCCGGGCTCCATGCGTCCCCGGGGCCGTCGTATTCCGGCGGAGACGCCGTGCGCAGCACCGGCAGGCCGGGGACATCCACTTCTGCGTATCCGGACTGCCGGCCGGCCAGGTGCACCTCGTAGCGATGTAATCGCGCGCCCGCACGGGCTCGCTGGCAGCCGCATTGCTCATCACGCATTGAACGCGCGACAGGGGCACTGGCGCGGGCCGAGGTGCGGCGAATTCCCCCATGGCCGGGGAAATCCTTCGCACCGGGGCGGCGCGATGGACGGCAGCCATGATTGGCATCTCACGCATCCTCTGCCCGGTTGACTTCTCGGACACCTCGCAGCACGCGCTCGACCACGCGGCGGCGATCGCCCGCTGGTACGAAGCGAAGCTGACCCTCCTGCACGTCTTCGTGACGCTGCCGACGATGGACCTGCCGCCGGTCGTGCTCCAGGACGCCGACTGCGGGCGTCTCAAGGCTGCGCTGCAGAAGATGGCCGTGCGCGTGCCCGGCGGTGTGCCCGTCGAGTGCCGCGTGGAGCAGGCCGAGTACGTCCACGACGAGATCGTCAGGCAGCTGTCCGACACGCAGGCCGACCTGCTGGTGCTCGGCACGCACGGGCGCTCGGGGTTCCAGCGATTGTTCCTGGGCTCGGTCACCGAGAAGGTGATTCGAAAAGCTGCGTGTCCGACCCTCGTCGTGCCGCCGCGGGCAGCCGATGTGGCGGCCGACGCGCCGGTACGGTTCACGCGCATCCTCTGCGCGATCGACTTCTCCGACAGCTCGCTCTCGGCCCTGGCGTACGCGCTGAACCTGGCCGAGGAGGCGGATGCCCACGTGACCCTGCTGCATGCGATCGAGATGCCGCCCGAGCTGCGCGAGAACCCGCTCGCGCCGGACTTCGACGTGGACCGCATTCACGCCGCCGCCGCGGCGGAGGCGCGCCGACGTCTCCGCGACCTCGTTCCGGACGCGGCACGGACCTACTGCACGGTCGAGACCGCCGTGGTCGAAGGGCGGGCCCACCGCCAGGTGCTGCGGCGCGCGGCAGAGGAGCATGCGGACCTGATTGTGATGGGGGTGCACGGC
>Ga0194132_10010683_pt1 | contig 12115 bp, 9 predicted proteins | sample TA2KigOf80mmetaG_FD_148612 | JGI IMG/M metagenome (GOLD analysis project Ga0194132, IMG submission 148612) | Freshwater microbial communities from Lake Tanganyika, Tanzania - TA2015054 Kigoma Offshore 80m | ecosystem: Environmental > Aquatic > Freshwater > Lake | place: Tanzania: Lake Tanganyika... | reverse complement strand
CAAAGGTTTCCGGCGACTGAAGGAACACGCTGACATGCCCCGGCTCGTCGCCGCGCTCCGTGCTCGCGATCACAGAATGGGCCTTCGCGTCTCAGTCGAGCACGTCGCGTAGAATCTCAACCGAGCCACCGCCGAGTTTCAACAGCGGGCGGGACATCCCCACATCTATAAACGAATTGGTTAAGTATTGGATCATCGCGGATTCGTCTGTCAACCCCCAAGGACCACGGATCAGCGAATCGTCCAGAGGAACATCTTCAGCCCATCGACGTCCTGGATGTGATCGGGGGGCCACAGATCCCCCATGTCGAAGCTGAGCGACACGACCCGCGTGCCGGGTCGCAGCTCCCGTTGGAGCTTGGGCATGAGCTTCTGGTTGACACCCGGATTCAGGAAGAGCGTGACGACCGTCGCGCGGCTGATGTCGGACTCGAAGAGATCCTGATGGAGGAACACGACGCGGTCGGCAACCCCGGCCTTGTTCAGGGCGTCGTGTGATCGGCGAATGAGATTGGCCTCGATCTCGATGCCGACCGCGCGCGCACCAAACAGTTTGGCGGCGGCAATCGGAATCCGGCCGTCGCCCGAGCCGAGGTCGTACACCACGTCCCGTGGGGTCACCTGCGCCAGTCTCAGCAGCGCGACGACGAGGTTGTCTGGCATCGGCACGTAGACGACATCGGGCCGACGCAACGGGTTTGGCGTCTGTAGCGCAGGGCCGGGCGCCGGCGTAGGGGGTGCGCTCCTGAGGGGCGGCACGGCCAGCGCGGCCAGCGTCACGAGCGTCGCGCCGACAGGAGACCGCATGACCCGATCATAGCTGTTTGTTTCTGCGCCGCCTCCTGGCAGAATGTGCCCGCGTGAGGCGACGCCTGAGACCCGTGCTGAACTGGTTCGCGACCCGCGCCCGCGGGCGCCGGCCGCTTCTGTTCGCCTGTGTGCTCCTGGTGGTGCTGGTGTGGCCGATGGCTCGCTCCACTGGTGACGTGCCCATCCCGCCCGAGCTGGCGCCGCACGAGTGGGCGATGGAGAGCATCCGCGCGATTCAGCAGGGCGAGCGCATCTACCGTGCGGTTCATGGCTACTACGATCGCCTCGAGTGCGTGATCCAGGACTCGTGCGCCACGATCAACCCGTATCCGCCGACATACCTCGACGCGCGGCTGGCCTGGGCCACGCGCTTCGGGTATCGCTTCCGTTTCCACGATGGGGCGCACGCTGCCCGCGGCCGCGACGAACGCGTGTCGCCGACCGGCATGACGCACTACGCGATGACGGCGGTACCCATACGGCCAGACGTCGGTCGGCCCGCGTTCTGTGGAGACGACACTGGTGTCCTGTACCGCCACGATGGCGGTCGACTGCCAGTGGTGGAGGCGGGACACTGCGTGCCGTCCGGCGCGACCCTGGTCGGGAATTGATGTCGGCGCCGCCGGCGACCTGTGTTCACGCGCTCGCGAGCACGGCAGCGGTCGTGACTTTCGGTATCGCGCTCTTCGCGACCGCATCCGTCCCTCGCCGCTCGCCGATCTGCTGCCGCCACATCGCGTAGTACAGACCTTTCAGCGCGACCAGCTCGTCGTGGCGGCCCACCTCGACGATGCGCCCGCGCTCGAGCACGTGGATGCGGTCGGCGTGCATGATGGTCGACAGTCGGTGCGCGATGAGCACCGTGATCGCATCGCCGCGCGACGCCACCTGCCGGATCGTGTCCACGATCCCTTCCTCGGTGATCGAGTCGAGCGCCGAGGTCGCCTCGTCGAAGACGAGCAAGTGAGGACGTCGCAGCAACGCGCGCGCAATCGAGAGCCGCTGTTTCTCGCCGCCCGATACCTTCACGCCTCCCTCACCGATGACCGTGTCGAGCCCCCTGTCGGCCCGCGCGAGCAGAGAGTCGCAGGCCGCCTTCTCGAGGACGTCGAGACACTCGGCGTCGGTCGCGCGGGGGTTCACGAACAGCAGGTTCTCTCGAATCGACCCCGAGAAGAGTTGGGTGTCCTGCGTGACGAAGCCGATGCGCGCGCGCAGATCGTCCAGGTCGACCTCCGTGGATGCGATGCCGTTGTACAGGATCCGTCCATCATGCGGTGGATACAGCCCCACGAGCAGCTTGACGAGCGTCGTCTTGCCCGCGCCGGACGGCCCGACGAACGCGATCGTCTCGCCTCGTGCCGCCTGGAACGAAATCTCGGTGACGGCGGGAGACGAGGCTGACTGGTGCTGGAAGCTCACGCGATCGAACGCCAACGTCGACAGCTCGCGCAGGGGGGTCGGCCGTTCCGGCCTGGGCTCCCTCGGTATCTTCAGGATGTCCTCGTACACGTTCAGCGACGCCTCGGTCTCGCGATACACGTTGATGACGTTCCCAATCTCCTGGAGCGGGCCAAAGACGAAGAAGGAATAGATGAACAGCGAGAAGAACTGCCCGACCGTGATGGCGCGCGTGAAGATCAAGTAGAGCATAAGGAACATGATGCTGGTTCGCAGGAAGTTCACCGCGGTGCCCTGGATGAAGCTGAGGCTCCGCAGGTAGCGGACCTTCTTCAGCTCGAGCTGAAGAATCTTGGCCGTCGTGCCATTCAGACGGCTGATCTCCTGGGCACCCAGCCCGAGACTCTTCACCAGCTCGATATTCCTCAGTGACTCCGTCGTCGATCCCGCGAGCGCCGTCGTCTCGGCGACGATGACCTTCTGAATCTGCTTGATGCGGCGGCTGAGCAGGGAGCTGAGGAGGCCCAGGAGCGGCACAGTCAGAAAGTAGACTGGGGCGATGATCCAGTGGACGGAGAACGCGTAGATCATCACGAACACGATGCCGACGAGTGACGTGAAAAGGACGTTGATGGTCGTCGTGATGAGCTTCTCGACGTCTGTCCGTACCTTCTGGAGTCGACCCAAGGTCTCGCCGCTGCGCTGGTCCTCGAACACCGAGTAGGGGAGCTCCAAGGAGTGGCGGATGCCGTCGGAGTACAACTGCGCACCGAGTCGCTGGGTGATCACGTTGATCACGTAGTCCTGGAAGTTCTTGGCCACGCGGGACACGAACGCCACGCCCACGGCAGCCGCGAGCAGGACGCTGACGCCCCGGAAGAACTCGCCGGTGGTGTAGTCCTGGAATCGTGTCGCGTACTCGTCGATCACGTGCCTGAAGATCAGGGGATCGAGCAGCGAGAAGACCTGATTGATGGTCGCCAGCACGAGCGCCAGCGCGATCAAGGCTCGGTATTGCTTCAGATAGCCGAAGAGCAGCCGCATGGCCTCTCAGTATGACATTGGCGCCCTTTCCGCGTAGTTCCGTGCATCAGGGTGTTCGGCGGGCGGTGTGGGTCCGAAAGACGGGGGGAGAGGGTTGATGAGAGATCTGCCTTCAGTGCCCGTCTCGGTCCTCGGACACGTGGCCGCTGAGCTCTGTGCGGTGTCGGTGGGCGTGTCACTGTGGACCGTCGTGGCCGGCGCCCAGGGGGCGTCGGACACCCTCACGCCCACGCCGCTCGAGCAAGCGCTCATGGAGCACAACTGTCGCGTGCCGGGCCAAGCGATGCTGCCGGCTGACCTCCAGGAGGTCTGCCTGCGCGACCAGTTGACGTACCTGCGGGCCGAGTTTGGCAGAGACCTGCGGAAGCTGCCCGCCGCCGATCGACGTACGATCGATCGCGCGTGCTCGGCGCTCCGTGTCGAACGCGGTCGTGATGAGTACATCGCCTGCTTGGCCGATCGACTGACGCGTGTCACGAAGGCTCGTGGGCGAGCCGTGCCAGGCGTGCCGAGCACTGCTGCTGCCCTCGCGCGCGATGCGGGTTCACCCGGCGTGGGAAGTGGGTCTCTCGAGACGCCAGGGGCTGACACCACGGCGTGGGACCCGCCCCCGGTCGAGACGCCCGCGACGGCAAGTGGCGGCTCGCTCGGCCGATGGTTGGGCGGGCTCATTGTGCTCCTGAGCGGCGCCGGAGCGTGGGGGCTGATCGCTCGGCGTCGCGTCTCGAAGCCCGCGCTCGTGTTCTGTCGCGTGTGCGGCGAAGTGGCTCAGGCCGGAGACCTGTGCGCGACGTGCCGACATGAAGCTGCGGAAGCACAACGTCGCGCCTCCGCTGAGCGCGCCGAGCCGACAGCGTCGACGCCCGACGATCGCGTGCATCGTCCCGAGGCTTCGGCAGGTGAGGTCCCACGTGCAGAGGCCACCACCACCACCACCCCAAGCCGTGAGAGCGCGTCTGCGGCGACGACGGAAGCGCCTCCGGCGACGCAGGCCCAGGTGCTGGAGGCGCGGCGGCGAGAGCAGGAAGAGGCCCTCCGGGCGCGCATCGAGCGCGAGCGTCAGGAAGCGCACGCCCAGGAGGCCGAGCGGCGCCGCTGGCAGGAGGCTGCTGTTGCCGCGATTGCCGCGGAGTCGCCGATCGATCCGCGCACGGTCCTCGGCGTCAGCGCGGACGCGACACCCGAGGAGATCCGGTCCGCGTACGAGCAGGCGAAACAGAAGTACTCGCCCGACCTCGTGTCCCATCTCGGCAGCGAGCTCCAGGAGCTGTATCGCACCAAGGCGCAAGCCGTCGAGCGCGCGTACGAGTTTCTGCGACACCAATCCTGACACCAAGTCGCGGCCGACCATTCCCGTGACGCGCGAATCCGCGCGCCGTCACAGTCGAAACCGCTTCCGGCTCCCGATGTCTTCTCGCCGAGTCAGCGTCTGGCGCGCACGACCACTGCTGCCGCGGTCAGCAGGCCGAGCGGCGAAAGGCAGATCCAGAGGCTGACTAGGCTCGCGCCGTATGTTGATTTCGTGAATCCGCCGGGCGACCATCGTCTCGGGCGAATGCTGCCGTGCTCTTGCGGGAGGCCTAGGATGATGAAAGGGTGCTAGAAGCCTGTTTCACGGGCCTTGCCCACGCCCATGCTCGACGCCACGCGTGCCTCATCCTCCTCAGCTTCCTCATTAGGGGCCCTTCCGGCGCGCCTCGCCCCGTTTGGCCGCGATCGCCGGCCAGCCATCATCGATGCTTTGGTCAACGACCGCCTCGTCAAAGCCGCAGCCGAAGAGGAGGCGCGCTCAACGTCGACACCGTCCGAGGTTGTCATGGCGCGCGTGCGATCCTACGCCGAAGAGATCGTGCCGCGGTACAACGCGCGTCTTTTCCACCGCCTCGCCTACCGAATCGCTCGTCGTCTCGCGACGCTCCTCTTTCGGGTGCGGGTGGGATACGTCGACGAGGGCCTCATTCGCGACGTACCCGTGGACGCGAGGGTCGTCTTCGTCATCAACCACCGCAGCAACATCGACTACGTACTCGTGGCGTTTCTCGTCGCCGAGCATGTGCCGCTCAGCTTTTCCGTGGGCGAGTGGGCGCGCATCTGGCCGCTCGACACGATCATCCAAGCGACCGGCACGTTCTTCGTGCGACGGGACTCGAAGAACCGCGTGTATCGGAGAGTCCTCGAGCGCTACGTGCAACTGGCCGTCGAGCACGGGGTCACGCAGGCGGTCTTCGTCGAGGGCGGCCTCTCGCGTGACGGGCGGTTCAGATCGCCCAATCTCGGTCTCCTGTCGTACCTCACGCGATCGATCACACGTGACATGCCGCGCGACGTGGTCTTCGTTCCGGTGGCCATCAACTGCGACCGCGTGCTCGAGGACCATCATCTGCTCCGCGACCTCGACCCTGACGTCCCGCCCTCGTCGGCGATCGTGACGACCATTCGCGGCGCCGCGTGGATTGCCAAGAACCTCCGCTTGTACGCGCTGCGGCAATGGCACCGCTTCGGCTACGCCTGCGTGAACTTCGGGCCGCCGCTCTCGTCTCGGCACTACCTCGAACAGCACCGTGTCGATTTCGCATCATTGTCAGACGTCGAGCGATTCGCCGAGACCGAACGGCTGGCGGCGCTGCTGATGGACGAGATCGCCCAGGTCGTCCCAGTCACGCCGGTGAGTCTGGTGTGCGCGGCCCTCCTCAGCTTGGACCAGCCGTCGTCATCGAGGGTGGAGATCGGCGCACGTGTGACGGCCTTGCTGGAAGAGTTGAGCTCGTTGGGCGCACGGCTCTACGTCCCTCGCCGTGACGCGGACTATTTCGTGAGTGTTGGCCTGCGCATGCTGATCCTGCGTCGCTTAGTCGTGGAGGAGGCCGGTCGGCTTCGCATCGTGCCCGCCGAGAGGCGGGTGCTTGCCTACTACGCCAATGCGCTCGAGCACTTCTTCGCGAGCCGAGCCCAGACGGGGATGGTGAGCCAGACTCCGGGCGGCGGACATCCGCTAGCCGAGCGCGCGGTGGTCCTCGTCCATGGGCTCGCGCGCACGTCGCGGTCCATGGCCCGTTTGGGCCACGCACTCGAGCGGGCCGGATACGCCGTGTTCAACTGGGACTATCCCAGTCGAGCGTACGGACTCCTCCCCCTGGTCGAGGCGCTCGAGCGGTACGCCCGAGACGCCGCGACCATGTGCCGTCGTCTCCACTTCGTCACGCACAGCATGGGTGGGCTCCTGGCGCGCGGCGTCCTCAGTCGTGCGAGGTGGCCGGAAGTCGGACGCCTCGTCATGCTCGCTCCGCCGAACCACGGTGCGCAACTTGCGTCGCGCGCCAGCGCCTACGCGTGGGCGAGGGGCTTCTACGGCCAGGCCCTGGAAGAGCTCAGACCGGACCGAGCGGCGGCACTCGCCGAACGTATCGGTCAGCCGCGCTGCGAGTTCGGCGTCATTGCCGGCACGCGAGGCTTTCACCCGCTGCAGCCGACGTCGTACCTGTCGTCGCTCACGCGTCCCACCGGATCGCACGACGGGACTATCGACGTCGACGAAACCCGTCTCTCAGGGATGGCAGACTTCATCACGGTGCGCGCGAATCACATGTTCATCATGGAGCACGACGAGACCATTCGGCAGACGCTTCACTTCTTGGACCACGGGCGGTTCAGTCACACGACCTGAACGTCCGTCGCGCCGATCAGGCAAGGCGTAGACCGCCGCGTCGCCGCAGAGCTCGGGAATGGCGCCTCGAGGCGCGGCCACGACCGGACAGCCGCGTGCCACCGCCTCGGGCGGTGTGGAGCCGAACCCTTCGTGGAGCGACCCGCAGACCAAGCCGGCCGCCCACTCCAGGAGTGTGCACGGACGGGCTCGTGAGATCGTTCACGAGGAACGTCTCAGGCGACGAAGCGATGCCAAGGTGCCCGTTCGCATGTGGGGCGTCGGTAGACGACAGGTAAGCCGCGTCCCACATCATTGCATAACGGATCCAGGCGCCTCCGCGGTGATGGCCGCGAGCGGCGGCGGAATCTCGGCAGTCAGCCCCGCCGCGTCGGGGCGGAGCCGCTCATCCCCGGCGAGGTGTCGCCGGTGACAACACGATGGCAATGGCGGTAGCCTAGGACTGATGGGCCTGCTGGCTTGGGAGGCGAGCGCTGAGAGCCGAAACCGGAGAACCGACCGGGCCGGCCGGTCCGCCACTCGGCCGTTGACGGTCGGCATGCTCATGATCGTTGTGGCCGGCTGTGCGACGGCCCGCCCGAGGCCACCTGCGAGGATGGCGAGCCCGTCCGCTTCTGCACCCCTGCTGCAGCCCGGTCGTCCTGGCGAGGAGACGGTCGCCATCGATTCTCGCACGGCCGTGGACCTGACGCGCGTCGGAGTGACGCAGGCCGACGTGCGCTTCATGCGAGGGATGATCGCTCACCACGCGCAGGCTGTTGAGATGGTGGAGCTGTTAAAGACGCGGACACGACGAGACGATCTCAAGCTGCTCGCGGCGCGCATCGAGGCGTCACAACGCGACGAGATTGCGATGATGCGCGGGTGGCTCGAGGCACGTGGCCAGGACGTTCCCGATTCACATGCACACCACGCGGATCACGCTGACGGGGCTCCGGCCGAGACGCTGATGCCAGGGATGCTGACCACGGCTCACATGTCGGAGCTGGCGTCGGCCACCGGACCGGCGTTCGACCGGTTGTTCCTGTCCGGTATGATTCGGCACCACGAGGGTGCGCTCACCATGGTGCGTGAGTTGTTCGCGGCGCCGGGCGCCGCGCAGGATTCGGAGATGTTTGCCTTCGCATCGGACGTCGACGCCGATCAACGGATGGAGATCTCGCGCATGCGCGTACTGTTGAATGGGCTGGAGCAGGAGTTGTCCCGATGACCGCAGGGGTGCGTGGTGGGTCGGCCCTCGTGGTGGTGTGCGCTGTGGCGGGACTATGGGCGATGCGCGTCGGCTACGCGCAGAGCTCGAGCGACCCACGCGCGACTCTGAAGCCGGGTCTGAAGGACGCGGGCCAGGCGAGCCGCAACATGACGCTCATCGCGACGCGGCCCAAGCCCAGCGGATTCGTGGATCCCAACGCACCCACCGGTGCGGTCATTCCTCCCGAGCCGGCGCGCGGCTCGGCGTCCACCTCCGCCACATCCGGGACGACCACGACGCCGTCCGACACCGACCCGGCCCCGTCGCCACCATCTGCCTCCGGGGGCGACGGATCGAACGCGTCGACCGAGAAGCCGCGCGCCCCGGCGTTCGATCCCAAGCTCGCGAACCAGGCAAGCTTCACGAACTCGGATCTGGCCTTCTCAGGTCGGCACATGTTCGTCGGCAACTATCACGGCTTCAACATCTACGACGTCGAGGAGCCGAAGAATCCGCACCTGGTGGCCTCGATCGTGTGCCCTGGTGGACAGGGCGACGTCTCGGTGTATCGCCACCTGCTGTTCCTGTCGGTCGAGCAGGTGCGCGGACGCCTGGATTGTGGGACCCAGGGCGTGATGACGGCTGTCAGCAGCGAGCGGTTCCGAGGCGTCCGCATCTTCGATATCACGGATCTCAAGCAGCCACGTCAGGTCGCCGCTGTGCAGACCTGTCGCGGGTCGCATACCCACACGCTGGTGCCGGATCCGAAGGACCCCGAGACCGTCTACGTCTACGGATCGGGCACGAGCACGCCTCGCGCCGGAGATGAGCTTTCCGGGTGCTCGGCCGCGGATCCGAAGGACGACCCGAACACGTCGCTCTTCAGCATCGATGTCATCAAGGTGTCGACCGCGCGACCGCAGGACGCGGCGATCGTGAGCCGGCCGCGCGTCTTCGCGGACCCGTCGACGGGCGCCATCGCCGGTCTTTGGAAGGGCGGCACGCACGGTGAGGGGACGCAGAGCTCACGAATCACGAACCAGTGCCACGACATCACCGTCTATCCGGAGCTCGGGCTGGCGGCCGGCGCGTGCTCGGGCAACGGACTCTTGCTCGACATCTCCGATCCTATGAACCCGGTCCGACTCGATGCGGTCGTGGACAAGAACTTTGCGTATTGGCACTCGGCGACATTTAACAACGATGGAACGAAGGTGGTGTTCACCGACGAGTGGGGTGGCGGCACGCGTCCTCGTTGCCGCGCGACCGACCTGCCGAACTGGGGCGCCAACGCCATCTTCGACATCGTCGATCGCAAGCTTGTGTTCCGCGCGTACTACAAGCTGCCGGCGCCGCAGACGGAGTCGGAGAACTGCGTTGCGCATAATGGCTCGATCATCCCGGTGCCCGGCCGCGACATCATGGTCCAGGCGTGGTATCAAGGCGGCATCTCCGTGTTCGACTTCACGGATTCGGCGCACCCGTTCGAGATCGCGTACTTCGATCGAGGGCCGCTCGACGCGAAGAAGCTCTTCCTGGGCGGGTATTGGTCCGCGTATTGGTACAACGGCAACATCTACGGCTCGGAGATTGTTCGGGGCCTGGATGTGTTCCGCCTCAATCCGAGCGAGTTCCTGTCTCAGAACGAGTTGACCGCGGCCGTCTTGGTCAAGTCTGCCACGTTCAATGCGCAGCAGCAGCCGCGCGTGACGTGGCCGGACAACTCGGTCGTTGCGCGCGCGTACTTGGATCAACTGGGCCGCACGAAAGGCATCGCCGCGGACCGAGCTGCTGCCGTGAGGTCCGCGCTCGACCGTGCCGATTCCGCACGCGGCGCCAGCAGTGTTGCGGCCACGGAGCAGTTGACCGCGTTGGCGCGAGAGCTCGAACGCGACGCGACCAGCGCTTCGGCCATCGACGGCAAGCGCCTCAAGCTGCTGGCGGAAACCCTCGCGCGCAGAGTCGCCCGAACGCAGTGACCCCTGAACCCTTGAACCCTCGAATCCCTGAACCCGCGAGCGAATGTGCGTTCGAGATGGCCGCGTCGAGCGTCCGGTTCGGCGCCGGCGTGACGCGCGAAGTCGGCATGGACTTGGTGGACCTCGGCGCGCGGCGCGTGCTGGTGGTCACCGATCCCAACCTGGTGTCCCGGGCGCCCGCGCAGACAGTGCTTCAGGCGTTGCGTGACGCCAGGCTCGAGGCCGTGCTCTTCGATCGCGTCAGGGTCGAGCCCACCGACGTCTCTTTCAAGGACGCGATCGCGTTCGCCAACGCCCACCCGACGGACGCCATCGTGGCGGTCGGCGGTGGGTCCGTGCTCGACACCGCGAAAGCGGTCAACCTGTACACGACGTATCCGCCCGCCGATTTTATCGACTACGTGAATGCGCCGATCGGCAAGGCGCTCCCGGTCCCCGGTCCCTTGAAGCCGCTCATTGCGATTCCCACGACGGCGGGTACCGGCAGCGAGACGACGGGCGTCAGCATCTTCGATCTGACCGGGATGAAAGCGAAGACCGGCATCGCGAGCCGTCGTCTCAAGCCGACGCTGGGTCTGCTCGATCCCGAGAATACGCGGACGATGCCACCGCAGGTGGCGGCGTCGACCGGCCTCGACATTCTAAGTCATGCGATCGAGTCGTTCACGGCGATTCCGTATTCATCACGACCGCGGCCCGACCGACCGACGCTTCGCCCGGCCTACCAAGGATCCAATCCGATCAGCGACATCTGGTCGCTCGAAGCGCTGCGCATCGTCAATCGCTTCCTGGTGCGAGCGGTGGAGGATCCCGGGGACGACGACGCGAGAGGACAGATGATTCTCGCTGCGTCATACGCAGGTGTGGGTTTTGGAAACGCGGGCGTGCACCTGCCGCACGGGATGTCGTATCCCGTGTCGAGTCGTGTCAAGGCGTATCGCGCGCCAGGGTATCCCGATGATCACGCTATGGTGCCGCACGGGATGTCTGTGATTCTCAACGCGCCGGCGGTATTCCGGTTCACGGCGACGTCGAATCCCGCGCGGCATCTGGAGGCCGCGGAGGCGCTGGGCGCGCGTGTCAGCCGGGTGAAGGAGTCGGACGCAGGTCGCGTGTTGGCCGACCGCATCACCTGGTTCATGGAGCGATTACACGTCCCGAACGGCCTGAAGGCGCTGGGCTACGGGCAGGAAGACATCGCGGGACTTGTGGAAGGCACGCTGCCTCAGCACCGCGTCACCAAACTCTCCCCGCGCCCTGCCAGCGCCGACGATCTGGCCGCGCTCTTCGAACACGCGATGGTCGCCTGGTGATTACCGCTTGCCGCGGTCGTCTCGGCGATCCTGCCGCCGATCTCGCCGGTCTTCTCGATCGTCGCGCCGATCCTGACGGCGATCGCGCTTGTCCTCGCGCAACTCCTTGGCGTCTTTTTTAGCTTCGGCTCTGTCGCCGGCACGGAGATCCTCCCGGATCTCACGCCGGTCGTCGCGAATCTCTCGGCCATCCTGACGCACCTCACGGCGATCGTCGCGGATCTCCTGATTCTTGGCCTTCTTGTCGTCCTGTTGTGTCGCGGCGGCCGCGCCAGTCGTCAGGCCGAGTGCCAGGACGCCAAGGATGACGGCCCACGTCACATCGAGTCGCTTCATCATGGTGTTTTCCCTTCGAGACTGAGCCCAAAACCGTTCTTGCTTCTTTTGACCGCTGAGGAGCTCCAAAGGTTTATCGGCAGCGACGGCCGACCTGCGTAACTCACTTTCGCAATGCGAAACCGCGTGGACCCGCGAGAGCCTGACTACTCAGGTGAACCGCCGTGCTATCGTGGGAACTGGCCTTGCGAGGCAGCGTGCGCCCGCAGAGTGTGGGCACGCATACAGGCAGGAGGACCGATGACCCGGCCTCCGCGCGGGGCGGGTGGGGTGCCTATGGCCGGAGGGCCGAGCGGCCGGGGGCGCGGCGCCGCCACCGTCTCGGCCAGAGCGTGCGCGATGTCCTCGGCGCCGATCGCCTGCTCGGTCAGCCCCT
>Ga0194132_10010679_pt1 | contig 12121 bp, 11 predicted proteins | sample TA2KigOf80mmetaG_FD_148612 | JGI IMG/M metagenome (GOLD analysis project Ga0194132, IMG submission 148612) | Freshwater microbial communities from Lake Tanganyika, Tanzania - TA2015054 Kigoma Offshore 80m | ecosystem: Environmental > Aquatic > Freshwater > Lake | place: Tanzania: Lake... | reverse complement strand
GCGCGACCCCGCCCCGCGCAACCCCTTGCCGCGGCGGAGCGCGCCTGGCGGCGCGGGCGCCGCAGATCGCCGGGTTTCCTGACAAGCATCGATTCTGTCCTTGCCGACGGAAGCCGTTCCCCTCAGGCAACGTTCCTGTCCTCGGGGACGCGCTGGAGCTTCGACGGGTCGCTTTCGTGTCCGGTCGGCAACGTTTCCGGTCGCCGCCGGACGGAATCGGTTCCTGGCGGTCAACGTTTCGGTTGCCGCCGACGGAATCAGTTCCTGGCAGGCAACCGCGGCGCCGCAACACTGCGGTCGACGATCGGCGCAGCAACGGATGTCGGCCTGCCGCCGGTGCGCCACGTCACCGGCCCGCGAGTCCACCGGACCGTACCCGGCCGCCCGGGACCTCGGCCCTCCCCACATCGGGCTACGGCCAAGGTACCGGGTGCCATGGGCCGACCCGTCCCGTGGTCCCTCACGCGACTGCGCGATGAACCTGCACTTGCCAGCTGCACGTTCCGCCGCGATTGCCTTTATCCGTGCCGGATCACCGGCAGACCAGGAAGGGTCATCAGACCATGCAGCAGCCCCTCGCAGCGCCGACGGTCGGTCGGCGGGCGCCTCGCCAGGGCCGGCGGGCGCTCCTCCTCCTCGCCACCGTCGCCCTGTCGGTGACGAGCCTCGGTGCCGGTGCGTTCTCGCTCGCTCTCTTCACCGACCAGGAGACCGTCGACGGGACGTTCTCGAGCGGCACGATCATCCTCGACGATGTGAAGATCGACGGGCTCACGCTGACCACCTCCAACATGATGCCCGGCGACTCCGTGACCGACGATGTCGTTGTCGAGAACGACGGCAGCAGCCAGCTGCGGTACGCCGTCACCGCAGCGAGCACCAACGCCGACAGCAAGAACCTCCGATCGGTCCTGACCCTTACCGTCAAGACCATCGACGTGACGACGCCCGCTTCGCCGTGCAATGACTTCGACGGCACCACGCTGTTCGCCACCGCCACGCTCGGCGCGACGACGGCCGTGTTCGGCGATCCCGCATCGGGAGCACAGGCCGGAGACCGCAGCGTGAACGCCGCGGCGAACGAGACGTTGTGTTTCCGCGTCAGCCTGCCGATCGGCACCGGCAACGCCTACCAGGGCGCCACGACGACGACCACGTTCACCTTCGACGCCGAACAGACCGCCAACAACCCGTAGCGATCGCCCCGCGAAGCGGCCCGGCAACAGCCGGGCCGCTTCGCGCGTTTCGCGGAGGCGCGCGCATGACACGCCCGCTCCTGATGGTCCGCAGGGCCGTCACGGCCATCTGGCTGACCCTGATCGCCGTGGTGCTGGGGCTGGTCGCACTCTCCCACGTGGCCCTCGCGTTCGGCTACGAACTGGTCATCGTCAAGGGGCCATCCATGGAGCCGGCGATCCCGATGGGCTCGCTCGTCGTGGAGCGGTCCGTTGCCGTCGCGGACCTGGAGCCGGGCATGATCGTGACCTTCGTGCTGCCCAACAACGTCGTGGTCACCCACCGGATCACCCGGCTCGGCGACGCGAACGGCACCGTTCTGATCGAGACGAAGGGCGACGCGAATTCCGCGCCGGATCCGGCCATGCACCCCGCCGCAGGCGTCACCGGCCTCGTTCACGCTCACCTTCCACTGGCCGGCCTCCTGCTCGCGTTCCTGGCGAAGCCGCTCGGCATCCTCAGCGCCATGTCGCTCGCGGGGTCGCTGCTGCTGTTCCTGCTGCTGCTGGAAGAGCTCGAGCGCGATCGCGACGTCGCCGGATCAGCGGCCGCGGACCTGCTGCCGCAGCCTTCCGTTTGAGGGCTGCGGTGGCCCGCCTGCTGCCGCTTGCGGCCCTGGCAATGGTGGCGGCGCTCTCGTTCACCACCGGTGCCGCGGTGTCGTATGCCGTGCTGAGCGACCAGGAGACGGTGCCGGCCACGATCTCGACGGCAGCTTCATTCCCGTCAACGATCTCGTTTGTCAAGTTGGTCGGGACCCGGACCTGCGCGTCCACGAGCTCCGCGATCACGGTGCCGGCCGCAGGCGTGGCGGCAGGCAACACCGTCGTGATCCGGGTCACGCTGCGCAATCCGAGTTCCGGGACGATCAGTGCCACGGACAGCCGCGGCAACACCTACACGGTCGACGCCAATGTCGCCAACGGGACGTCGATGCGGACGACGCTCGTCAGTGCGTACATCGGAACAGCGCTTGCGTCAGGCGACACGATCACGGTCAGCCACCCGTCGAGCGGGTCGAGCGCAGCCGTTGCCGGGGAATACTCGGGGATCGTCGCCACCGGTCGCGTCGATGTCACCGGCACCGCGACCGGCAACAGTGCGACCCCATCCGCGAGCGTGACCACGACGGCCGGAAACCGGCTCATCGTCGGCCTCGTCGGGAGCGCCAACCACCGCACCTGGACCGAGGCATCCGGGTGGACCGGGCTCACCCACGTGCAGGCGTCGTGCGGCGGTTCGCCCGGCAACTCCGACAACCACGCCGCGTACCGGATCGAGTCGTCGGCCGCGACGTACACCTACAACCCCGTGCGGAGCCAGAGCGATGTCTGGGCCGAGGTCGTCGTCGCCTACAAGGGCTCCTGACTGCCAGGGAAGGCCACCGGCTGCGCAGGAGCGATGACCCTCGCCGATCCGTAGACTGCCCGGGTGAGCCTCCGCCCGCGTCCGGCCCGCACGGCCAGCGATCTGCTGGTCGAGTGCCTCGAGGCGGAGGGATGCGAGTACGTCTTCTCGGTGCCCGGCGAGGAGACGATGGACGTCCTGGACTCGCTGTCACGCTCTTGGTCGATCCGCCACATCACCACCCGTCACGAGCAGGGCGCCGCGTTCATGGCGGACGTCTACGGTCGGCTGACCGGGCGCTGCGCAGTGGCCATGGCCACCCTCGGTCCGGGGGCCACAAACCTGCTCACTGGCGTCGCGGACGCGTATCTGGACCGGGCGCCCATGGTGGCGCTGACGGGCCAGGTGGGTGCCGACAAGCTCCATAAGGAAGCCCACCAGCTCGTCGACATCGTGCGCATGTTCGAACCGGTCACCAAGTGGAACCACCACGTGGAGCGCGGCGAAGCGATCCCCGAGGTCGTTCGCAAAGCGTTCCGCGTCGCACAGCTCGAGAAGCCGGGACCGACGCACATCGAGCTTCCCGAGGACCTCGCGGCGAGCGCCGTGCCGGACGATCTCCGACCGCTGCCCCGCCAGCGCGCGTTCTTCCCGGAACCAACTGACGAGGCGATCGCGCACGCCGCCGACCTGTTGGCGGCATCGAGAGCACCCATCGTGCTGGCCGGCAACGGGGTCCTCCGGCGCGAAGCTTCGGAGGAGTTGCGGGCGCTGGCGCGCGGGTTGCACGTCCCCGTTGCGGTCACGTTCATGGGCAAGGGCGCCATCGACGACCGTTCGCACCTGTCGCTCCTTGCGGTGGGGCTCCAGGCCCGCGACCATGTCCTGGCCGGCTTCGATCGTGCGGATCTGGTGGTCTCCGTCGGGTACGACCCGGTCGAATACGCGCCCGATCGGTGGAACCCTGGCGGGCACAAGCCGATCATCCACATCGACACGGCGCCGGCCGAAGTCGACGCCGCCTACCGGCCCAGCGTCGAGCTGATCGGCGACATCGGCGGGTCGCTTGATCGGCTGCTGCGCGCGGTGCTGCCGCGGGGCGTCGGCGGCCACGACGCCTCGGAGCGGCACGCGTCCAAGGAGCTCCTGGCCAACGCTGATCTCCGCCTGTCCCTGCTGAACGAACTCCATGAGCACGAGGCGAACCGGGGCTACCCCGTCACGCCGCAGCGTGCGGTCTCTGACCTGCGGCGCGCGCTGGAGCCGGCGGACGTCGTGGTGAGCGACGTGGGCGCCCACAAGGTCTGGATTGCCCGCATGTTCCCGACCTATGAGCCCAACACGGTGATCATCAGCAACGGCTTTGCGGCGATGGGCATCTCGCTGCCCGGCGCCATTTCCGCCTGGCTGGTGGACCCGTCGCGGCGGGTGGTCGCGCTCTGTGGCGACGGCGCATTCCTGATGAACAGCCAGGAGCTGGAGACGGCCAAGCGGATCGGCGCGCGCATCTGCGTCGTGATCTGGCGCGACGACGGCTACGGCCTCATCGACTGGAAGCAGCGCATCGAGTTCGGCCGGCCGTTCGCGGTGGAGTTCGGCAACCCCGATCTCGTCGCCTATGCGCAGAGCTTCGGGATCCCGGGGTTTCGGCCGGCGTCGGCCGACGACCTGCTGCCCATGCTGCGGCGGGCACTTGCGTGCGAGGGCCCGTCGCTCGTCGACATCCCGATCGACTACCGCGAGAACCTGCGCCTCACCGAGCGGTTGGGGGCGCTGGCCGGGTTCTGATGACGTTCGCCGATCCGCGGCGCTGTCGTCACGCAGCAGTCACCGACGGCAGCCAGATTTCCACGATGCACAACCTGCGAGCGATCGTCTGCGCCCTGGTGCTGGTCGCCGTGGCGGCGGGCTGTTCCGGTGGTGGCGCGTTCTCGAGCGCGAGCGCGGTCCCAAGCCCCCTCGCGAGCGCGGTCCCAAGCCCGGCGGCACCGACCGCTGCCAGCCAGGCGGGTCCGACACCGGAAACCTCCACGACGGCAGCCCCGGCCACCGCAACTCCGACGTCCGGCGCCTCGACGACCGGCCCGACCGCCGTACCCGAGCCCAGCCCGACCCCGACCACGGGGGCGTCGTTGACGCGGGCGACCTGGACCAGGCTGCGACCCGATGTGGGGCCGGCGCCACGCGAGGACCACACCTGGACGGTTGACTCCGACCGCGCGCGCGCCTACCTGTTCGGAGGTCGCGCGGGCGGCACGCTTCACGGCGACCTGTGGGTCTACGATCTCGCGACCGACGCCTGGACCGAGTTGGACGCGCCCGAAGGACCGGAGCCGCGCTTCGGTCACGAGGCGGTCTGGCTGCCCGGCCGCGGTCTCGTCGTGTTCGCGGGGCAGGCCGGGCCGCGGTTCTTCAACGACCTGTGGCTCTTCGGCCCGGTCGCGGCGGCGTGGACGCTCCTGCCCGCGGCGGGTGAGGTGCCGGTCGCGCGGTACGGGAGTTGTGCGGACCTGGGCCCCGACGGCTGGCTCTGGATCAGCCACGGCTTCACGGAGGACGGAGCGCGGTTCTCCGACACGCGCGCCTACGACTTCGGGACCGGCACCTGGAGCGACGAGACCCCGGAGGGACGCCGGCCGGTGGATCGCTGCCTCCACGGCTGCTGGTTCGACGCCGAGGGCGCACTCGTCCTCTACGCCGGCCAGACCACCGGTGTCACGGCGCTGGGCGACCTCTGGCGGTTGCCGACACCGGGCACCGACGGCGCGACGTGGGAGCCGCTCGACGTGGATCTGCCCGAGGCCCGCAACCTGTATGCGCGCACGGCGGCCTTCGGGCTGGAACTCGTCTTCGGCGGTCGCGGCAACAGCGGCTTCGTCGGCGACCTCTGGGCGTTCGACCTCGCGGGCTCCGGAGCGCCACGGGCGCTGGCCGCGTCGGGCGATTCGCCGCCTGCCCGATCCGGCGCCGAGCTCATTGCGGACGTCGCCCGCGGCAGGCTCCTCCTCTTCGGCGGCAAGCACGACGCGGGCACGTTCGAGGATCTCTGGCAGCTCGTCCTGGAGTAGCCGCGCAGTGGGGCGCCACGGGCGAGCGCGTCAATGGCCCGACCCCCCGCCTCTCAGCGCAGGGTCTGGCCCGGCGTCAGCTCAAGCACCTGCACGGCCCCCAGGCCGCGGGCAGCCAGTTCGGCGCGCAACTGCCCTGGCGTCCCGGCGAGGATCGGGAAGGTGCTCCAGTGGATCGGCACCACCTGGGACACGCCCAGGAGTTCGGTCGCCAGCGCGGCGCCCCGCGGATCCATCGTGTAGTGGCCGCCGATCGGCAGGAACGCCAGGGCCGGTGCGTAGCGCTCGCGGATGAGGCGCATGTCGCCGAATACGTCCGTGTCCCCGGCGAAGAGGAACCGGACGCCGTCCTCGAGTTCGACCACGAATCCCGCCGGCTCGCCCAGGTACACCGGCACGTCGCTGTCGCCCCGCATGTCACCGCCCGAGTGCTCGGCGTGGACCATGGTGATCTTCACGCCGCGATGCTCCAGCGTGCCGCCCTTGTTGAAGCCGACGCACGAGTCACGCCCGCCGGGCATCCGGGTACCGAAGTAGAGGCTGATCTCGTGCACGGCCGGCCAGAACGGGCGCGTGCGGGTTGCGATCTGCTGCGCGTCGCCGATGTGGTCGCCATGGCCGTGCGAGACCAGCAGGATGTCGCACCGGTCGACGGCGTCCGCCTGCCTGGGGCTCTTCGGGTTGCCGAACCACGGGTCGAACAGCATCACGAGGCCGCCCGGGGTGACCACCTCCACGCACGCATGGCCGTACCAGGTGACGCTCATACCGCCGTTCGCGCTCATCCTGCCCACCTCTGCGGTCGCGCCCACCGGTCTCGCCGGTCTCGTCGGGCCGGGCTCCCATGGTAGGGGCGCTCGGGTTCGGCGGGTACACTCGGCCCGTGCCGGCGGAACAGATTGCGCACAACCTCGCGTACATCAACTGGACCATCCTGACCGGCCTCGCGTTCGGGTCGCTGGCGGCCGGGGTGATCGGCCGCGCCCGCACCGAGGCACCGCGCGGCTATCTCGCGTTCACAGCGCTGTGCGCGGCAGGCTTCGCGGGCATCGCCTACCTCTCCGACTCCGGGCTCCCGACCGATCTGCCCGGGTCGCGCATCGTGACCGACCCGACATTCGAGACGCCACGCCGCCTCGCGCTCCTCGCCATGGGCGGCTTGGCCCTCATCGAGCTGGTCGCGCTGCTCCGGCGCGCCGTCACGCGCCTGCCGGGGATGGCCGGCGTGGCCGCAGGCTTTGCGGCACTCCTCTTCGGGGCCCTGTCCTGGGGTGGCGGTCTGCCACAGGCCATCCCGTTCCTCGTGCAGCTCGTCGTCCTCGGCTTCGCGACCGGCGGGGTCTTCGCCGCCATGGTGCTGGGCCACTGGTACCTCGTGAGCCCAAAGCTCGGTGAAGCGCCGCTCGTCCTGTTCACGCGCCTGCTGCTCTGGATCGTCGGAGTTCAGCTTGCCCTGTTCGTCGCGTGGCTGGCGGCAGGTGCGGGCGCGGGCCGCACACCGTTTGAGCCGCTGGTCGGGCAGTGGGCGCTCTTCGTCTGGCTGCGACTGCTGATCGGGCTCGTGTTCCCGCTCATCGTTTCGTGGGCAGCGGTCAAGACCGCGATGACCCGCTCCATGGAATCCGCGACGGGACTCCTGTACATCAACGTCGGAGCCATCGCGGCAGGCACCATCCTCGCGGCGGGGCTCTACTTCGGGGCGGGGCTGCTGCTGTGACCCACACGGCGATCCGGGTCCGTGCACGGCTCTTCGCCGTCCAGCGCGAGCTGGCCGGCCGGCGCGAAGTGCCGCTGGACCTCGCGAGCGGCGCCACCGTCGAGGACGCCTGGTCCGCCCTGGTGGCGCAGGTCCCGGTCCTGGCGCCCGGCCGGTCGTCGGTCCGCTTCGCCCGCAATGGTGACTACGCCGACCCCGACACGGCCCTTGCGGACGGTGACGAGCTTGCGGTGATCCCGCCCGTGAGCGGCGGCGACGGCGACGCCGGTGCCAGAGCCGGCGAAATCGGCTCCCGCCGGATCCTGGAGATGCGCTCGAAGCCATTCGGGAACGAAGTCCTGGCCGAACTGGCCGATCAGCTCGCAACCCCCGAGGACGGCGCGGTCGTGGGGTTCCTCGGGCGGACCCGGGTGACGCCCGGGACTCCGGCCCCGGGCCAGGAGGTGGAGGCGGCCCGCCACGCCGGGCGGGCAGTGGAGGCATTGGAGTACGAAGCGCACGAGACCATGGCGCTGCGCGTCCTGGGCCAGATCGCCGACGAGATCGAGGCGCGATTCGGCGTGGATCGGATCGCGATCGTCCACCGCCTGGGAACCGTGCCCCTCGGCGAGGTGAGCATCGCGGTCGTGGCGGTGGCGCCCCATCGTGGTGCCGCATTCGACGCGGCGCGCTACGGGATCGACGAGACGAAGGGCCGCGTCCCGATCTGGAAGGCCGAGCGCTTCCGTGACGGCCATGTCTGGATCGGCGAGCCGGCACGCACCGAGGCGCCGGGGTGAGCGGCGCCGACCTCGGCCGGCTCGATCACCTCATCGCCCTCGCCGAGACGCTGGGCGCGGCCTGGGGCGGCCGCGCCGACGCGTCGACCACGATCGGCCGCGAGCGGGCGATTCTGCGGCTCATCGGTGTGGGCGGCGTCGATCGACGGGGTCGCCCGCTGGCGAGCGAAGTCGTCGAAGGGTTCCTGGGCGCCGGCTCGGGGCGGCTTGGGGGCGGCATCCTGCTGCCCTTCGCGATGGCGCTGCTCGAATACGACCTCGGGCCCCAGGAGCTGGCGCTGGACGTCGCTGACGGCACGATCGATTTCGGGATCGAAGCGCAGCTCCTGCGTGACCCGGACCGCCGGGCGGCCGCCGAGCGCCAGGCGCAGTCTCTCGTCGACGCGGCCCTGGAGCGCATCGACGCCAACCGAACTGCACGACGCGAATTGACGGACCTCCTGGGCGAGCCGCCCAGGCCGTGGTTCGGGCTCACGGTGCTGGAGCCCACGCTGGCCGATGCGAGCGTCGAGGTCCGCCGGCTCGTCAGCAGCGGGGTGGACCTCCTGCGGATCATGGTTCCCGTCAACCGCGAGCTGGCCATCGCGGGCGGCGACGCAGCGACCGCACCCGCCCCGAGCCGCCTCATGCCGGAATCGGTCCTGCGCGCATCCGAGGCCGGCCAGCGGGGGCCAGGCACGAGATCGGACTGCTCGCATTCGGCATCGCTGCCCTCCGGGCCGGGGTCCCCGTGCTCTACCTGGGTCCGGATGTGCCGCCAGCGTCCTGGGCGGCCGCTCTGGATCGGCCGGGCGCGAACATCGTCGTCCTCGGCGTGCCGACGACCGCCGACCGAGAAAGCGCGCTCGCCGTTCTCGAGGCCCTCGCGGGACGACCGACGCCCCCGTCCGTGTTGCTGGGAGGGGCCGGCGCAGCGACCCTCGCCGATCGGCCCGGCGTGTCGCTGCTGCCCCGGGGGTCTCGATCCTGCAGCGGTGATCCTTGCCACCCTGGCTTCGCCCCGGGGGGCCGGGCGCCGGCGCAGGAGCCCTCGCGTGTCGGCGGTCTGAGTCGCCTTCGTCAGGCGTCCGCGACCAGCTCTTCGAACTCGTCGTTCCGGTCAGGCCTGCCGTCCGGACGCTCGGACGTGATGCCGATTCCCCCGACGATCGCGATCCCTTCGATCGTGAGCCGCGGCGCACCCACCGCACGTCCCCGGGTCGCGCGAGCATCGCCAGCCCCGCCGAGGAGCCCGACGACCTGCAACTCGACGTCCCACGTCTCGGGCACGACGATCTGCGCGCCGCCATAGACGGCCCGCACGCCCAGTTGCGCTCCTGCGGGGTCCATCCGGGCCCGGCTCAGATCGAGCACGCCGCCGCCGAACCAGCACGTCAGGTGCCCGCCACGGAATGCGGTCGAGGTGCTCGCGAAGTCAAGCGGCTCGAGGATGGCGCGGATGTCCACCTCGTCAGCGGCCCGGTCAGGGAGCGGTGGAGCGCCGCGCTTGGCCCTGGCGGCACCGATGAGCGCCGCCAGGAGACCGGCCACCCACGCGATGGAAGCGATCCTGACCAGGCGCTTCAGCACACCACCCATCAGCCGGCCCCTCTCGTCTTCCGCAGCGTCGAGTTGCTGCCGGAAGCCTGCTTGTTGCCGAACGGGGCGAATCCCGGTGCCTCCACCCAGCCTGGTCGGGCGAAACACCATGTCCGCGGGCAAGCGCCGAGCGCCAGCGGGGAAGTGGAGCGGGAGACGGGATTCGAACCCGCGACATTCTGCTTGGGAAGCAGACACTCTGCCAGCTGAGTTACTCCCGCTCGGGAGGCCGCGATTCTAGCGCGTCTGAGCCGACCAGGGCCACTGCCGTTCGCGGCGCAGGAGCGTCCACGCGGCGGTCAGCGCGTCGTGAGGAACGCGAGGACGTTCTTGGTCAGCTGCTCGAAGCCGTCGGGCACGTTGTGGGTCCGGGCGTAGGCGGGCTCGAGCCCCCAGCCCCACCAGAACGTGCCACTGGCGAACACCCGGCCGCCGCTCTCGGTTCGGCGCAGCGCTGCGTGCGCCGGCACCAGGGCGCCGGAGGCTGATTCACAGACCGCCGTCGCGATGATCTGACTCCCGGGCGGTGCACCGTACGCGGGATCCACGCGATCGACCTCACCGCCCGCGAGCTCTCCGATGCTGTCGCCCACCATGAGTCCAGTCCCCGCCAGGAGCGGCGCCGCGGCGCTCGTCAGCCGATACGCGGCCGCCGTCGGAACCATCGCGCCGTACTGCACCCCGAGGAGCGCCTGTTCCGGTCGGTTCGCGGGGCTTCTCAGGCCGCATGGCTCCAGGCGGAAGGCGTTCGCGCCTCGGCCGACGCCGCCGGGGCACTGCTCCATCACGATCGGGTCGAGTGTGGCGTTCTTGTAGAGAACGAGGGTGCGGGGTCCCTTCGGCGAGTCATCGCGGAAGCGCACCTTCCAGTACCCGGCATCTGCCGCGAACACGCCCAGGCCCATGTCGCCCCGCTGGATCACGTGCTCGTCGAGCCAGTCCCGCAACCCGGCGCCCCAGTACTCGGGGTGGCCGCTGAACAGGACGGCAGCCGGCAGCGGCTGCTGCTCAGGGTGGAGCGAGAGGTCATAGTCCGTCGTGTACGTGACGTCGTAACCGTTCCGCTCGAGCCACGCGATGAAAGGCGCTTCCATCGAGAGCATCTGGCCCGCGCCGTCCTGCATCTCGAACGGCCGATCCAGACTGACCGCGAACGCCATGGCCTCCCCGGGCGCGGGCTCGCCGAGGCCGGTCCAGTACAGACTGCTCCCGCCCCACCGGTTGTAGGCCTGGTTGTTGAGGGTGTTCGAGACGAACAGGAACCGGCTGGCCCGCGTCGATCGCACGACGAACGGCGCGTAGCCCTGGGAGCCGCGCGACCCGTTGACCCGCGCGAGGTAGACGCCACTTGGCCAGCTGGCCGGGATCGGCAGCTCGTAGGTGTAGAGCCAGAGCGCCGAGACGAGCTTCGTTGCGTGTTCGATCACCGGGTTCGCCTGGCGCAGCCCGTACTGCGGGCGCGAGCTCGTGACACGCTGAACCGTCGCGCCGACCCTGAAGATGTCGACCGTATAGGTCTGCGAGTCCGTGCTCACCGCCAGACGCAGCGTCTCGCCGGGCAGGTACGAAGGGGCATCGGTGAACGCCTCGGTCACGTTCCATTTCGTCGAGGACTGCTGGATCTGCCAGTGATCGTGGCCCTGGTAGACGACCGTCGGCCAGCGCCCGGTCAGGTCGGCGTCCTCTTCCTCTCCCGGATCGGGGAAGGTGCACGGCGTTGGCTCCGGCAGCGCGGTCGGCTCCGGCAGCGCGGTCGGCTCCGGCAGCGGCGTGGGCGTGGTCGGAGGCGTGGGCGCGGACGCAGAAGCAGGGGCCGCCGGCGTCGGAGTGGCGGTCGGCTGGACCGAACCGCCCGAGGGACCGGCGGTGCTGGGCGACACCGTGGCCGTGTCGTCCTCGCCCTCGGGCGGGCCCTGGCTCGACGGCGACGGCTGCACCACACCACCTGGGCTGCACTGGGGCACCGCGGGTTGCGTCGGAGTCGTCGCCGTAGAGCTGGCAGGGGGCTCGGCCGGAGGCGACTGGGCGGACGTGCAGGCACCGGCAATCAGCGACAGGGCGACAATCACCCCGAGGACGCGGACTCCCGGTGCCCGAGTCGACGGCCCGTATTCCATGTCCCGACGCTACGCGCGGCCGCCAATGGCGGCCAGTGCCGAAGTGCCCGCGCCTGGCGGGCGCATCCGCGCCCGATGAATCAGCGGATCGCGATCGCCTGGCGCTCCAGGTCCGCGAGGAGTGCCGCGCCCAGCCGCGTCCCGAGGGCAGCTGAGAACACCGATGTCAGGTGGCCGCGATCGCGATAGATGAGCACGTTGCCCAGGACCACGGGACACGGGCTCGACGGGCAGACCCACCGTTGCGGGTCGATGAATCCAGCGCCGGCGGCGGTTGCC
>Ga0194132_10010677_pt1 | contig 12123 bp, 10 predicted proteins | sample TA2KigOf80mmetaG_FD_148612 | JGI IMG/M metagenome (GOLD analysis project Ga0194132, IMG submission 148612) | Freshwater microbial communities from Lake Tanganyika, Tanzania - TA2015054 Kigoma Offshore 80m | ecosystem: Environmental > Aquatic > Freshwater > Lake | place: Tanzania: Lake... | reverse complement strand
TGCGTGAACGTGAGGCCCTCGGCGCGAAAGGGCGTCATCTTGAAGTCGGGGGCTGCGAGCAGCGGGCGGTCGAACGCGACCTGCACGGAACGCCACAGCCGGATTCCTTCCGGGTAAGGGGGGGGGTCAGCTCCGCGGGCTCAAAGCCGCATGCTGGGCCACGATGAGCGCGACGATGGCGTGACGATCGGCGTCCGTGAGGTCGAACGGCGGGTACTTCGGCAGGATGACATGGAATTGTACGGAGTGGGTCGCGATGTTGCCGCCGGTCTCGCCGGGGCGGCATCGTAGCGCACCAGGGTCGCCGGCGGCGCCCCCGCGCGACGGCGCTCGATCGAGACGCGCCACGCGGCGGCCGGGTCGCTGGCGAACTGCAGCGCCATCGTGTTGTCGCCGTCGCGCAGCACTTGGGTGACCCGGATCGGAATCGGCTGGGCGCCGCCGCGGACGACCTCGACCCCGTTGATCTGGATGCGCACGAGCCGCGCGACCTTGCCTTCGACCTTGAGCAGGTGTCCCTCGATCGGCGGGACGGCGGCGATGAGGAGGATGGGGAGAATTCGTGAGATCGGAATCGTTGGAGGCCCCGCTCGCGGCCATCGGGCCACGGCGTCCGGGCGCCCCAACAGTGTAACGCGAGGGGCGGCTTGATGTAGCGAGGCCGTCAGCCGCGCACGATGTCCAACCGCGGTTCGGCGTCGAGGAACCCTGCCCGGTGCGCGCGGCCGAACAAGTCCGCGAGCGCGCGCGCGCCCTCGTCGCCCATATCCAACGTGTCGTCGTTGACGTACATCTTCACGAACTTTCGGCACGTTTCCCGTTCGACGCCGCGGCCGAACCCAAGCGCATAGTCGAGCGCCGCGTCCTCTTCGGCGTAGGCCACCTCGATGCTCGTCCGCAGCGCGCGGTTGACGGCGCGGCAGAGGTCCTCGCCGAGATCGGCGCGGACGACGTCCAGCCCGAGCGGGATCGGCAGCCCGGTCTCTTCGGCCCACCATCGTCCCAGGTCCGCCAATCGACGAAGGCCGAGCGACTCGTGTGTGAGCTGCCCTTCGTGAATGAGCAGGCCGGCTTCGACCTCTTCTTCGGCGACGGCCTCCATGATCCGCTCGAAGTGCATCGGCACGAGGTCGACGATCTCGGTGTCCGATCCCAAGAACAGCTTCAGCAGCAGGAACGAGGTCGTGTACTCACCCGGGATGGCGATTCGGTGACCGGGCAGCTGCGCCGCCTGATCGAAGTACTTGCTGACGAGGACCGGTCCGTAGCCTCGGCCCATGGACGAGCCGGTGCTCATGATGCGATAGCGGCCGGCGACGCGCGGATAGATCGCCGCCGAGATCGCCGTCACCTCGAGGTCGCCGTGCGCGATCGCCCGCTCGTTCAAGCTTTGGATGTCCTGCATGACGTGCTCGACGCGGTAGCCCGGGATCGTCGCCTTGCCGTTCGCCAGGCCGTAGAACATGAACGCGTCGTCGGCGTCGGGGCTGTGCCCGAACCGAATGGTGCGAGACTCCTCGTGCGTGCTCAAACCGTGTCCTCCCGGGTGCGCCCGTGGGTTCGTGCCGCGAGCGCGCGTGCGTCGTCGTTCACGCGGTAATCGGCTCGGTCTCGTAGACTTCGACGATCTCGTACAGGGTCGTTCGCTTCGCGGGTACGAAGCCGGCCTCGCGAATGATGGCCTTCGTCTCCTCGGTGGTCGTCTTGTTGATGTGCGCCGCGGCCGCGTGCACGTTTTCCTCGAGCAACGTGCCGCCGAAGTCGTCGGCGCCGAACAGCAACGCGACCTGACCGGTCTTCTTGCCCTCGCTGAACCAGGACGCCTGGACGTGGCGAAAGTTGTCGAGGTACAGGCGGCTGGCGGCGATCATGCGCAGGTAGGGATTGGGGCCGGCGCCCGTCGTCACCCATTTGCTGAGCAACGTGTTGCTCGGCTTGAACGACCATGGCACGAACGCCGTGAAGCCCCCCGTTTCGTCCTGCAGGTTCCGGATGTGGTCGAAGTGCTCGATGACGTCGTCGGGCGTCTCGACGTGGCCATACATCATCGTCGCTGTCGACCGCCAGCCGAGGCGATGCGCTTCCCGATGGACGTCGACCCAGTCCTCCGGCGCGCCCTTCTTGGCGGCGATGCGTTGCCGCACGCGCTTGGAGAGGATCTCCGCGCCGCCGCCGGGCAGCGAGTACTGACCCGCCTCGTCCAGCGCGGTCAAGATCTCACGAACCGACTTTCCGAAGTACTTCGCGAACGCCTGGATCTCGGAAGCCGTGAAGAAGTGCGGCGTGACCTGGGGAAATCGCCAGCGCGTCTGCCGCACCAAGTCCGTGTAGTAGGAGAACGGGATCTGTGGATTGTGGCCGCCCTGCAACAACACCGTCGTCGCGCCGACGGCGACGGCGGCATCGATCTTCTCCATGACCTCGTCCACGGTCAGCCAGTAAGCATCCGGCGCGCCGGGCTTGCGGTAGAACGCGCAGAAGTGGCAATCCGTGTCGCAGACGTTCGTGTAGTTCGGGTTGCTGTCGATCACGAACGTGACGCGGCGGTCCGGCACGTGGCGGAACCGTGCCTCCTGCGCGAGCGAGCCGAGCGCGGTCAGATCCGCCTCCGTCAGGAGGTACCTCCCCTCGTCCCTCGACAAACGCTCGCCCGCGATCACTTTGCTCTCGATCCGGTCCCACATGGCTCGTCTCCTCAGACCGCGCTGGCGTCGCGCCCGGGAAGTCCCGGCGCCGACGCCAGCATGTCGCGGAAGCGTGCGAGGCCCGCCTCTTCGGCGGGGCCCAGCCGATAGCGAAACGTGCGAAGGTACGCTGCGATCGAGGTGGCGTCGAGCCCGGCGTGACCGGCGCGCGCGCGGGCGACCGCTTCGAGGTTCGCCATCGCCGACGAAAACGACGCCTCGAGCAATTGCGCCAGATGTCGTTTCTGCTCGCCTGGGAGTGCCCGGCGCACGACCCAACGCGCGAACACAAACGGCAATCCCTGCCAGGCGCGCCACTCGCTGCCGAGGTCGTACACGTGCGGCGCATCGGCCCGACGTCGCTCGACGAGCGCGCCGTCGCCGATCACCAGCCAGGCGTCGCCCTCACCTCCGGGCTCGTAAGCGTGCGGCCGCACGCCATACCGCCGCTCGAGGATCAGGCGGATCAGGATCACGGACGTCGAGCTTTCGGTCGTCAATCCGACGACGGCGCCGTCGAGGCTGTCGATCGGGCGGCGCGAGAACAGCAGGACGCTTTGTGCGGCGCCATCGGCGGCGATTCCGAAGTCTCCGACCGGCTCGAATTCCGCTTCTTGCGCGAACCAATCGACAACGGACATCGGGCCCGCGTCCGCCTGCCCGGCGCGCGCTAGCCGCCCGAACTGATGCGGCACGCACGTCAGCAGCGCGACTTCCCAACGCTCGCTCCCCCACATGAACGGCGCGACGTTCAGGTACGGGAACGAGCCGACGCGGATCATGCGTGGGCCGCCGTCTTGATCGTCGCCGCCGCGTACCCCGAGGGCGCGCCTTCGTCACCGTCGTAGACGCGCACAACGTTGTACAATGCGTCGCGCTCGACGGGGATCTTGCCGGCGTCGCGGATCATATTGATCAGCTTCTGACGGGTGATACCGATCGGGCTCTCGGCGCTAGCGGCGTGCGCGATCCGCTCCTCGATCAGCGTCCCGTTGACGTCGGAGGCGCCGCAGTTGAGCGCGATGCTCGCGCACTCGACGCCGAGATCGATCCAGAACGCCTCGACGTGGTCGAAGTTGTCGAGCATCAGCCGCGACGTCGCGATGACGCGCAGGTCCTCCAGCGCCGACGCCTGCCGGGTCCGCAGCTGGTGGCTGCTGATCTGGTAGGCGAGCGGGATAAACGTGAAGAACCCCGGATCCTCGTCTTGGACCTCGCGCAGGCGGACGAAGTGCTCGACGCGCTCCTCGTCCGTCTCGATGTGCCCGTACAACAAGGTCGCGTTCGTATGGATGCCGAGCCGGTGTGCGATGCGGTGGATCTCCAGATACCGGTCGGGCCCCGCTTTGCCGGGGAACAGCAGGCGCCAGACGCGATCGCTGAACACCTCGGCACCGCCGCCCGGCATCGTGTTCAGACCCGCCGCCTTGAGCCGCCGCAGCGACTCCTCGGGCGAGATCTTCCAGCGGCGCGAGAAGTAGTCGATCTCGGAGGCCGTGAACGCCTTGATCTGCACGTGCGGCCAGCGCTCGCGCACGCGGCGGATCATGTCCTCGAAGTGCTCGAACTTCCAGTCGGGGTGATGGCCGCCGACGATGTGGATCTCTCGGATCTCCTCGTTTACGAGGTCGACGATTTCGTCGTTAGTCAGCTCATAGGCGTCCGGGTCGCCCTTCTTCTTGGCGAAGTCGCAGAACCGGCACGTCAGGACGCAGACGTTCGTCGGGTTGATGTAACGGTTGATGACGAAGAACGCGTGCTCACCGTGGCGCTGCCGCTTCACCCAGTCCGCCATCCGGCCGACGCCGAGGAGATCGTCGCTGCGCATCAGCGTCACGCCCTCGGCCGCGGACAGCCGCGCCTTCGCCTGGACCTTCTCCCAGATCGGGTGCAACGCGCGGTCGCTGAATCGAAACATCGTCACGAGTCCCTCCGCCCGGCCGCAGCGCGGCCGCGTCCACAGTCCGGCGTTTCCCGTCGGCCGCCGCTCATCCGCGGAAGCCGTACTCTCCCCAACGGTCGTCGACCCGCCTCACGATCTCGTCGGGCATGACGAGCGGATCCGGATACCCGGGTTTCCACGTCGCGTCGATGCCCATGCGCCCGCGATAGATCGGCTTGACGCCGCGCAGCGACGCGTGCTCGAAGACGATGTCGCGCGCGGCGTCGAACCGCGTGAAGATGCCCCAGACGAGGTTGACGTCATCGTCGAGGTTCACGTCGTCGCTGACGACTGCGACGATCTTCGCCGGGCCGCACTGCGGCGCGCGAACGAGCCGCTCGGCGATCTCGCGCCCGTCCGCCCCGGCCTCGGCACGGACCTTGACGGCCAACAGACAGTCCTCGAGCATCCGCCAGCCGAGGATGCGGCCGTCGACCTCCTCGACGCCGGCGGCACGGTCGGCACGAGACCCGATCTCCCCGTCTTCGCCGTCGCGCGGATCGTCGCTGCGGCGGCGCGTCGCGTCGAGGATCAGCTTGCTGCCCAGGTGCATCTTGAAGGAAGTGAAGTCCAGCGTGTCTAACGGCGCACGCGAGATCAACACGAAGTCCATCACGGGCTCGAAGTGATCGCGCAACGCGCGCAGGACGGCGCGGAAGTCGCGGGCGTCGACGTCGCGGTCGACGAGGACGATGCACTTCGTAAGCGACATCTGCCCCGACCCCATCAAACCCAGCGCGGTCTTGATCGCTTCCTTCGTGTAGCGGACGTCGACGGCCGCGACCGCGAGGTTGTGGAATCCGGCCTGGTAGTAAGCCCAGAGATCGCGCAGCTCCGGCTGCAGGAAGCGCACGAGCGGCAGCAGGATCTCCTGCACAGCGTCGCCCATCGTCTTGTCTTCCTGAGGCGGGCGGCCGACGACGGCGGCCGGATACACCGCGTTCGCACGATGCACCATGCGACGAATTCGGAACACGGGAAACGGGGCGGCGTGTGAGTAGTGGCCGAAGTGGTCTCCGAACGGTCCTTCCAGGCGTCGCTCGTGCGGCGCCACCTGCCCCTCGAGGACGATCTCCGCGTTCGCGGGGTAGTCCAACGGCATCGTGCGCCCGGCGACCATCGCCGTCGGCGCGCCGCGCAGGAAGCCGGCGAACGCGGTCTCCTCCAGCCCCTCCGGTAACGGCAGCACGCCGGCGAGCAGCAGCACCGGATCCCCGCCGAGCACGACCGCGACGTCGAGCGGTTTCCCGAGCTGCTCGGCCACGCCGTAGTGGAACCCGCCGCCCTTCTGGATCTGCCAATGCATGCCCGTCTCGTCCTTGCCGTAGACGTGCATGCGATAGATGCCGAGGTTGCCGCGCCGCGTCCGCGGATCGCGCGTGTGGACGAGGCCGAGGGTGATGAAGCGCCCGCCGTCGGCGGGCCAGCACTTCAGGATCGGCAAGCGGTCAAGGTCCGGCGCGGCGGAGAACTCCTGGACCGGTGCGGTCGCGACGCGGCGCGGGCGAAGGTATAGGCCCTTCTTCAGCGTGTCCCGCAGCGCCCAGAGCGCCGACAGCCGCGGCGGATTGATCCGCTCCAGAACGTGGGCGATCTCCTCCCCGATCTGCTGCGGGTGGCGGCCCAGCGCCCACTCGATGCGCCGCGCCGTCGCCAGCGGGTTGATGACGAGCGGGAACGACGCGCCGCGCACGCGCTCGAACAGCAGCGCCGGTCCGCCGGCCGCGACGGCTCGCGTCGCGATCTCGGTGATCTCCAGCTCGGGGTCGACCTCGGCGCGGACGCGCAGCAGGTCGCCTTGGCTCTCGACGTACCGCAGGAAGCCTTGCAGATCCGCGAACGTTCTCGCTGTCATCGCTCGCCCCAACGCTTTCCGATTTCGTGATCGATCGCGAACGCGTCCAACGCGCGCGCGACGATGAAATCCACCAGGTCCTCGATCCGCTGCGGCCGGTGATAGAACCCCGGATTCGCGGGCAGTACGATCGCGCCCGCGCGGGCGAGTCGAAGCATGTTCTCCAGCTGCACGGCCGAGAACGGCGTCTCCCGCACCACCAGCACGAGGCGGCGCGCTTCTTTCAGAGTCACCTCGGCGGCGCGCTCGATCAGGTTCTGCGACGTTCCGGCGGCGATGCCGCCGAGCGTGCCGGCGGTGCACGGCACGACGATCATCCCGGCGGTGCGATACGACCCGCTGCTGACGGGGGCCGCGAAGTTCTTATGGTCATAGACCTCGATTCGGGGATCGTCGGGCGCAAGCCCCAGCGCCTCGCGCAGCGCGCCCGCGGTCTGCCGCGGCGTCTCACCGAGTCGAACGTCCGTCTCCATCTGGAAGACATCGACGGCCGAAGGCGAGGCGATGACCTTCGCTTCCCAACCGAGGGCACAGGTCGCGCGCAGGAAGCCGAGCGCGTAGGCGGCGCCGCTGGCGCCGGTGAGCCCGACGACGACGCGGCGCAGCGTCATCGCGCCCCGCCGCGCAGGATCGTGTCGGCCAACGTGAAGACGAAGAAGCCGACGCTGACGAAGCCATTGACGGTGAAGAACGCCGCGTCCAGCCGCGACAGGTCGTCGGCGTGGACGAGGTGATGCTCGAACCACAGCAGCGCCGCGCAACCGAGAACGCCAACCGCGTACAGGACGCCGGCGCCGGCGGCGAAGCCGGCGCCGGCGAGTCCGAGCGTCGTGACCACGTGCAAAGCGCGCGCGACCGCGAGCGCGCGGGGGATGCCGAAGTCCGCCGGGATCGAGTGCAGCCCCTGGCGCCTGTCCACGTCGACATCCTGGGAAGCGTATAGGATGTCGAAGCCCGCCACCCAGGTCGCCGAGGCGATCGCCAGGGAGAGGGTCGCGTCGGTCCATCCGTTCGTGAGCGCGATCCAGACCGCGGGCGGCACGACGAAGTACACCAGCCCGAGCGCGAAGTGGGCCGCCCACGTCCACCGCTTCGCGTACGGGTAGGCGATCATGAGCACGAGTACGATCGGCCATAGCTGCCGCGCCAGCGGCGAGAGCTGGTGCACCGCGAGGAGGAAGACGGCCCCCGCGACGACCGTGAATCCCCACGTCTCGACGCGCGAGAGCCGGCCCGACGGCAGCGGCCGGCCCGCCGTTCGCGGGTTGCGGCTGTCGATCGCCTCGTCGATGAGGCGATTCGCCGCCATGCCGACCGTCCGCGCGCCCGCCATCGCGACGGTGATCCACAGCAGCTGCGCGACCGACGGGACGCCGACGGCCAGGAGAACGGAAACGTAGGCGAACGGCAGCGCGAAGATCGTGTGCTCGAACTTGATCATCTCCAGGAAGACGCGCGCCTTACTCACGCGGCCTCCTCCGTTTCGATGCCCACCGAGCGGAGCAGCAGATCCGTCAGCGCCGGGATAGCGTCCTGCAAGCGCGCCGGCTGTCCCGTATGCAGCCAGCGGGTCACGACTTCGTAGATCGCGCCGAGCCATACGTGGGCGGCGAGGTCGGTATCGGTCGCTCGGATCGTGCCGTCGGAGACCGCTTCGTCGAGGTATCCGCGGATCAATGCCGCCAGGCCCGCGAGCAGCGCGTAGCGTTTCTCTTCGAAGGACGGCGTCAGGCCCACCCACTCGATGACGAGCAGGCGCGTGAGCATACGATTCTTGCTGAACGCATCCAGGGCGGCGCCGAGCGCCGCGCGGACCTTCACGACCGCGCCCTGGGCGCCCGTGATCGCCTCTACGACGCGTTCGGTCAGATTGGTCCCCGCGTCTTCGACGACCGCGAGAAACAGGTCTTCCTTGCCGGGAAAATGAAAATAGACCGCGCCTTTCGAGAGCCCGGCCTCCCGCGCGACTTCGTCCATGAGGGTTGTGTGGTAACCGCGGCGCGAGAATGCTGAACGCGCAGCCACGAGGATTCGTGTTCGCGTTTGATCCTTTTGCAGGGCGAGGCGCGTTTGTCTCACGAAAGGGATCACTTAACGACCGACCAGTCGGTCAGTTGTTACAATACTAGGAGAAGTCATCGGTGTCGAGACCGACGGTGCTCATCCGCGGATGGCCGTTCGCTACTCTTAGGGGGTCGCCGCCGGCGTTCCGACTGCGGCCAAAGCGACATCGCGATGGAAGGCGCCGTTCGCCGCATAGCCGGTCATACGCTCCAGGTCGGCGTCTTGAAAGCCCTGCTCGCGCTGAGCCGCCTCGAATTCATCGCTCAGCGTCGCGCCCAACAGGATCGGGTCGTCGCTGTTCAACGTCACGTGCACGCCGTGATCGAACAGGGTGCGCAGCGGGTGCTCGCGCCACGATCGGACGATGCCCAGTCGGAGGTTGCTGGTCGGGCAAAGCTCCAGGGGAATGCCGTGCGTGCTCAAGTAGTCCACGAGCTCGGGATCTTCGACCGCCCGAAAGCCGTGACCGATCCGATTGGCGCCCAGTTGGTAGATGGCCGTCCAAATGGACGCCGGGCCGGAGAACTCGCCGGCATGGATGGTGATGCCCCATCCGGCGTCCCGCGCGGCGTTGCAGGCGCGCGCGAAAAGCGCGGGCGGGAAGTTTGCTTCGTCGCCGCTGATGTCCAAGCCGGCGACGCCGCACTCTTCGCACGAGGCCGCGGCCTCGACGAGCTCGAGCGCCTCTTCCGGGCCCCGCTCGCGCACGACCGTGAGGATCGTGCTGGACGCGACACCGGTGGAGCGCGCGCCGCGACGCCGTCCTTCCGCGACGGCCTGGAGCATGCCGCGGACACCGAGCAACGTGAACCCGCGGCGCCCGCCGACGCGCACCTCGACGTAGCGCACGTTCTTCGTCGCGGCTTCTTCGATGAGCTCTTCGGTGATGCGAGCGATGTTTTCGATGGTGTACAGACTATCGGGAACGCGCGCCGCGCGGCCGAGGTAGCGAAGGCGGCGCAGGCGGTCGTAACCGTGGTGGAGCTTCGGATCGCTGATGAGGTACGGTTCGCGGGTGTCGGCGCAGCCGGTTCGATCGGCCAACCGGCAGAGCCGAAGCGAAGTCTCCAGGTGCAAGTGGAGCTCGGCCTTCGGAAGTTGTTGGATGGATGGCCGACCCACGCTCCAATTCCCCCCCCCGAGCCGGATCGCGAATTGTTGAAAAGTATAGCGACATTCCCCAGGAGAGAATAGTCTTGACAACCTCTCCGCCGCACGCGCCTTCGCCGTTCCCGCGGCGCCTCATCGTAATCGTCACGGGTTTTGCGCTGTTGCGCGTCGCGCTGGCGGCGACGGTGCCGATCCTCGACGATGAAGCGTACTACTGGGCGTGGTCACGGCACCTGTCGTTGGGATACCTCGATCACCCACCTGCCATCGCCACGCTCGTCTATGCCTCGACGCAGTTGTTCGGCGACGGCGCGTTGGCGATCCGCTTGCCGTCGATCTTGTTCGCCGCCGGCACCGCGATCGCCGTCTATGGATTCACGCGGAGCCTCGGCGGCGATGAACGAACGGCCTACGCGTCCGCGCTCTTCTTGCACGCGCTGCCGGTCGTCGCGACCGCGAGCTTCCTCACGGCGCCGGACACGCCGATGTTGTTCTTCTGGGTCTTGACGGCGTGGGCGATCTGGAGGGCCTTGAATGGCCAGAGTCGCTCCTGGATCACCGCTGGCCTGACCTTCGGGGCGGGACTGCTGTGTAAGTACTCGATGGGACTGTTGATCCCCGGCATGGCGGTGCTCGGCCTGGCGCGATATCGCGGCGCGCTTCGCGACGGGCATCTCTACGTTGGGCTCGCGATCGCCGGGATCTTGTTCGCGCCGAATCTCCTGTGGCTGACGGCGAACGAATTTGCGACGGTTCGCTACGTCTACGGCCGCGCTCTGTGGATGGCGCCGATCCACCCCGTGGCCAACGCGGCCGCGCTCGTCGCGGCAAGCCTTCTCTACCTGTCCCCGGTTCTCGGCGTTCTCCTGTTGGCCGCCCCGGGGGCGATCCGGCGCACGCCGCCGGGCGCGTACTTGCTGGCGGCAGCGTTGCCGACCATCGTCGCCGTTCTTCAGGCCGCAGCGAGCGGCCGCGGAAAGCCGCATTACATCCTCCCGGCGGCGATTCTCGGAATTCCCGCGTTGGCGCTGTGGACGGGGCACCGAATCGAAACCTGGAAGCGCCTCGGCCTGATCGTCGGCTTCTCGTTCACGGTCGTCGCGTTAGCCGCGTTATCCGTCGGTCCAATTCTGGCGCCGGGCATGATCCGCGAAACCATAGGCTGGGCGGAGGTGCGGGAGCGCATTCGACAGGTCGCTCCCGATCCGGCGGCCACGGTGCTCGTAACCGGCTCCTATCAATCGGCGGGACAGATCGCGTATGCGACGCGCGATCGCTACGTGGTGCTCAGCCCCACGCGGGAGAGCGCGTTCGGCCAGTGGGCTCCGCCGGTGCGTTACCGGGGACGGGCCGCGCTGATCGTCTATGATCCCGCGACGCCGCTATTTCAGGGACAAGCCGGGAGGTTGTTGTGCAATCGGCACGAAATCCTCGATCCCGTCGTCATCCCGAGCCCCCGCGGCCCGATTCGGACGTTCGCGTTCATCCGTTGCGAAGGGCTGCGCGCGGCTGAGCTCCATCGACCGTAACCGCGCGCTACAGCGACGCGCCCGGATCGGCGCCATGCGGGCGCGACGTGCATTGTCGCGGATACTGGCCGCGCCGCCAAAGAAAGAAGAGACGGCGCCGACCAACCGGCGCCGTCTCTTCTACATTCTGTTCGTTCGTCGTGGCGTCTTCGATTCGGACGCGACGAAAACGTCTAGGCCGTGGAGGTGGGCTTGAGCACCGCGGCGCCGCTGCGCTGGCTCTTGAACGGCTGCACAGGGCAAGCCAGCCAGTGCTCGTTGAGCACCTGCGCGAACCCGGGATCATTCGTCTTGCACGACGGCTGCGCGTAGTTGCAGCGCGTGTGGAACCGGCATCCCGACGGCGGGTTGACGGGGCTGGGCACGTCGCCCGGCAAGATGATGCGCTCGCGCCGCACCTCGGGGTCGGGAATCGGCACGGCGGACAGCAGCGCCTCCGTGTAAGGGTGCTGCGGGTTCTCGAAGAGCTGGTCGGCCGGCGCCAGTTCGACGATCTTGCCGAGGTACATGACGGCGATCCGGTCGGAGATGTGCTTCACGACCGACAGGTCGTGCGCGATGAACAGGTACGTGAGCTTGAACTCGCGCTGCAGCTCCTCGAGTAGGTTGATGACCTGCGCTTGGATCGACACGTCGAGCGCCGAGACCGGCTCGTCGCAAATGATCAGCTTCGGGTTCACGGCAAGCGCGCGCGCGATGCCGATGCGCTGGCGCTGGCCGCCGGAGAACTCGTGCGGGTAGCGGTTGACGTGGTACGGCGACAAGCCGACGATCTCCAGCAGCTCTTGGACGCGGCGGACCTTATCGCGGCCACGCGCCAGTTTATGGATCTCCAACGGCTCGCCGATGATGTCGCCGACGGTCATGCGCGGGTTCAGCGACGAATACGGATCCTGGAAGATGATCTGCATGTCGCGGCGCATGCGGCGCAGCTCTTCC
>Ga0194132_10010675_pt1 | contig 12124 bp, 14 predicted proteins | sample TA2KigOf80mmetaG_FD_148612 | JGI IMG/M metagenome (GOLD analysis project Ga0194132, IMG submission 148612) | Freshwater microbial communities from Lake Tanganyika, Tanzania - TA2015054 Kigoma Offshore 80m | ecosystem: Environmental > Aquatic > Freshwater > Lake | place: Tanzania: Lake... | reverse complement strand
TGCAATCCAAGTAACGCCAGCCCGGTGAAGATGCCGATCAACACGACACCGACCGTGAGGTCAATGCCGAGAACGAGGCCCAGGGTGACGCCGGCCAATGCCGCATGCGAAAGTGTGTCTCCGAAATAGGCCATGCGCCGCCAGACAACGAAGCAACCAAGCGGCCCCGCGAATAGCACCGTTCCGATCGCACCGGCGATAGCGCGGAGGATGTAGTCATCCATCAGTGCGGCCCATGCCTGTCGTGATGGTGATGGTGTCCGTCGCCGCGGTTATGCCCTGGCGCGTGATCATGATCGTGCGCATGGGTATAAACGGCGAGGGCGCCGGCCGCGTTGCTGCCGAACAGTCTGAGGAATTCCGGGTGGCGGGTGACGCTTTCGGGGTGCCCCGAGCAGCAGACGTGCCCGTTCAGGCAATAGACCCGATTTGTGGCAGCCATCACGACATTGAGGTCATGCGACACCAAGAGGACGCCGCAACCGAGCTCGTCACGCATCTCCGCGATGACGCGGTAGATCTCGACGGCGCCCGCAATGTCGAGGTTTTGGGTTGGCTCGTCGAGCACCAAGAGGTCCGGCTTGCGGAGAAAAGCCCGCGCCAACATGGCGCGCTGTAATTCGCCGCCGGACAGCGTGTGTACGTCGGCGTCGATCATGTCCGCCATGCCCAGACGCGCGAGCGCCGCCTTGATCGCCGCAGGCTCATGGCGGTCGGTGAGAGTCATCAGCCGCCGCACCGTCATCGGCAGCGTCTGCTCGATGGCGGTCCGCTGTGGCTGATATCCGATGCGAAGACCGGGCGCACGCGTCACCGATCCGTCGTCAGGGGCAATCAGGCCGAGGGCCAATCGGACGACAGTCGATTTTCCGGCGCCATTGGGGCCGATCAGCGTAACGATTTCGTGCCGGCCGACCGTCAGATCGATGCGATCGAGGATGTGCCGGCGTTTGCGAATCACGCAAGCGCCCGCTATGTCGATGAGCGACGCATCTGTCATGGCGCAGATTTTCTCGCGCAATTCGGGCACCGTCCGGAGGCTTCGATCACCACGTTCTCAACGCGAAATCCCTTGGTGCGAGCCGTGCGCCGAACGGTCTCGTGCAACGCTTCGCTGTCGAGCTCGGCGACCGCGCTGCAGACGTTGCAGATCAGGAACTGGGCGCGATGCGGCTCTTCCGGATGACTACAGCCGAAGAACGCGTTCCTGCTGTCGATGCGGTGGACCAGACCGTTCTCGATCAGAAAGTCGAGGGCACGGTAGACCGCCATCGGCGCGCTGCGGCCCCCGCCGGCGTTGAGCTTCGCCAGGATGTCGTAGGCGCCGATCGGTACATGGCTGTCCCAAATAACCTCAAGGACCCGTCGGCGAATCTCGGTCAGGCGGACGCCCCGGGCCTCGCAAATCAGATCTGCCTGCCCCAGCGCATGTGCGGCGCAATGGCTATGGTCGTGTTCGGCATTGGGGAAGTCGCGGCGCGGACGAGATGACGACATTGGTGACGGCACTGGTGATGGCATGGGTTGACGGCGGGCGCGCTGAAGCCTTAGTATGTTATAATATCACATTTCGCAGCTTTCATTGTCTACCGTGTCGCCATGTTTGTGAACTCCCGAGTCCTAATGATGGCAACGTCGATCGCGACGTTGTCGCTGGTTCGTCCGGTCGTAGCCGACGTCAACGTCGTCGTTTCGATTCCGCCGCTCGCGTCGCTGGTCGAGGGCGTTATGGACGGCGTTGGGCGGCCACGGACACTCGTACCCCCAGGTGCGTCGCTCCACGACTTTGCGATGAAGCCGTCGGATGCGGCTGCGCTCGAAAGCGCCTCTGTCGTGTTCTGGGTCGGGCCTCAGTTTGAATCGTTTATGGAAAAACCGATCGATGTGCTGGGCGATAAGGCGCGCGTTATTCGGCTCCTCGCATCACCGGGCATGACCGTGCACGCCGCCCGCGAAGGCGGTGTCTGGGAAGCTCACGCCGATGAGGCGCACGACGATCATCTGAATCATGGTCATGACAAGGATGAACATGATCATGACCACGATGACCATGATCATGACCGCAAACACGACGAACGCCATGACGCGCACGTCCATGCGGAAGGGGGCGTCGACGGCCATGTCTGGCTCGATCCCGGCAATGCCGAGGCGATGGTCGCGACGATCCGAGACGCACTTGTCTCGGCTGATCCCGGCAATGCAAGCCGTTACACCGACAATGCGAAACGACTCGCGAGCCGGATCGACGATCTTGATCGCGAACTCCGCGACAAGCTCGCGCCGGTCAAGGCGAAGCCATTTGTCGTATTTCACGACGCCTACCAGTATTTCGAACGACATTTCGGATTGAACGTCGCCGGCTCAATCACTGTCAGTCCCGATCGCATGCCGGGCGCCGGCAGAATTGGCGAAGTCGGGGCCAAGATCCGCACATTGAATGCCGTCTGCGTGTTTGCCGAACCGCAATTCCAGCCGCGACTGATCACGACGTTGGTCGAAGGTACGGCGGCGAAAACGGGCACGCTCGATCCCGAGGGCGCGTTGCTGGTCGCGGGGCCTGATCTCTATTTCGATCTGATGCGCGGGATCGCCCGCAATTTAACGGACTGCCTGGCGAGTTAATCAGGCCGCGCGCTTCTTGATCTGGCCGGCGCGGACAACGTCGCTTGTGCGGCGATTGTCCAACTTGAAGCGCTGACCATGAATTTCGATTTCGAGCGCGTGAAACGGTCCTTCGCCCACGGCGCGGTAGCGGCGTTCGAATTCGTTGGCCGTCACGTCACTCGGAAGTCGACAGAGCGCGGCAAAGTCGGAATTCCGTCGCACCGGGCCCGACCATGTCGCGCCGCAAGGTGCGGCTGTCAGATCGAGGTTGGTGAGTATGCCGGCAAGCTTTGTCAGTAGCGCGACCATGCGCTTCAGGGTCAAAGTATCGAGCGCCAACCGATCGCTGCCCTCGGGGACTTCGAAGCGATCGATGGCGATGATGGGTCCAGCGTCAGGCTCAGCCGTTAGCTTGTAGAGTGTAACCCCGAAATCCGTTGCGCCATCATAGAGCGCGAATGCGGATGGGAAGAGGCCGCGATAGTTTGCTGGGCCGGGGTGGAATCCGTAAGCGCCGCCGGGAAGGTGGGCCAGGGTCTCGGCGGGCACGATCACGCCACTGGCAAACGCGATAATCCGTTCTGGCGGGGTTGGACCGGCCATCTCGGCGGCGAGGTTCGCCGGGTCATGGACCACGCAGATTTCGGCATCGCGCGCGGCGGCACTGAGGTGGCCCAGCGAAACCGCCGTCAATTCGGGGTCTGTCAGGAGCAGAATGCGGCGTGACATGGTTGCAAAAGGCCTGTGGATAAAGACTTGAAACAGGCTACCGCCGGGACTATTACGAACCGGTAAAGCGGACTAATTTGGTCCTGCATTTCGCGGGCATGTAAAAATGTTCAAAGTCAATAAGTTAACGGACTACGCCACGGTCGTCTTGATCGAAATTGCGCGCAGCGATGTGCGGCGGTCGACCCACCATGTCGCCGACCAAACCGGTATTCCGCTGCCGACGGTCGCTAAACTGATGAAGAGTTTGAGCCGTTCCGGACTGGTCGCGGCACATCGGGGCGCCGCCGGCGGTTACTCACTGGCACGTGCCAGCGCGACCATCACGATCGCCGACATCATCCAAGCGGTGGAAGGACCGATCGCGCTCACCGCGTGCGCGGACACATCCGACGAACACTGTGGCATCGAGAACGTGTGCCCGGTTCAGGGCAAATGGAATCGCGTCAATCACGCCGTACGCACCGCGCTGCAGGAGGTAACCTTGGCCGACATGGTTTCCGATGTCGCGGCATTCGGCATCGGCGGCGATCTCCCGACCCGCGCGGGCCGGACAGCAAACTGAAAGGCGCTGCGAGGCCGCCATGGCTGCAACCGAAAAAACCGCGGAAGCTGTACGCGAAGTCGAGAAGTACAAGTACGGCTTTGTGACCGAGATCGAGAGCGATCGCGCGCCGAAAGGGCTGAGTGAAGACATCGTTCGCTTCATTTCGGACAAGAAGAACGAACCGTCCTGGTTGCTCGATTGGCGCCTCAAGGCTTATCGACGTTGGGAAATGGATCGCGATCCCGAGCCGACGTGGGCCAAACTGTCCTATCCGAAGATCGACTTTCAAGACGCTTACTATTACGCCGCGCCGAAACTTGGTGCCGGCCCCAAGTCGCTCGACGAGGTCGATCCGAAGTTGCTCGAGACCTACAAGAAGCTCGGGATTCCGTTGAAAGAGCAGCAGGTCCTGGCCGGTGTCGCGGTCGACGCGGTGTTCGACAGTGTCTCGGTCGCGACGACCTACAAGACCAAGTTGCGCGAACTTGGAGTCATTTTTTGCTCGATCTCCGAAGCCGTGCGCGAGCACCCCGATCTGGTACGCAAGTATCTCGGCTCGGTCGTGCCAATTGGCGACAATGTTTACGCGACACTGAATTGCGCGGTGTTCACCGACGGCTCGTTCGTTTACGTGCCGAAGGGCCTGCGCTGCCCGATGGAGCTGTCGACTTACTTCCGCATCAACGAAAAGAAGACGGGGCAGTTCGAGCGGACACTGATCATTGCCGACGAGGGCGCCTACGTCAGTTATCTCGAAGGCTGCACCGCACCTCAACGCGACGAGAATCAGCTTCATGCGGCTGTCGTCGAGCTCGTCGCGCTCGATGACGCGGAAATCAAGTATTCGACGGTGCAGAACTGGTATCCCGGCGATGAGACCGGCAAGGGCGGCATCTACAATTTTGTCACCAAACGCGGCGCCTGCCGTGGCCGCAACTCCAAGATCATGTGGACGCAGGTCGAGACCGGTTCGGCGATCACCTGGAAATATCCAAGCTGCATCCTACAGGGCGACAATTCGGTGGGTGAATTCTACTCGGTTGCCATCACCAATAATGCGCAGCAGGCCGACACCGGCACGAAGATGATCCACATCGGCCGCAATACGCGCTCGAAGATCATCTCGAAGGGCATTTCCGCCGGCCGATCGTCGAATACCTATCGCGGCCTGGTCCGCATCCAGGGCAAAGCCGACCGCGCGCGCAACTATACGCAATGCGACAGCCTGCTGATCGGTTCGACCTCGGCTGCGCACACGGTGCCCTACATCGAATCCCAGAATTCGACGGCGATGACCGAGCACGAGGCGACGACGTCTAAGATCAGCGAGGATCAACTGTTCTATTGCCTCGCCCGCGGCATGACCGAGGAAGAGGCGGTATCGCTGATCGTCAACGGCTTTTGTAAGGAAGTGCTTCAGACCCTGCCGATGGAGTTCGCGGTCGAGGCTCAGAAACTAGTCGGCATAAGCCTCGAAGGCAGTGTCGGGTGAACAGGTGACGTCATGGCGTTGATCGAAATCGAAGACCTTCATGTCGCGGTGGCCGGCAAGGATGTCCTCAAGGGGCTCTCGCTCGCGATCGAGGCCGGCACTGTGCACGCGATCATGGGGCCCAATGGCACCGGCAAAAGCACGTTGTCGAACGTCATCGCCGGTCGCGAGGGCTATGACATCAAGCGCGGCCGGATCGTTTTTGCCGGCCGGGACCTGTTGGCCATGCCGGCGGACGAGCGGGCGCGGGCCGGCATTTTTCTGGCCTTTCAATATCCGGTCGAAATCCCGGGGGTCTCGACCTCGGCGTTTCTCAAGACGGCGATCAACGCCAAGCGGCGCGCCGCCGGTCTGTCTGAAATCGATGCCATGGAATTCCTCAAACTGGTCAAGGCCAAGTGCAAGGCGCTGGGCGTCGCCGACGACATGATCAAGCGGCCGCTGAACGTGGGCTTCTCGGGTGGCGAAAAGAAGCGCGCGGAAGTCCTGCAAATGAGTCTGCTTGAGCCGCGGTTTGCCGTGTTGGACGAGACCGACTCGGGCCTAGACATCGACGCCTTGAAGGTCGTGTCGGCCGGGGTCAATGCGCTTCGCGGCCCCGAAAGCGCGTTCTTGGTCATCACGCACTATCAAAGGCTCCTCAATTATATCGTGCCTGATCAAGTCCACATCCTGTCGGGCGGGCGTATCGTGGCGAGCGGCGGTCGTGAACTTGCCGAACGGCTCGAGCGCGACGGCTACGCCCAGTTCCAAACGGCTGCGTAATGGCGTCGGTGCTTTCATCGTCACGATCGACCGCCCATCCGTTCGGCGAACGATATGCCGGCCGGATGGGGCCGCTGCCCGGTGCCTCTCAGCCCTGGGTCGACGGACTGCGCCAGGCGGGACGCGCGGCGCTGACGTCTTCCGGTCTGCCCGGACCCAAGGTCGAAGCGTGGCGCTATACCTCGCTCGCCGAGCTTGCCAAGGTTGCGTTCATCCCCGCCGCGACGGCGGATGACGTTGAAGTGGCTTCGGTTCCGTCACGGGTGCCGCGGTTGGATGGATTTCCGCGCTTGGTCCTGGTCAACGGCGTGTTACGCCGTGATCTGTCCGACGTCGCGGCTAATGCGTTCGCAGTGCCATTGCGCGATGCGCTGAACGGCGGCGATCCGGCGGTCCGCGCGGTGCTCGGCAAGATTGCGCCGGTGTCGGGCTCTCCGATCTCAGCTCTCAATACGTCTTTCCTGTCAGAGGGCCTCGTTGTATCCGCCCAGTCCGGCGCGCCGGTGCGCCTGCAAATTGTTACAATCGGAGCGGCGGGCGCCGAGCCGGCTGCGTTTCATCCACGGATCGTGCTGACAGCCTCCGATGGTGCCGACGTAACGGTCGCCGTTCATCATGTCGGGTTGCCGGGCCAGAGTTACTTGTCCAATCCGGTGACCGAGATTTCGATCGGGCGCGGTGCCACCGTTCGGAATTTCGTCGATCTCGCGGAAGACGGCGATGCGTTTCATCTCGGCCTCACTGCCGTGAACCTCGCTGCCAATGGGTCCTACGAAGACTTCAGGCTCGCCTTGGGCGGCGGTCTGATCCGGCAGGACGTCACCGCGATATTCTCCGGCGACGGCGGGCGGGTGACGCTCAACGGCGCCTATGCCCTGGCCAAGACCGAACACCACGAACTCGCGACCACCTTTTTCCATGACGTTCCCAACTGCAATTCCGAGCAGATCGTTAGAGGCGTCGCAGCGGGACGTTCGCGTGCCGTGTTTCAGGGTCGCATCCGCGTTGCGCCTAACGCGCAGAAAACCGACGCCCGGCAAAATCATAAAGCATTGTTTCTCGACGCCGGGCCCAAGATCGATTGCAAGCCCGAGCTTGAGATATTCGCCGACGATGTGCAGTGCGCCCATGGCGCTGCCACCGGCGAGATCGATCACGACCAATTGTTCTATCTGTTGTCGCGCGGCATCGATCCCGACACGGCGCGCGCGCTGTTGGTGGCGGGGTTCCTCGTCGATGTCGTGAGCCGGCTGTCCATCGACGTCGTCCGCGAGGCTTTTGCCGGCGCCGTCTCCGCCTGGCTCAAGACCAGGGTCGTTTCCGGAGGCGTGCCATGACGGCGGCCGCGCGCAAAGCAGCCATGGCGACGACGTTCGATCCCGTCGCCGTTCGCTGCGATTTCCCGATCCTTGCTCGGCAAGTCCACGGCAAGCCGCTGGTCTATCTCGATAGCGCCGCGTCGGCACAGAAGCCAAAGGCCGTGCTAGATGCGATGACCGCCGCGTTCGAAACCGAGTACGCCAACGTTCATCGTGGCGCGTATTTGCTGAGCGAACGCGCGACCGTCAACTATGAGGCCGCGCGCGAGAAGGTTCGCGCTTTTGTCAACGCGAAGGAGCCGGCCGAGATCGTCTTCACCAAGGGTGCGACCGAGGCGATCAATCTCGTGGCGGCCACCTGGGGCCGCGCCAATTTGAAACCGGGCGACGAGATCGTTCTGACCGAACTTGAGCATCACTCGAACATCGTTCCCTGGCAGCTGGTGCGCGATCAGACCGGCGCGACCATTCGGGTCGTGAAGATCGAGAATGATGGCGGCGTACCGACAACGGCGTTCGCACAAGTTATCGGGCCCCGGACGAAGATCGTCGCGCTCGCCCATGTTTCGAACGTCTTGGGCACCATTCTGCCGGTCGAGCAGGTGGTCGAAATGGCCCACGCCGTTGGTGCCAAGGTGCTCGTCGACGGATGCCAGGGAATCGTCCACGAGAGCGTGGACGTTCAATCCTTGGGTTGCGACTTCTACGCGTTCTCCGGCCATAAGCTCTATGGCCCGAATGCGATTGGCGTCCTGTGGGCGCGCCGTGAGTTGTTAGAGGCCATGCCGCCTTATCAAGGTGGTGGCGAAATGATTTCGACGGTGACCTTCGAGCGCAGCACCTGGGCCGAGGTGCCGGCTAAATTTGAAGCCGGTACGCCGCCGATTGTGCCGGCGATCGGGCTCGGCGCGGCGATCGACTATCTGTCGCAGTTCGATCGAGCAGCCGTGGCCGCGCACGAACGCGACCTCTTGAGCCACGCCATGCACCGGCTGTCCGAGGTGCCGGGCATCAAGCTTGTTGGTACCGCCCAGCGAAAAGCCGCGGTTCAGTCGTTTGTTCTCGATGGCGCGCACCCGCATGATCTCGCCACCGTCCTCGATCGGTCGGGCGTGTGCGTTCGCGCCGGACATCATTGTGCCCAGCCGTTGATGGCGGCCCTTGGCCACACAGCGACGGCGCGCGCTTCGTTCGGTATCTATAATACGACAGCCGATGTCGACGCCTTGATTGCGGCGCTGCATAAGGCGCGGGAGATCCTGCTGTGACGGCCGCCGCCGAACGCACCGACGATCTGACCGCGCTGTATCAGGAGATCATCCTCGATCACGGGCGGAAGCCGCGGAATTCGCGCCTGGTCGAACAGGCAAGTTGCACCGCCCAGGGCAACAATCCGTTGTGCGGCGATCGGGTCACCGTGTCGGCGCGGGTGTCGCCGGACGGGTTCATCGACGATCTGGGCGCCGAGGGTCGCGGTTGCGCCATTTCGATCGCCTCCGCCTCGCTAATGACTGACGTACTCAAAGGTCGTTCCATCGACGATGCGGCGCGTGTGTTCAGAGCAGTGCAGGGGATGTGCACCGGCACGCATGATCCTGATCACGCGAAGACACTTGTGTCGCCCGAACTTGCCGATGGCATCGATCGGCTCGCGGCGTTGTCGGGTGTTCGTCAATTTCCGTCGCGTGTGAAATGCGCGACCCTTGCCTGGCACGCTTTGGTGTCGTGCCTCGAGGGGCGCGCTGCCGCGACAACCGAACCCGGCCACGCCCAACCAGATCACGTCCAACCATGAGCGCCGACGCACGCGCGCCGACGATGGATTTCGCGAGGATCACAGCATGATGCCCCCGTACCCAATGCCCGCGGCCGAAGGTGAGCCGCCGAAGGAAGGCGATACCGTCAAATCGGGAATGCCGTTGGCGCCCGGTGTCGCGATCGCCAGCGAGGACGCTGTGGTCGAGGCGATGCGGACGGTGTTCGATCCGGAAATCCCGGTCAACATTTACGATCTTGGACTGATTTACGACATCAAGATCGCTGAAACGGGAAACGTCGCCGTCACCATGACCCTGACCGCGCCGGCATGCCCCGTGGCCGGTTCATTGCCGAAAGAAGTTGCCGACCGTGTCGCCGGCGTTAGCGGAGTCGGCGAGGTGGAAGTGAAGATAACCTGGGAACCGCCCTGGACCCAGGCCAATATGTCTGAAGTCGCCAAAGTGGCGCTCGACATGTTTTGACCGCGGGCAAACTCGTACCTATATCTGAGCGATCATGGCCGAAACACACATCGAACCGCCAAAGCCTGCCCGTCGGGCTCTGCCGCCGCCGATTTCGCTGACCGAACGCGCCGCCGATCGCGTCCGGGACCTGGTCGCCAAGGCATCGAAGCCGGTATTGGGACTGAGGGTCGGGGTCAAGGCGCGCGGTTGTTCGGGCATGTCTTATGTCGTCGAGTACGCCGAAGAGCGGCGCAAGTTCGAGGACGTGGTGGAACAACATGGCGTCAAGGTGTTCATCGATCCGACCGCCGTGATGTTCCTGCTCGGCAGCACGCTCGATTATCGCGAAGGCCAGATGGAAAGTGGGTTCTTCTTCGAGAATCCAAACGAGAAAGGCCGCTGCGGCTGCGGCGAGAGCTTCACGATTTGACGGTCGCCGTCAGGACGTCGTTGGCGCCAGGCCTTTTTCAATCTCGGCCAAGAGTTGGACGGGGTGCACTGGCTTGTGCAGCACCGGAATCTTGCCCGCCTGAAAGTCGACATCTTCCTCGACAAGAATCTCGAGGTTTTCCGGCTGGCCGGTGACGAGGATCACGTAGATCGCAGGCGCGGTGTCGAGCAAGGCCTGGCGCAGCTCAAGCCCGCCCATGGTCGGCATCATGACGTCGACGATCGCGACGTCGCAGGGCGCGTGCCGCAGTCGGGCGAGGGCCTGCTCGCTGTCGGAAGCTTCGAGCACGTCGTAGCCGCGTTGCCGAATGAGATGCACGAACGATTCGCGCACCAATGCGTTATCTTCGACAATCAGTATGCGTGCCATGGCCCCCACCCGAACCCAGGTAAAATTAAGTACTCGTCAGAGACGGATCAATCGGCGACACTCGAAACCAGTGAATTGACCAATTGGCGGACCCAATGATCATCACAATCCTCAATGTATTGATTGGTATTGCCTTATTTGCGGTATTTGCCGTCCTGGCGACTGGAATTGCCAGTTTCGTAATTGGTGGTGAATTCAATGGCAAGTACGCAAATAAGCTTATGCGACTTCGCGTGGCGACCCAGGCGACGGCTGTCGCCCTATTGTTGATTCGGGTTCTCGCCGGAGTCGCGAGTAGCTGAAATCAGGACGCCAATAGAATCCGGCCTGACGTAACGGCCAAAAAGGCGGCGAACGCGAACCGGAGCGCGCGTGGCGACAATGTGTGCGCCAGCCTGGTGCCGAGCGGCGCGGTGAGAAATGTCATCGCGGCGATCAAGCCGAATCCAGCGAGATTGATATAGCCGGCGCTGAAGGGCGGTAGTCCTGGCTTGGACCATCCGCCAGCCAGGAACCCGATCGCCGAGGGCAATGCGATCGCGAGGCCGAGCACGGCCGATGTCGCGACGGCGCGATGCATCGCGACCCCCATATACGTCAAGGTCGGTACGGCCAGCGTGCCTCCGCCAATGCCCATCATCGCAGAAAAAAATCCGATGACAGTGCCGATCGGGGTCAGCATCCCAGTTGCCGGCGAAGGGGAAATTCCATCGGGCGGCACGTCTGGGCGCGGTCGAACGAGATCGAGCGCGACCAAGAGACCGATGGCACCGAACACGCGGCCCAAGTCACGGCCGTCGATCGAGACGGCGACAATCGATCCGACCACGGCGCCGGCGAAATTCCAGGGCGCCAACCGCCGTGCCAACGACCAATCAACAGCGCCCTTGCGCGCATGGGCGCGCGCCGATGCGATCGACGTCGGGATGATGGTGGCAAGGGAGGTGGCGACCGCGACCTGCATTCTGACCGCCGCCTCGACACCGAGCGCTTCGAGAACCGTGTAGAGCACGGGAACGATGACAATTCCGCCGCCGACGCCGAGCAGGCCGGCGAGCACGCCGGCCACCAGGCCGGTGGTGAGCAATCCGACAATCAAGAGCGCGACCAACGTTGGATCGGTGGCGGAAAGTCCGATCATCGCGGCCGCGGAACCGACAAAGATCTCAGAAGAAGCTCGGCCGCTCGGGCCGGTAGACGACCTTGCTGGTCTTCTCGAACTCCTCGACCGCCTCGACCAGATCGCGTCTGCGATTCCGCGCCGCGGCGACCTGAGTAGGCGTAATGCCCGAGGCGTCGATCTTCTTGGCCGCGGTCAACTGTTGAACCCGCGCCATGAAGCCTTTGAATGTCAGGAGGTCGTTCAAGTCGGCGCAGAAGTTGATGAAGTGACTCATTCTGATCTGCTTGGTCGGCGCCGGATGATGGGCCGTGATCGTATATTGTCCGACGCGCCGTCCTTGCCGCTCGATGATCGAGGCGCGGTGGTATCCCGGAAAGGCCGCGAAGACGAACGCCGCCTGGCTATCGTGCTCGACCGCCAGTTCGCCGCCGGGCTCGACCATGGACTTGGCTGCGTCCAGCACGATCGCCTCGGTGATATCGCGGCCTTCGGCCACGCGTTCG
>Ga0194132_10010673_pt1 | contig 12124 bp, 12 predicted proteins | sample TA2KigOf80mmetaG_FD_148612 | JGI IMG/M metagenome (GOLD analysis project Ga0194132, IMG submission 148612) | Freshwater microbial communities from Lake Tanganyika, Tanzania - TA2015054 Kigoma Offshore 80m | ecosystem: Environmental > Aquatic > Freshwater > Lake | place: Tanzania: Lake... | reverse complement strand
TGCCTGAACGCTTACCCAATTCCCGTCCTGCGCAGGGAAAACCTCGACCATCGTCCAGGCAACCTGCGAGACGTCCGCCCCCAACGCCTTCAGCACGGCCTCCTTCGCCGCGAAGACCTGGGCGACGTGGCAGGCGATGTCGGCTTCCGGGCGGACGGCGGCCCGCTCGGCCGACGTGAGCAGGCGGGCGACGTAGCGGTCGCCGAAGCTCCGAAGCCCCTCCCTCACCTCGTCGACATCGACGAGATCGATCCCTACTCGGGTTGCCACAGTCCAGGCCACAGTTTCACCGTCACGGATAGGCGGGATTCGTCAACAGGCGCGCGACGCCACGCACGCCGAACGGGCCGACCTATGTCAGCTCATCGCGCGCTCCGACAGCGATGTCACCGCCTGCTCGAGCGCCTCGACCCGCGCCTCGAGCGCAGACAGGCGCTCGGCGGCGCCGGGTGGAGGGGCGGTCGACGCGGGGACGGGTTCCTCCGGGAGGTCGGCGTCGCCGAGCAGGTGCTGCCACCGTTCCTCCTTCTGGCCCGGCCGCCGCTCCAGCCGATGGACGAGGTCGCGCTCGGCGAGCCGTTGAAGGGTCGCCTCGACGTCTGCGAGCGCGGCGAACGGGTACAGCCGCTCGCTCCGTCCCTTGAGCTCCCCGAGGGTCTGGGCCCCGCGCAGCATCAGCACCGCCAGCACGGAGATCTCCGAGGGCGTCAGCGTCAGCGCCTCGTCCAGCAGGTGGCGGTACTTCGCAGCCCTGCTCCCCGGCCCGCTGGCGAGGCGGGTCCAGCCGCGGCGGCCGAGGCGCTCAAGCGCAGACCGGATCGTCGTCTCGTCGAAGTCGACGACCGGCTCCCGGTTCGTCGTCTGGTTGCAGGCGAGCCGGAGCGCGTTCAATGACAGCGGGTAGACGTCGGGAGTGGTCCGCTGCTTCTCGATCAGGCAGCCGAGAACCCGGATCTCCGTCGCGTCTGCGTCCATGGCCGCAAGCGTAGAGCCTCGGGCGGGCGCACGGCGAAGCGGCGGTCCGGGAGGCGGGCGAAGCCGTACTCTTGCTCCATGAGCGAGCTCGGCCTCTTCCCCCTCGGCCTCGTGCTCCTGCCGACCGAGCACGTGCCGCTTCATATCTTCGAGCCGCGCTACCGCGAGCTCATCGGCGAGTGCCTCGACGAGGACGTCGAGTTCGGCCTCGTCCACGCCGCTGACGACGACCTCGAGCCGATCGGGACGCGCGCCGCCATCGTCAGCATCCTCGAGCGCTTCGACGACGGCCGCCTCAACATCGTCGTCGAGGGACGTGAGCGATTCCGGATCGCCCGGCTCACCGAGGGCAGGAGCTTCCGGACCGCGATCGTCGAGCCGTTCCTCGACGAGGTCCCCACCGGCTCCGCGAAGAAGGCCGAGGAGGCGCTCGCGCTCTTCGCCCGGCTGCTCAAGCTCGCCGGCGTCGAGGCGGAGTCGCCCGACCCCGCCGATCCCCAGCTCTCCTTCGTGCTCGCGGGCCGGTTCGAGCTCTCCGCCGAGCTCAAGCTCGAGCTCCTCGGCTCGACCTCCGAGGCGACCCGTCTCGAGCGCGTGTGCCAGATCCTCGAAGCCGCCGCGGTCACGATCGAGCGCCAGCAGGAGCTCGCCGCCCTCGCGCAGACGAACGGCAAGGGGCACTAGCTTATTTGCCGCAGGCTCGCGCGTCTGCTGGGTGTGGGACGTGAGGTAGCAGACGCGCTGTGTTGGTTTGCCGGGTGTGCGCGCGTCTGCTGGGTGAGGGACGCGAGGTAGCAGACGCGCTGTGTTGGTTTGCCGGGTGTGCGCGCGTCTGCTGGGTGTGGGACGTGAGGTAGCAGACGCGCGCGCACCCGGATCCTGAAGCCGGGCTGTGTTTGTTGCCGAGCTCTCTCGCGTCTGCTGTGCGTGGGACGGGAGGTAGCAGACGCGAGAGAGCTCGGATCCTGAAGCCGGGAACCTGCGGTTCCCTGGGACCCTCCCTTGCGATCGAGTCTGCACCGTGCCCGCGCCTCTTCCGCGTCTGGCTTCAGCCGGACGCGGTGTTGGCTGGCCGGTTGCGCGCGCGTCTGCTGGGTGTGGGACGTGAGGTAGCAGACGCGCGCACACCCGGATCCTGAAGCCGGGAAGCTGCGGTTCCCTGGGACCCCTCCCTTGCGATCGGGTCTGGCACCGTGCCCGCGCCTCTCCCGCGTCTGGCTTCAGCCAGACGCGTCTGCAGGAACATGGCATTGTGCACGGGATCAGGCTTCAGTGCTCTGATCTCCGTGGTGATCTACCGCGTCCGTCGGGTCGCGTCTGGCTGAAGCCGGACGCGGAAACGTCGATGCAGGACACAAGTGCAGGAGGGGTTCCCAAGGGGAACCCCGTTCCCCTGGCTTCAGGATCCGGGTGTGCGCGCGTCTGCTACGTCGGTGCCTCGCCCAGCAGACGCGCGCACACCCGGCAAACATGATCGGCCTTACGGAGGGAGAGGCGCAGCGGCGGCTGGCGGCGCGGGGCGGTCGCGACGGGAAGCCGCACGTCCGGTCGACCGCCAGCATCGTCCGCGCCAACGTGCTGACGCCCTTCAACGCGATCCTGCTGGCTCTCGGCGTCCTCACGCTCACCTTCGCCGACTGGCGCGACGCGCTCTTCCTCGGGATCGTCGTCACCAACTCCGGAATCGGGATCTGGCAGGAGGTACGGGCGAAGCACAAGCTCGAGCGGCTCGCCGCGCTCGTGGCCCCGAACGCCGTCGTCGTCCGCGGCGGCGAGCCGCGAGCGGTCGCCGTCGGGGAGGTCGTTGCCGGCGACCTCGTGCGGCTCGGCCCCGGCGACCAGGTGCCGGCCGACGGAGATCTCGTCGAGAGCGACGGCCTCGTGCTCGACGAGTCGATCCTGACCGGCGAGTCCCGCGGCATCCCGCGCCCGAGCGGAGAGGAGGTGCGGTCGGGGAGCTTCGTCCTCGAGGGCTCCGGCGCCTTCCTCGTCACCGCTGCCGGCGCGGACGCGTACGCGGAGCGGATCGCGGGCACGGCGCGCGAGTTCCGCCATCCCCGTTCGCCCCTCGAGCGCCAGGTCAACCGTCTGCTCTTCGTGCTGGTCGGCGCCATGATCCCGCTGGGCGTGATCCTCGTCGTCGCGCTCGAGCGGCAGGACGTCAGCATCCGCCACGCGGTCGAGACCGCCGTCGCGGGCATGGTCTCGCTCGTCCCCGAGGGCCTCGTCCTCCTCGTCTCGCTGACGTTCGCCGCCGCCGCCGTCCGCCTCACCGGGCTCGGAGCTCTCGTGCAGCAGCTGAACGCGATCGAGTCGCTTGCCTCGGTCGACACCCTCTGCATCGACAAGACCGGGACGCTGACCGACGCGAGGATCCGTGTCGCCGACGTCGTGCCGTGCGCCGGCGTCGACCGGGCGACTGTCGAGGAGGCGCTCGGCCGCTTCGCCTCGTCGAGCCCGGCACGGAACGCGACCGCCGAGGCTCTGGCCGATGCGTTCCCTGCCGCGGCCGAGCAGCCGGCGGAGGTGGCGCCGTTCTCGTCGCGTCGGCGCTGGAGCGCCGTGCAGCTTGGTCCGAAGGCGATCGTCCTCGGCGCGCCCGAGCTCTTCCGCCTCGGCGACCTCTCGGCGCGGGTCAGGCAGGATCAGGAGGCAGGCCGGCGGGTCGTGGCCGTGGCAACGTCGACCGACCCGCTGCCCACCGATCTCGAGGCAGGGCCTCCGCCGGCCCGTCCGCTCGGCGTTGCCGTCCTCGCCGAGGCGTTGCGCCCCGACGCGGCCGAGACCGTCGCGTTCCTCGCCGCCGAGGGCGTCGTGGTCAAGGTCCTGTCGGGCGACGACCCGGCGACCGTCCTCTCGATCGCCCGTGACGTCGGCATCACCGCCGGCGGCCCGGCGCATCGTCGAGGCGCTCACGGCCGGCGGCCGCTACGTCGCGATGGTCGGCGACGGCGTCAACGACGTGCCGGCGCTGAAGGCGGCGCGGCTCTCGCTCGCCCAGGCCTCCGGCGCCCAGATGGCACGCTCCGTCGCCGACGTCGTCCTCGTCAACGGCGACTTCGCCGCCGTGCCGCGCATGGTCGCCGAGGGCCGCCGGATCCTCCGCAACATCCAGCGGGTCGCGAAGCTCTTCGTTACGAAGTCGGTGTTCGCGGCCTTCCTGATCCTCGCGATCGGGCTCACGCCCACCGAGTACCCGCTGCTGCCGCGGCACCTGACGGTCGTCGCCGCGCTGACCGTCGGCACGCCGGCGTTCTTCCTCGCGCTCGCCCCCAGCGAGGGGCCGTGGCGGCCCGAGCGGTTCCTCCGAGAGATCGGCCGCTTCTCCGTCCCGGCCGGGGTCGCCGCCGGGATGGGCGTGCTCGTGGCCTACCTCGTCACGCTCAACGTGCTCGACCTCGGCCTGCTTCAGGCCCGGACGGCGGCCACCTCGACGCTCATCGTCGTCGGCCTGTACCTCGTCCTGGCCCTCGAGGCGACCGGGCCGAAGCGGGCGCGGTGGGTCGGGCTGCTGTGTGGGGCGCTGCTCGTGGCGTACCTCGCGATCCTCGCCGTGCCGCCCGTCCGCCGGTTCTTCGAGCTGGCCGTCCCCCATCTCGGGGCCGTGCTGATGGTGGCGGTCGGCTCGGCTCTCGCGATCGGCTTCCTGTGGCTCACCGACGATCGGTTCGTGCCCCTCCGCCGTCCGGCGGGAGAAGGGCCCAGGGGTACGATGGGAGTGTGACCGTCACCTCCCCGCCGAAGCTCGACGCGCACCGGCTTCGCGCCGACTTCCCGATCTTCGAGCATCCGATGAGCGGCAAGCCGCTCGCGTACCTCGACTCGGCCAACACGTCCCAGAAGCCGCGTCAGATGCTCGACGCGATGCGCGATCTCTACGAGACGTCGTACGCGAACGTCCATCGCGCCGTGTACGAGCTGGCCGAGCGGTCGACGGCCGCGCTCGAGGGCGCCCGCGGCAAGGTGGCGGTGTTCCTCAACGCGCCCGCGCCGCACGAGGTGATCTTCGTCCGCAACGCGACGGAGGCGCTCAACCTCGTCGCCCACTCGTGGGGCGGCGCCAACCTCGGCCCCGGCGACGTCGTCGTCGTCAGCGAGATCGACCACCACGGCAACTTCGTCCCCTGGCAGGTCGCGGCCGGCCGCGCAGGGGCGCGGCTCGAGGTGATCCCGATCGACGACGCCGGCGAGCTCGACCTGACCGTCCTCGACCGGATTGCGTCCGCGGGCGACGTCAAGGTCGTGGCCCTCAACCTCGTCTCGAACGCGATCGGCACGATCAACGAGCTCGAGCGCGTCGTCGCGTGGGCGCACGACCTCGGCGCCGTCTTCGTGTGCGACGCCGCCCAGGCGGTGCCGCACATGCGCGTCGACGTGCAGGCGCTCGGCTGCGACTTCCTCGCGCTCTCCGGGCACAAGATGTGCGGCCCGAGTGGGATCGGCGCCCTCTGGGGCAGAACGGACCTGCTGCTCGCGATGGAGCCCTTCCTCACCGGAGGCCACATGATCCGCTCCGTCTCCGTCGAGAGGACGACGTGGGGCGATCTCCCGCACAAGTTCGAGGCGGGGACGTCGCCGATCGCGGAGGCGGTCGGCCTCGGCGCTGCCGTCGACTACCTCGAGGGCGTCGGGCTCGAGGCGATCGCGCGGCACGAACACGAGCTCGCGGCGTACGCGCTCGGCCGGCTCGCGGAGCTCGACTGGGTGGAGGTGTACGGGCCGCCGGCCGACCGGCGCGCCGGCATCGTCGCGTTCAACGTCGACGGCGTCCATCCGCACGATGTCGCGCAGGTGCTCGGGTTCGAGGGGGTCGCGATCCGCGCCGGCCACCACTGCACGCAGCCGCTGATGCGGCGCCTCGGCGTGCCGGCGACCAACCGCGCGAGCTTCTACCTCTACACGATCCCCGAGGAGATCGACCGGCTCGTCGACGGTCTGCACGTCGCCAAGGAACGGCTCGGGTGAGCGGCGGCGAGTTCGAGCAGATGTACCGCGAGGTCATCCTCGACCACTACAAGGCCCCGCGGAACCACGGCCTGCTCGATCCCTGCGACGCCGCGGCGGAAGGACTGAACCCGCTGTGCGGCGACGAGGTGACCGTCTCGGTGCGCTTCGCCGACGGCGACGTCATCAGCGAGGTCGGCTTCGAGGGCCGCGGCTGCGCAATCAGCCAGGCGGCGACCTCGATGCTCACCGACCTCGTCCGCGGGCGGACGGTGGAGGAGGTCGCCGCGATGCCGAAGGACGAGCTCCTGGAGGAGATCGGAATCCCGCTGACACCCGTTCGGCTCAAGTGCGCGCTCCTCGGCCTCGGCGTGCTCAAGGTCGCGCTCCACCGGGCGAAGGGCACGCCGCTGCCCGACGAGTGGGGCACGGCCACGGGCGAGATCACCCTCTCCTGACGTGCGCGAGCCGCGTCGCTGAGATGCCCGAGATCGACGTCTGCCCGCTCGACGAGCTTCCGCCCGGGACAGTCCGGATCGTCCCCGTGAGGCCGCTCCTGGCGCTCGGCGTCTACAACTGCGACGGCGATCTCTTCGCGATCGAGGATCGCTGCACGCACGACGACGGGCCCCTGTGCGAAGGCGATTGGGATCCGGCGACGTGCGAGGTGATCTGCCCGCGGCACGGGGCGCGGTTCGACATCCGCACCGGAGCCGCGCTCCTGCTCCCGGCGTACATCCCCGTCGACACGTTCCCTGCGCGCGTCCGCGACGACGGCATGGTCGTGGTCGACGTTCCCGCGTGACCCCGATCGGAGGGTTTCCGAGGTCATCCAGCCTTTCCAAGGTCCTCCCGCCTTGCTAGCCTGGGACTACCGCGGAAAGGAGGTGGTCCGGTAGTGAACGACTCTTGCAGTACCGGCAGCGGAGGTACCAGCGGGTAGGGGCGTGCCCCCGGGACCACCGGGAACCGCCTAGCCAGCGTGGGGGGCTCGCGTTTTCGCGCCACCGTCCTTGCGTCGATGTCCGGGCGTCGGGACAGACGGAAGCGCCTCTACCAATTCACCGCTGGTTTCCGGATCGGGGGCCGCCTTCGGGCGGCCCCCGATCGTTCCGCAACGTGGAGCACCTCCGTGGTCGATACGGCTAGGCGAGCGAGCGGGCCGCCCGGAGCAGCTGCTCGTGCAGCGGCACCGCGTCCTCGAGACCGAGCGCGCGCATCGACTCGCCGCGATCCTCGACGACGTTGTCGCCGAGCTCGAGCATCCGCAGCTGATCCCGGGTCAGCGGCGGGTTCGGCAGCCGCTCGAGCAGCGCCGCCTGCGGCCGCACGAGCCACGACGGCACGTGCACCGTCGGCCGCTGCGCGCCGAGGGCCGCCTTGAGGCGACGCCACAGGTCGTTCCAGTCGACGACGTCGGGACCTCCGAGCTCGACGGTCGCCCCCGCGAGGGGGAGTGCGAGCCCGACCGCACGGACGACGTCGTCGATCCAGATCGGCTGCACGCGCTGGCGGCCGCTGCCGATCACCGGCGTCACCGGTGCGAGGCGGGCGATGCGGAGGAAACGGGGCAGCGCGCCTCCGTCGGCGCCGAAGACGAAGCTCGGGCGGAGGATGACCTGGGCGATCCGGCTGTCCACCACAGCTCGCTCGGCGTCGGCCTTCGCCCGGTAGTACGGCACCACGTCGTACGCCCGGCGGCCGGTGCCGAGCGCGCTCACGTACACGATCTTGCGCACCCCGGCCTCCTGCGAGGCTTCGACGAGATTGCGCGTGCCGACCGCGATCACGCGCTCGAAGTCCTCCGGCCGGCCGGCGATGATCGCGACGAGGTGCACGACAGCCTTGCAGCCCCGCGTCGCCGCGCGGAGCGAGGCGAGATCGGTGACGTCGCCCTTCGCGAGCTCGCAGTCGATGCCCGAGAGGACGGCCGCCCCACGAGCGTCGCGGACGAGCGCGCGGACGCGGGTCGTCGGCGCGAGCGCGGCGACGACGTGCCGCCCGACGAACCCCGTGGCTCCGGTGACGAGGATCATCCGGCGAAGTTCTTCCAGTACCGGCTCGGCGTCGGGCCCTTCTGCCCCTGGTACTTCGAGCCGAGCGCGCCGGAGCCGTAGGGCCTCTCGGCCGGCTCGGACATCTGCACGAACGACAGCTGCCCGATCTTCATCCCCGGGTAGATCGTGATCGGGAGGTTCGCCACGTTCGAGAGCTCGAGCGTCACGTGCCCGTCGAAGCCCGGGTCGATGAACCCGGCGGTCGAGTGGATCAGCAGCCCGAGCCTCCCAAGCGACGACTTGCCCTCCAATCTGGCAACGAGGTCGTCCGGCAGCGTCACCCGCTCGAGCGTCGACCCGAGCACGAACTCGCCGGGGTGGAGGATGAACGGCTCCTCGCCGGCCACCTCGACGAGCTCCGTCAGCTCCTCCTGCTCGACGCGGACGTCGATGAACGGGTAGCGGTTGTTGCGGAAGACCCGGAACAGGCGGTCGACGCGGACGTCGAGGCTCGACGGCTGCATCAACGAGGGGTCGAACGGCTCGATGCCGATCCGGCCCTCCGCGATCAACCGGCCGATCGTGCGGTCGGAGAGAACCACGGGCCTATCCTAGTGGCGCCCTCTCCGGATCGAGAGCGGTCGGCGCGCCCATGCGGGTTAGCCCGTGCGGACGGGCGTTTCCGGCGGGCGTCCAGGACGTTCGCCGAGGGAAATACCCCGAACGGGTGAGGCACGGGTCTTTCGCTCGGCGGTCGAGATGCGCTATGGTCCGGGGCCCGGTTTCCATGCTGTATCCATCCCTGGACCCCAACGAGCGCTTCCGCGAGCGCCGGCGATCGGCACGCCGCAGGAAGCGCCAGCGCCGGGCGATCGCGCTGGGAGTCCTCCTGCTCGGCGTGTTCGCCCTCGCGGGCGGCATGACGCTCGCCACGAAGGGCGGGAAGCGCACGACGTCGCCGGCTGCGGCGAAGGCGCCGAAGGTCTCGCCGGGCGCAACCGTCCCGGCCGTCCCGAAGACGACGGCGCGCGGCGCCGGGCCGCGGGCGCTCCCGCTCGAGGTCCGCGGCATCCACGTGACCGGGCCGCTCCTGACCCTGCCGGGCAAGCTCGACGGGTACCTGGCACTCACGTCCTCCGGGCTGAACACGATCGAGCTCGACGTCAAGGACGAGGGGGGGATCGTCAACTACGAGGCCGACGTCCCCCTCGCCCGGCTCGCCGGCGCCACGCGCCCGTACTACGACGCGGCCGAGGTCGCCCGGAAGATCCGTGCGAAGGGCATCTACCTGATCGGTCGGATCGTCGTCTTCCAGGATCCGCTCCTCGCGCGCGCGCGGCCCGACCTGGCGATCCGGCGCGACGACGGCTCGGTCTGGGCGACGTCGGAAGGGCTCGGCTGGCTCAACCCCTACGACCGGCGCACGTGGGGCTACACGGTCGCAATCGCGAAGTCCGCCGTGAAGGCCGGGTTCGACGAGATCATGTTCGACTACGTCCGCTTCCCGACGGACGGGGACATCGAGAACGCCCGGTACACCGGGAGCACGACGCAGCCGCGCCCGCGGGTGATCGAGGACTTCCTCCAGTACGCGCGGCGGCAGCTCGGGCCGAACGTCCGGATCTCGGCTGCGCTCTTCGGGCTGGCCGCGACCCGTGACATGGGGATCGGGCAGGTTCCGCGGCTGATCGGGCGCCACGTCGACGCGATCGCGCCGATGGCCTACCCGGCGCTCTACGGCAGCGGCGAGCTCGGGATCGAGCGCCCGAGCCGGCAGCCGGGCGAGACGGTCTTCCGCACCCTCGCCGACTTCCGGCAGCAGGTGGGCGACGACACGCTCCTGATCCCGTGGATCCAGGACTGGAGCTACTCGCCCGATCTCGTCCGCGCGCAGGTCGAGGGAGCGCGGCTCCAGGGGGCGAAGGGCTTCCTGCTCTGGAACGCGGAGGGCATCTACACCGCCTCCGCGCTCCGGCCGGCGCCGTCCGGGTAGCTCGCGGAGCGCGCCGCCCTACGGCCCGAGCCGGTGCCGCCGCCAGCCGTCCCCGTCGCGCTCGTACCGCGCGCGGTCGTGGAAGCGGTTGTCGCGCCCCTGCCAGAGCTCGATCGCCACGGGCACGACGCGGTAGCCGCCCCAGAACGGGGGCAGCGGCACCTCGTCGCCCGGGAAGCGTGACTCGGACTCGGCGTAGCGGCGCTCGAGCTCCGCACGATCCGTCACGGGCCGCGACTGCGGTGACGACCACGCCGCGAGCCGGGCGCCGTGCGGGCGGCTCGCGAAATAGGCGAACGAGGCCTCCGCGTCGAGCCGCTCGACGTCGCCCTCGATCCGCACCTGGCGATCGAGCGGCTGCCAGTAGGCGACGAGCGCCGCCCGCGGGTTCGCGGCCAGCTCCGCGCCCTTCCTGCTCTCGTGGTTCGTGAAGAAGACGTAGCCGTCGGGGCCGTGGCCCTTGAGCAGCACCATCCGCACCGACGGCACGCCTTCCGGCGTCGCCGTCGCGAGCGCGATCGCCTCCGGCGCGCGCACCGACGCCGAGGCGTCGGCGAACCAGCGCTCGAACTGCACGATCGGATCGGAGTCGAGGCTGTCGAGCCACGCGTCCACGAGGGTGAGCCTACCCCGACGGCGCCGCCGGTACCCTCCCGCCATGGCGGCCACGAGGACGATCGATCTGCGGACGGCCCTCCCGGGCCCCCGCTCGCAGGCGATCCTCGAGCGGGAGCGGGAGGCCGTGGCGAAGCCGCTCCTCGTCCATCTGCCCGTGTTCGCGGCGAAGGCGGAGGGCTCGACGATCACCGACGTCGACGGCAACACGTTCATCGACTTCGCCGGCGGCGTCGGCGTCCTCAACGTCGGTCACGGGCACCCGCGCGTGATCGAGGCGGTGCAGGAGCAGGCCCTCAGGTTCCTCCACACCGACTTCACGGTCGTGCCGTACGAGACGTACGTCGAGCTGGCGGAGCGCCTGTGCGCCCTCTCGCCGATCCCGGCCCCGACGCGGGCGGCGTTCTTCAACGCCGGCACCGAGGCGGTCGAGAACGCCGTCAAGCTGGCGCGCCTCCACACCGGGCGCCCGGCGGTGATCGCCTTCGAGGGGGCCTTCCACGGCCGGACGCTGATGGCGATGACGATGACGTCGCGCACGCACCCGTACAAGACGGGAATGGGGCCCTTCGCCCCCGAGGTCTACCGGGCGCCGTTCCCAGACTCCTACCGCGGCCCGGACGCGGAGAAGGCGCTCGCCGCGCTCGAGCGCCTCTTCCACGTGAGCGTTCCGGCGTCGCACGTCGCCGCGATCGTCTACGAGCCGCAGCTCGGCGAGGGTGGGTTCGTGCCGGCGCCGGCGGCGTTCGTCGCGGGCCTCCGCGCGATCTGCGACCGGCACGGCATCGTCCTCGTCGCGGACGAGGTGCAGACGGGCTTCGGCCGCACCGGCCGCATGTTCGCCTCCGAGCACTTCGACGCGCGGCCCGACCTGATCACGATCGCGAAGTCGATCGCGGCCGGCCTGCCGCTCTCGGGCGTCATCGGGCGGGCGGAGATCATGGACGGGCCGCACGCGTCGGCGATCGGCGGCACCTACATCGGCAACCCGGTCGCCCAGGCGGCGGCGCTCGCCGTCCTCGACGTGTTCGACGCGGAGGACGTCGTTGCGCGCGGCGTCGCCGTCGGCGAGCGCATCCGCGAGCGGATGCTGGCCTGGCAGGAGCGGTACCCGGAGATCGGCGACGTCCGCGGGCTCGGCCCGATGCTCGCGATCGAGCTCGTGCGCGACCCGGCGACGAAGGAGCCAGCCCCCGAGCTCGTCGCCGCGATCGTCGACGCCGCCTTCCAGCGCGGGCTGATCCTCCTCAAGGCCGGCGTCCACGGGAACTGCATCCGCGTCCTCTGCCCGCTGACGATCGAGGACGCCGTCCTCGACGAGGCGCTCGAGGTGTGGGAGAGCGCGGTCGTTGATTGCCTGCCTGGCCGTGTTCTCGCGCGTCCGGTGGGTTGAGGGACCGAGGTACCAGACGCGCTGTGTTGGTTTGCCGGGTGTGCGCGCGTCCGCTGGGTGTGGGACGTGAGGTAGCAGACGCGCGCACACCCGGATCCTGAAGCCAGGGGAACGGGGTTCCGCTGTTGTTGATTGCCTGCCTGGCCGTGTTCTCGCGCGCCTGGTGGGTGAGGGACCGACGTACCAGACGCGCGAGAACACGGCCCC
>Ga0194132_10010672_pt1 | contig 12124 bp, 11 predicted proteins | sample TA2KigOf80mmetaG_FD_148612 | JGI IMG/M metagenome (GOLD analysis project Ga0194132, IMG submission 148612) | Freshwater microbial communities from Lake Tanganyika, Tanzania - TA2015054 Kigoma Offshore 80m | ecosystem: Environmental > Aquatic > Freshwater > Lake | place: Tanzania: Lake... | reverse complement strand
TGTTCAGGGCCAACTCCCGTCGCCCTACGGGCTCCTTCCGCTGGCCCTGAACAATTCTCTGTTTGTCTGACTCCACGATGTTGTGACACTTCTGGGACTTCACGATGTTGTGACATTTGATAGCTATCCCCTACCACATGGCGTTGACCTGGTTCCTAGGCAGCCTGGTCCACGGAGCGGTCGGCGGCGTTATCGTCGGCTCAATCCTGAGGGATTGACCGGTGAACGGCGCAGGCTCCGAGCTACGAAAAGCGGATCGCCACGGAATCTGAAACCAGCGTGGCCAGCTCACAGTCGCAGCAGCTCTGGCGTGTTGTCTTGCATCCACTGCCTCAGCTGCGCCACATCTTCGGCCGTTGCGCTGATATACGGCCCGCGAGAGACGGGCTTCATTTCCAGAAAACCGGCGGCCAGTCCTTGCATGTGGTCGTAGGCACTATCCATGAATCCCTTCTCGGTGAAAGGCTTGAGCCCGTTCTCGTCGTAGAGGTGAAGCAAATCTGTCCACTTCTTCAGTTCGTCCCACTTCTTCTCGCGGAGTAAATCGAACATCAGCAGAATCACCCGCGGGTTCATGTACACCAGGGCGCTGGCACAACCGATGGCTCCGTGCGGACCGAGCTTGCTCCACAGCTTCTCGCCCACCCAGACGTTGATGAACTCACTCAAGCGCTCGCATCCCTCTGGTGTGCAGCCCACCGTGCCGGAGTTGGACTTGACTGCCATGTAACAGCCGGTTTCCGCGTAGATGGCCCGGTGCTGCTCGACCGTCAGGCGCTTCTTGGAACGAAGGGTCTCGTAGACCGAAAGCACCAGCCCAGGGCAGGCCGAGGTCACCGCCCGGAAATAGCCGGCCAGCTCGCGGTCACTGACCTCCATCCAGAAAGGCAGAGCGAGTTGGATCGCGTCAGCGCCCATTTCGGCAGCCCAAGCGGCGCGGCGCTGCGCGCCCAGCGTGTAGGTGGAGGTCACGCCAACCATCACGGGAGTGCCAGCCTTCTTGCATTCTTCAATGGTTGCCCGGTTGATCGCTTTCCACTCATCCATCTCCATCGCATAAAATTCGCCGGTGGTGCCGCCGGTATAGACGCCTGGCATGCGGGCGCGGCAGCACTTGGCTAGGTTGGCGCGGTAAGCGTCTTCATCGAAGCTCAGGTCATCGCGCCAGGCAACGGGAAGCCCGGCCCACGGGCCGGTCATTTGGTGTCGACTCAGCATTTTTCGGTGCTCCTTCTTTTCGGTGTTTCGCAGACGGCGTCGCGGATAAGAGAGCTTTCTCCCCTTTGCAGGGTCGGCGCTCATAGAGTGCCGCTACAATTTTTCACACCTCCAGCGCCTTAGGGGGAGACCCAGAGGGGTTTCAAGCTTGGCCTACCAACTCCTACAATCCCAAGAGAGCTGGAGCGTTCGTTGTACCGCCTTCAGGCGGCGACTGCAGGGCCGGCTAAACGCTGGAGAGCGGCGGAAGACTCCCGGACTCCAAAGATCGCTATCGTTCCCTTGCGTTCGGCTGGGTCGTTATCGATCGGGCGATCGTCCGAACACTCATGCTTTCGTAGCGAATCGCTTCGCTGAGAAGTACTTTGCCGGGTAGTAATCCACCTGGTCGAGGCCCAGAATCCGCCCTACCACATGATGTGCCGCGTTGAACGACACTCCGGTTCCAGAGCCGGCCATTCCCGCAATAATGTACTGTCTTTTGTCGTCCATTAAGTCGACGATGGGGTACTCGTCGGGAGTATAGCTAACCGTTCCGCTCCATTCGTTAGTCACATGAATGCGCGCCCGTCCGAAGAGCTGAGGCGCCATACCTAAAAGAAACTTGGTGATAAACCGCGACGGTTGGATGACGCCCGCCTCCTCGTCGCGAACGCGGGTGGCATCCGAACCGAAAAGCATGCCGTTGCCGTGCCGCCCAAAAAATCCGCGCACCGTGCTGGCCGCGACATGGGGCTTCAACTGGTTCTTCGCTCCGGTGCCAAAAGCCGCCTGAGTTTGCATGGGCTGGATGACATCGTGGAATTGCCGGTGCAGGAGCGGTGTGTACGACTCCGTCGCGTTGACCACGTACCGGGCTCGGATAACGCCTCGTTGCGTATGCACCCGATAGAAGTCACCGGCATCCTCCACACGCGAAACGCGAGTCCTGGAAAAAAAGCTGACCTTGCTGGATTCAAGCGCTTTGCGAATCAGGCACCAAACCCACTTCGCCGGATGAAAGGTAGCCGCCTTCACTGAAAGCCCGGACAATCCTTGAGTCTGCATTCCCGTCAGATCAAACGCCTGCTCTGGAGTGATCGTTGTCCAATCGGTGAAGCCCGTATCCTGCGCCGCCTTTGCCGACTCTTTCAGCAACTCCTGGTTCGCCAAGCCCAGCGCTTGAACCCAGCCCTTGCGGGCGTAGTCGCAGTCGAAACCTTCTGAGCGAACGGTTTGCTCGATCATGTCCGCGTTGACGTAGGCCGCTTGGCAATACGCCGCAGCGTATTCGCAGGCCAAAGCTTTTCTGGCTTCGCGGCTCAAGTCGCTGCGAACTCCCTCGAGGTAGTGATTCACCGTCTTGTAGACATAGGAGTAATAGCGCCCCATCACGACCACACCTTCGTTCCGGCCCGACGATCCGCTGGCCGCATCGCCCATTTCCAGCAATACCAGGAGTTTCTCATCCGCGGAGCGTTTCGACCAGTGGTACGCCACGGACGCACCGGTGAACCCCGCCCCGATCACGACCACTTCGGCCGACTCCGGCAACCGGGCTTGCGGATCCTTCGAGAACGGATAGTTCTCCAAAGGATTTCCCTCCGCCAGCCAGATGGGGACCTTCGAAACGGGTTTGTCCCAGCTGACGTCCTCGAGTCCCTTGGGAATATCCACGAACCCATTACGCAAAAACCATCCTACAAATCGAATCACGCGAACCAACCAGGGAACGCCCGGGTACATGGCGTTCAGGAACGTGTTCGCTGCGCGCAGATCGTGCCGGCGAAGTCCCAACAGAAGCCCGCATATCACTTTCACTCGTTGCGGCAGCCCCGGACTCGCCGCCGCAGTCATTCCCTCGTGGGTGGTTGCCGTGTTTGTGCTCATTGTCATCTTCCAGAGGTCGCAGCGCTATTGCCACACTCGGATCTTTCTGGTGCTGAAAGTCCAGCGCAGGTCCATGGCCAGCGGGAACAATTCTTCGATCTTCTCCTGATGCGCTGCAGGAATTTTCAACTCGCTTGCTTTGACGGCGCTGGCCAGATTCGTCGCGCTCCGCACACCCAGAATCGCCGAACTGATTTCCGGATGCCGCAACACCCAAGCGATCGCATATTCGGCCAAGCCGGCGCCTAATTCCTCGGCCAGCTGAGCCAGCGCCTCCAATCTCGGCCAGATCGCGTCTGGCAGAGGCTGGAGCCAGCCAGGTTTTTCAGCCAGACGCCCCGAGCTGGCAGCCTCCGTCTTCCGGTACTTGCCACTCAGCCATCCCCCTTGCAAAACCTGGTAGCAGGCAATGCCAATTCCGAACTTGCGACAAAAAGAGATCTCCGAAATCTCGATCTCACGCCGCAGGATGCTGTACGGAGGCTCGCAGGCAATCGGCCTCTCCAAGCCGTAGCGGTCGCTCAACCACAACAGCTCGCACATCTGCCAGGCGAGAAAATTCGACACGCCGAAATAGCGAATCTTGCCCTGCTTCACGAACAGGTCCAGTGTCCTCAGGCTCTCTTCGAAAGGAACGTCCGTGTCGGGCCAATGAAGCATCAGGATGTCGATGCAGTCGGTTTGAAGCCGCTTCAGCGATTTCTCAAGTTCCCGTTGCAGGTGGATTTTCGATCCCCCCTTGTCATGCGGCCCAGGCCCGAGCGCGTTGCCGATCTTCGTCAGCAAGACGACTTTCTCTCGCCTGCCCTTGAGGATGCGGCCCAGATACTCTTCCGCTACTCCACCTCGGCTTCCAGGAATGCGGTCGTAGCCCTCGTAAGAACTGGCGGTGTCGATGAAGTTGATGCCCTGGTCGATCGCCTGGTTGACGAGTTGCTCCGCCTCAGGCTCTCTGACGGGATTTCCAAACAGCATCGTGCCAAAACAAATCGGCGATACCACCACTCCACTCCGTCCAAGCCTTCGCAATTCCATGAGATGCCCTCCTGAGGGCAACCTATTCTCTCTGGGAGAACCACCGTCATCCCCGCGAAAGCGGGAATCCAGAAACTCTCTGCATCGCGGGGAGAGCTTCGAGCGTGCTGGATGCCTGATCGAAGTTGACGGTGCAGCCCACTTGGGAAAACCTCACCGCAACTAAACAGAGCGCTAAGTCCCCGCAACCAGCGTGGTCCCCGCCGGATAGTAGTTAAAGAATACCTTCCTCCAGGTCTTCGTGATCTCGAGGCGAATGCGTGTGCCCGCCTTGAAGGTGTACAGCGTACCCGGGCCCAGCGTCCAAGTGGTCCCGTCATCGAAGTGGGCGATGGCTTCGCCAAACAACACCAGACCGGAATCGTCGTTGGCAAATGCCATGGTGAAAGTTCCGGGCGTGCTCTCCCAGACACCGTGTGTGATCCTTTTGTCATCGCTAACGTAGAGAATTTTCCCTTGAACCTTCGGTTGCCCTTCTCCGGCGATCTGCCGGGTGTTGAGGGCCAGGCTTTCGCAGCCGGGCTGATAGTGGCCTGACATCGTTTCCTCCTGAATGCGCTACATTCCCAGGAACTGCTTTGCCTGAGCTTCGAAATCGAAGTTGAGGTACTCCTTCCACCAAGACATCAACTGGCGGGTGACTGGCCCTGGCTTTCCGTTTCCGACAGGCTCGCCGTTGAAGCGCGTCACCGGCATCAGGCAAAGCGAAGTTGCCGTGATGAAAGCTTCATCCGCCGTCAACGCATCGTAGGGTTGAAGATCGCGTTCGAAGGCAGGCAGGCCGTGCTTTCTCGCGAGTTCGAGGGTGGTTTTCCGGCTGATGCCAGCCAGGATGTTCCGTCCCGAAGGAGTGAGCAACTCCCCGTTGCGCACCAGGAAGAAGTTCCAGCCTGTCCCTTCGGCTAAGTTTCCATCGAGATCGAGCATGAGAGGAATCGCCTCGGGATCCACCAGGCGCGCTTCCGCGTCGGCAATCGAAAAGTGCAGCCGGCTGCGGTATTTGATTTTCGGATCCAACGTCAGCGGATGAGAGTGCCGGGTGGGTGGAGTAACGACATGCCGCCCCACATTGTAGTAGTGGGCGGTCTTTCTTTGCCCGTTTGTAAGCGGAAAGAAGTACATCACGAAGGACGTACGCGTGGGTGGAAGCACCAAGCCCATCACGCCGCGGCTGGCCAGATGCCCCACACCACCCTCTTCGTTTTCGGCCAGCGTGTGCAGGTTGCACTCCAGAAACTCTTGGGTCACCCGGTCGAGTTCTTCGGGTGGCATTTCGAACGCCAATCGAGCCGCCTTCACGGAACGGTAGAAGCGGTCGCGGTGGTCGTCCCAACGGAACAGCTTGTGTCTGAAGGTTCGGGTGACTTCCTGGATGGCATCTCCAATCAGAACGCAACTGTCGAAAACCGAGATCTTCGCCTCCGCCTCTGGAAACAATTCGCCGTTGATGTAGACCCTTCTGCCTGATTTCAAGGCTCCTCCCTAGCTCGATCTAACAAGCCGCTTGATTTTTCGTTCAAATCGTTTTCGGACAGGGTGCGCCGAGTGTTACCATGCGCGAGTGCCGAGGCTCTTCACTCCGATTCATAACCTATGCGTTCTGATGTGCCAGTGTCAATGGCGGCGCAACCGGGGTCCGTCGAAGGTATTAGCCCTTCCTAACGGTTCGGCTACTGAACAGCCACCTCGCCAAATCGGTTGCCCGTGTGAGCAAGGGTCAAACTCAGCTCAGCAACCTTCGGGGGCTTTAAGAGGATCTGAGCCTCGATTGATGGAGCACCAGTGCACGGTCTCGCTCAACCTGCTGAAGCAGCGCCGGCTCTCGGGCATCGTGTTCCTGAGCTCGCCGTCTGCGATTTGGGACTGGCATCGGTGGATTGGGTCCGGAACTGGATTCGGCGAACAGGATCTGAGACTCTGGGATAGATTCGCACTTCGAGCATGAACGGTTCGGATCACAGGACTCGATAAGTCGCGAGAAAAGGGAAACATGTCCAACAGCACTCCGTGCCGTTCAGACAGCCCGCTTCAGGGCAGCGGTGCGCGCTGGATTATTCTGGCGCTGCTCGGCGCCGTCAGCACCATCAGCTACATTGAGCGTGTCTGCATTTCCGTGATGAGCCCTCTGATCATGCAAGACCTCAGCCTGGACCAGCCCCGCATGGGCCAGGTGTTCAGCGCCTTCTTACTGGGTTATTCGCTCTTTCAGTACTGGTCTGGATCTTTGGCCGACCGCCTCGGGTCGCGGCGCGTGTTGGCCTGGGCGATGCTCGGCTGGGGTGTGCTGACGGTCGTCACAGCCACGATAGAAGCTCCCTTCATTGTGGCGACGGTGGGAAGCTTTGCCGCTTTGCTGGCCGTGCGCTTCGTTTTTGGGATCACGGAATCTCCGACCTATCCGACTTCCAGCCGCGTCGTTTCGAGCTGGTTTCGGGGGACCGAGCAGGCACGGGCCTGGTCCGTGCCCTGCATCGGTATGGGACTCGGTTCGGCGATCGCTCCTCCCGTGGTGGCGCGGCTGATGCTGGCTTGGGGCTGGAAGCAAGCGCTCCTGATGCTGTCGGCCCCAGCTTTCCTGCTAGCCGCGATTTGGGGCCGGATTGGCGGTGACAAGCCGGGCTGGAATTCCACGCAACCGGCGGCGGCTTCGAAGCGATCAGAGCCTTCCGTGCTTCGCAATCGGAATGCCTGGATACTGACCGCCAGCTATTTCCTCAACAACTACGTCTCATACGTGTTTGTGTTCTGGTTCTTTCCCTACCTGGTGCAGGTGCGAAAGTTCGACATTCTCGAGAGCAGTTGGCTTGCGACCGCTCCGTGGATTCTCACCATTATTCTGTCGCCCCTGGGTGGCTCGATGTCAGATTGGCTCATCCGCCGATTCGGGGATATTCGTGGCCGGCGTGGATTGCCGATCGTCTCGATGATAGTCGCTGCGGCGCTGCTCTGGCTGGGTGCGCAGGAAGCCAATGCCTACCTGGCGGTTCTTGAACTCACGCTGTGCGAAGGCATCATCATGTTTGTCGATCCCGTCTACTGGGCAACGGCCATGAAGATTGCGCCAGATTCCTCAGGCCGCAGCGGCGGCATGATAAACATGGGAGGCAACCTCGGGGGATTCGTCTCTGCCAGCCTCACTCCCTGGGTGGCCGCCCGAATTGGCTGGCTGGGCAGTCTGCGTTTTACAGCCGCGTTGTCTGTGGCTGCAGCGTTGTCATGGTTCGCAATCAGAACGCGGCCAGAAACAACCGCCGCTGTTCCCACTCCTGCGAGCGACCTTCTCTAAGCTGGATCGATCGAGCGGGCTGGCTCAGGCGGTTATGCACGATAAAACGAGAAGTAGGTTCTCGTTTCGGCGCGACACAGGCGGCAGGTAGGGCGGGCTGTCCTCAGCGCGCCGCGAAGTGCCAATGCGTTGGGAAAACGGCGCGGTGAGCACACCACGGCCTACCTATCGCAACCGGGATATCAAGCACGAAGCCCTTGGTTAGGCGCTTAGGGGCAACACTTGCAAAAAATGTTTTTCATGTTGAGCTAAGCTGTTTGTTTTCAGCTGCCCAGAGGGCCACGTTTTCGGCGCCCCTGTCGCCGAAAACGCCTAGCCCGTTATGCACGACGTAACGAGGGTTTCGTTCTCGTTTTTCTCGTGCTCGTCCTCGTCGTCGTCCTCGGCCTTTGGATTCGAGGACGAGAACGAGGCAGCCTTAGGCAATCCAAATATCTCGATCGATGAGCGCGTCGGGCGTCAGCACCTCGTGTCCGGTGGCCGTCACCAAGACGTCGTCTTCCAAACCGTACTTGTTAGTGACTTCCCAAAGCGGGTATCCGCCTTTGTGATAGAAGAAGGGTTCGATCGCCAAGACCATATTGGGCTGCAGTGGCGTCTGGCTGTTGATCGAAATTCCGGGCATTTCGTGGATGTCCAGCCCGAGGTTGTGTCCAATGCTCGACCAGCCGATCTTCTGGCACCACTCCACGAACGCTGGATACCCAGCGTCGCGAATTGCCTGCTGAGACGCCTCATACACTTCGCCGCAGGTGATTCCCGGCGCCACCTTATCGATCGCTGCCTGCTCGCTCGCTTTGGCAATCTCGAAGCAGCAGCGCTGTTCTGGCGTCGGTTCCCCAAGACAGGCGAACCGTTTGAAGTCGGCGAAGTAGCCTTCGTACGTGCAGCCGCCGTCGAACTGCAGCAGACTGCCTGGGCGGATAATCATGTCGCGCCGCGGGATCGAATCGGCCCAGAGCGCGCGCTCCTGCCCCGCATAGAAAGATAGAAACCGGATTTCGCCGCCGCCTGAAGCATGCATGGTGGCCGACATGCAATTCGCGATGTCACGCTCCGAGGCTCCATCTCTGATGGCTTCGAATCCGGCTCGAATGCCGAGGCAAGAAATACGGCAGGCTTCGCGGAGCCGTCGGACTTCCTCTTCCGACTTGATGCAGCGCACGGCCCACATGATCGAGCCGCAGTCACTCCACTCGACCTCGGGTAGCGCCTTGCGAATGCCGTCAAAACATTCGACCGACAGCCCAAGCCGGAAGTGCGCTCCGATTTCGCTGGCCATGCAGGCCCGCTCCAGGTCCAGCTTCTTGAACCACGCAACCGTCGCCTCAATTAGAGCGTCCTCGACCTTGCCCGTGTAGAACCCGGCCGGAAAGTCCCAACGGATAACGGTTTCGATCGAGCTGGCTTCCGTCTGGATTTGATCCCCTTCAGGGCAGAAGATAGCAAGCGGCAGCGATTCCTTTCGGGGAACGAAGACCATGTAGAAATAGGCCGGGACAATCCACCCCACTTCGTAGAATGCGCTGGCGTAGCGAACGTTCGTCTGTTGCGTTAAGAGCAACCCATCGATTCCGCGGCAACCCATTTCTTCACGCAGACGCCGGATGCGGCGGTCGAATTCCTCACGGCTGCAGTCGGCGAAGAAACCCGTCCGTTTCTGCTCGGTGATCTTCAGGTTCATCGTCATGCTCTGCTCACGCGCTGACCTTGACTCTCTCTATCTTCGGCCCGGCCTGGCAGCAAGATGTCGGCGAACGTGTCGGTGCGCCGAACTTGAACGAAATCGCCGCACGCTGGCCCGGAAGGCAGCTTCACGAGGCACGGGTACCGAGCTTCGTCAAGAAGTGCCGGATCGAGATCGACGATCAGCATTTTTTCGGCGTGATCGGCACGGTCTGCTTCCGCTATCAAGCGGCCCATCGGATTAATCGCAAAAGCGTAGCCCGTCCAGCGATGCACGCTGCCGCCGGGAGCCCACTCCAGCCCACTCTCCTGGCCTTCGGGATTCGCGATGGCATTCCCTTCCACGTCTCGCACTTCGCCCCCATGATTCACGCCCACCACGAAGATCCGGTTATCGTAGGCCCGCGAGGGGATAAACGGCATATGTTCGTCCTGCCAGTCGCCCGGCTGGGCTGCCTGATTCTTCCAATTGCGCCGGCCGTTGGCGAAAGACATCAACAATAGATCTGCTCCTTTGACGGCCAGGATCCGCGCAGCTTCGGGAAACTCCGAGTCGTAGCAAATGGTCGCACCCATCTTCCAGCCGCCAATGTCGAACACATTCCAGCAGGAGGCGAGATCGTAGACCTTGTCGAATCCACAAAGATGGATCTTGTGTTGAGCGCCAAGGTAGCCAGACGGGCCGATGAGCACTTGGCTGTTGAACATCTTTCCATCTTCCAGCAAAGACATGCCGAAAGAAACCACCAGCCCGCATGCCTCTGCCCGTTTTTGAATGGCCTTGCAACTTGGACCATCAGAGGGTTCGGCCAGGCGACGCACGACCGCTGGCACCGTGCAGTAGCCTTGCAGCGCAATTTCGGGAAAACAGACCAGATTCGCACACTGCGCGCCGGCTCGCTCAATCCAGCCCAGGATGTTGGCGAGGTTTTTGGTGACATCGCCAAACTCCGCGCGAATCGGCACCAGGGCAACCCTCAGGGGCTTCAGGGTGGATGCCTTGCTCATCTTCTCTCCTTGTGCCAGGTCGCCTTTCGAACTGCTGTGCTACCAGGCCATGGATGGCTTTCGTTGGTAGCGAAGCACGCCAGTACTTCACAGAGGCTTGCTAGCCATTCGCCAGGGGTGGAGCGTTTTGCTCCACCCCTGGTCTGCGTCAGGAGAAACGTAGTACCCCGGTGGGACCGCAGCGCGGCCGGTTTCGATCAGTGAGACGCGCTCGACGAAGACGGCGGCTGGCACCCCTCCAGGGTGCTGCTCGCCGCAAGATCATAGCCGGTGGTGTCGCTAACGCTCGACCACCGGCTAATGGCTTGCAGGCCTCCAGCCTGCCAGACCGGCCTGAAAAGTCGTGAGATTTGAAATGTCCAAACTCCAGATGGCCGCACTGGCGTGCGGCACTACAAACAGGTGAGTGCCCTCTACGGCATTCTGCTCGAGGAGACGCACGTTTGTTTGTAGTGAAGCACCCCAATTCTCTCGCGCAGCTTTCTCAGGCGATCGGTCCTTGCCAGATCATCAGGCCCCCATCGGCATAGATCACCTGCCCGGTAATATATCCTGCCGCCTCTGACGCCAGAAACACCGCAGTTCGGCCCATCTCCTCAGTTCTTCCCAGGCGTCCCAGGGCAATGCGAGCGCGGAAGCGAGCTTCGCGCTCGGGATCGGAGCAGATCCACTCGCGATTCTCCTGGGTGTCGATGTGTCCAGGAGCGAGCGCGTTCACCCGAATGTTCCAGGGAGCCAACTCCAGGGCCATGGCGCGCGTCAACGCATTCAAAGCACCTTTACAACTGATGTACGCGCCCATGCCGTGCATGGCGACTTCGGCGCCCAATGAGGAGATGTTCAGAATGACACCGGAGGCCCGGGCCTTCATTGCCGGAACCACGGTCTGCATGGCGAAAAGCGGCCCTTTAAGGTTCACAGCCAAGACGCGGTCCCATTGGGCCTCGGTGATATCCCACAGAGGAACGTTTTCCAGAAAGACGGCACCGTTGTTCACCAGGATGTCAAAGGACCCTAGAGCCTCTTCCCCGCGGCGAACCATTCGGTTGAGTTCTTGTCGATCGGACACGTCCCCACCCAGAACTCAAGTGCGCCTTCCTTTGGAGACGATCTCATGCGCGACTTCTTCGGCCACCTGAGACTGGGTAGCATAGTGGACCGCCACGTCGGCCCCGGCTTCTGCCATAGCCAGTGCGATGGCTCGACCGATCCCTCGCGAAGAACCCGTGACCAGAGCAATTCTTCCAGACAACTCCATGACATCGTTCCGATCAAAGCTGCAAGTACTGCACGTCGTCGGGCGCTGAGGCCTGCAAAAGCCGGCCCGTCATCATGTCGGACGCTTCGGACAGAAGAAACAAGATCATGGGCACGATGGCTTCAGGTTTCCGCAGTCGAGGAGCACGCCCGGCGTTGGTTTGGGTGCCAGCAAACTCGTCAGACGCTTGCTCGGCAGCAAGGATCTCGTCACTCATACCCGTGTCCATCCCGGCAGGATCGATAGCGTTGACAAAGATGCCGTACCGCTTGTTCTCCGCGGCACATTGGCGCGTGAAGTTGATCAAGCCCGCTTTTGCTGCGCAGTAGGTGGCCACACCGTAGTCGACTCGTTCCTCCATCGCACCCGCCGCAACATTAACAATTTTGCCGCGCCGGCGCGCGATCATGCCTGGCAAGACCGCCTGGCAGCACAAGAAAGGGCCTTTGAGCAACACCGACAGGATCCGGTCCCATTCGTCAGGATCGTAGTTGACGATCCAATCGATCTTGCCCTGAATGCCAGCGTTGTTCACCAGCAGATCGACCGGACCCCCACGTTGTGCCGACCTCGTTCATCGCTTCGCGAACAGTCGCTGGATCGGTCACGTCGAGCGGCAGCGGAATAGGAGTGTGGATCTCATCCTGGACATTAGCCTCACGACGCACGGACAGCCTTACGGAGCGGGCGAAGTGTCAACTCGATGGCGGGTCCCCAGCGGTCACTTAAGGCAAGGGCTCGCAGCTGCACAATGTGCTGTCCCG
>Ga0194132_10010670_pt1 | contig 12125 bp, 10 predicted proteins | sample TA2KigOf80mmetaG_FD_148612 | JGI IMG/M metagenome (GOLD analysis project Ga0194132, IMG submission 148612) | Freshwater microbial communities from Lake Tanganyika, Tanzania - TA2015054 Kigoma Offshore 80m | ecosystem: Environmental > Aquatic > Freshwater > Lake | place: Tanzania: Lake... | reverse complement strand
GCTGCGTAGCCCTGTCCCGGTGCGGCCATCAGCGCGACCCGGGCCTCGCCCAGATCGCGCCGCTCGCCGCCGAGGCCTGCGGCGATCCGGTTCGCGGCGTCGTCCAGCTCCCGGTACGTCGCCGCGCCGTTCCGGTCGACGATGGCGAGCCGCTGATCGCACGGCAGAGACAGCATCCCCACACGATACGCGAACCCCGTGCGAGGGCGGCTACACTACCCACCTGTCCCATGTCGCTGGCCGCGCTCTCTCTCGCCGCCCTGTTCATCGCCGTCCTGGTGAGCTGTGTCTCCGAGGCGAACATCGGCGTGCTGGCGATCGCGCTTGCCTGGCTCGTGGGCGTGGTCATCGGCGGCGGGTCGGTTGGCGATCTCGTTGGCGGGTTTCCGTCGCAGCTCTTCCTGACGCTGGTCGGCGTGACGCTCTTCTTCGGGCAGGCGCAGCACAACGGCACGCTCGAGCGGCTCGCCCACCAGGCGGTGCGCCTGTGCCGTGGCAACCGGGGCCTGATTCCGATCGTGCTCTTCGTGCTGACGCTCGCCTTCTCGTCCGTCGGGCCCGGAAACATCGCCGCGGCCGCGCTGATGGTGCCGCTGGCGATGGGCGTTGCCGGCCAGTCCGGGATCAGTGCGTTCCTGATGGCGATCATGGTGGGAAACGGTGCCAGCGCCGGTTCCCTGTCACCCCTGGCCCCGGCGGGCATCGTCGTCAACGGGATCATGGCCGACTGGGACGTGCCGGACGCCGCCACGTCGAACTACGTCAGCAACGTGCTGGTGCACGCGGTGATCGGCGTCGGGGGGTACCTGCTCCTTGGAGGCTGGCGGCTGTTCGGCCGCGATCGCGGAGCTGTCCGGGCTGGTGGTCCGGAATCCGGTGCGGTGGGCGGCGCGGCGAGCGGCGCGAATCCCGTACTGGAGACACGACCCTTCGAGCGGCAGCACTGGATCACGATTGCGGTGATGGCCGTGCTGTTGACCGGTGTGCTGTTCGCGGACGTCAACGTGGGCATGGGCGCGTTCGCGGGAGCCGTGGTCCTGACTGTGTTGGGCGCGGCGGACGAGCGTGGAGCCATCGCGACGATGCCGTGGCGGGTCATCCTGATGGTCACAGGCGTGACCGTGCTGGTGGCCATGCTCGAGCGCACGGGCGGCATGGAGCTGTTCGTCGCCATCATGGCGGGCGTGTCCACGCCGGTGACCGTGACCGGTGTGTCGGCGCTCTTCTCGGGCGTGATCTCGATCTACAGCAGCACGTCCGGCGTGGTGCTGCCGGCGCTCATCCCGATGGTGCCCGGGCTCGTCGAGCGGCTCGGCAGCGGCGATCTGATGGCGGTGGCATCGGCGATCAACGTGGGCGGGCACCTGGTCGATCTGTCGCCGTTCTCGACGCTGGGCGCGCTGTGCGTCGCGTGCGCGCCGGCGTCGGAAGACAGTCGCGCGCTGTTCAACCGGCTGCTCGCGTGGGGCGTGGCGATGGCACCCGTCGGCGCGCTGGTGTGCTGGGTGCTGTTCGGCGTGCTTGGCCTGGCGTGAACCGGGCGGAGCGCTGCATCGAGGTACGCACGGTCGGCCGCCCGCTCGTCCGCGTCCACCGCGCGGCCCCGGGGACGGGCGCGCTCAGCCGCCCGCAACGGGACGATGGTAGGCGCGGATAGCCGCCGGCCAGGCGGCTATCGCGGGCGCAAACCCGGCATCCTGCTCGCGGCCAACGTCGGCCAGCCAGTCGCCCGTCCGCGTGCTAACATCCGGCCCACCAACGGCTGCGGGCAACCTGGCCTGGCGTGCGCGTCGGCGTCAGCCGCGAGGGGCAAGCGGTCCAGACAATACTGGTCAGGCGCGCACGAGGCGGCAGAGGGCGAGCTCGATGAACCAGGATGCTACCTTCCGCCCCGTGCTCATTGTCGGATTTCTGGCCGTCGTTCTCATCACTCTGTATCACCGCCTCAACTCCTGGGCCTCGGGAGAGACGCTCGATCGGCGGCAGGAAGGCCTGTTCATCCTGGCGACGTTGCGCCCGGTCGGTCTCCTGCTCTGGCTGGCCGTCATCGCCTACATGGTCAATCCGGCCTGGATGGCGTGGTCGTCCCTCCCGCTGCCGAGTTGGCTCCGGTGGACTGGAGTCGGCGTGTGCGCCATCGCCGCCGGGTTGCTCGCTTGGACTCTCCAGGGCCTCGGAACGAACCTGACGGATACAGTCGTAACGCGGCGAGTGCACACGCTGGTGACACATGGCCCGTATCGCTGGGTCCGACACCCGTTCTACGACTCCTTGGCGTTGCTGATCCTGGCGATCGCTCTGATCGCGGCGAACTGGTTCGTGTTATTGACTGGCAGCATCGTCCTGCTTCTGCTCGTCGTCCGAACGCGAACGGAAGAAGCGAAGCTGTTGGCTCGCTTTGGCGAGGCCTATCGGGTGTACATGAGCGAGACCGGCCGTTTTCTGCCGAGAATTGGAGCGAACCAGCGTGGCGCCTGACATGCCATGCAGCCGACGGCGCGATGGACATATCTGCGCCGAGGCTGATGCCTGACGTTCGACCGACGTGGCGTCATCCATGAGACCTCGGGCTGCGCATGAACGTGCTTGAACTCAGCCGGTATCTCTTCCTGCTCGGGGCGTTGCCCTTCATCGTCCTCGGTGTCGCGCACGCTGTGGTGACTCCCCAGACGCCGGCTGATAAGAAGGGGCTCTCGCCCAGGGATCCCGCCGTTCGCGATGCCATGGCGCGCGACACCATTCTTCTGACGGGTCGTACGACACTGTGGCTCACCTGGGTCGGGTTCAGCTCGCAGGTGAGCGCCGGCCAGGCGCCGGCGAGGCCCGCGTCCGCGAAGTCGCGAAGCGGACGTTCGCTGTGCATGGTCCGCCTGGCGCCGAGATAGTAGAGGACGTGGTCGCCGTCGAATCCGGCCAGGGACCCGGCCGGGGCATTGAAGCGATACGGGAACGCGAAGGCGAAAGACGATCGCGGCACGCACCCAGACGTGGCGCCGCGGCGCGAGCCCGGGGGTGGCTTCGCTCACCGCGATGCCGTCCGCGCGTCGAGGCCCAGGCGGCCGAGCGCCCGGAGGTCGAGCAGGCTGAACTCGGCGGCGCCCACGGCGCGGCCGGCCTGCTTCGCGATCATCAGGTGGGTGCCGAGGAGCTGGTCGTCCGCGTAGACCGCGGTGGTCGGCACGCCCATGAACGGGGCGAGCCAGGCGAGGCCGCCACAGGTGCCGAGGAAGCTCTGCGACCGGGCCAGGAGCGCGCTTTGCACAGCGAGGTTGGTGCCGGGCGTCATCCACTCCCGTGCACTTCGTACCCGTGGCAGGTCGCGCAGGTCGAAGTCGCGATGTTCGTCGAAGCCGTAGTCCGCGTCGAGCGAGATGACCGGTGCGATCTCCGCGGCGCGCGCCACGAGGCTCCGCACGATCGCCTGGTTGCCCGAGGTGAGGGGCAGCGCGGTGCCGCTGTAGAACTTGACGGCGATGAAGTCCTCCGGAAGGTCTGCGGGCAGCCACGGCGACGACGAGGCCGGACGGGCCGAGCGCTCGTAGCGGGTGCGCGTCCAGAAGAAGTCGAGCGGCAGGCTGCCGTACCAGACCTGCTGGAAGAGCCGGAAGAGCAGGGACGGGTGGCAGCGTGCGGCGCCTCGCGTGCCGAGACGCGCGTCGACCGCGTCGAGAATCCGGCGATCGAGCGATCCCTCGGACGACTGCTTCTGGCCGCCCCGCTCCTGCCCGGCCTGACGTTCGGTATTGCCGGCCGCCAGCTCAGCGGGCGAGAGGACGTCGAGGATGTCCACGTAGTGCCCGGCGAACGGTGTGTACCAGTCCTTGACCCCGCCGCGAGACACCACCACCAGCCGCTCGGGCGGGATGCGATGTGCGTCCGCGAACCAGCGCAGGAACGGGACCCAGTACAGGACTTCATAGCCCACTTCCGCCAGCCACGGCCCTGCCACGATCGGTGCGGAGCCGCGCGCCACGGCGGTGATCTGTCGATCGACGCCGAGCGCGTCGTCGAGGTACTGGCGCTGTTCCCGCCGGCGAGCGTGGCGGCGGGCCATCCGCACGAACGGCTTGTGCAGCGACAGCAGGCGCCGCAGGGCTTTCGAGCCGAGGTTGAGGACTGCGTCTGTCAGCACGCGGCTCCGCCGCGGACGTCTGGTTCCTGGTCGCGGGTCGCGGGGCGGCCACTTTCGCGAGGCGCCCACCGGCGCGTCGACGGGCGATGCTCCACGTGCATGGGCTGCCCATCTTCGCTCATTTCGTCGCGGCGGTGCCAACAGGTGCGGTCGCCGCGTGCTTCCCGGTGTGCGCGCATCCTCGAACGGCTCGAAGGGAAGCCGTGAGGTCTGCGACAGTTCACGGTCCAGGAGGCGGGCGCCGCGTGGGCGTATACTCGGACCGCACGAGGCAGCGATGGCAGAGGTCCTGGCGCCCCTGGCGCGCCGATCTGTCCGGCCTCCGTATCGCGCTTGTCATCGTTGCCGCTGCCAGCAACGACATCGGCGAGCTCCGGCCGTGGGCAGGCTCCTGCGAGTGACCCGAACATGAAAGCCGCGAAGACCGTCTTCGTCTGCCAGACCTGCGGGGCGCAGGCGCCCAAGTGGATGGGCCGCTGCGACGACTGCGGCGCCTGGAACTCCCTGGTGGAGGAGACGCCGCAGGACCCTTCCGTTTCAGCGGCGGTGGCGGAGCATCGCTACGCTCGGGCCACCGGCACACTCGCCCGGCGCTACGCCGACGTGGCGCTGGCCGACGCGGCGCGGATCGGGACGGGGATCGACGAACTCGACCGCGTGCTCGGCGGCGGCGTCGTGCCGGGGTCGCTCGTTCTCCTCGGCGGCGAGCCCGGAATCGGCAAGTCCACGCTCCTGCTGCAGGCTGCCGCCAACCTGACGTCGAGCGCCGGCCCCGTGCTGTACGCCTCGGGCGAGGAGTCGGAACACCAGATCAAGTCGCGGGGCGATCGCCTCGGTGTGGGCGACGTGCCCCTGTTCCTGCTGGCCGAGACCTGCGTCGAGCGCATCCTCGAAGAAGCCGCCCGGCTGAAGCCGGGGCTGCTGATCGTCGACTCGATCCAGACGGTCTTCTCGATGCGCTTCCAGTCGCCGCCGGGCAGCGTCGGCCAGGTGCGCGAGGCCGCGACGCAGCTGCTCTTTCACGCCAAGTCCCACAACGTGCCCACGATCCTCGTCGGCCACGTCACCAAGGACGGCAGCCTCGCCGGCCCCAAGGTGCTCGAACACGTCGTCGACACGGTGTTGTACTTCGAAGGCGACCGTCACCACACTCACCGGGTCATCCGCGCGGTCAAGAACCGCTTCGGCGCCGTCAGCGAGCTGGGCGTGTTCGAGATGACGGGGACGGGATTGCAAGGCGTGGCGAACCCGTCGATGCTCTTCCTTTCCGAGCGGGCCGAGGGCACGCCCGGGTCGGCCGTGCTCTGCTGCATCGAGGGCTCGCGTCCCTTCCTCGTGGAGGTGCAGGCGCTGGTGAGCACGAGCGTGTTCGGCAACGCCCGCCGGACGGCCGTCGGCATCGACCCCGGACGCCTGGCGCTCCTGCTCGCAGTGCTCGAGAAGCGCGCGGGCCTGCATCTGGCGGGCGACGACGTGTACGTGAACGTGGCCGGAGGGATGACGGTGGACGAAACGGCGGCAGACCTCAGCGTGGTGGCCGCCGTGGTCTCCAGCGTGCGCAACCGGCCGCTGCCTCCCGGGACGGCGATGTTCGGGGAGGTCGGCCTGAGCGGAGAGGTTCGCGTCGTCCCGCAGGCCGCCCTGCGCGTCCGCGAGGCCCTGCAGATGGGCTTCACGCGGATCGTGCTGCCGTCGGCCGGCGCGACGGGGGCCGCCGCCGCGGCCGGCGATCGCGATCGCCTGGTCGGCGTGCGAACGCTCGCCGAGGCGCTCGACGCGCTCCTGGCTTGATTTTTCCGCTCGCCCGGTTCTAAGGTTCTCGCATTCATTCAGGCGTCCCGGATCGAGTCCGGTCTGAGAGGGCGGTCATGGCGTGGTTCATTCTCGCTCGCGTCGGCTTCATCGCGGCGGTGGCGTATTCGGCGCACCAGCTCCGTCCGCTCGGCTCGGATCTCAGCAGCCTGCTCTTCGGAACGGCGATTGGCGCGCTGATCGTCGTCTTCGAGATGCGGCTCCGCGATACGTCGGTGACGCACCTGCTCGGCGCGCTGCTCGGCGGCGCCATCGGGCTGGGCCTCGCGCGGACGATCGGCGCGGCGCTCTACTGGGCCAACCTCGGGAGCGGCCGGGTCGAGTTCCTCCACAGCGTGGTGCTGCTCACGCTCCCGTATCTGGGGATGGTGATCGGCGGGCGCAGGGGCGAGTGGCTGGATCCCGCGCGACTGGTGAGCCTGTTCCGCGCCGCGGGCCCGCAGCGGCGGTACCGCATCCTGGACACCAGCGTGATCATCGACGGGCGCGTGGCCGACATCTGTGAGACCGGCTTCCTGGACGGCACGCTGGTCATTCCGCAGTTCGTCCTGAAGGAACTGCAGATCGTGGCCGACTCGTCGGACTCCGCCCGGCGCAACCGCGGCCGCCGCGGGCTCGACATCCTGCAGAAGATCCAGAAGATGTCCGGCGTGGACGTCATGATCTCCGACGTGGACTTCCCGGACGTGCGGGAAGTCGATCTCAAGCTGATCGAGCTGGCGCGGTCGCTGCAGGGCCGAATCGTCACGAATGACTTCAACCTGAACAAGGTGGCGCAGCTCCGTGGTGTCGAGGTCCTCAACATCAACGAGCTCGCGAACGCTCTCAAGCCGGTCGTGCTGCCCGGCGAGATGATGAACGTGTTCGTGCTCAAGGAGGGCAAGGAGTACAACCAGGGTGTGGCCTACCTCGACGACGGGACGATGGTCGTCGTGGACAACGCGCGGCGGTTGATCGGCAAGACGGTGGACATCGTCGTGACGAGCGTGCTGCAGACCACGGCGGGCAAGATGATCTTCGGACGCCTGCTCGATGCGGCCGGGCCTGCGCAGACCGTGCAGCCCGTGCAGCCCGTGCAGGCCGCGTCGCTGGGGAGCTGAGTCGGCGGCCGCGCGCGGCCGCCCACGGACATCGAAGCGATGCCCCCCTTCCACTGGTGGCGGACCGTCTTCTTCCTGATTCCCGCCATCAGCGTCTACACGATCCTGCTCGGCACGCTCTCGCTCGTGTCGGGCCTCCTGGATCGCAGAGGCCATGCCGCCCATGCCTGCGCGCGGGCCTGGTCCTGGCTGATCCTGCGCACGACCGGGGTGCGCGTCCACGTCGAGGGGCTCGAGCGGCTCGAGCCGGGCCGCACGTACGTGTTCGTGGCGAACCACCAGAGCATCTACGACATCCCGATCGTCTTCGCGTCGCTGCCGTTCCAGCTCCGCATCATCGCGAAGGCGTCGCTCGGGCGCTTCCCGTTCCTCGGCTGGCACCTCCGCCGCTCGGGGCACATGCTCGTCGATCGCAGCCGTCCCGACCGCCGCGGGATCTTCGGATGGGCCTCCCGGCTCATGGCAGAGGGGTTGTCGCTCATCGTGTTCCCCGAGGGAACCCGCAGCGCAGACGGCCGCGTCGGCCGCTTTCGGGGCGGGCTGGTGCACCTGGCGATCGATGCCGGGCTGCCGCTGGTCCCGCTGTCGATCTGCGGGAGCCGCCACGTCATGCTGAAGAACCGGCTCGCCGTGTACCCGGGCCGCGTGCGGCTCGTCGTGCACGATCCGATCGACGCCGCCGGCGTGGCTGCGAACGACGCCCGGACGCTGAACGAGCAGGTGCGCGACCTGATCCGGACCGAAGCCGAGTGCGACGTCGTCGATGCCGCCGCCGCTGATCGCGTCGCCTGACCTGCTGGACGTCGTGCGCCCGGGCCTCGTGTGGCTCGAGGGCGCGGCCGTCGTGGCACACGAGCCGAAGCTCGATGCGCCGCTTGCCGCGATCGAGGCGGCCGTGCGGGCCACGCCGCCGGACGGCACGGCCGCCGTGCGCACGATGTACCGGCGCCTCGGCCTCGACCCGACGAAGAACCGGCCCTCCTCGGAGGCGCTGCTGCGGCGAGTCGTCCGGGGCCAGCCGCTGCCCCGCATCAACGTGCTGGTGGACGTCTGCAACTGGTGCTCGCTGGAATTCCAGTGCCCGTACGGGTTGTACGACGCCGCGCGGCTGACGGGGGATCGCCTCGAACTGCGCCTCGGACGGGACGGCGAGTCCTACGGCGGCATTCGCAAGGACGAGGTCCACGTGGCCGGGCGGATGACGCTCGCCGACGGCGCCGGGCCGTTCGGCAACCCGACGTCCGACTCGGCACGCACGATGGTTACGACGGACACGACGCGGGTGTTGGTCGTGGTGTTCGCGCCGGCGGAGATGCGGGAGGGGAGGCTGGCGGAGGTGCTGGCGGAGACCTCACGCCGGATGCAGGCGTTCACCGGCGCGCGGGAGATCGTCCGCGCGCCGGCAAGCTAGGCCTGAACCACACGTTCGCTCAGGCCAGTCGGAACACGATCGTGAGGTTCGCGCGCGACGCCACGGCCTGGCCGTCGCTCGTGGCCGGCCTGAAGCGGATCGCGGTCGCGGCCACAACGGCCTTCTCGTCGAGGCCGTGACCCAGGCCGCGCACCACGCTCAGCACCTGCACGCGGCCCTCGGGCGTGAACTCGACCTCGAGGACGACCTCGCCTTCGACCTTCAGTTGCCGGGCCTCGTCGGTGTATCCGGGGCTGGGCTTGTGCAGCACTTCCACGGGCGTGCGCGCGGCCGGGCGAGACTGCGCCGCCGCTGCGCGGACCGCGGCAGGACGAGTCTCGGAGAACCCGCTGGCGCGGACGACGCCGGCCGCTTCGCGGGTCGTCCCGTTCGCCGCGCCGGTGCCGAAACCGCCGACCGAAACGCTCGCAGCACGCACCGTGCCGCCGGACGGGCCACCCGCGCCGCCGTCGAATCCTGCCGAGACGACACGACCCATCTTCGCGGTCGCCAGCGCGTTGCCGGTGTCGGCTGACGCCACGTCGAATCCGGCGTTCTGCACCGCGCGCGCCGGTTCGGGCGCCGGAGACGCCGATGGCCCTTCGCCGAACACGCCGACCTGCACGCGCGGAGCGGCCGGAACGGGCTCGGGTGCCGGAACCGCGGCGACGCGATCCGGTTCGGGGGCCGGGCGCGGCTGCACCACCGGTTCCGGCTCAGGCACGGGCGCCGCGAGGGTGACCGCCGCAGGTGTGGGCGCCGCCGGCGCTTCCATCCTGAGGACCGGCGTCTCGACGCGCACCGCGACCGCCTTCGGCACCTCGAAGGTCACGAAGGTCAGCCGTGCCGCCTTCTTCGCCTGCGGCGCAACGACGGTCTGATACAGGCTCAGGACGGCGACGATGCCGATGACGGCGCCGTGGAGCGCCATGCTGGCCGCGGCTGCTGCCGGTGACCCCTTCGGAACCGGCTTCTCACCAAAGAGCTCGCGGACGACAACGGCATCGGGGGTCGAGTGGGTGGCGGCGATCACGGCTGTTCTCCTCTTCAGACTCAACGGTGTGTATCGTCAGGTGTCCGGGTTGCTCCAGATGCGGGATACAGAAGCAAGATCTGCACCCAACTGAATATTCCGTGTAAGTACCTGAATCAAAAGACAATATAGAAACGAACCGCGGGGTGGAATCCGTGCCGGTGTGCCACCATCGCACACCCCGCCATATCTCCAGCCGTGCCAGGGCCTTTAGCAGATTCGGGTCCTTCCCGGGGCGACATCCTGGGCTGGCTGCGAAAGAGAGGAAGCGGGGCCAGGACCCGTGCGCAGCGGAACGCACGGGTCCGCGGCCGTGTGGTGACGTCAGCGGGCGGCGTTGTAGCCTTCGGCGGCCTGCCGCGGCGCGGCGGGTTCCATCTCCGCGTACTTCAGGAACGGCGCGAGGGGCGTCACCGCCAGCGGGCCCTTTTCGCGCACCGAAGCCACGCTGTCGGGGATGGAGCGCACGAGCTGGAGCTTTCGGCTCCAGGGATCGACCAGGAGGCGGGCGCCGAGCGGCAGGGCCGGAAGCTGGTCCAGTTTCAGCGGATCGAGCTCGGGGGCGGCCTGAAGCAGGGTATGGGCGGCCACCTGGTCGGCGTGGGCGAAGCGGCCACCGAAGTGCGGTTGAATCAGCGAGGCAAGCGTCCCCGCATTCACCTGGACGAACTTCAGGAACAGCCCGGCGGCCGCGAGCTTGCCTGCGTAGGGCGAACGCTGCAGCATCGTGGCCGCGCGCGCGTCGGCGGCGGCTTCCTCGCTGGCGCCGTGCTCGATCCGCACCCGGTCGAGCAGTTCGAGATCGTCGACCCGCATGCGGCTCGCGAAGGCGAACTCGGTGTTCACCACGCGGTGACCGAGCGCGATGTGGCTCAGCTCGTGCGCCAGCACCATCGCCAGGCTCGCTTCGTCCGGCAGCACGTCGATGAGGCCGCGGCTCAGCACGATCGTGTGGCCGACGGTGAACGATTCGATCGGCGAGGTCAGGAGCACACGGGCTCTCACCTGGCGGACGGGGTGCAGATCGCTCGTGACGACGAGGTTGTTGATCACCGTCTCGAGCACGCGCTCGACGTCGCCGTCGGCGGCCAGCAGGGAGGTCTGCTCGAGGCGCTCCAGGATGTTCGCCTCCGCTTCCTGCTCCCACCGCCGCTGTCCGAGGGCCGGGGAGAGCTGCGCCTCGCCGCCGTCCAGCACACCGGTTTCGTCGATTCTGATCGCCGTGAACTCGTCGATCGAATCAGCCTGCCGTGCGTCGTAGCCCCACAGCCGGACGTGTCCCCTGAAGCGCGGCGCCTCGTCCCGGGCGTGGCGCTCGACCGGTCCGGTCTCCTCCACGTAGACGTAGGAGGGCAGCCACAGACCCGGCAGCACGTTCGTCCGCCAGCTGTCCACGTTGAAGGTGGAGCGCCTGCGAACGGAGAAGCCATTCAGACGGCGGTTGATGCCGTTGAAGCGCACGATGTTGTAGCCGCGGTCCTCGACCCAGATCCGGCCGGAGAAGCCGTCCTGCTCGCTGTCCTTCGGCTGCACGTCGAGCACGTAGCAGCGCGTCTCCCCGATGAACTCGCGGCGGACGAGGCGGAACGCGTAACGGTCCAGGTTGAGGAACTGCCAGTCCGGCGCCGCCATCGCCACGAAGCCGTCGGCGACGTACTTCACGCCCTTGTTCTTCGAGGCGCCCCGGAAATCGGGCGATTCCCGCTCCCCGCTCAACTCGCTCAGCCTTGGGCCTTCGCGCCAGTCGAAGCGTCCCAGCGCGTAGGCGTCCGAGGTCGGCACCAGACCAAGCGTGGCCGAGGGGTCGAGATTCTGGATGTAGACCTCCACGACCGGACCGAGGTTGCGCAGGCTGGCGATCATCGTCGCCTCGGACTGCTGCACCCGGCCGATGATCTCGTCGAGGCGCGACGCCGTGGACCGCGCTGCCGGGATGCCGGCACCCGCGCGCGGCACCACGACCGCCGACTCACGGGCACCTGCCGGCCGGCTGGCCGGCGTCCCGGCGTCGAACCGGGCCGACAGCTCCTGGGCAGCCGTCGGGGCGGCGACGAGGGCCATGGTGAGGACGAGTGCGAATCGTGTACGGGTCATGATGTCTCTCCCCGATCGGCGTGACGCGTGATTGCGACACCGTGGAGAAGAACGTTCGACTCCTGCGATCCGAACGCTGTGCCTCCACCGGCGTCACCCGGACGCCGTGCCACCGGATTGAGCAAGAAGCGAACCGGGTTGAATATCTACGTAAATAACTGAATCTAAAATAGATATCAGATATGTAAGCTGGGCCACCGTGTGCGGATGTGCCACCGGCGCACACCTAAGGGCCCTGGCCGGAATGAGGTTGCCGCCTCTCGGGCGGCGAGGCGCCCGGATCGCCAGGCGCGAGGAGGGAGCAGGCCGGGTACCTGTGACCGACGAGCAACGCCGCGAGGCGGAATGCCTCGTCGGCCGAGATGGCAACCTTGTTCCGGCCGGGGCCCCAAGCCACGACGCGCCGGCCGCCAGGAACACGTGTTGTGACTCCTTGATAATGTCCCCTCGCGGACTCGTTAGAAATGTCCCCCTAAGCTGACGACCTCTGAGGAGGTCGTGAATTGGGGCGGACGGCGATGAGTACGACAGAGCTACGGCGTG
>Ga0194132_10010668_pt1 | contig 12127 bp, 9 predicted proteins | sample TA2KigOf80mmetaG_FD_148612 | JGI IMG/M metagenome (GOLD analysis project Ga0194132, IMG submission 148612) | Freshwater microbial communities from Lake Tanganyika, Tanzania - TA2015054 Kigoma Offshore 80m | ecosystem: Environmental > Aquatic > Freshwater > Lake | place: Tanzania: Lake Tanganyika... | reverse complement strand
ATATACTTATCCATATGACTATTGAAGAATTGAATTTGTTTTTGGAAAAAAATCGTGAAAATTATTCTATTCAACTTAAAAGAATGCATCCAGATTTTTATCGTGACATCGATGGTATGTATGATTTTGAATCATTTGGCCAAAAGCTTTATCATTTTTTGAATGGGGAAAATGTTGGTCGATGTGAGTCGTGTGGGAAAAAATGTAAATTTGATGGAATTTACAAGGGTTACAGAAATCGGTGTTCTTATAAATGTGTGGGTGACTCTAAACATAAAAACAGTCACGAGACTCGAAATTGTGTTGTGTGTAATAAGGAGTTTGATGTTTATAAGAAAAGGAAAAAGATTACATGTTCTAAGGGTTGTTTATTAACATTGAATTCTAGTAAAGATGTAAATGAAAAAAGAATGAATACATTGAGAAATACAATGTTAAAAAAATATGGAGTTGATCATGCTTCCAAACTGTCAGATTTTGTTTTTAAATCCAAGAAAACCAAACTTGAGAAGTATGGAGATGAGAATTATGTAAATATAAATAAGGTTAAAAATACAAAGATTGATAAATATGGCGATGAAAATTATGTGAATATAGATAAAGTTAAAAAGACTAAACTAGAAAAGTATGGCGATGAGAATTATAATAATAGACCCAAAGCTCGGACCACTTTAATTGATAAATATGGATTGCCCTATTCTCCAAATGTTTCGATTTCTACAAAGAAGAATTTGAAATCTGGAAAAATAGGATTTGGAACGGATGGGTTTTTAAAAACCATGCGAGATAGATATGGAGTTGAAAATGCGATGAAGAATTCGGATGTTTCTCGTCGTTCTAAAAATGAAAAAAATAAAAAATATTTAGAGAGGTTATTTAAAAAGATAGAAGATAAGTTCGTTCCGATGTTTTCGGAATCAGAGTATTTGGGAAATAAAGTTGGCGGAGTAGGAATTCCTTATAAGTTTAAATGTAAAAAATGTAATGATGTATTTAGTGACATTATATCAAATGGAAAAGATCCGAGATGTTTATCGTGCGAACCGTATCCAACGAAAAGTGGAATTCAGTTAGAGTTGGTAGATTTTATTAAATCTAAATTAGGAAATGAGTGTTTAATTGTTAAGGATGACAGAACTGTAATAAATCCACTTGAGTTGGATGTTTACATTCCAGAGAAGAAATTGGCAATAGAACTTGATGGAATTTATTGGCATGGAGAGTCTTGTGGTAAAGATAAAAATTATCATCTGAACAAGACTGAAAAATGTGAGGTAGCCGGCGTGAGACTAATCCATATATTTGAAAATGAGTGGATGAATAACCAAGATATTGTTAAACGTAGGTTGACTCATATTTTAGGGTTAAATAACGCAGAAAAAATCTATGCTAGAGATTGCGAGGTTCGTGTTGTCGGCTCAAATATCGCTTCTCGTTTTTTAACATTAAATCATTTGCAGGGGCCTGATAAATCCTCAATTAAATTAGGATTATTCTATAATGATAAACTTGTATCAGTAATGACCTTTGGTAATAAACGTGTCGCTTTAGGAAATTCCACTAATACCGCAGATGATGAATATGAACTGTATCGATTTTGTATGTCTCAGACCGTGATTGGTGCGGCTGGAAGGATGTTTTCATATTTTGTTAAAAATTATAATCCTGAATCCGTAATAAGCTATGCGGATAGGCGATATAGTAAATCAGGAGAAGCGTTTTATAAAAAATTGGGGTTTGATTTGTCAAGTATAACGTCTCCTAACTATTGGTATTTCTATAAAAGCAATGCGTTAAAATTGTATCACAGATTTAATTTTAGAAAAAATGTTCTAAAAGATAAGCTTAAAATTTTCGATGAAAGCTTAAGCGAATGGGAAAACATGAAAAACAACGGATATGATAGAATTTGGGATTGTGGACATTTAAAATACGAGTGGAAAAAATAATTATTAAAAAAAAAATAAATTATTTATTATATTTTGATATTTATAGTATATGAAAATCGATGCTAAGATTTTCGTTGAATACGACGATAACAACATTGATCATGTATTAGCCGGTCCTGAATACGGTCAACCCTGGAGTGACGGTTGGAACGGAGAGAATTCGATCGAACAACTCTTACAGAAAAAATACATCTTTAACAATTTTGATATTTTATTTTCCTTAAGTACTTAATTTTAATTATATTGTACTTGTTTTACTTATTTTAGTTATTGTGCTTGTTTTGCTTGCAACAGCATGTTGTACATATAGTTTTTTATAAAACAAAGTCAACTATTTATATTTTAAATGGATATTTATTATACAACGATATGACTGATATTGAAATAATATACCTTGATATGGATGGCGTATTATGCGATTTTCATCTTGAATTTAAAATTAAATCAGGAGTTGATGTTGCTGAATATGAAAAAACCAAAGGATCGCAATCGTTGTGGAAGTTTATAAATGATGCTGGAGTGGACTTTTGGGAAAACATGACTCCGATGAAAGACATGGAAGACCTTAAAAGTTTTGTATTTAAAAACTTTGTTCGAGTTGGAATTTTAAGCAGTTCAAGTAAGAAAAACGGAAGTATTTATGCAGATGAAGGAAAAAGATTGTGGCTTAAAAAATATAATTTTACATCGCAAATTGATGCTTCGGATATTATTATTGTTGGATCAGCGCAGGATAAACAGAAATATGCGGGGCCTGGAAAAATATTAGTTGACGACTACAAGAATAATATCGATTCTTGGAGAGCTAAAGGAGGAATAGGAATTCAGCATTTTGATGCTAATAGAACAATTGGTGATCTTGAACGCATTAACGCCGAAAGGATTATTAAAGAACTTTACAGATATGTTTGAACGATTATATCAATCCACTTTAAATCCTGTCATATGGCAGTCTGATGAAAACATCAAGCCTGAAATTTCTGCAAAGCTTTTAAAAATTGCTTCTGATTTTTATGCAGAAATAAAAATAAAGCCCGCTCTTAAAGATGTATTATTATTAGGAAGTTCCGCAAACTATAACTGGACGACTACAAGTGATATAGATATTCATTTAGTTATTGATATTAACGAACTGGGAGTTGATCAAAAAGAAGCGCAGAATTATTTAAACGCTTTAAAATCAAAGTGGAATTACGAACACGACATAACTATTAAAGGTTATAACGTCGAAGGTTATATTCAAGACATAAATCATAAAACACATGCGACTGGAATTTATTCTTTAATGAAAGGATATTGGATTGTTAAGCCGAAAAAACAAAAGGTGATAATAGATAAAGAAATGGTCAAGAGTAAATATAATGATTACGTTTATAAAATAAATAGATTTACAGAAGAACCTACCACAGTAGATAAGTTGAATACGCTGATTAATGACTTATATAAAATGAGGCAAACTGGATTAGATTCGTCTGGAGAAATGAGCGCAGAAAATGTTGTGTTTAAACTTTTAAGATCTAAAGGATATATAAAAAGAATAAGAGATTTAAAAAAAGATGTATACGATCATTCGGTGAGTATTTTTGAAAAAAATTAAGCGGTATAAACCCAGGCCGAGTGGCCACAATCCCAAATTCTATCATATCCGTTGTTTTTCATGTTTTCCCACTCACTAAGATTTTCTTCATACAAAGGCAACAATTTTTTCAATTTATGTTTCTGAAAGCTAATTCTTCCTAATAAAGTTTTATAATTATCTGATATATAAAAATAATTGGGAGAGGTGTTATGTGTAAAATTAAATTTTAATTTAAGATATACTTCGCCGGAAAAAAATCGACGATCGCTGTAAGTAATAATGTTTTTGGGATTGTATTTTTTTAAAAAGAAAGAAAACAACTTTTCCGCTCCACCCACAACGTTTGAATACAATTTGTTACAATAACGACTAAGTTCGTATTCGTAATTTTTATTATATCTACTTTTACAAAACGTCATTACCGACACCAACATATTGTTATGATACAAACCAATTTTAAAAAAAGACTTATCGTTTCCCTGAATATGATTTTCGTTTAAAAAATTTTTACATTCTTCTTTGTTAAGAATTTTTACAGTGCAGTTACGGGCATAAAATTTATTATCACATTTTTTAAATTTATTTTTTAAAATTGATTTCACTATTTCTTTTTTATCATTCCATTCATTTTCAAAAATCTGAACACACTCAACTTCTTTTCTTAGACATTTTTTGGTTTTTAACAAATGATATGTTTTATTTTTACCGCCAACCAATTCGCTGTGAGATTGCAAATCCACAAGTTCGACTACAATTTTTTTCGACGGAATATATAAATCTACTTCTTGAGGATATAGTATAGTTAGATCATCAACAATAATCGTTTCATCTTTTTCTAAAATATCTTTTAAAAACAAACACAATTCGTTTTGGTTTTTAAATAAAATATCTTTATCACATTTTTTACATAAAGGTTTACTTCCATCTATAAGTTTGTAAAAATCAAGAGAATCGCATCGGTTACATTTAAATTTGTATCTAATAATTTCAGAAGACATTCCCTGTAGATCATTTAAACTAAACAGAGGTGTAAAATTCTCAAATTCTGGCAAATTTTTAAATTTAATAAACATATTCGAGTGATGTTTATGCCTTAGCTCTTCTCTTTGGGAGGCATGTTCTACGCCATATTTTTTCAAACACGTTTGTTTTATTTTGTCCGAACAAGCTGAAGTTTTTCTATAGTTCACAACCCCATATCTGTCAAACATGGTTTTTTCCATTTGTTTAAGATTGTTATAATTTTCAGCACCGTATCTGTTTTTCAATGTTAACTTAACCTTTTCCCTGTGTCCATCCATATGACTTGGATGATCAACACCATATTTACTCAACATCGATTTTTTAAAATTTAATTTTGTAGCATCGGTCAACATAGGGTGTTCTACTCCATATTTTTCAATAAACGTTTCTTTTTGACTACATTTCATTTTTGCTATAACCGATGGAGATTTCTGTGAACAAGCTCGACTACAATAAACTTGATGTTGTTTTGAATATTTAATTAAAAAATTAACGCCACATGTTGGACATTGTTTTGTCACGTTAATCGGATTCTTTCTACGTCTACCCATAAAATATTACCTTTTAGTTCGAAAGCTGTAAATATAATTATTAAAGTAAAAATTAAAATCATTTTTTTTGTTTTTTTTATTATTTATACTCAACGATGAATATAACATCAAAACATCAAAATAAGGAATTTTAAATTATGGCAGACTTATTACAATCCAATGAAATCTTTTTCACAGCTTTCGAACCTAAAGTTCAAAATCGCTTTATCATGTATCTTGATGGAATTCCGTCCTTCCTAATCAAGAAAACAGATCGACCCAAAATTACCGCAGCTGTAAAAGAATTAAACCACATCAACATTCAAAGAAAATATCGTGGAAGGAGCAAATGGGACGATCTAACAGTAGAATTGTATGATCCAATTGTTCCGTCCGGCGCACAAGCAGTCATGGAATGGATTCGTTTACACCACGAATCAGTGACTGGTCGAGACGGATATAGTGATTTTTACAAAAAAGATGTCACAATTAACGTTCTAGGACCTGTTGGAGATAAAGTGGAAGAGTGGACTCTTAAAGGAGCATTTATCACAGGTACAACCAACTTCGGTACGCTTGATTGGAATAACGACGGCGAGCATATAGGAATCACCATAACTCTCAGTATGGATTACTGTATCCTCCAATTCTAAAAATTGTTTAAAGGATATCAAAGAAAGTTCGCCACTAAACCGGCGAACTTTTTTATTTTTTAATGGATTGAATTATATGTATTTCAAGTTAGAATGACAGGTGGAGACGCATGACAAAATTAAAAAGTACATATTATATAGTAAAAAATTGTGAAGTATGTAATAACGAATTTGAATCTTTAATAAAAAGAAAGCAAAGATTCTGTTGTGTTAAATGTAGTTCTCAAGCGACGGCGAATGACAAAAATCGTATTGATAAAATAAAGAGCACAAAATTAAAAAAATATGGATCCGAGACGTATGTTAATTCAGAAAAAGCAAAAAAAACGTGCTTAAAACGATACGGCGTAAATAATGCATCAAAATCATCGGAGGTCATCGATAAGATTAAAACTACAAATAAAAAGAATTTTGGGGTTGAGTGTTCTTTTCAATCAAACGTGGTAAAAGAAAAAATAAAAATTTCAAATTTAAAAAAATACGGAACGGAAAATCCATCACAATCTAAGATGGTCAAAGAAAAGGTAAAAAACACGGTTAGAGAAAAATACGGATGCGATAATGTTTTTAAATGTGAGTCAATTAAATCTAAAATTCACAACACCAATATAGAAAAATACGGAAATAAAATACCTGTAAATTCTGATATTATAAAATTAAAAATGGTTAAAAAAAATCGGTTGCGTCGATGGGAAAAGTTAAGATCCAATCCAAAAATAAACGAACATGTTTCTGTTTGTTTTGAAAACGAAGAGTATGTTACGACGGATAAATCAAATTTATATAAATTTAAATGTAATAAGTGTGAGGCAATTTTTGAAGATCACATAGACGGCGGACATATTCCCAGATGTTTGGTTTGCAATCCATACATTCGAGGAACATCGATTATGGAACAAGAAATATCCGATTATATCAAATCGTTGATGGGTGCCGAAGTGGAAATACAAAAAAAACAAAGAGGTATTATTTCGGGTGAACTTGATATATACATTCCGGCTAAAAACGTTGCAATAGAATTTGACGGAACATATTGGCACAGTGAGTTGGCAGGAAAAAAATCAAAAATGTATCATTTAAAAAAAACAGAAGAATGTCTTCAGAAGAACATTAGACTTATTCACATATTTGAGGATGAGTGGATTAAAAAAGAAAACGTGGTCAAAACTCGACTATCTCACATTTTAGGTAAAAATGCAAAAAATAAGATTTATGCTAGAGACTGTGAAATCCAAGAGATTAATTCAAAAGATTGCGATCAGTTTTTGGAAACACACCATCTTCAGGGAAAATGCAATTCATCGATACGGTTAGCTTTAATTTTTAAAGGAAACCTTGTATCGGTTATGACATTTGGAAAACTCAGAGTCATTCTAGGAAACAAACATAAAGAAGATGAATACGAAATGTATAGATATTGTTCAGAAAATCTGATAATAGGTGGAGCTAGTAAACTTATTAAATATTTTATAAAGACTTACAATCCTAAGAAAATAATATCATACGCGGATAGAAGGTGGAGTATTGGAGATATTTATAAAAAGTTAGGATTTTCTTTTGAATCAAACACGCCGCCTAATTATTTTTATATTAAATATGGTAATCCAGATAGATTACATAGATACGGGTTTGTTAAACACAATCTTGATAAAAAACTGAATAAATTTGATAAAAATTTAACCGAATGGCAAAATATGCAACTTAATAATTACGATAGAATTTGGGATTGTGGACACTCTAAGTGGATTTTTTCAAAATAATTTTTATTTTTATATATTTATTACTGAAACTATATGAATAAAAAAGTTAAATTAAAAGAATATGTGAGAAGTTATATAAGAATTATCTTGGAACAAAATGAACAAGATAAAGAAAACGAGACGTTTGATAAAGAAATAAAAGACTTAGAATTAAAACGTGACGAGTTTGATTTAAAGGCAAAATCTAAATCATTAGAAAAAGCAAAATATAATTTGAAGAAAGCACAAGAATCATTAAAATCTGCAAAAGATTCTGGAGAAAAAGATTTAACTGAAAAAGAACAGTCGGTAAAAAATGCAGAAGAAAAAGTTAAATCTGCAGAGGCCGCTGTTAAATCCGCATCAATCGTAAAAAAGTAAATTTTAAAAATACATTAAATATAAAAAGAAAAAAAAGTAATTGGTTACTATATATTAAAAACATAATGTTATATGGAAGAAGATACAATTAATATTACACGACCACAAAAAGAAACCTCGATCAACGTTCCTGATTCAGTCAGACTGGCAGCCAAATCAACTGCTAATAAACCAGTCGAGAAACCCAAGTATCCATCAGAAACGATTGGATTGCCTAGCGAGGGATATTTTTACAACTCAAATTCACCTTTAAGTAAAGGTGTTGTAGATATAAAATACATGACTGCAAAAGAAGAAGATATTTTAACGAGTCAAAATTTGATTAAAAAAGGAGTGGTGTTGGAAAAACTTTTGGAGAGTTTGATTGTTACCGATGGAGTTAAAACCGATGAATTATTAATTGGCGATAAAAATGCTCTATTTGTCGCATCAAGAAGATTGGCGTATGGCGATAGTTATGGACCACTTCAAGTTAAATGTCCTAAATGTGGAAAAGAAAACAACTGTTTGATAGATTTATCAAAAGTAAATAACAAAGAGTTTGAGTTTGAAAAGTATGAACGTGGAGTAAATTTATTTGAATTTGTTTTACCCGCGTCAAAAGTAACATTAAAATACAAGTTATTGACACATCGTGATGAAAGTTCAATCGAACAAGAATTGACTGCACTCAACAAAATCAACAAGTCAGGAGCTTCGGCTGAAATCACTACTCGTTTGAAAAAAATGATTGTCAGTGTGGACGGAAACGAAGATCGACAGATTATCAACAAGTTTGTTGATCAACAGTTGTTATCCAAGGATAGTTTAGCATTTAGAAGTTATGTTAAAGAAAATACACCTGATATCGACATGACGTTTGATTTTGAGTGTTCTGACTGTCAACACAACGAAAGGATGGGCATACCGTTGTCGGTATCCTTTTTTTGGCCTGACGCAGGAGTATAAAGTTTACTTACATCAACAAATTTTTCAGCTGGGTTATTACAGTCAAGGAGCTATAAATGTTGATATAGCTTATGATTTACCTGTTTATTTAAGAAATTTCTACTATAAACAACTCACCGAAATCAAAGAAAAAGAATCTAGCGAACATAATAAATCTACAAGTTCTTCTTCAAAACGTGTATCAAAACCATATTGATTTTATATTTATATTTATATAAATTATGGCCGTTGATTCAGTTAAATTAAATAATTTAAACGCAGAAATTGCAGATTCTAGCAAAGATGTTGAAGATTTAACAAAGAGTATAAATAAGTTAATATCTGACAGCAAAACTCTCACTTCTAGTACTCTACAAAACTCTAAAGATTTGGTTGAAATTTATAAGGGTATTTTAGAGAAAACAAAGAACATTTCCGACACAAACATACGAAGTAAACTCGCTGAAGACGCAATAAAAAATATAAACGCACAAAAACAAGAAATTTTAAATAAAGTTAATGAATTAAAACAACAAGGATTAATTTTAGATGACGAGGTTATTAAGAGAAAAAAATTTGAATTCCATCTAGAAAATCAATTAATTAAATTAAAAATAGAGGCTGTGAAGAAACAGTTGGCCTCCACGGCTGATTGGGATAAAGATAAGAAAAAATTTTTAGAAGAAGAAGTTAGAAAACTTGAATTAAAAAAAAGGTATAATGATGTAGAAAAAGATTTCCTCAAAGAGAGACAAAAAAAAGGAAATAAATATCAAGTTTTACTTTCCAGGCAACTTGCCAGTTTAAATGAAACTGAAGACAAATATGAGAATTTAACAAAGAAATCTTCAGAATGGGTAAAGCATACAAATAAAATTGCAGATCAGTTAAAGAAACTTGAACCTATTTACAAGCCACTTGGAAAACTTTTTGGAGAAACTGGCAAAGAATTAGGTGGAATGGTCAAAGAAATTGGGACTTTGATTGTACAAGGAAAAAAACTTGAGGCGTTATATAAAATTATTGGTTCGTATATAAGCATCGTGGTGGACAGATTTGTAGACCTGCAAAATACCGCAGAAAGTTTCAGAAAAGAGTCAGGATTAATGGTGAGTCAAACACGGCAGATTGATACAATCGTTAGAAACACAAATATTCAATATCAAGCATTTGGAGTATCATTAAAAGATGCGTATAACGCTGTTAAGGATTTGGCAGATGAATTTAAAACAATCGAGCTAGTGACTCAAGATCTTGTAGAAACCACGGTTTTATTGGCGACTAATTTTAATGTTGTTTCGACGGATGCGGCAGGATTTTTAGCAAACATGAAACGGATTTCAAACGTGAGTTCGGATACTGCTGGAAATTACGCAGCATATGCCATTGATTTATCCAAGGCGGCACAAGTACCTTTATCTAAAGTGATGGCAGATGTTAAAAATGCCACAAGTGATGTTTTGGGGTTGTTAAGAGGAAACTCTGCCGAATTGATAAAAGCGGCAACGCATGCTCGTAAATACGGAGTTGAAATCACCAATATTGCAACTGCAGCCAGAAAGATGTTAAATTTTTACGAATCGGTGAACGACGAAATGGAAGCATCAGTAATATTAGGTCAACAAATTTCTTTTCAAAAAGCAAGAGAATTGTCTTTTACTGGAGATTTAGTAGGATTTCAAGATGAAATACTTAATATAGTCGGAAAAATTCAAGATTTTGATAAAAGGAGTGTGCTTGAAAAAGAAGCTCTCGCTAGAGCATCAGGCATAGAATTAAAAGATTTGATGAAAATGGTGCATAATAAAAGAGAGATTGATAAACTTGGATCGACTGAAAAGGCAAGATATTATGAACTTTTAAAACTTAATAATCAACGAGTCGAATTAACAGGTAAAGAACTTTTGCAACAACAAGAGATGCAAAGTGCTATGACTAAATTAGAAAACGCTTTTAAAAGAATTAAGTTGGTTATAGCTGAATCGATTGGTCCCGCTTTAAATGATATAGCAAATTTGATTTCATTTCTCGCTGATAAAATGTCAGGAACTACTGATAAAACTAAACAGTTAAATGACGCTTCAAAAGAATTAGGATCGTCATGGTTAGCTTGGACAACTTTAATTTTAGGAACCATTGGTGGTATGATCATGGTTGGCGTAGCAATATTATCAATTAATAAGGCCATGATACTTTTAGGACAAGGTTCGATGACATCAATGAGACTGTTTTCTGTGGGACTGCGGTCTTTATCTCTAGGAATGGCGCAGTTAGCCAACCCGAAAGCCGCACTTGGCGCGGCCGTATTAACATTGGCGGTAATGGGTCTGGCGTTCGCATTTAAAATGGCTGCGGAAGGAGTCAAAACATTTGTTGAATCGTTGCAAATTTTAGCAAGTATGGGTATAGTGGATATAGCAAAAAGCATATCGGCTTTATCAGCGGCCTTGGTAGGCCTTACCACAGGATTTGCTGTTGCAACGATATTAGGTACAGCCGGCCTGGTCGGAATGATTCAGATAGTGTGGTTTTTAAATTCGTTATCAGAAATGTCAACAGGATTAGAAAAGGCGGCAAAGGCAATTGAAAAGCTTGCGAATAGTTTTATGGTTCTAAAAAACGTGGGTCCGATTCAGCCAATAATAACACCAAAATTTGTAAAGGGGTTAAATGGCGATTTAGAAAAAATTGCCGGTGCATCCGACATGATTCAAGCAGCTTCGACAACTAAAATTGCATCAACAACTGTAAATCCGCCGACACAACCTATAAATGCAAACGCCTCGCCGACGATGATGGTAAATTCGCCGACACAACCTATAAATGCAAACGCCTCATCGACGATGCTGGATACGGTTTCGACAACATCGGCGAAATCTGAAAATTTCGATGATATTAAATCTCTAACTCAATCGGTAGATAATTTATTGAAATATTTAAAATCAGGAAATGCAATGGCTAAAGTATATTTAGATTCAAGAGAGCTTAACCGAAATTTTGCGATGACAACACAGAATACACGAGTGGCTTAAAATCTTTGTATTTTTGATATTTATATTCATATGGCAAATCAAAATACAACAAATATAGTGCCGCCGACGGTTATAGTGCCTGGTGGTTATAGTAATTCGCCTTTGGTGGGTAAAATACAACAATTATATGATGCTAATAATAATAATTTGTATAAGAAACTATCTCCATATACCGAAAACAGTGGATTTTTTAGTTTTGGACCTAGACAGCCTTATGTTTATGTAAATCCAAATCAAGGAAGAAAAGGAATAAACGGTTTAAAAAGATTTGAAAGTCGAGCATTTCCATTTGCAAGCACATTGCAAGATACTAT
>Ga0194132_10010667_pt1 | contig 12127 bp, 10 predicted proteins | sample TA2KigOf80mmetaG_FD_148612 | JGI IMG/M metagenome (GOLD analysis project Ga0194132, IMG submission 148612) | Freshwater microbial communities from Lake Tanganyika, Tanzania - TA2015054 Kigoma Offshore 80m | ecosystem: Environmental > Aquatic > Freshwater > Lake | place: Tanzania: Lake... | reverse complement strand
GATATGGGTCGGCGTATCTCGCCCGACAAGTCGGGCAGAAGTTTGCGCGAGAAATCTTCTTCCTCGGGCGCGACTACTCGGCCGACGAGGCCCATCGCATGGGCATGGTGAACGCCGTCGTCGACCATGCAAAGTTGGAGACGGTCGCGCTGGAGTGGGCGCGCGGAATCAATGCGAAGAGCCCAACTGCACAACGCATGTTGAAGTTCGCCTTCAATCTCATCGATGACGGTCTGGTCGGCCAGCAGTTGTTCGCAGGTGAAGCAACGCGACTTGCGTACATGACCGACGAAGCACAAGAGGGTCGCGACGCGTTCCTTCAGAAGCGCGACCCGGATTGGTCGAACTTCCCCTGGCACTTCTAGCGATCACCGATCTCGACGACCCGCGGCTCGATCCGTTCCGCTGGCGCGAACGACGACTCACCGGAGTGCTGCAGCAACGCGCCGGTGGGCCGCTCTTCATCGCCGAAGGCGACCTCGTCACACAACGCGCGATGGAGGCTGGATGTGAACCCGTCGCGGTGTTATGTAGCGAGAAGGGCGAAGCGCGGCTGGCAATGTTCGCCGCGGACTACGCGAAGTACACGTATCTGGCGAGTGAAGATTTGCGACGCAACATCACCGGGCTGGGAGTGCCACTCGATGTGATCAGCCTGTTCAAGCGACCTCATCCGACGGAGATGTCAACACTCGCCACCATGTTCACTCATGGTGTGCTCGTCGACCATGTTGACAATCCGGTGAACATCGGGTCGATCACGCGCAATGCCGCCGCACTGGGGTGGAATGCGATGTTCCTCGACGAAGACAGTGGCGACCCACTCGCCCGTCGCGCATTGCGAGTGTCGATGGGTAACGCCTTTCAGGTGCCGTACGCACGGGTGCCCGAAGTTGGGGCGTTCGTTGCATCGTTGAATGCTGCTGGCGTGGCGACGATTGCACTTACACCTGCCGCTGATGCCACGCCGCTCTCGGCAGTGCGCATCGAGGCCAAGCGACGATTGTTGCTGCTCGGCTCGGAGCGTGAGGGTCTTGCACCCGACATCATGGCGGCGTGCACACACCGTGTGCGCATCGAGATGGGCGCGGGTGTCGACTCGTTGAACGTGGCAGCCGCGAGCGCGATTGCTTGCTACACGTTGCGCAAGTGATCAGAAGCGCGCACGAAGTAGTCACGCATCTCTTGCACCACTTCGGCTGACAACCGATCAGCGCCGGATTGGCCCACCACCGTCGCACATACGTCGAGTGCCGCATTCATGTGCGACAGCCAGCGGTCACGCATCGCTTCATCGATTGGATACGCAGCGTGTCGCATGCGAAGTCGCGGGTGGCCACGTTCGTCTGAATACGTCGTCGGACCACCCCAGTACTGCATGAGAAACAGTGCGAGGCGCTGCGCTGCTCCGTCGAGATCATCGGGCTGCGGATACAGCGCGAGTAACACCGGATCGGTGCGCACGCTCGCATAGAACGCCGCTGCGAGACGCTGGAAAAACTCGGTACCGCCGACGCGGTCAAAGAGCGTTGCGTCACTCACGGCAACGCGCTCACTGCATTGCGTTCACGAAAACGCGTTCATGAGAAGCTCGGATCTTCCCATTCGGGGAAGATGTCGGGCAAGTCGCGCGACACCGAGTCGGTGAACTTGGCGGCCCGCTTTTCCAAGAAACTCGTCACGCCTTCGTGGGCGTCGCCACTGCGGCCGCGCAACTGAATACCACGCGAATCGGCGCGATGGGCGTCCATCGGGTGCGAAGCACCAAGCATGCGCCACAACATCTGACGCGACAGCGCGACGGATACTCCCGACGTGTTGTCGGCGATTTCGCGGGCGAGCGTGCGAGCCGCCGGCAGCAGGTCGTCGGGTGCGTGCAATGCGCGAACCAATCCACCGTCGAGTGCCTCTTGTGCGCTGAGGATGCGACCGGTGTACACCCACTCAGCGGCACGCGAAATGCCGACGACGCGCGGCAAGAACCACGACGAGCACGCTTCGGGCACGATGCCGCGACGCGTGAAGACGAAACCGATGCGTGCCGCGGTGGACGCGAGGCGAACGTCCATCGGCAGCGTCATGGTGGCGCCGATGCCGACCGCCGCCCCGTTGATGGCGCCGATCACCGGCTTCTTGCAGTCGAAAATGCGCAGCGTCACCTGCCCACCGCCATCGCGACGCACACGGTCGTCATTGGGGCTCGACCAGTCACCGTCATCGAATGTCTTGGCTCCACCGGACAAATCGGCACCCGCACAGAACGCCTTGCCGTCACCCGTCACGATCACGGCGCGTACGGCGTCGTCGGCGTCGACCTGGTCGAACGCTTTGAGCAACTCGTGCATCATCACACCGGTGAAGGCATTCATCTTGTCGGGACGAGCCAGCGTGATGGTGGCGACCGCTTCGCTCACCTCGTAGTGAATCTGCGTGAAGTCAGCCATGTTGGTCACACATCCAGGAATCGTGAAGCCGCTATCGCTGACCCGATTGCGCCGACGATGGCACCGAGCGCGAGCAGGATCACCATCACGCCAGACAGATACCCGCTCGGCACGACGAGACTCGAAATTCCCGTACCGGGCTGGAACGTGGCGACGCCGGTGGTCCACGCGCTGTTGAGCGCCCACACGCCGAGGCACGACACCACGCCGCCGATGAGACCTTGCAGCAAACCTTCGAGCATGAACGGAACACGGATGAACCAATTGGTGGCGCCGACGAGTTTCATCACTTCAATTTCTCGTCGGCGGGCGAACATCGCGGTGCGAATCGTGTTCCAAATGAGACCAATCGCGACAGCGAGAAGCACCAGCGACATGATGAGCGTGACCGTGCGCACGAAACCCGACAACGTGGAGATCACCTCGAACTCGTCTTCGGCGAGCGCCACAGCCTCCACCCCGGGCAATGTGCGGTACTGGTCGGCCAGACTGCGCACGAGATTGGTGTCTTCCGTGAGCGGCACCACCTTGAACTGCGTTGGAATCGTCTCGGGCGTCAGCAGGCTGAGCGTGACGGGGTCGCCCGCGAAGATGCGTTGCGCTTCGGCGTAACTCTCGGGTTTGTCGAGATACCGCAACTTCTCGACATCAATCACACTCGGCGCTGCACGAAGCGTGCTGTCGATGAGGGCAACTTGTTCGGGAGATGCATCGCTACGCACGAACACGATCATCGCCACATCGCCACGCCACTGCACGAGCAGGTTCTCGAACGCCCGCTGAATGAGGAACGTTGCTCCAACGAGCAGCAGCGCAATTGCAGAAGTGAGCACGGCCGCCATCGTGAGCGTGAGGTTGCGACGGAAACTCGCCCACGTTTCGCGGAGCGCGTACTCGATGCGGGCAAGCATTATTCGTACACCCCGCGCTCTTGGTCGCGCACCACGACACCGCGGTCGAGTTGGATCACTCGGCGGCGCATCATGTTGACCACGCGGTGGTCGTGCGTCGCCATCACCACGGTGGTGCCGGTTTCGTTGATCGCCTGGAGTAACGCCATGATGCCCTCACTCGTCGCCGGGTCGAGGTTGCCCGTGGGTTCGTCGGCCAACATGATCAGCGGTCGGTTGACGAACGCGCGGGCAATCGACACGCGTTGCTGCTCGCCACCTGACAACTGGTTCGGCAACCGCTCGTGCTTGTCGGCCAGGCCGACGAGTTCGAGTACGAACGGCACCTGCTCGCGAATCACGTGGCGAGGTTTGCCGATCACCTCGAGGGCGAATGCAACGTTCTCGAACACCGTCTTGTTGAGCAGCAGTTTGTAGTCCTGGAAGATGTTGCCCAGCGAACGGCGCAGATACGGCACGCGCGATGGAGCCATGTCGGTCACGTTGCGACCGGCGACCCACACGTCGCCGTCGGTTGCAACTTCCTCACGGCTCATGAGCCGCAGCAACGTGGACTTGCCCGAACCCGACGGGCCGACCAAGAAGATGAAGTCGCCCTTTGCGACATCGAACGACACGTCATCGACGGCGAGCGTGTCGGCACCGTAGACCTTCGTGACGTTCTCGAGCGTGATCATCTACTTGCCCGCCTCGGTACGACGCCAGCGCAGATAGCCCTCCATGAACTCGTCCAGGTCGCCGTCGAGCACTGCGGTGACGTTACCCGACTCCACATCGGTGCGCAGGTCCTTCACCATCTGGTACGGCTGCAACACATAGGAGCGAATCTGCGTACCCCACCCCACCGTGGCCTGCTTGCCGGCGATGCGGGCGAGTTCGGCTTCGCGTTCTTCCTCGATGCGCGTCGCCACCATCGTCTTCAATTTCTTGAGCGCGTTCTCGCGGTTCTGCAACTGGCTGCGCTCTTGCTGTGATGCGGCCACCAAACCCGTTGGGCGATGGATGAGTCGCACCGCCGAAGACGTCTTGTTCACGTGCTGGCCGCCCGCACCCGACGCGCGGTACACCTCCATGTCGATGTCGGCATCGTTGATTTCCACGTCCACTTCTTCGAGCACCGGCCACACCTGCACCGTGGCGAAACTCGTTTGACGGCGACCCTGGTTGTCGAACGGGCTGATGCGCACCAAGCGGTGCGTGCCGCGCTCGCTGGTGAGCAGACCGTAGGCATACCGACCTCGCACGGTGAAGTCGGCCGACAGAATGCCGGCCTCGGTGCCGTCGGAGACATCGCCCATCTCCACCGCGAAGTTGCGGCGCTCGGCCCAACGCGTGAACATGCGCAAGAGCATCGCGCTCCAGTCCTGTGCGTCGATGCCACCATCCTTGGCGTTGATCTGCACGATCGCATCGGCTTCGTCGTGTTCGCCGATGAAGAGGCTGCGCAACTCCACCTCGTCAAGAGCGGCGCAGGCCCGCGCGATGCTCTGCTCGATCTCCGGCTCTTGCGATGCATCGTCGACTTCGCGGGCCATCTCGTGCAGCAAATGCACGTCATCCACCGTGCGAGCGATGCGATCGAACTCCTCCAGATCGCCGCGCACGCTGGAGTACTCGCTGTTGACCCGCTTGGCGTTGTCTTGGTCGTTCCACAAATCGGGCTTGGCGATCTCAACTTCCAATTCGGCGAGTCGCACGCGCAAAGCGGCGACCTTGAGATAGGCCTCAGCCTCCTTCACGCGGCGCGCGACGTCGGCAATGTCGGTGGTGAAGTCGCGCATGTGGTGGCCGCCTTTGGCCTACGCCACCTTGCCGTGGCATTGCTTGTACTTCTTGCCCGAACCGCATGGGCAGGGGGCGTTGCGCGGCGTCTTCGACCAGTCGCTGGCGTCGTTCACGACGGTGCCCTGCCTGGCGGGCGCAGCATCGCCGCCAACACCGCCCCGCGCACCGGGCACCACCGCTCGCACCGCACGGGCCGCGCTAGCGCTCGGCCCAGCATTCGTCGCATCGGATGTCTGCATGTTCTGCACCGACTGGGCACGTTGCGCCTCACCGTCGTTGCGAATCACCTGCACGCGCATCACATACTTGACGAAGTCTTGGGCGATGCCCTTCATCAACGCACCGAACATCTCGAAACCCTCGCGCTGCCATTCCGTCAGCGGGTCCTTCTGGCCGAGCGCGCGCAGATTGATGCCCTCCTGCAGGTAGTCCATCTCTTCTAAGTGTTCGCGCCAGCGTTGATCGATGATGCGCAGCATGACCTGGCGTTCGATCTCGCGCATCGTGGCATCGCCGAGTTCGGCTTCGCGCTGTACGTAATACGCCGAGGCATCGGCCATGATCAGGTCGTACATGTCGTCGGTGCTCGCACAGGCAGTCAGTTGCTCGGCGGTCATGTTGTGCGGCCAGAACGAGACGAGCTCGGTGACGAGACCAGAGATGTCCCACTCGTCGTCGGCTTCCGATACACAGTGTGATTCGATGAGCGAGTTGACCGCCTCGGCGAGATACTCCATCGCGGCTGCCTTCAGATCGCCACCCTCCAGAATCTGGTCGCGGCGCTGGTAGATGATCTTGCGCTGCTCGTTCATCACTTCGTCGTACTTCAGCACGTTCTTGCGAATCTCGGCGTTGCGCTGCTCAACCGTGTTTTGCGCGCGCTCGATCGCCTTCGTCACCATCTTGGCCTCAATCGCTTCGTCGTCAGGGAGTGCGCGACCCATCACCCACGACAACGCACCCGTGGCAAACAGCCGCATCAATTCGTCGTCGAGGCTCAGATAGAAACGACTCGACCCGGGGTCGCCCTGCCGACCGGCGCGCCCGCGCAGCTGGTTGTCGATGCGACGGCTTTCGTGGCGTTCGGTGCCGAGCACGTGCAGGCCGCCGGCCTCCAGCACGCGCCTGCCTTCGTCGTCACACACCTTGGTGTACTCCCGCACGAGTTCGGCCAAGCGCTCATGGGCCTTGCGGCGCGCGGTGATGTAGTCGAGCGGCATCTCTTCGAGCGCAACGGGCAGCGCGAACTCGTCGACCAACGTGTCGGGATGGTGACCTTCTTTCAGCACCTGGTTGCGGGCCATGCCCTCGGGATTGCCGCCGAGCAAGATGTCGACGCCACGACCCGCCATGTTGGTGGCGACGGTGACGGCACCGATGCGGCCGGCCTGGGCAACGATTGCCGCCTCTTTGGTGTGTTGCTTGGCGTTCAACACCTCGTGTTTCACACCGCGCTGTTGCAACTTGCGCGACAACACTTCGCTCTTCTCCACGCTCACCGTGCCGACCAGAATGGGTTGACCTTTCGCGTTGCGCTCGACGATGTCGTCCACCACTGAAGCGAACTTGGCATCTTCCGACTTGTAGATGAGGTCGGATTCGTCTTCGCGCACCATCGGACGATTGGTGGGAATCGGCACCACGTTGAGGCCGTAGGTGTTCATCAGTTCGGCGGCCTCGGTTTGCGCGGTGCCGGTCATGCCCGCGAGTTTCGAGTACATGCGGAAGTAGTTCTGCAGCGTGATGGTGGCGAGCGTCTGGTTCTCTTCTTTGATTTTCACGCCTTCTTTGGCCTCGACGGCTTGGTGGATGCCCTCGCTCCATCGGCGACCCTCGAGGATGCGGCCGGTGAACTCGTCGACGATCTTCACCTCGCCCTCTTGCACGATGTAGTCCTTGTCGCGGTGGTAGAGCACCGAAGCCTTCAACGCCACTTGCAGTTGGTGCACGAGGTTGCGTTGCACCTCGTCGTAGAGATTCTCGATGCCGAGTTGGTTCTCCACTTTGTTGATGCCCGACTCGGTCGGCACGACGATGCGCTTGTCTTCTTCGACATCAAAGTCGACGCCGCGCACCAACGTGCGCACGATCGAGGCGAACTTGTAATACAGCGATGCGGCGTCGGCAATGCGGCCGGAGATGATGAGCGGCGTGCGCGCTTCGTCGATGAGAATCGAGTCGACCTCGTCGACGATGCCGAAGTTGTGACCACGCTGCACCTTGTCGCTGAGCACCGTCGCCATGTTGTCGCGCAGGTAGTCGAAACCGAATTCATTGTTCGTGCCGTACGTGATGTCGCAGGCGTAGTCAGCGCGCTTCTCGGCGGACGAGCCGCGCACGCCGGGCACCACGAGCCCAACGGTGAGCCCGAGCCAACGATGCACCTGACCCATCCACACCGCGTCGCGGCGGGCGAGGTAGTCGTTCACCGTCACGAGGTGTACGCCCTTGCCTGACAATGCGTTCAAATACACCGGCAACGTGGAGACGAGCGTCTTGCCTTCACCGGTGCGCATCTCGGCGACCCAACCGGCATGCAGCGCGGCACCACCCATCAATTGCACGTCGTAGTGACGTTGACCGATGACACGATTGGCGGCCTCGCGCACAACGGCGAACGCCTCGACCAGCAGGTCGTCGAGGTCTTCGCCGCGGGTCAGCCGCGATTTGAACTCGGCGGTCTTGCCGCGCAGGGCGTCGTCGCTCAGTCCCGCAATCGTGGGTTCAAGGGCGTTGATTTCCGGCACGACGGCCGACAACGCCTTTACTTTCTTGCCTTCGCCGGCGCGCAGAATGCGGTCGAGCACGGCCATGAGTGTTTCAGTCTACCCGTGCAGAACCTGGCGAATTCTGGCGCATCACGTGCGCGATGACCGCACAACGCACTTCGATCGCACCGGCAGCAAGCAGCGCCTCACGTGCACGCGCAAGTGTGGTGCCGGTCGTCATCACATCATCGACGAGCAGGATGTGGCGACCACGCGCGCCATTCGTGCGCACCACATATTGAGGCCCGCGCTGTCGTGACGCACGTGAAGCGCCAGTTTGCGTGCGATCGTCGATGCGGCGCAGTAATCGCACACGTCGAACTCCCAGCCGACGCGCCAGATTGGTGGCGATAACCACCGATTGGTCGACACCGCGCAGGCGAATGCGCCGCGCAGTGGTGGGTGCCCATGTGACGATGTCGGGTTGCCAACCAGTGCACTGCGCTTGCAGCGCTGCGGCAACGTTGCAACCGAAGCGCGCGGCGATCCAACGGGCGTTGCGGAACTTCATCTGGTGCACCGCACGGCGCAACTCGCCGCGATATACGCCGAGCGACACCACGACGAACGGCGACTCGATGATGTGCGGAGTGCCGGCGAGACGGTCGATGTCGTGAGGTGTGAAGTACGGTGGCACGGTGCCAGTGAGCGGTTCGTCGGCGATGCCGCCGATGGCGACCGACCGTCTCGTGGAGCGCACATCTCGGTGTGTGCTCGGGCTTGCCTTCTTTGGCATCGGTATCTCGCTGATCATCGATGCACGAATCGGCGTGCCGCCCTGGGATGTGTTCCATCAAGGTGTTGCGCAGCGTGTTGATCGCAGCATCGGCACGGTGATCATCGCCACGGGCGCCGCCCTCATGTTGTTGTGGATACCCCTGCGACAGAAACCTGGCATCGGCACGATCTTGAACGCCGTCGAGATTGGTCTCGTGGCCAACATCGCACTGGCGTTGCTGCCTCAACCAGAGTCGGTGTTCGTTCAGGTGCCGATGATGCTGGGAGGAGTGCTCGTCGTCGCGATCGGGTCGGGCCTGTACATCGGTAGCGGACTCGGGCCGGGGCCGCGCGACGGTCTGATGACCGGTCTCGCTGCACGCGGAATTCCGCTACGCGTCGCGCGCACGGGCATCGAGGTCACCGTGCTCGTCGTCGGATGGTTTCTCGGTGGACAAGTCGGCGTCGGCACCGTCGCCTTCGCCGTGTCGATCGGGCCGCTCGTGCAGGCGTTGCTACCACGCCTCGCGATGAAGTAGCGCCCGCGAGTCCTCGCGACGACACGAGTCGCGATTCCTAATAGCGATAGTGCTCGGGTTTGAACGGTCCCTTCGGGTCCATGTCCAAGTATTCGGCTTGTCCGTCGGTGAGCTTGGTCAACTTCGCGCCGAGCGCGCCAAGGTGCAGTGACGCGACCTTCTCGTCGAGGTGCTTGGGCAACACGTAGACGCCGATCGGATACTTGGCCAAGTTGTTGAACAATTCGATCTGAGCGATCACCTGGTTGGAGAACGAGCAACTCATCACGAAACTCGGGTGTCCGGTTGCGCATCCGAGGTTGACGAGCCGACCCTCGGCGAGCACAATCACCGCGTGGCCGTCGGGGAACGTCCACAAATCGGTGCCCGGCTTCAGTTCGTCGCGCTTGGCGCCGCTGCGCGCCAAACCCGCCATGTCGATTTCGTTGTCGAAGTGGCCGATGTTGCACACGATGGCGTTGTGCTTCATCTTCGCCATGTGTTCGACGGTGATGATCATCTCGTTGCCAGTTGCGGTGACGAAGATGTCGACATCGCCCACGATGTCTTCGAGCACGTCGACCTGGTATCCCTCCATCGTCGCCTGCAACGCGTTGATCGGGTCGATCTCGGTGACGATGACGCGCGCACCCTGACCGCGCAAGCTTTGTGCACAGCCCTTGCCGACGTCGCCGTAACCGCAAACGACGGCAACCTTGCCGGCGATCATCACGTCGGTAGCGCGGTTGATCGCGTCGATCAACGAGTGACGACAACCGTAGAGGTTGTCGAACTTGCTCTTCGTGACGCTGTCGTTCACGTTGATCGCCGGGAAGAGCAATTCCTTGCGCTCGGCCATCTTGTAGAGGCGCTTCACGCCCGTGGTGGTTTCTTCGGTGACACCACGGATGCCCTTGGCCATACGCGTCCACTTGGTCGGATCGGTCTTCAGGCTGCGCTGTAGCAAGCCGAGCACGATCGCCAGTTCGGGGTTCGACGCCGTCGTCGGGTCGGGCACCTGGCCGGCCTTCTCGTATTCGACACCCTTGTGCAAGAGCAGCGTGGCGTCGCCACCGTCGTCGAGAATCATGTTCGGGCCGTCGCCGTCAGGCCACGTCATCATCTGGTCGGTGGCCCACCAGTACTCCTCGAGCGTCTCGCCCTTCCAGGCAAACACCGGCACACCGTCGGGTGACTCGACCGAACCGTTCGGCCCGACTGCGACCGCGGCGGCGGCGTGATCCTGCGTGGAGAAGATGTTGCAACTGGCCCAGCGCACCTGTGCGCCGAGTTCGACCAGCGTCTCGATGAGCACCGCGGTCTGCACCGTCATGTGCAGCGAACCAGAGATGCGCGCACCCTTCAGCGGCTTCGACGCGCCGTACTCCTTGCGTAGGGCCCGCAAACCCGGCATCTCGTGCTCCGCGAGGTGGATTTCCTTGCGACCGAACGGCGCAAGCGAAACATCGGCGACGCGATAGTCCTTGCGTTGGGCGAATGTGGATGACGACATGGCTGACCCCGTTTCGTAGTTGTACTGCAGATGACTCGGTAACGCAGGTCGTTGCACAACGACCGTGTCGGGCTGGGGCCTGCTGGCACCAATTCGGGTCAGCCGACGAAAGTTAGGCTACTCGTTCGGTTGCGCCTGCTGGCGCTATGCCGAGAACGTGGGTGCGATGTTCTGCGCAGCGACCTTGGCCATGATGCGCGCGTGCTCAGTGTCGCTGACCGTCGTGGCTTCGTCGATGAGCATCACAGGGATGCCGTCGCGCACGGTGTAGCGACGGTGCAGGCGCGGGTTGTAGAGCGCGTCTTCGTCGGCGATGAAATAGAGCGGACCCTTGTCTTGCGGACACGCGAGAATCGCGAGAAGTCTCTCATCGATGGTGCTCATCGCTCCCCCACGCTAGGCGATGCCGGGGAACATCGGCACCGCGTCAGCAGGCCGGCAACGAGTTACGCCGTGATGAGTTGCAGTAGTTCGGCGACCTGCGTGTCGCACTGTTCGCGCGTCGAGGCCTCCACGTTCAAGCGCAGCAACGGCTCGGTGTTCGAGGCGCGCACGTTGAACCACCAGTCACCACAGTCGACGGTGAGACCATCGAGGCGATCCTGCGGGAAGCGGGCATATTTCTCGGCAACACTCGCGATCACGGCCTCGATGTCTTTCACCTGGGTGTTGATCTCACCGCTACCCGCATACCGCTCGACGGGTTCGCGCAACTTGGAGAGTGGCAACCCAGTGCGACCCATCTCTTCAAGCACCAGTAGCGCGGCGATGAGGCCGGAATCGGCACGATAGTTGTCGGCGAAGTAGTAGTGGCCACTGTGTTCGCCGGCGAACACCGCACCGGTTTCGGCCATCACGCCCTTCATGTAACTGTGACCGTTGCGCGTGCGCTGGCTACGACCGCCATTTTCTTCGATCACCTCGCGCACCGCACGCGATGAGATGAGGTTGTAGAGGATCATCGCACCGGGCTTGCGGCGCAAGAACACCTTCGCCAGAATCGCCGTCGTGGTGTTGCCCGACACCGTACGGCCGAGTTCGTCGACCAGAAACACACGATCGGCATCGCCATCGAATGCGAGGCCGACATCGAACGAGCCGGCGAGCACACGCGCCTGCAAGTCGCGTTGATTCGCGGGCTGAATCGGGTCGGCAGGGTGATTCGGAAACGTGCCGTCCAGTTCGCCGTACATCACTTCGAGGCTGATCTGCGGCAGGCGGTCGAACACCGCCGGCACCACGAGACCGCCCATGCCGTTCGCGGTATCCGCCACCACCTTCAGCGGACGCAATACCGACGGATCGATGAACGACAGCACATGTGTGACGAAGTCGGCAAGCAGATTGCGCTTCGTGACCTTGCTGCGGTCACCCTCCACTGGTTGGCCGAGCGCCACGCGGGCGAGTTCGCGAATCTCGCGCAAGCCGCTGTCGATGCCGATCGACTTGGCTCCGGCAGCACACATCTTGA
>Ga0194132_10010665_pt1 | contig 12129 bp, 12 predicted proteins | sample TA2KigOf80mmetaG_FD_148612 | JGI IMG/M metagenome (GOLD analysis project Ga0194132, IMG submission 148612) | Freshwater microbial communities from Lake Tanganyika, Tanzania - TA2015054 Kigoma Offshore 80m | ecosystem: Environmental > Aquatic > Freshwater > Lake | place: Tanzania: Lake... | reverse complement strand
GGAATCATCGGCGAGCGCCGGCATCCCGCTCGCCGTCGCCGCCGCCGTCGCCTTGAGGAGCGCGTTCGCCTCGAACGTCGCGCCGGTCTCCTCGGGCTCGGCCAGGCCGAGCGCGGCGGCGGCGGCGACATCGGCGCCATAGGGCGCGAGGAGCGCGCCGATCTCGCGCACCTTGCCCGGGTTGTGGCTGGCGATGACGAGCCGCCCGCCGGCGAAGCGCCGCGCGCTCACGAGGCGCCGATCGCGGTCTTCTGCAGGCGGAGGAGCTCGCCGATCCCCTTCGCCGCGAGCGCCATCAGCGCGTCGAACTGGGCCGGGGAGAACGGCGCCTTCTCGGCCGTGCCCTGCACCTCGACGATGCCGCCGGCGCCGGTGAGGACGAAGTTCGCATCGGCATCGGCCACCGAATCCTCGGCATAGTCGAGGTCGAGCACCGGCATGCCGCGCCAGATGCCGCAGCTCACCGCCGCCACCGCATCGCGGAGCGGCGAGGCCTCGAGCACGCGGTCGGCGCGGAGCCTCTCGATCGCGAGATGGAGCGCGACCCAGGCACCGGTGATCGCCGCCGTGCGCGTGCCGCCGTCGGCCTGGATCACGTCGCAGTCGATCCGCACCTGGCGCTCGCCGAGCCGGCCGAGATCGGTGACGGCGCGCAGGCTGCGGCCGATCAGGCGCTGGATCTCGAGCGTGCGCCCGCCCTGGCGGCCGCGCGCCGCCTCGCGGTCGGTGCGCTCGTGGGTCGAGCGCGGCAGCATGCCGTACTCGGCCGTCACCCAGCCGGCGCCGGTATTGCGCAGGAACGGCGGCACGCGGTCCTCGACGGTCGCGGTGCATAGCACGTGGGTGTCGCCGAAGCGGGCCATGCACGAGCCCTCGGCGTATTTGTTGAAGCCGGGCTCGAGGCGGATGGCGCGGAGCGCGTCGGGCGCGCGGCCCGACGGGCGGCTGCTGCCGGTGGGAAGGCCGGTGCGACTGGTCGTCACGCCGATGTCTCTCGCGGTGGTGGGCGATGGGCGGTGTTAGAACACAACCGCCGCGCCGCCGACAGCCCCGCGTTGACGCCTCCGCCACCCGTCCCTACATTCGAGTCCACATCGGGGGCCGGCACGGGCCCTTAACACATTGAGTCTACGAGATTCCAGCGGGGCCGATCCGGGCCCGGCGGAGCGTGGGCGAACCCGAGCCATGCGAACAGAGACGCAGAACCTGATCGCCGACATGAGCGAGCGGACGCGCGAGATCTTCCGCCGCATCGTCGAGGCCTATGTCGAGAGCGGCGAGCCGGTCGGCTCGCGCACGCTGGCGCGCCAGCTGTCGAACTCGATCTCGCCGGCGACGATCCGGAACGTGATGGCCGATCTCGAGGACATGGGGCTCCTGTTCGCGCCGCACACCTCGGCCGGGCGGCTGCCCACCGAGGCGGGGCTGCGGCTGTTCGTCGACGGCCTCCTCGAGGTCGGCGACATCTCCGACGGCGAGCGGCACTCGATCGAGAGCTATTGCGCGGCAAAGGGGCGCTCGTTCAACGACGCGCTCGCCGAGGCGACGGCGGCGGTCTCCGGGCTGTCGCGCTGCGCCTCGGTGGTCGTGGTGCCGAAGGCCGACCGTGCGCTGAAGCATGTCGAGTTCGTCCATCTCGGCGACGGCCGCGCGCTCGTCGTCCTGGTGTCCGAGGACGGCCAGGTCGAGAACCGGGTCATCGCGGTGCCGGCCGGCACGCCGCCCTCGGCGCTGGTGCAGGCGACCAACTATCTCAACGCGCGGCTGGTCGGGCGCACGATCGACGAGGCGCGCGGCGCGATCCAGCTCGACATCGAGGACAACCGCGCCGCGCTCGATCAGATGACGAGCCGGCTGGTCGAGGCCGGGCTCGCGGTGTGGTCGGGCGAGCCGGCGGGCGGGCTCCTGGTGGTGCGCGGCCAGGCGAACCTCCTCAACGACGTCTCGGCCGAGACCGACCTCGCGCGTATCCGCCACGTCTTCGCCGCGCTCGAGACGCGCGATCTCAGCCTCCGGCTCCTCGATCTCGCCAACCACGCCGAGGGCGTACAGATCTTCATCGGCGCCGAGAACGCGTTGTTCAACCTCGCCGGCTGCTCCATGATCGTCGCCCCGTTCGGCGGCGACGGCCGGCGCATCGTCGGCGCGATCGGGGTGATCGGCCCGACGCGCATCAACTACGCCCGCATCGTGCCGATCGTCGACTACACCGCGAAGCTCATCGGCCGCCTGGTCGGCTGAGGGTCCGCCCGAGAGAGTCCGTATGCCGAGCAGCAACGACGCCGAGACCCCCGCCACCCCGCCCGATGCGCCGCGCGCCGACGACGCGGCCCCGGCCGATGCGGCGGCGGCCGAGATCGCCGAGCTGAAGGACAAGCTCCTGCGCGCGCTCGCCGAGGGCGAGAACATGCGCCGGCGCTTCCAGAAGGAGCGCGACGACACCTCGAAATACGCGATCGCCAATTTCGCCCGCGCGATGCTGGCGGTGGCCGACAATCTGCGCCGCGCCCTCGATGCCGCCGGGCCCGAGCTCGCCGCCGCGGGTGACGGCGCGAAGACCCTCGTCGAGGGGCTCGCGCTCACCGAGCGCGAGATGCTGACCAATCTCGAGCGCTTCGGCATCGTCCGGATCGACCCGGTCGGCCAGCGCTTCAGCCACGACCGGCACGAGGCGATGTTCGAGGTGCCGACCGCCGACGTCGCGCCCGGCACCGTCGTCCAGGTGCTCGAGGTCGGCTACATGATCCACGACCGCCTCCTCCGCCCGGCCCGCGTCGGCGTCGCCAAGGCGCCCCCCGGCAGCGCCGAGCCGTCGGCCAAGCTCGACACGACGGTGTGAAGGGCGGGAATAGGGGGCCGGCCGCTCCCGCGCCGATTCTCGCTCGATCGTCGAGATGTTCCGACCGTCGTAAGGCCGATTCGGTCCGCTTGAGGATAGCGAATCGCCCTCCCTTGGATCGCGGCTGCGCGTCTCCATTTCGGATTCATCAGGCCCTTCTGCGCCGTGCGTGGATCGGCGTTGGCTCTGGCGGTACCGCGGTCGCGTCAGACAATGTCGGAGACAGTAAATGGATCGCAAGGCTAAACGCATTGGCACTGTTCTCGTCGGGGCCCTGGCCGTCGGGGGTTACGTCGCCCGGGAATACCGCCCGCTCGACGAACCCAACCCGTCGGAGAAACAGGGCCTCGGAATCGTTTACGTAGTGGCGAGCGCCGCCACCGGATCATTAAGCGGGGTGCAGACCTTTACCGTCGCGCATATTCGTAGTCGCGCGGACGTGACGATCGGCCACGAGTTCCCGGCGCCCGATGCCGACGATGAGCGGCTTCTCCACTACGGCGCGCGCTACGTTCTTCGCAGCACCTAGCCCGCGATACCGGCGATGTGTACGAGGCCTTTCTGGAGGGTCGGTTGATCGCCCTTTCCACCTCGCCGATCAGCGAGCCGGCGACGTGGCTCCTTCTGACGATCGGCCTCGCCGCGACCCGGCGCCTGCGGCGACGGCGCGGCTGACCGCGCGATACGGGCGGCCGGTGGCGGTCCCGGTCGCGAGCGATCGGACGACCGCGCCGGTCGAGCGCTTCAGAGTTTCGGTGCCCCGACTTGCGCCTCGATGATCTGGTGCGGCGCCGCGAGGTTCCCGGGCAGGTTCGGTGAGAGAGCCGACAGTTCCGCCGCCTCGAATGTCCGGAGCCCGAGGAGGCGGAGGAGGGCCTGGGCGCAATGGTAGCGGTCGAGATAGTCGCGGTCGCTCGTCAGCGTCTCATAGAGCGTCCAGCAGATCTCGGGCTTCGGCCGCCGTTCGCCGATCACGCGCCAGATCGTGTAGTACTCGCCGGTCTGCCGGGCCCGGATGGCCTCGAGCAACACCCGATCCGAGGCGCGCGCGAGGCGGGCGCTCTCCGCCTCCGCCGCCCTCTCATAATCTTCGCGCCAGTCGCTCATCTTCTTGTCCAGCGATAGTCGGGCCGATCCCAGTGCAGCGCCGGGTCGGGGATCGTTGCCCGTGACCGGGGCGCCAATCCGATTCCCGCCGGTCATGAGCATACCCGATCTGCCCCCCCCGAACGGCCCCTCGGACCCCAACGACCTCAACGGCCCCAAAGGTCCGCAAAAAACCTGCCGGCCCGACCAGAATGACGCGTCCGGAACCGTTGTAGGGCGGTAGGGGCGTCCCTATATAGCGGGGGTCCAATCATTGTTAACGCCAGCCGGGGATATCGTCGGCGCCGGACAAGGGTCGACGGCATCTGCCGCAGTGAGCGAGGGTAGACATGGCCAAGGCAATCGGTATCGATCTCGGCACCACCAATTCCTGCGTCGCCGTCATGGAAGGCAGCGACGTCAAGGTGATCGAGAACGCGGAGGGCGCCCGCACCACCCCGTCCCAGGTCGCCTTCACCGATGACGGCGAGCGGCTGGTCGGCCAGGCCGCCAAGCGCCAGGGCGTGACCAACCCGACGCGCACCTTCTACGCCATCAAGCGGCTGATCGGCCGGCCGTTCAACGACCCGATGACCCAGAAGGACATCGGCCTCGCCCCCTACAAGATCGTCAAGGCCGACAACGGCGATGCCTGGGTCGAGGGCGACGGCAGGAAATTCTCGCCGTCCCAGATCTCGGCCTTCATCCTGCAGAAGATGAAGGAGACCGCGGAGGCCTATCTCGGCGAGCCGATCAAGGAAGCCGTCGTCACCGTCCCCGCCTATTTCAACGATTCCCAGCGCCAGGCGACCCGCGACGCGGGCAGGATCGCCGGCCTCGACGTGCTCCGCATCATCAACGAGCCGACCGCGGCCGCCCTCGCCTATGGCATGGAGAAGAAGAAGGCCGGCACCATCGCCGTCTACGATCTCGGCGGCGGCACCTTCGACATCTCGATCCTCGAGATCGGCGACGGCGTGTTCGAGGTCAAGTCGACCAACGGCGACACGTTCCTCGGCGGCGAGGACTTCGACATCCGCATCATCGAGTACCTCGCGGGCGAGTTCAAACGCGAGCAGGGGATCGATCTCCGCGCCGACAAGCTCGCGCTGCAGCGCCTCAAGGAGGCGGCTGAGAAGGCCAAGGTCGAGCTCTCGAGCGCGATGCAGACCGAGGTCAACCTGCCCTTCATCACCGCCGACCAGGCCGGGCCGAAGCACCTCAACATCAAGCTCACCCGCGCCAAGCTCGAGGCCCTCGTCGAGGATCTCATCGAGCGCACCGTCGGCCCGTGCCGCGCCGCGCTCAAGGACGCCGGCCTCACCGCCGGCGAGATCAACGAGGTCATCCTCGTCGGCGGCATGACGCGCATGCCGAAGATCACCGAGACGGTGAAGGCCTTCTTCGGCCGCGAGCCGCACAAGGGCGTCAACCCCGACGAGGTCGTCGCCGTCGGCGCCGCGATCCAGGCCGGCGTCCTCAAGGGCGACGTCAAGGACGTGCTCCTCCTCGACGTCACGCCGCTCTCGCTCGGCATCGAGACGCTGGGCGGGGTGTTCACGCGCCTCATCGACCGCAACACCACGATCCCGACCAAGAAGAGCCAGGTCTTCTCGACCGCCGAGGACAACCAGAACGCCGTCACCATCCGCGTCTTCCAGGGCGAGCGCGAGATGGCGGCCGACAACAAGCTCCTCGGCCAGTTCGATCTCGTCGGCATCCCGCCGGCGCCGCGCGGCGTGCCGCAGGTCGAGGTCACCTTCGACATCGACGCCAACGGCATCGTCAATGTCGGCGCCAAGGACAAGGCGACCAGCAAGGAGCAGGCGATCCGCATCCAGGCCTCGGGCGGGCTCACCGACGCCGACATCCAGCGCATGGTGAAGGACGCCGAGGCGCATGCGAGCGAGGACAAGAAGCGGCGCGAGACGGTCGAGGCGAGAAACCACGCCGACGGCCTGATCTACTCGACCGAGAAGAACCTCAAGGAGTTCGGCGACAAGGTCGCGGCCGCCGACCGCCAGGCGATCGAGGGCGACATCGCGAGCCTCAAGAAGGCGATCGAGGACGAGGACGCCGAGGCGATCAAGACCCGCACCGACACGCTCGCGCGCTCGGCGATGAAGCTCGGCGAGGCGATGTACAAGGCGCAGCAGGAGACAGGCGGCGGCGACGGCCCGTCGGGCACGGCCGGCGGCCCGGGTGCCGCGAACGGCGGCGGCGGCAAGGACGACAAGGTCGTCGACGCCGACTTCGAGGAGGTCAAGGACGACCGCAGGGGCAAGCCCGCCTGAGCGCGCCCGTGACAGCGTTGGCCCGGCCGGCGCCGGAGGGCAACCCCCGGCGCGCGGCGTGACCGGGGCAGAGACCGATGGCAAACCGCGATTTCTACGAGGTGCTCGGTGTCGAGCGCGGCGCCAACGCCGACGACATCAAGAAGGCCTACCGCAAGCTCGCGATGCAGTATCACCCCGACCGCAACCAGGGTGACCAGAAGGCCGAGCAGAAGTTCAAGGAGATCAACGAGGCCTACGACGTCCTCAAGGACGACCAGAAACGCGCCGCCTATGACCGCTTCGGCCACGCCGCGTTCGAGCAGGGCGGCGCGGCCGGCGCCGGCGCCGGCGCGCGCGGCTTCGATTTCGGCCAGGGCTTCGCCGACATCTTCGACGAGATGTTCGGCGACTTCATGGGCGGGCGGCGCGGCCAGGGCGGCCGCGGCCAGCGCGGCGCCGATCTCCGCTACAATCTCGAGATCACGCTCGAGGAAGCCTATGCCGGGCGCGAGGCGCGCATCCGGGTGCCGACCTCGGTCGCCTGCGGCGTGTGCAACGGGACGGGCGCCGCCGAGGGCTCGGCGCCCATCACCTGCCCGACCTGCCGCGGCCACGGCAAGGTGCGCGCCCAGCAGGGCTTCTTCACCGTCGAGCGCACCTGCCCGACCTGCCACGGCACCGGCAAGATCATCAAGGACCCCTGCCCTGCCTGCTCCGGCTCGGGTCGCGTCCGCAAGGAGAAGACGCTCTCGGTCTCGATCCCGCAGGGCGTCGAGGACGGCACGCGCATCCGCCTCGCCGGCGAGGGCGAGGCCGGCATCCAGGGCGGCACGGCCGGCGATCTCTACATCTTCATCGCCGTCAAGCCGCACCCCTTGTTCCAGCGCGAGGGGCCGCACGTCCATTGCCGCGTGCCGTTGCCGATGACCGCGGCCGCGCTCGGCGGCTCGGTCGAGGTGCCGACGGTCGACGGCGCGCGCGCCAAGGTGACGATCCCCGCCGGCACCCAGCCGGGCCACCAGTTCCGGCTCCGCGCCAAGGGCATGACCGCGCTCCACGGCGGCCAACGCGGCGACATGTTCATCGAGATCATGGTCGAGACGCCGGTCCATCTCAGCAAGCGCCAGCAGGATCTGCTGCGCGAGTTCGAGGCCGAGACCAAGACCGCGAAGAAGCCGCAGAGCCCGGAATCGGAGGGCTTCTTCTCCAAGGTCAAGGAGTTCTGGGACGACCTCACCCAGCAGCGGTGAGGCGCGCGGGGAGGCGGTCATGGCGGAGGTGCGGATCGGCGTCGTCGGTGCCGCCGGGCGGATGGGCCAGGCGATCGTGCGCCAGGTGACGGAGACCAAGGGTGCCGCGGTCGCGGCCGCCTGCGAGCGGCCGGGCCATGGCGCGATCGGGCGCGACGCGGGCGAGACCGCGGGCCTCGCGCGGCTCGGCGTCCCGATCCTCGACGCGACCGCGCCCGTCATCGCCGCGGTCGATGCGGTGATCGAGTTCTCGGTGCCGGCGGCAACCGTCGCGACCGCGCGCGCGGTCGCGGAAGCCGGCAAGGCCCACATCATCGGGACGACCGGCTTCACCGCCGAGGACGACGCGGCGCTCCGCGACGCCGCGCGCCACGCGACGATCGTCCGCTCGCCCAATATGAGCCTCGCCGTCAACATCCTGTTCGCGCTCGCGCGCCAGGTCGGCGGCCTCCTCGACGACGAGTTCGACGTCGACATCCTCGAGATGCATCACCGCCACAAGATCGACGCGCCATCGGGCACCGCCCTCGGCCTCGGCCGCGCCGTCGCCGCCGGCCGCAAGGTCGATCTCGCCGCCGTCGCCCGCTACGCCCGCGAGGGCCAGACCGGCGCCCGCCCGCGCGGCGAGATCGGCTTCGCGACGCTCCGCGGCGGCGATGTCGTCGGCGACCACAGCGTCATCTTCGCCGCCGACGGCGAGCGGCTCGAGCTCGTGCACAAGGCCTCGAGCCGCCAGATCTACGCCCGCGGCGCGGTGCGCGCGGCGCTGTGGGCGAAGGGCAGGAAGCCCGGGCTCTACACGATGGCCGACGTCCTCGGCCTCTGACGCGGGCCGCTCAGCGGCCCATCCGCTCGATCGTCGCCGTCGTCGAGTGGCCGGCGGCGAGATCGGCGAGCACGACCCGCCCGCCATAGGACCGCACGAGATCGGCGCCGACCACGGTCGCGATCGTGTAGTCGGCGCCCTTGACGAGGACGTCGGGGCGGATCGCCTCGATCAGGCGGATCGGCGTGTCGTCCTCGAAGATCACGACGAGATCGACGGTCGCGAGCGCGGCGAGGACGGCGGCGCGCTCGGCCTCGCTCTGGATCGGCCGCGTCGGCCCCTTGAGGCGCTTGACCGAGGCATCGGCGTTGAGCCCGACGACCAGCCGGTCGCACGCCGCGCGCGCCTGGGCGAGAAGCGACACATGGCCGGGGTGCAGAAGATCGAACACGCCGTTGGTGAAGCCGACGCGCTGGCCATGCCGGCGCCAGGTCTCGATGCGATCGAGCGCGGGCGCGAGCGCCTGCGTCTTGGCGCCGTCGGCCGGCCGGCCGGCCGCGCGGAGCGCTGAGGCGAGATCATCGGCATAGACGACGGCGGTGCCGATCTTGCCGACGACGATCGCCGCCGCGGCGTTGGCGAGCCGCGTCGCCTCGGCCGCGTCGAGCCCGGCGGCGAGCCCGGCGGCAAGGGTCGCGACCACCGTGTCGCCGGCGCCGGAGACGTCATAGACCTCGCGCGCCTCGGCCGCGAAATGCGCCGCGCTCCGGGCGTCGACCAGCGACATGCCGTCGGCGCTCCGGGTGACGAGAACGCGCTCGAGCGCATGATCGGCGATCAGCGACCGCGCCGCGGCGACGATCGCTGCGTCCGTATCGACCGCCATGCGCGCCGCCTCGGCGAGCTCGCGCCGGTTCGGCGTGAGGAGGCTCGCGCCGCGATAGAGCGCGTAGTCGGGCGCCTTGGGATCGACGATCAGCGTGATGCCCGCGGCGCGCGCAGCCTCGATCAAGGGCCGGACGACGGACGCCCCGAGAGCGCCCTTGCCGTAGTCGGAGAGGACGACGACACGAACGCGCGGGAGTGCGGCCCGGGCGTGCGCGACGACCGCCGCGGCGGTCGCGACCTCGATCGATGCATCGGTCTCGCGGTCGGCGCGCAAGAGCTGCTGGCTGCCGGCGATATAGCGCGTCTTGATCGTGGTCGGCCGGCCCGGCGCGGTGACGAGATGCGCGGTCGTGCCGGCGAGCGCGGCGAGCGCGTCCGCGATCGCGCGGCCCGCCTCGTCGTCGCCGACCACCGAGACGAACGCGGTCTCGGCGCCGAGCGCTGCGAGATTGCGCACGACATTGCCGGCGCCGCCCAGCATCGCACGCTCGCGCGCGACCTTGACCACCGGGATCGGCGCCTCGGGCGAGATGCGCGTTACCTCGCCGTAGACGAAGCGATCGAGCATCGCGTCGCCGACGACGAGGACGCGTGCGCCGGCGAGCCCTGCCACCGCGTCGGCGAGTGCGGCGCCCGTCACCGCGCGTGCTCCGCCGCGACCGCCATCGTCTCGAGCGCGCCGCACAGCATCTGGCCGAGCAGGATGTGCATCTCCTGGATGCGCGCGGTCGTGGTCGACGGCACGATCAGGAGCGGATCGGCGAGGCCGACGAGACGACCGCCGTCGCCGCCCGCGAGCGCCGCCGCGATCGCGCCCATCTCGAGCGCGGCGCGCAGCCCCTCGATCACGTTGGGGCTCCGGCCCGAGGTCGAGATGCCGATCGCGACATCGCCGAGCCGGCACAGCGCGCGCACCTGGCGCGCGAAGATCTGGTCGTAGCCGAGATCGTTGCCGCCGGCGGTCAGGACCGAGCTGTCGGTGGTGAGCGCGAGCGCGGCGAGCGGCGCGCGGTCGACCCGGTAGCGGACGACGAGCTCGGCCGCGAGGTGCTGCGCATCGGCCGCGCTGCCGCCATTGCCGAAGAAGACGATCTTGTTGCCGCGCTCGAGCGCGACCGCGGCGACGGTGACGAGGCGCGCGAAGGCGGCCGGGAGCGCCGCCCGTGTCGCGCGCGTCACCTGCTCGTGCTCGTCGAGCTCGGCGGCGAAGAAGGCATCGAGGTCCATGGGAGAGTGTTCGCGCCGGCCCGCGCGCGCTGTCAAGCGTCGCGGTTCAGGGGACGACGTCGAGCCCCGTCGCCCGCGGCCTGGCCGCCCTGTCGGCAGCGCCTCGGCGGCGGCCACAACCTCGACGATATCAGGCCCGGGCACCGGTCTCGGGCGCTGGCGGCAGGCCGGCCTACTCGTTCCAGATCGGCTTGTCGAGCCGGGCGATGAAGGCGGCGTGCGCCTCGCTTTCCTCGGGCGAGGGCGCATGCGGGCGCGGCTCGCGCCGCGGACGGCTCTCGGGCGCGTCGGTCGCGCGCCGGCGCGCCGCGCGGGTGAGACCGAGATTGGGCTGCCGGCCGCCGAGGAGCTCGAGATAGACCTCGGCGAGGAGCTCGGCATCGAGAAGCGCGCCGTGCTTGGTGCGGGCCGAGTTGTCGATGCCGAAGCGGCGGCACAGCGCGTCGAGATTGGCCGGCGCGCCGGGAAACCGGCTTCGCGCCATCGACACGGTGTCGACTACGCGCCCGGGCGGGATCGGGTCGCGCCCGAGCCGCGCCAGCTCGGCGTTGAGGAACCCCATGTCGAAGGCCGCGTTGTGGATCACGAGCCGCGCGTCGGCGACGAAGGCGAGGAAATCGTCGGCGACGTCTGCGAAGCACGGCTTGTCGGCGAGGAAGGCATCGGAATGACCGTGGATGCGGTAGGCCTCCTCGGGCATCGACCGCTCGGGGTTGACATGGCGGTGGAAGGTCTCGCCGGTCGCGATGTGGTGGCTGAGCTCGACGCAGCCGATCTCAACGACGCGGTGGCCGGCGCCGGGATCGAGTCCGGTGGTCTCCGTATCGAGGACGATTTCGCGCATCGATCGCCTTCCCGAGCCGCCGCGGATTCATCGGCCAGTGCGTTCCCGTGCGGCGGCGCGCCGCCCGGATGATCGCCATCAGCCCGCGCAGAGTCTCGCCGCGCGGCCGGCCGGTGTCGAGCACATAGTCGGCGCGCCGGCGCTTTTCCGCATCCGCCATCTGGCGCGCGAGGATCTCGGCGAGCTTCGCCGCCGTCATCCCGGGCCGCGCCATCACGCGCGCACGCTGGATGAACGCGGGCGCCGACACGACCACGACGAGATCGCACAGGACATCGCCCGCGGTCTCGAACAGGAGCGGCACGTCGAGCACGACGACCGGCGCGCGCCGGCGCATCGCGCGCCGGAGCCACTCGGTCTGCGCGCGCCGGACGAGGGGGTGGACGATCCTCTCGAGCCTTCGGAACGCGGCCGGATCACCGACCACGTGCCGCGAGAGCGCCGCGCGATCGATCGCGCCGTCGCGCACGACGCCCGCGAACGCGGCGCCGACCGGTCGCACCGCCGCACCGCCCTGGGCATAGAGCCGGTGCACCGTCGCGTCCGAATCATAGACCGGGACACACAGCCGGCGCGCCATGCGGGCGACGGTCGATTTTCCCATCCCGATCGAGCCGGTGAGACCGATGACGATCACCGAGTCACCCCCCGAGCACGTGGCGGCGGAGCGCCTCGTCGACCTCGGGCTCGCGGCCGAACCAGGCGGCGAAGCCGGGCCGCGCCTGGTGGAGCAGCATGCCGAGGCCGTCGACCACAGTGTTGCCGCGCGCCCGCGCCGCGGCGAGGAGCGGCGTCTCGAGCGGCACGTAGACGATGTCGTTCACGATCGCGCCAGCCGGCAGCGCATCGAGGGCGAGATCGAGCGCGGGCTCGCCGGTCATGCCCTGGGTCGTCGTGTTGACGAGGAGCGCCGCGCCGGCGAGGGCGTGCGCGCGCCGGTCCCAGTCCCACGC
>Ga0194132_10010664_pt1 | contig 12132 bp, 14 predicted proteins | sample TA2KigOf80mmetaG_FD_148612 | JGI IMG/M metagenome (GOLD analysis project Ga0194132, IMG submission 148612) | Freshwater microbial communities from Lake Tanganyika, Tanzania - TA2015054 Kigoma Offshore 80m | ecosystem: Environmental > Aquatic > Freshwater > Lake | place: Tanzania: Lake... | reverse complement strand
CAATCTTGCCCACGGCGTCTTCGCCATGGCCGGCGGGTACCTGACCACCACGATGATGAACGACTATGGCGTGCCCTTCGGCGTCGCCCTGGTCTTTGCCGCTGTCGCCGTCGCCCTGATCAGCGTTGCTCTGGAGCGCACTCTCTATTCCCGTCTCTACGGCGCCGGCGAGCTCGAGCAGGTTCTGTTCACCATCGGCCTGATCTTCATGGCGGTCGCCGTGGTCCGCTACGTGTGGGGCCCACTGCCGCAGCGCATGCTGTTGCCGGAAATATTGCGCGGCCAGATCGATCTCGGCTTTCGGGTCTTTCCGACCTATCGCACGTTTCTCATCGTCACCAGCCTCGCACTCATTGCTGCCCTATGGCTCGGCATCGAGCGCACCAATTTCGGCGCCCAGATCCGTGCCGCCGTCGACAACCGGCGCATGGCTGAATCGCTCGGCATCAACACCGGACGATTGTTTACCCTGACCTTCGCACTGGGCTCGGGCCTTGCCGCCCTAGGCGGCGGGCTCGGCGCCGACATCCTCGCCGTCGAGCCGACCTATGCCTTCGAGTATCTCGTCTACTTCCTCATGGTCGTCGCGGTCGGCGGACTCGGCTCGATCCGCGGCCCCTTCATCGCCGCCCTCTTCCTGGGTGTCGGGGACACGGCGTGCAAGTACCTTGTCCCCGAGTTCGGCGCCTTCTTCATCTTCGTTGCCATGATCGGCCTCTTACTGTGGCGGCCGAACGGCCTTTTCGGGCGGGCCTAGATCCTTGTTCCGCCCGGACCCGTCATCCCCGATCTCGCCGACCGAGCAGCTGGTCCGCCGCCACCGGCTGCATCCGCTGGAGCTGCTCCCCTGGCTGGCTGTGATCGGCACCTATTTCCTGCTGCCCGGCTACCTGCCGCTCGGCAGCCAGGTTCTGATCATGATCCTGTTCGCGCTGTCGCTCGACCTGATCCTCGGCTACGCCGGCATCATCACCCTCGGCCATGCCGCCTTCTTCGGCGTCGGCGCCTATACCGCCGGCATCTATGCCATCCACGTCACCGGCGAGCCCCTTTCCGGCCTCGTGGTGGCGACGGTCGCGGCGGGGATCATCGGCCTGATCTCCGGTCTGATCATCCTGCGCACGCACGGCCTGACCTTGCTCATGCTTACCCTGGCCATCGTCTTCCTGATCCAGGAGACCGCCAACAAGGCCGGCTTCATCACTGGCGGCGCTGACGGACTGCAGGGCATCTCCATGCAGCAGATCTTCGGCCAGTTCCGCTTCGACATGTTCGGCCGCACGGCCTACGTCTACTCGGCGATTGTCCTGTTCCTCGTCTGGCTCTTCGCCCGGCTTCTCGTGCATTCGCCCTTCGGCCGCTCGCTGACCGGCATCCGCGAGAACATCACGCGCATGCACGCCATCGGCACGCCGGTGCGCCGCCGCCTGGTCACCATCTATGCGATCTCGGCAGCACTCGCCGGCCTGGCCGGCGCCCTGCTCACCCAGACCACGCAGTTCGTCGGCTTGAGCGTGCTGAGCTTCGAGCGCTCGGGCGAGATCGTCATCATGCTGGTCCTCGGTGGTATCGGCCGGCTCTATGGAGCCTTCATCGGTGCCGCCGTCTTCATGATCGCCAAGGACGAGCTGGCCAAGGCCGACCCGGTGTTCTGGTATTTCTGGATCGGCATGCTGCTCGTCCTCGTGGTCATGTTTGCCCGTGGCGGCATTCTCGGGTTGATCGACCAGGCGCTGAGCTGGGTGCGGAGGAAGTCATGACTCCAGCGCTGCAGACCGTCGGCCTGAAGAAGAGCTTCGGCGCCCTCCCGGTTGCCAACGACATCAACTTCTCCCTAGTACCCGGCGCCCGCTATGCCCTGATCGGTCCCAATGGCGCCGGCAAGACGACGTTCATCAACTTGATCACCGGCCGGCTCGCACCCTCAGCCGGCCAGATTCTGCTCGGCGGAGAGGACATCACCCGCATGCCGCAGGCCGGCCGGGTGAAGCGTGGCCTCGGACGTACCTTCCAGATCAACACCCTGTTCAAGGGCCTGTCGGTGCTGGAGAACGTCGTCATGGCGGTCAGCGAGCACCACGGCAAGGCCGCTGACATGTTCCGTTATGCGGGATCGCATCGCGGTCTGGTCGAGGAGGCTTATTCGCTGCTCGAGCGTCTGCGGCTCGGCGCAGACGCGTTGCTGCCTGTGAAGGAGCTGCCCTACGGCAAGCAGCGTCTGGTCGAGATCGCCATCGCGCTCGGTCTTAAGCCCTCGGTGCTGCTGCTCGACGAACCGGCAGCGGGCGTGCCCTCGACCGAGACGGAAATCATCCTGAGCGTCATCGAGCAGCTGCCCGGCGACATTGCGGTGCTGATCATCGAGCACGACATGGAGTTGGTCTTCCGCTTCGCCAAGAAAATCACCGTGCTGGTGCAGGGCGCCGTGCTGGTCGAAGGTACGCCGGCGGAGATCGCGGCCGACGCGCGGGTGCGCGAAGTCTATCTCGGCGAGCGCGACCATGGCTGAGAGCCTGAGCTTCCGCGGCGTATCGGCCGGCTACGGCGAGACCGTGGTGCTGGAAGACGTGTCACTGTCGCTGGCCGCCGGTGGCACGCTGGCCGTGCTCGGCCGCAACGGAGTGGGCAAGACGACGCTGCTGGCCACGGTCATGGGCCACACCACCCGCCATGCCGGCTCGATCGCCTTCAACGGGCAGGCGATCGAGGCTCTCGCTACCTATCGGCGGGCCCTGCTCGGCATCGGCTACGTGCCGCAGGAGCGCGAGATCTTTCCCTCGCTCACCGTCGACGAGAACCTGACCGTGGCGGCGCGCGCCGCGAGCGGCGGGCGCTGGACCATGGAGCGTGTCTTCGAGCTCTTTCCGCAGCTCGGCAACCGCCGCCGCAACATGGGCAACCAGCTGTCGGGTGGCGAGCAGCAGATGCTGGCGGTCGGCCGCGCCCTGATGGGCAACCCCTCGCTGTTGCTGATGGACGAGCCGCTCGAAGGCCTGGCGCCAGTGATCGTCGACTCCTTGATCGCCGCCTTCCGCAAGCTGCGCCAGGATGACGGCCTGGCCATCGTGCTGGTTGAGCAGCATGCGCGTCTGGCGCTCGAATTCGCCGAGAACGCCATCGTGCTCGACCGCGGCCAGTCGGTCTATGATGGGCCTTCGAAGCCGCTGATCGACGATCCGCAGAAACTCGCCGACCTGATCGGCGTGGCGGGCTAGCCCTTCCCCGGATGCACGACGCCGCAGCTGCGGCATTTGCGCAGCTCGGGGCTCGCATAGAACTGCTCGAACAACGGCGGCAGATCCTTGACGATGCTCTTGAGCTGCACCTCCACCCGGTGCACCAGCCCGTGGCAGCTCAGGCAATACCATTCGAAGCCGTCGACCATGCCCTGAGGCCGTGCCCGCTCGATCACCAACCCGACACTGCCCGGCTCCGGCCGCTGCGGCGAGTGGCGCACATGCGGTGGCAGCAGGAAGATGTCGCCCTCGCGGATCGGCATATCGCGCGGCCGGCCGCTCTCGTAGAGCCGCAGCACCATGTTCCCCTTGAGCTGGTAGAAGAACTCCTCCAACGGATCGTCGTGATAGTCGGTGCGCTGATTCGGGCCACCGACTACTGTCACCAGGAAATCGCTGTCGGCGAAGATCTGGGCGTTTCCGACCGGCGGCTTGAGCACGTCGCGGTGATCGTCGATCCATTTCTGCAGGTTGAAGGCGGCAAGCATGCGAGCTCCGACGTCTGTGCCCCACGATGGTACGGGAAAACGGCCGGCTTGCGAACAGCGCGGCGTTTGAGGCAGGGTGCGCCCCATGCAATACGCGGATTGCCGCGGGCTTCCTGTGACTATCGCTAGCGCCGAGGCGGCCTCCGCTCTCGACGCGACATTGGCGGCCTACCAGGGTCTACGCGCCGACACCGGCGACCGGCTCAAGGAGGCGCTCGCCCTCGATCCCGATTGCCCGCTGAGCCTGACGACGCGCGGCTATTTCATACTGCTCTTCGCCGTCAAGCCGCTGGCCGCTAAGGCCCGGGAGTCGCTGGCGGCGGCCGAAGCCGCAGCGGCCAAACGCGGCGTCAGTGAGCGCGAGCGCCGGCACCTGGCGGCGCTCAAGGCCTGGTGCGCCGGCCATGCCGAAGGGGCACTGGCGCACTGGGAAGCCATACTGGCCGAGCATCCACGCGACGTTCTCGCCATCCGCTTGGCGCATTTCTGGAACTTCTACATCGGCGATCCGCTGAAGCTGCGGGATTCGGTCGCCCGCGTGCTGCCCGGCTGGGACGACACGGTCCCCGGTTATGGCTTCGTGCTCGGCTGCCACGCCTTCGGGCTAGAGGAGAGCGGCGACTATGCGGCGGCCGAGCGCGCCGGACGGCGCGCCGTGGAGATCAATCCACAGGACGCCTGGGCGGTACATGCGGTGGCGCATGTACTGGAGATGCAGGACCGCACCGACGAAGGCGTTACCTGGCTCGATCGGCATATCCCCGGCCTTGCCGGCTGTAACAATTTCCGCTTCCACACGACGTGGCATCGCTGCCTGTTCTACCTGGAGCGCGGCGAGGGCGTGCGTGTGCTGGAGCTCTACGACCGCGAGGTACGCACGGAATCGACATCCGAGTATCTCGATATCTGCAACGCCACCTCGTTGCTTTGGCGCCTGGAAGCCGCCGGCATCGATGTCGGCAACCGTTGGGCGGAGCTGGCGAAGCAGAGCGTGGCGCGCATCGGCGACCACTCATTGGTCTTTGCCGATGCCCATTTCGCGCTGGCGCTGGCGGCGGCAGACCCCGGCAATGCCGACCGTTTCGTCGCATCGGCCAAGCAATTTGCAGGCGGCACAGATACGCAGGCGCGGGTCATGAATGAGATCGGCGCGGCGCTCTGCGCTGCTGTGGTCGATTGCCGCCGGGGAGAGTATGGGCGCGCCCTCGACGCGTTGCTGCCGCGCCGTGCCGTTCTGCGCACCATCGGCGGCAGCCACGCCCAACGCGATCTGTTCGAGCAGATGCTGATCCTTGCCGCCCTGGCCGACTGCCGGAAATCCGTAGCGGCTGAGCTGCTGGCCGAGCGCCGGCGGCAACGCCCGAACAACCGGTTGAACCGCAGCCTCGAGGCGCGGCTCGCGTCCTAAGCCCGTTTCTCGCTGCGGCGCTTGGCCGGCCGGCGTACCGCCGGGGCCGGCGCGCTGCGCTTGCGCCGGCCGGCGATGACCTGCAGCCCGGCATAGGCACCGCCGGCATAGAGCAGCGGATGGCCCTCGGCCCGTAGCCGAACGTCGACGACCTGACCGATGAAGATGGTGTGTGTCGAGGACTCCACGGTCTCGCGGATCACGCAGTCGAAGCTGGCCAGGGCGTCGTCGAGTACCGGGGCGCCGGTCTTGAGTGTCGTCCAGCGTCCGGCGCGAAAGCGCTCCTCGCCCATCACGCCCTTCATCTGGCCGGCGAAGCGGCCGGCCAGCGCCTTGTGGCGGCGGGCCAGCAGGTTGACGCAGAGATTGGCGCCGCGCCTGATCACGTCATGGGCGTGGGCGCTGCGGTTGACGCAGACCAGGAGCTGCGGCGGATCGGCGGAGAGCGAGCACACCGCGGTTGCCGTCAGGCCGCCGCGTTCGCCGTTGTGGCAGGTGGTGATGATCGTGACGCCGGCGGCCAGCCGGCGCATCGCCAGCTTGAAGACATCGGCAGGGACGACGTCGGCGTTCACGCGCGGAATCCCCCGTCAGGCCGCCCGCGCCGCCGTGGAGAAACGCGGAATGACCTTCTCGGCGAACAGGCGCATCGAGCGCAGCGCCGCGTCCAGCGGAATGGTGTTGAAATTCACCTGCAGCGAGGCGATCTCGAAGCCGCCGACCATTTCGTCGTACGCCGCGACCTGATCGCAGATTTCTTCAGGTGATCCGACCCAGGCCGCACCTTTCTGGACCTGCGATTCGAAGGTCTCGGCTGCGAGGCCGGCGATGATCTTGTCGTAACCGGGATAGTCCTTGGAGCTCATGCCCTCGGTCCAGGCCGATGCCGCCGTCACCAGGGACTTGAGGTAGCGGTTGAGCGGCTCGCGGGCCACCTCGACCGCCTCCGCGCGGGTCGGTGCGCAGAACATGTGAAAGGCCAGCATGACACGGCCGTTGCCGGAATGACCGGCCGTCCGCCAGGCGTTGCGGTACAGATTGACCAACTCCTTCATCTTACCGCCGGCCAACGGGATAGCCATGACGGAGTGCCCAGCCTTGCCAGCCTCCTCAAAGGATTGCGGCGTGCTCAGGGCGGCAACCCAGAACGGCGGGCGTGGCCTCTGGGTGGGACGGGGCAGCGAAGTGACGTCCTTGAAGCCGTGGAAGCGGCCCGTGTGACTGACCTTCTCCCCTTCGAGCAGCAGGCGAACCTGTTCCATGCCCTCGCTGAAACGGTCGCGGCTTTCGTCGGGTGACACACCGAAGCGGCTGAATTCATGCGGCAGGAAGGCACGCGCAAAACCGACCTCCAGCCGCCCGCCGGAGATCGCGTCGAGCATGCCGATCTCGCCGGCGAGCTTGAGCGGGTTGTTGAACACCGGCAGGACAGCACCAGTGATCAGCCGGGCGCGCTTGGAGCGCATCGCTGCCGCCGTCAGGAAAACGATGGGGTTGGGGCTGTAGCCGCCGTAATCTTCGAAATAGTGCTCGACCGTGCGGATATGCGTGTAGTTCAGAGCATCAGCCTCGTCGACGATCGCCAGGCATTCGCGAAAATACGCCTCGGCCGCCTTCACCTTTGGCCCGATGTCAGGAAAGAATTGAACGCCGAACTCCATCCGCCTCTCCTTCGCTGCAGGCCGCTTCGCTCCTGCAGTCCTGTTTGTCTTTGACTTTATCGCAATCCCCCGGCGGGGTCAGCAATTATTATCCGTGTACGGACCAATTTCCCGGCGGCCAGCGGCCGAGCGCAAGCTTGCCAGCAAGCCAGCCATCACGGTTATATGCCGCAGCGGCAAACAGCGCCGATTTCCAGGGATTTACGGGACGAATGAACGACCGCAAGAAGCGCGCCTCCGGCAAAGGGAACGGCACCGGCGTCGGCTACGTTCTGGGCGACGCGCCAGGCCATCTGCTGCGCCGCTGCCAGCAACGCGCGGTCGAGATTTTCATGGAGGAGATCGGCACCACCCGGCTCACGCCGCGGCAGTTCGCGCTGCTGCTGACACTCGCCCAGAGTCCCGGACTGACTCAGACCGAGCTGGTCGAAAAGACCGGTATCGACCGCTCGACCGTCGGCGACATGATCGATCGGCTGGTCCGCCGCGCGCTCGTCCGCCGCCGGCGCAGCGGTCGTGACCAGCGGGCCAACACTCTGGCTATCCTGCCCGCCGGCGCCGCGGCGCTGCGCGAGGCACTGCCTGCCGTTGAGCGCGCCCAGGAGCGCATCATGGCGCCGCTGCCGCCCGCCATGCGCGGCGACTTCATGGCGGCGCTGCGGCTGATGGCCCATGACGCACCCCCGCCGGACTCCGAGCAGCGGCCCCCGCGCCGCCGCGAGTGAGGCGATGAGACGCACCCTTCGCGCGGTGACATTCGGCGTCGGTTTCGGCCTGGCAGCGGCCTCGCTCGCCGCCGCGCAGAATGCCGCCGACATGGAGCTGGCAGCCGAGTTCCTGGCGCTCGAGCTGGCGGGTTGGCGCCTGCCGGATCCGATGGAGGAGTGTCTTGTCAGCTTGCGCTTGCGCCGTCTCGAGCCGATGGCTTTCGGCAGCGAGGACATGATCGATCAGCCCGAGCTCGTCGACCCGCCGGGGCCACATTTCCGCGTGCTGCGCATCGATCCCGAGCCGGGCAACCGGAGACGGCGCAACGTGCAGTTCGAGTGGATCGTGGCGGGGCCCACCGGCCCCCGCTCGATCCGCGACAGTTTTGCCTTTACCATCGGGGGCGATCCAGCGGTGGGCGGCGGACGAGCCACGATGCAGCGCGAGCCCGAGCACCTGGTGATCCGCCGCGAGTGTTTCGGCGGCTAGAGCAGGAGAACGGCATGGCAAGAGTCTGGCGGGCCCTTTTCCTAGCCGCCTCCCTTGTCCTCGGCGGTACGACCGCCGGGCGCGCTGTCCCGGTCGACCTCGAGCTGGTGCTTGCGGTCGACTGCTCGGGCAGTGTCGATGAGAGCGAGTTTACGCTGCAGATCCGCGGCTATGCGAGCGCCTTCAGCCATCCCTCGGTGATCCACGCCATCCGCTCCGGCCGCTACGGCGCCATTGCCGTCACCTATGTGCAGTGGTCCGGCCCATTCCTGCAGAGCCAGGTGGTGGGCTGGACCCTGGTCAACGACGCCGACAGCGCCGAGGGCTTCGGCGCCAAGATGGCTGCGGCAAGGCGGTCGATCTATAGCGGCGGTACCTCGCTCAGCGGCGTGATCGACTACTCTGCCAACCTTTTCGGCAAGGGTGGCTATGAAGGTCAGCGCCGGGTGATCGACATCTCCGGCGACGGAATCAACAACACCGGCCGGCGGCCCAGCGACGCGCGCGACGACGCCGTGTCCCGCGGGTTGACGATCAACGGTCTAGCCATCCTGACGGATTTCGGCGGGCTCGATCGCTATTTCGAGGAGCATGTCGCGGGCGGGCCGGGTGCCTTCGTCATCGCGGCCGAGAATTTCGAAAGTTTCGCTGCGGCGATCCTCAGCAAGTTGATCCGCGAGATCGCCTCGGCCGATCCCGGCTGAACGCTACTCCGCGAGCGCGATCACCACGCGCCGGTTGCGCTTGCCCTTGTTTTCGATCTTCTCAACTACCACCCGCCCGATTTCGCCAGTGGCCCGCACATGCGTGCCCCCGCAGGGCTGCAGATCGATGCCCGGGCCGATATCGAGCAGCCGGACCTTCCCCTGACCGGTCGGGGGCTTCACCGACATCGTGCGCACGAGATCGGGGGTGGCGGCGAGTTCCTCGTCGCTGATCCAGCGTGGCGTGGCCTGATGATTGGCAGCGATGAGCGCGTTGAGCTTGGCCTCGATCGCAGTCTTGTCCAAGACGAGATCCCCGACATCGAAGTCGAGCCGCGAGCGCGCATCGCCGACCTGACCGCCGGTAACGCCGGCAGCCACCACGGAGCACAAAAGGTGCAGGCAGGTGTGCATGCGCATGTGGCGATAGCGCCGCGTCCAGTCGATCTCGGCAATCACGCGCTCGCCCACTTCCGGCATCTGCTGATCCGCCGCCGGCAGATGCAGAATCTCGCCGGGTGTTGTCCCCTTGCGCGTGTCGGCGATGTTAACCATACGCCCGTCGGAGCGCCGCAAGCTCCCGGTATCGCCGGGCTGCCCGCCACCCATCGGATAGAAAACAGTACAGTCGAGCTCGATTCCGGCCGGCCCTGAAGCCGTGACCACGGCTTCGCAGCTTCGCAGATAGGAATCTTCGCGGAAGATTTCCTCGGTCATACGCACTCCAGAACCGGCCCAGCGGGCCTGATGGCTCAAGTCTACAGGGGCCAAAGCCTGGCGGTCCATGCAGCCTCGGCTGCCGGCTGGAACTATAGTAGTGTCCCGACAAAACAACCAATTTGTGGAAAACCCCGATGCTTGACTCAGGTCGGAATTCGCTCATGATGGCGCGTCGCTGAATTTTGCTGCATTAAGAGATCTTCATGGCCTCCGACGAGCCCATAGAAAATGGGCAGATTGATCCGCCCTCGGTCGAAGCCGCGAAGCTTCTCGGCGTCGTCCTGGCGGAGGCGCGCAACGACCGCGCGCTGACTCGCTATGCGGAGGTCGATCTGCGCGCGGTCGACGAGATTCGCGCCAAGCTGCAAGCCGACCCCGAGGACCGCCAAGCGGCGTCGTGGGCTCGCCAGATCGCCAAGACTTGGTCAAGCCGGATCAGTAGCGGGAATTTCCGGCATATCCGCCGGGTGCTTGACCTTCTCGACAGCCGCGGCTGAGCCTCGGCACGCCGCAAGCAAAAGCCGGCCTCGACGCTAGGTGTATTTCGCCGTCAGAATCTTGAACGAAGCGAGCAGTTCGCCCTCGGTCTCGGCGCGCATGCCGCCATGCGGCTGTTGGGCGCGGGACAGCAGGACGTACAGCATGTCGATGTGCAGGCGGATGACGATGAGCTGCTTGGCGCCGGCCTCACTCCGCTTCAGCACGTAGTCGTTGAGGCTCGTCGCCATCGTGGTGATCAGGTGGAAGCCGAAGGTTCCGGCTAGCCCCTTGACCGCCAAAGATTCGTCCCGCAGCTGCGCCAGATAGGCCCCCACCAGGTCCGGGTTCTTCTCCACATCGTGATGGGTGGTACGCAGCGCCTTGAGCTTCTCGGCGACCTGGCTGACGAACTTGTCCTTCGACTTGTGGACAGCCGTCTCGATCTTGGCGAGCTCCTGCGGCGTCAGCTCAAGATTCAAACCCTTGGTCGCGCTGAGCGCGCGTCGCTTCAGATCCTGCGGCGGATTGATAATCCGCGCCCGGCGGCTCATTCAAGACTCCGCTTACTGCGCCGCAATCACTCGCCGTTCGGGGCCGCTATAGCCCTGATCGGCGCGCCGGCGCCGATCCGGACCGAAATACGTATCGGCATCGATGAACGGTCGAGGAAAGGCAATGATCGACACAAGGCGCTTGTAGAAGCCCTCTACGTTAAACGGCTTGGCCAGGAATTCGGTGATGCCGCGGTCGCGCGCCTGCAGCACATATTCCTGCTCCGACCGCGCAGTCATCAGCAGGATGGGGAGTAGGCGATTGGGCGATTGCGGCGAGGTGCGAATGTAGTCGATGAACTGCAAGCCGTTCATCGGCGTGGTATTCCACTCGGCAATGACGATGTCGCAGGGCGTACTACGCAGGGCTTCGATCGCCCGGTCGGTGTTCTGGCATTTGCGGACGGCGCGCGCGCCCATCATCATGAGCACGTCCCAGGTCAGCTCCATCGAGATGGGGCTGGGATCCACAAGCAGGAAACGAACGTTACCGAGATCGATCTCGGCAGGCATGGCGAAACGACCGGTCCTCTCGCTCACTTACCGTCCGCAGGCTCCAGGGACGGCGCAACCACCTCCCGGCCAATAGCCCTGCTTACTACAAGCTTACCCAAAAGTCAGGGTCAAAGCCTAGGTCGGACCTATAAATTTTCCCCTAACCGGTTGTCAGAACAGCAATCTTAACCTTAACTGATATTCTCGTACTAAGCCGACAGGGCCGGTAACCATCGATCGACCCTGATACCCCTACCCGCCTCGGTGGGTGCAATCGTTTGCTTCAAGGCATTATGCTGCGCCCATGGCAGCCAACGCAAACCTGACCCACTCGCATTGGGGCGCCTTCCACGCCGAGGTCGAGGGGGGAAGGCTGGTACGGGCGCTGCCGTTCTCCCGCGACCCCTACCCTTCGCCGATGATCGAAGCCTGGCCGGCGATGGTCGAGGCGCCGACCCGCATCCGGCAGCCCATGATCCGCGAAGGCTATCGCCGTGACGGCATCAACAGCGACCGTGCGCGGCGCGGCGTCGAACCTTTCGTGCCCGTCTCCTGGGACGAGGCGCTCGATCTCTCCGCCAGGGCGCTGAGCGAAGCCCGCGCCCGGCACGGCGCCAGTTCGATCTTCGGCGGATCCTACGGCTGGTCGAGCGCCGGACGCCTCCACCATGCGCGCACCCTGGTGCGCCGCTTCCTTTTCGCCTCCGGCGGCTGCGTCGACCAGGTGACCAATTACTCGTGGGGCGCGGCGCAGATCCTGTTGCCGCACGTGATCGGTAGTTTCGAGGCCGTTGGTAAGAGCGCCTCTTGGCGCAGCGTCCTGCGGCACACCAGGCTGTTCGTCGCCTTCGGCGGCCTCAACCTCAAGAATGCGCAGGTTGCCTCGGGCGGGCCGGGCCAGCACACGACCGAGAAATGGCTGCGCGAGGCGGCTAGGGCAGGCGTCGAGTTCGTCGTCCTCAGCCCGCTGCGCAGCGACGCCCCGCCCTTCCTCAACGCGCAGTGGCTGCCGATCCGGCCCAACACCGACACGGCACTCATGCTCGGCCTGATCCACACCCTGGTCGCCGAAGGACGGCATGACCGTGCCTTTCTTGAGCGTTACTGCGTGGGTTTCGAGGCTTTCCTCAGCTACGTCGCCGGCGAGCCTGATGGCCAGCCCAAGAATGCCGAGTGGGCGGCGGCGATCACC
>Ga0194132_10010663_pt1 | contig 12134 bp, 10 predicted proteins | sample TA2KigOf80mmetaG_FD_148612 | JGI IMG/M metagenome (GOLD analysis project Ga0194132, IMG submission 148612) | Freshwater microbial communities from Lake Tanganyika, Tanzania - TA2015054 Kigoma Offshore 80m | ecosystem: Environmental > Aquatic > Freshwater > Lake | place: Tanzania: Lake... | reverse complement strand
ACTCTCGCGGTGTCGTCAGACTCTTGAGCAAATTCAGCCCGGTTGTACTCAACCCAGAACCAGAAAACGTCAAAACCAACTGTCCATTTACTTCTTGGACACTACACTAGTCGCAGGCAAGCGGCGCCTCAAATCGCTCGAACTGGTGCCATTTAATGACGGGCGGTTCGAAGTCTTCAAGAACGACCTGAAGGTGCATTCGAAATTGGAGACTCACAGCTTTCCGGACGAAGATTCGCTGATTCGCCAGATCTTCTAGCCGGTGGTTTCGGCAGCATTGCCGGATTTGTTCTGGTGTCGCTCGCGCTCGTCGCGGTCGCCCTCGGCGTTTGGTTTCGCTGACAAGCTGCGGAGGCTGCCGGGCGCGACGCCCATGCGGAGGCATCGAAAGTGCGACGCTTAGCCTGTTGGCGTCGGAGCTGCGGGGAAAGCGAGTGCCACAAAAGCACATTCGGACAAGCCAAGCAGTCGGCTCGAGGGCAGTCTCCTCCAGTCTCGCTTCACAGAATCGAGGGCGCCTCACGCGCAAATTAACGACGCAGGAAGTTCCAAGCCATCAGCGCCCATGCAGCCAGAAAGCAGAGTCCTCCAATCGGGGTGATCGCACCCAAACCTCGAACCCCGGTGAGACACAACGCGTACAGGCTCCCGGAGAACAGAAGAATGCCGGCCAGCATCAGCCAGCCGGTCAGGTCGAAATTCGACTCCGGCAAGCGATCGCACGCCAGCGCCACAGCCAAGAGGCCCAGCGCATGGTACATGTGATAACGCACTGCTGTTTCGAACACCTGCAGCATCTCGGGCGCCAGCCGCGTCTTCAATGCGTGCGCCCCAAACGCACCTGCGGCTACCGCTAGTCCTGCCAGGAGCGCGCCCACAAACCCCCAGACTTTCATGGTCAGATCTCCTTTGCGCCTTCGTTGCCGTATGCGCCAGTAGTCTCAACGATCGCGGCAGCATCAGTCAACGTCGAATCCCGGACCTGACGCAATCAGAGTGGGGACCAGTCATCCAGCGGAGGACGTCCCAGAGAAGGCACGTTTCCAGGAACCTCCCGAACTGTGTGACCATCATCCTCTTGTCTCGTGAAGACTCAATTCTGTTGGCCTGACTCCCTGAAAACCAGGTCCCTTGTCCAGTCGCTTGTGTTGGAGTATTTTGAAGCCAGGCGAGAGCGCCACCACGGGATCGAGAGCATCGCCGGAACGGAGTGCGAAAGCACAACCCATGCCCGGTGAATAAGGGTCGTACAGCAACGAAATCGCCAAGCGAAGCGGAAACATTCCGCCGCGCGCGCCGCGGCGAGTTCTCTCAGGCCTTGAGGCAAGAATCGAGAGGTAAGACATGAAAAGAGCGGCATCCGTACTGGCGCTATGTCTACTACCACCGGGAAGCGGTCTCGCCGGCGATTCGCCAACGCGTGCACCCTACCCAGCTGTGGCAGCCCGGGATGGCGAGATTTGTGTTGTCTGTGGCAGTGCGGTTTCCAGCAGCGACGTTGCCATTATCGTCAAAGGCCGCCGTCTGCCTGTGATGAGGGAGATGTCTGATGAGCTTCTCAGGCATCCCGAAAACTACTTCAAGCGCAAGCAGCCAAGAAGCGCGCTGTTTCAGGAGGAGTTCGAGACAGCGCCGGGGGCCGTGCAGTCTGGTATCGGTCTGGGTTGGTTCTTGGCCGGAACCTATCTTCTTTCCGCTCTAGTCTTCGCTGGCCTGAGTGGCGCCACGGCAATCGCGAGAGGGTTGCCTCCCATCCCGAGTTTCTTTGCGGGCCTGGCGCTCAGCGCGATCGGCTACCTGTACGTGTTGACACGAGCTCCTCGTCTGGCGGCCCCTCTGGGGTTTCCCGCTGGCCTGGCGAAAGTACCCGTCACGCAGTCTCCCTTGGTTTGCCCGGAATGTGGGAGTACGAATCATCCGTCAGCTGCTTTGTGCTCACAGTGCCATGTTACGCTGCGGCCGCAGGGGCAGTCGGATCAACCACGCGTCGGGTGACTCGTCAGAGAAACCCGTTCGCCCCGACATTGTCTGTCGCAAGATGATCGCTACCGTCAGGAAGAAGAGACCATGGCTCGAACCCTCGAAGGTCCCTCGCTAGCCAAACGAATACGGAGTGCGCTCGTTTCTGTGCTTCACTCTGGAAGCGGGCAGTTCGAGAGGCCGTATCTGAAGAAGAACAACGAAAGCAATATTCCCGGACTGTTCATCGTCGGAGATCTCGCTGGGGCACCGGTCATCAAATATGCGATGGCTCAGGGTTACGAGGTCATCGAGCAGATCGCGAGCGTTCCAGGCGCAAAGGGCGGTAGTGACCCCAGCCTCTTCGACGTCGTCATCGTGGGGGCCGGTGCCAGCGGGCTCAACGCTGCGCTCCAAGCACAGGAACGCGGCCTGCAATACTTGTTGATCGAGAAGGAACTCATCGCGAATACCATTGAGAACTTCCCTGAAGGCAAGTGGGTCTATGCCGAACCCGACAGCCAGCCGCCCAAGGGCAAGCTATGGCTAGACGGCGCCTCCAAAGAGGAACTCACGCGGCGATGGCACGAAATCGTGCAGGAGAACCTACTCAATCTACGGACCGGTGAAGGCCTGGTGCAGTGTGAGAGGCAGGATGGGATTTTTCTTGTCACCACCACGGCGGGACGGTATCGATCCAAGCGCGTGGTTCTGGCCACAGGACAGCGCGGCAACCCTCGCAAGCTCGGTGTTCGCGGTGAAGATCGCGAGCAGGTCTACCACCGGCTGTATTCGCCACGGAAATACCGGAACGAGAACCTCCTGGTCGTCGGTGGGGGCAACAGCGCTGTCGAAGCGGCCGTGACTCTGAGCGAGCAGAACAAAGTTCGCTTGGTGCACCGAGGCAGCGAGATCGCCCGCGTCTTCAAGGACAACGAGCGAAAACTGAACAAAGCGGTCGCTGCCGGCACAATCGAGTTGCTGCTCCATTCGACGGTAGCCGAGTTCGACGAACGCGAAGCAATCTTGAAAACGAAACGCGGTTCGCAAGACGAGGTCCGCAGAGTACCCTACGACCATGCTTTCGTGCTTGTTGGAGCAGACGTTCCCCGTGAGTTTCTCAAGTCTCTCGGTTTGCGGATGGAGAACGAGTGGGAAGGAAGCTTGCTTCGAACGGTAGCCTTGGCGCTGCTCACTCTCGTGGGCCTCTGGGTCGGGGGCGGCCCCGCAGAGGGCGCTGGCATGAGGTGGGGCGCAACGTGGGCGGGATGGCTCGTAGCGTTGGCGTCTGTGGGGGCTTTGGTTCAGTTTGGCCGCAGAGGCGATCGGTTCTCCTGGCTAGGCATATCGTTCTTAGTTTGGTACACCGTCTACGGAGTCAAGCTTGGCCACGGTGAAGAGTTCTGGCCTTTTCGCGGCTGGGGTTACAAGCTCTTCTCGTTTTTCGACCGCCCCTGGTCGTTCTGGTACACGGTGCTCTACACCACATTGATGACGGTGTTTGGAGTTCAGGCTCTCAAGCGATGGGGGCTTGACCGCAACGACAGGTTCCAGATCTGGCGCTACGTCAGTCTGATCAGCTTTCAATGGGTGTTTTTCTTTCTGGTTCCGGAGTTTCTGTTTCAGTATGCGATCCAGTATCAATGGGTGGGCGCCAAGCTGGTAAGCGACCCGACGTTCGCCGAGCAGGCCTGGCGAAGCTACGGCATCGTTTACGCCTGGCCGCTCTTCTTCTACACGTTTTTCTACAATCCCCATCAGATCTGGATCGCGTGGGGCCTGTTGCTGACGTTTGTCGTCATTCCGATTCTGGTGGTCTTCCACGGAAAGCGCTATTGCTCCTGGATCTGCGGCTGCGGGGGCCTCGCCGAGACTTTCGGTGACCGCTGGCGCCATTTGGCTCCGAAGGGAAAGGCTTCGATCCGCTGGGAGTGGATGAATCTGGCCGTCCTCATTGCGGCCGGCCTTGTAACGGTACTCGTGCTAGCCAAAGACGCCTATGCGGCCTTGGCGAGACCAGCAGACTTCGGCATCCAGTGGTACCGGCTGATCGCAGATGTCTGGCTGGTTGGCATTCTTCCCGTCACCCTCTACCCGTTCTTGGGCGGCAAAGTCTGGTGCCGATACTGGTGCCCCTTGGCAAAGCTCATGCAGCTGCAGTCGCACCTATTCGGCAGACTTCGGTGGAGCCGGTTTAAGATCGTCTCAAACGACAAATGCATTGGGTGTTACGAGTGTTCGCGCAATTGCCAGGTTGGAATCGACGTGATGAACTTCGCTTTGAAGCAGGATCCCATTTCCAATGCGAACAGCTCCTGCATCGGGTGTGGCATCTGTGTCACGGTCTGCCCGATGGATACGTTGAGCTTCGGATCCGGTGGACAACTTGGCAAAGCGACGCCGCTGGTGAACATCGCTGCCGGCCCGAACTCGTAGGCGGAAGGTGGATCGACTTCGAAGATTAGTGGGACACCCGGATGCGGCCAAGGGCCCCATCCGGGCGAACGGAAAGAAACCTACTCGGCTTTGTGGGACTTCTGCCACAGTTCCCTGGGGAAACTTTCTCCGAGGCTGTGGTTGCCGCTGTTGACAGCGGCTTCCATGTATTCTCTGACGTGGCCTTGCGATTCTTCGTCGGCAATGGCTTTCGCACTGAGGGAAACCTTCTTGTTCTGCAGATCGATTGCCAGAATTTTGGCAAGGATCTCCTGGCCAGACTGAAATCCAGCCAACGGGCTCTTGCTTCCCGTCTCTCGCAATTCAGACACGTGCATCAAACCTTCGATTCCTTCGCTCAGTTCCACGAACAGACCAAACTCCGCGGCGCGCGTCACCTTGCCTCGAATCACTTCGCCGGGCTGGTGCTCGCGGCCAAAGACATCCCAAGGATTCTCCGTCACCTGCCTGAGGCTCAATGACATCTTGCGGTTCGGAGGATCCATGCGGGTCACCACCGCTTCGACCGCATCGCCCAGCTTCAAGATCTGGTCGGGATGGTTGATGCGGCGAGTCCATGACATTTCTGACAGGGGAATCAGCCCGTGAATGCCGGTCTCCAATTCGATGAAAGCTCCGAAGTTTTCGATCTTCTTCACGATGCCCCGCACGATATACCCTTCTGGGTACGTCTCGCCGGCAGTGAGCCAGGGATCCTCCTCGGGACGCCGGAAACCAAGGGAAATGCGGTTTTTCTCACGATCGAACTTCAACACTTCGACTTCGATTTGATCGCCGAGCTTGAAGATTTCCGCTGGATGCTTGATTCGCTTCCAGGACATCTCAGAAATGTGCAATAGCCCCTCAATCCCGCCGATGTCGACAAACACGCCGTACTCCATGATCCGTCTGACGACACCGACGATACGCTGGCCTTCGGCCAAGGTGGCCAAGGTCTCGCGCCTTCGGTCGGCCTTCGCTTCGTTCAGAATCGCCTTGCGTGAGAGAATCAGCTTGCCGTTCGGCAAGTCATGCTGGATCACTTTGAAGGTAAATGTCTGGCCGACATAGGGCCGCAAATCCTCGACATATTGCTCGTCGATCTGAGAGGCCGGGATGAAGCCGCGCATGCCGACATCGGCCAGCAGACCGCCCTTGACGACTTCCGTGATTTTCCCTTCTATCGGCCTGCCCGATTTGATGGATTCCTCAAGAGCTGCCTGCTGCCGCGCCCGACTGGCTTTTCTGTAAGAGACTCTCAGCTGCTGGTCAGAACCGGAGCCGCTTTCGAGCAACACCGTGATCGTATCGCCCACGTCGTAGAGCAAACTGCCATCCGGTGCCGTAATCTCTTCCCTCTTCAGAATTCCTTCAGCGCGTCCTCCTGCGTCTACCAGGACCTCCGTGTCGAAGACACTGACAATCTTTCCCTGAACCACCTTGCCTGGCCGCAGTCTCTGGCTTGCGCCCTCGTACTGCGCCAGCAAGCTTGCAAAATCCTCCTCGGAGTCTGTTGCTTGCTCCGGGTTCACCCGATCTTTATCTTCCATTAAGTAGCTCCAACCATTGAAATAGAAATTCAGTATATCAGAACCGGCACACATTACGAGCAGTAAATCATCGACACCCAGGAACGGCCTTGCACGAAGACACCGATATCAGCGAAGAAGCCGAGCGGTCCGCGCACCGCTGTCTTCGTACGCCCAAAAAGAGGTTCGCGCCAGACGGTCCCGGGGCCGCTTGCGCGCAGGATCAGGCTCTCGTGCGCAAGAGAGGTTCATAATCTACGCCGGTGTCCGCAGCGCACTCGGGAGCGTCAATGAGGCCCGAATTCAGCAAGTTCTTGTCAACGGCATGGGACTCCAAAAAGTCCTCGGGCGGCGCTTTGAGAAACGAACCGGGGCGATCCGGGTCGGAAACAGCGGGATTGAGCCAAACATCCACTTCGTCGTCTTGCAGCAAGACAGGCATTCGGTCGTGGATGCGGCTCATCCACCGATTCGGCGTGATGGTCACAACCGTGAATGTTAGCAGCGGCCTTCCCTTCGAACTGGCCGGCTTCCAGAAGCTAAAAAGGCCCGCCATCGAAAGGAGCTTCCCGTCACGCCTCGCGATATTCAAAGGTTGCTTCTTGCCTTTGGGTCCGACCCATTCGTAGAACGCCTCGGCGGGAACGAGGCACCGCCGTTTCAGGAATGCGTTTCGGAAGGAAGGTCTCTGCAGGAGCGTCTCCGCTTTCGCGTTAAACGTAGACACCTTGTTTACGTGTTCCAGTGCCTCTGCCCACGGTGGCATCAAACTCCAAAGGCCTGCCATAAGCCGCCGCCGGCCCTTCGCTCCCAGAACGATCGGAGCCATCTCGCGAGGCGGAATGTTGAACTGCCGCTCGCACACCTCCAGGCCAGCCGTATCGTCGATGCCGTAATACTGCTCAATCTCCGCGAGCCGGCGCCGCGTCAGCCGATAGCGTCCGCACATCGGGGGACTCCTTTTCACATGATCGAGTCTGTCGTCGGCGTTGGCAGAAAGCTTCCGATCGGCGCGCTTGTGGCCGATGTGGCTGCGAAGGATGATCGCACACCCCGTCACTGCCGGTCGAGCACGAAAGGCTTCAGCCTCCGGGCCACCCAACATCGGCCGTGAACTCCACGCGCTGGTTCCAGAACCTGGTTCGCTGCTTGGGTGGCTTGTTCGGCGAGCGCCTTTGCCGGCAGCAAGGCACACAGCGCCGCATGCGCACCTGCCGCTTCTCGGCTTCGGGCCGTAAGCCAGGTTTTCTTGGCTTGGCCTCACGAACTGCTCAAATAATGGTTATTGGGCCGCTTCTCATCTTTACTCCAGAGCCCGACATCCTTATGATGGCGGTGTGCGGACACTATGTGCGGGATGCAGCCGCCAGGCGTCTGTGCGTGCAGAATCTCTAATCACTCAACTTCATTGACAGCTCCAACTGCAAGGAGGAATATGGCTGCAAAGATGACACAGTCACAGCTGGTGAAAGAACTCGCCGCGGCGGCGGGAACGAACGGCAAGGTCGCCAAGGCCTTTGTGGAAAGCTACGCCGCGATCGCTGTTCGGGAAACGAAGAAGAATGGCCTGTTTGTGCTGCCGGGCATTGGCCGTTTGGTCAGGGTCGATCGGAAAGCAAGAATGGGCAGAAATCCTGCGACGGGCGAAGCGATCAAGATCCCGGCGAAGAAGGTTGTGAAGTTCCGAGTCGCGAAAATCGTGAAGGATGCGATTGTCCCTCCGAAGAAGAAGTAGCCTCACCGGTTGGAACGGCCAGCCGATTCCTCGATGCAGGCAGCCCTGGTCCGAACCCACTCGAAGCACCGCCCGCCGCCAGTGTCTGGCAGTCCCTGCAGCTCCGGACCAGGCGAGTGTTTCGAGTGAAGGAAAGGGCTGCCACTCTATCACGCCAAGCACGAATCAGCCTCGGCGGCGGTGTGGGTATCCCTCCGTTGAGAATCCACTCGAACCAGAGAAGGAGTTCCAAAGTGCGGTGAAGACCCAAGCGGCCTTGAAAGGCCCTCCGCTCGAGGGTGCGTCACTGGCTTCGGACCGTCACCGCCATTGTAGTATTTCACCTAAGGAGGCCTGGGCTCTTGAGATTTGCGCTGTGTAATGAAGTTGTCCGCGAACTGGAGTTCCCGGCCCAGTGTGAGTTTGCCCAGAAGCTCGGATACGCAGGGCTGGAACTGGCGCCCTTCACGTTCGGCGAGAATCCTCATCTGTTGAGCGCTGAGGAACGCCAGGAATTGCGCCGGGCTGCTTTGGGCGCCGGCATTGCGATCACAGGGCTGCATTGGCTGTTGTTGGCACCGAAGGGGCTGTCGATCACCACACCAGACCCCGCGGTGCGCGCTCGAACCGTGGAAGTCATGCGGCGCTTGGTGGGGCTTTGTGCCGACCTGGGCGGCAAAATTTTGGTGCACGGCTCGCCGCAGCAACGTGTCGTTGGCCCCAAGGACAGTCGCAGGGATGCTTGGAAGTGGGCTTGCGAATGTTTTGCCGCCGCGGCCGCAGAGGCGCAGTCCGCCGGCGTGTTGTATTGTGTCGAGCCCTTGTCGACTCGAGACACCAATTTCATCAATTCGGTTGCCGAAGCTTCCGAATGCCTGAAGGACATCGGCAATCCAGCACTGCAGACGATGATCGATTGCTATGCGGCAGGCTCTTCTGAAGAATTGCCTATCCCGGATCTCATCGACCGCTGGATGCCTCACGGTGTCATCGCGCACTTTCACGTCAACGATCCCAACCGCCGCGGTCCAGGCCAAGGAGATCTCGCCTTTGCGCCGATTCTGGCCGCTCTCAGGCGGCACAAATACTCCGGCGTCGTTGGCGTCGAGCCATTTGACTATGTGCCAAATGGACCGGGCGCTGCGGCGAGGGCGATCGGCTACCTGCAGGGAGTGCTTGAACAGTAAAGAACCGCAAGTCCGCCGGCCTCGGCGAAGCTCGCTGCTTCTTGGGGATTGGGCGGTTGCTGCTGAGCAGCTCGAGCCAGCGCAACCGGCAAATTGCTTGGGACGCATGCCATCGCTGGATTGGCCGTCGCGAGCTCGGCTCTCCACTCGGCTCACATGACGCAACCGGCCTCTGCATCGCCTCCCAGAATCCTGACGACAACCGTTGGCTCATATCCATTGCCCGATTGGCTTGTCGCACTGCCCAGCGATCAGGCGCGCAGCGACGCCACGCGTGTCGTTTTCGGCATCCAGCGGCAGGCGGGCATCGATTTGCCGACTGACGGCGAGCTCTATCGCTTTGACGTCAATCATCCCGACACCAATGGCATGATCGATTACTTTGTCGAAGCCATGTCGGGAATTGAAACGCGCTTGGGCCTGTCGGACTGGGAGGCTTTCGGCGCCCTCGCTCCCATGAGCTTTCGGCGCCGGCCCGCGGGCGTGGTGCGATCGGCAATCGGCGAGGGGAGCTTGAATCTCGTGGCTGACTGCGACGCAGCAGCCGAGGTGGCGGGCGGGCCATTCAAGTTCACGTTGACAAGCCCCTACATGCTTTCCAGGACTCTGCTTGACCGGTATTACCTGGACTTCGAAGCGCTGACGCTGGCCATCGCTGACGTGTTGGCAGCCCAGGTTTCCCACCTTCGTTGCGCCTGCGTGCAGGTGGACGAAGCCAACGTGACGGGCAATCCTCAAGACGCCCCGTTGGCCGCTAAGGCCATCAATCGGGTTCTGGATCGGATCCAAGCTCAGCGTGCCGTGCATCTATGTTTCGGTAACTATGGGGGACAGACGATTCAGAAAGGCGCATGGCGGCTTCTGCTTGACTTCCTGAATAACCTGAACGTCGACCACCTGGTTCTGGAACTCGCACACCGGCCAGCGGGAGATCTGGAAGCTTTGAGAGAAGTTGACCACCGCATCCGGCTCGGCATCGGCGTGGTTGACGTGAAAGTGAACCGTATCGAGACCGATGACGAAATCGCGGCTCGAATCGAGGGTGCGGAACGTGCGCTAGGACAGGGACGGGTCGGTTGGGTTCATCCAGATTGCGGCTTCTGGATGCTCAAACGTTCCATCGCCGATCGCAAAATCGAAGCGCTCGTAAAAGGGCGAAACAAGTATTTGGGGATCTGAATCGGTGGGCTAGCCGACACCCGCGTCACTCCATCGGCAGCAAGCAAGTCCAGATGGCGCAAGGAGTCCCCTATGAGACAGCGAGTCACTCGTCGCAACTTTCTAAGGAGTGCGGCGCCAGTCGCAGCCGGCCTGGTCATGCCGCGAAGAGCTGTGCCGGCAAGCGACACGGTTCGCATCGCGGTCGTCGGTGTGGGTGGGCGCGGACAGGACCACATCGAGGGATTCGGCCGGCAGCCCGGCGTCGAGGTCGTTGCGTTGTGCGACGTCGATGAAGGCATCCTGCAGGCGCGTTCGAGCCAACTGGAGAAGCTGGCGGGCAAACCTGTGCGCTGCTGCAGCGACATGCGAAGGCTGTTCGACGCCAAGGATATCGATGCAATCAGTTTCGCCACTCCGAACCACTGGCATGCCTTGGGCGGGATCTGGTCGATGGAAGCGGGTAAACACGCTTACATCGAAAAACCTTGTTCGCACAACGTGTGGGAAGGCCGCCAGTTGGTCAACGCTGCCCGCAAGTTCAATCGGCTTTGCCAACATGGCACACAGGGACGCAGTTCAGCCGTGTTGCGCGAGGCAGTTCGAAAGCTCCGCGAAGGAGTCATCGGAGAGGTCTACCTGGCAAGAGGCCTCTGCTTCAAGTGGCGGCCGTCGATTGGCAAGGCGGGCGGTCCCCAGCCGGTGCCGCCCGGCGTTGACTACAACCTGTGGTGTGGCCCAGCGTCGCATAGACCGCTCCAGCGCAAGCGGCTTCACTACGATTGGCATTGGCAGTGGGACTGCGGAAACGGAGATATGGGGAACCAAGGAGTCCACGAAATGGACATGGCCCGTTGGGGCCTGGGGGTTGGGTTGCCAACCCGGATTACCGGAACGGGTGGCCATTACATGTTCGACGACGACCAAGAGACGCCGAACACGTTGATCTGTACCTTCGACTATCCAGAACGGAAGAAGCTCTTGCAGTTCGAAACGCGCCACTGGGTGTCGAACTACGAAGGCGGATTCGGCGCGAGCGGCGAAAACAACGTGGGGGTGCTCTTCTTCGGCTCAGAAGGTTATATGGAGATGCACTACTTCGGCTATCGAATCTTCCTGGGGAAGAAGCGCGAACCTGGCCCCAGTGGCACTGGCAAAGCCGATCCCTGGTCAACTTTTGTCAATGCGGTTCGGAGCGGCAAACGCGAAGACCTTGGCGTGGATATCGAAGAAGGACACCTGACGAGCGCGCTCTGCCACCTGGGCAACATCGCTTACCGGGTGCGCCGCAGCCTAAACTTCGACCCAACCAGCGAGAAGATCCTAGGTGACCCAGAAGCCAGCGCACTCCTAACCCGCGAGTATCGACAGCCGTTTGTCGTTCCAGCGATTGCGTAATCAAAGGCGCGCAACTGCCATCGAAGACGCGCCTTGGCCTAATGAACCGGAACGATGCAAGAGCCTGGGCAGAGGGTGCCAGGGTGTCCCTAGGACCGCGATGCACCCGTTCAATCCTCGGGTGGTTTGCTTTTTTTCTTGGCGCCGATCGTTTCCCTGCTGCCTGCGGCAAGCAGGCCGACGGCGAAGACGGAGCGAATCGGGCAATCACCGCTATTTGCGGCTTCGCTCTGGGAGAGGTTAGGTCAACTGGATTGTGCCTCGGATGATTTCTTTCCTGTGGCGGGTTTCGCTTTCGCCTTCGCAGCCCTCACCTTGGCCCATCGCCTTTTCTGAGCTTCGCTGATATTGCGGAGGCCTTGAGCCGAAATCTTGGGTCTCGCTTTGAGAACTTTCTTGGTCTGGCTGTTCTTCGCCTGGGTTCCGGCTGCGGTGCGCCGTTGGCCGCGGGCCGACGCTTTGGATGCTCTTCGAGCGGGCAGCGGACGGCCTGCGACGGCCTGCAAGGCGGAGATTGCACGATCAAGCGTGTTCAGCTCCTGCTGCATTGAGGCCCGCTGACTTCTCATCGCCTGCAGGGTCTCTTCGTAGTTGAACATGAATTAACTCCTTATTGAGTTGGGAGCCCAGCAACTTAGAGCAGCTCGGCCAGGCGCCTGAGGATGAGATATTCTACCAAAAATACAATAGTGTCCACCACTAGTGTCCAACTATAACCCAAATTATGCACCGAATCAGCCTTTTGGTTTGGTG
>Ga0194132_10010662_pt1 | contig 12135 bp, 10 predicted proteins | sample TA2KigOf80mmetaG_FD_148612 | JGI IMG/M metagenome (GOLD analysis project Ga0194132, IMG submission 148612) | Freshwater microbial communities from Lake Tanganyika, Tanzania - TA2015054 Kigoma Offshore 80m | ecosystem: Environmental > Aquatic > Freshwater > Lake | place: Tanzania: Lake... | reverse complement strand
GCGCTCCGGAAAACGAAGGCCGAACTCCATCGCGATATGCGCCCCGGTGTGGGTGCCGTAGACGGGGGCGCGCCGAATGCCGAGCGCGTCGAGCGTTTCAGCCAACGCATCGGCATAATCGGCGGCCGTCGGCTCCGGGAGACCGAGTCGATCCGAGCCGCCATAGCCCGGCGTATCCAACCCGATCAGCGTGAACTCGTTGGCCAGCGACATCATCGCCGGAATCACGAAGTCCGCAGTCTGCGGACTCGCATGCAACAGGATGATCGGAGGGCCGTCGCCGACGCGCCGGTAGTGCACCTGACGGTCGCCCACCGTGACGTAATACCGCCGATAGGCCGAACCCATCGTGTCCTCCGCCCCTTTGTTGCGCCCGCACAAGCCTAACGCTCAAGCCCGGGTGGGAGCAAAAAAAAGCGGCGCCGGTTTCCCGGCGCCGCCATTACCAAGTTGCGTTCCGGCGCTAGCGCGCCAAGCGCATATCGTAGAACCGCACCGCCTGCTCGGCATGGAAGCCGACGCCGGTCAGCTTATCGCTGTGGGCGAACTGCAGGTTGGTCTCGGTGATCGGAGCAATCGCGACATCGCGGTACAGGATCTTCTGGATGTCCGCCAGGCCCGCATTCCGCTTCGCCTCATCGACCTCGTTCTTCACCCGCGTGCGGTAGATCTGATCGACCTCCGGATTGTTGTAGCGGGTGTAGTTGGAGATGCCCGCCGGCAGCGAGTGGTACAGGAGCTGCACGGCGTAACCACCATCCAGACCGATCGACTTCGAGAAATCGAGCAAGAAGAATTCGAGATCCTTCTTGGTGATCTCACGATCGGTGAACTGCGCCATCGGCATCGGGTTCAGCTTGATCGGGAACCCGACGTCCTCGAGCGCCGTCTTCAGGATCGTCGCGTAGGGCAGCAGGATGTTTTCGCGCTCCACGGGATAGGACAGCTGGAACGCCACCGGGAACTGCTCCAGACCGCGACCACCCGGGTAACCCGCTTTGGCAAGGTGTTCCTTCGCCTTGGCTGGGTCATAGGTGTAGACGCCTTCCTTTATCTCGTGGTAACCGGGGAAGAACGACGTGAACATGCCGTTGTGCTTCTTGGCCTTGCCGAAGTACACGTCCTTCAGGACTTGATCATAGGGAATCGCGTAGGCGACCGCCTTGCGGACGTCGACGTTGTCCCAAGGCTTGACCGACCAGTTCATCCACAGCGCCGACGAAGCATTCGCATCGACCGACGTGACCTTGAGGCCCCGTACGTTCTGCAGCGAATCGAACTCCTTCGGCGTCAGGGCTTCGGTGAGTTGGGCTTGACCGGCGCGAAGGACCGCCATGCGCTGGGCACCCTGCGGCTGCTTCTGCACGACCACGCGATCGATGTCGGCCTTACCGCGGTAGTAATCCGGATTCGCGGTAAAGATCATCTGCTTGTCTTTCTCCCAACGCTCCAAGCAGTACGGCCCGAACGAGGCCACGCCCACGTTGTTGGCGTAGGTGTGACTCCACGGGTCGTCCGCCGTCGCGTTCTTCTCCATGCCCTCCTTGTCGAAGATCAAGAGGGCGAAGATCGTGAACACGGGCAGCAACAGGCGATTTGGCGCATCCTGTTTGATCTGAACCGTGTAGTCGTCGATCTTCTTCACTTCGTCGCCCAACGCCGAGAGATTGCGCTTGGGCTCGTTCTGGGTCGTCTTGGCTGCGTCGATCATCTTCTGCGCAGTTTCGTTCGCGGTCGGCCCAGTCAGATTGAGCGCGCTGATGACCTTGTCCGCCGTAGCGGTCGCGAGAGCCTGACGGGTCTTGATGTCCTGCCCGTACAGACGAGCGACCTGCGGCGGGGTGACTCCAGGAACCTGGATCAGGTCCTGCGGGACATTGTTGCGCTGGAAGCTGCGGAACGCCGCGTCCCAGCCGCCGAGACCAAGCCGGAAGTCCTGGATCGAAGCGACATTCGCTAGGAATGTGGCGACGGCCGTCGCGCCGCTCGAGGACTTGGCGCGCGCCATCGAGTAGATCACGTCGTCGGCGTTGAACGTCGTCCCGCCGCAGCCCTTGACGTTGCGACGGAGCTTGAACGTCCAGGTGGTCGTCGCCGCGTCGTAGGTCCACGACTCGGCCAGGCGACCGTCGAAGTTGTTGAAATCGTAGGTCCGTGCGCCGTTCGCCTGGATGCCGAGATCCTTGTAATAGACCAGCGGCTCCATCAGTTGGACGATCCCCATCTGGGTCGCCGGCGAGGACGAATTCGGGCCGTCGTAGTTGAGCACGGGTGACACGTCCTCGAAGACCGCCACCATCGCCTTCGGCTGGGCCATCGCCGCCTGCCCTAGGCCAATGGCCAGGGTTGCGGCTGCCGCACCGATTAGAAGTTTCTGCAAGGGTACCTCCCTCTTTGCACCGTTTCGCGTCCCAGACGGACACGGCCGGCCTTTCCCGATGTCACCACCGGATGGACGATGCGTGCCCCCTTGGTGGCGGCATTCTATGGGCCAAGGGCTCGTTTTTCGAGCACTTTTCGCTAGGCGAGGTGCCGCAAAAGCCGTTCAATTCGGGAACAATTTCGCGAGGATCCCATGGCCGTTGCCCCGATGACGGGAGATGTCTCCCGTCTCCTTGTCCGGACATCCCCAATCGCCCCGACCGAGCGTCATCGACGGTGGATCGTCGCCAAACGACCGGTGGGCATGCCCACCCTCGAAAACTTCCTGTTCGTCGAGGATCTGGTCCCCGCGCCGCCGCCGGGAAAGATGCTCGTGCGTTGCATCTACCTCTCGCTCGACCCGTTCCAGCGGACCGCGATCAACCCAGCGCCGCGCGGGGTCGAGGCCGTCCCGCTTTTCGGCACGATGCTGGGGGACGTCGTCGGTGAGGTCGTCGTCTCGAATCACCCCGATTTCAAGCAAGGCGACATCGTCAACGATTTCTTGGGCTGGCAGAACTACGCGGTCTCCGACGGCCGCGGCCACTACATCCACAACCCGTCGGGGGCTCGCAAGGTCGATCCCTCGCTCGCGCCAATCTCGACGGCGATCGGCGTGCTCGGCCGCACCGGGCTCACGGCCTACTTCTCGGTCCTGCGCGAACTTCGACCGCAGGCTGGCCAAACCATGGTCGTTTCCTCGGCCGCCGGCGGCGTTGGCACCATCGCCGGCCAGATCGGCAAGATCTTCGGCTGCCGCGTGATTGGTCTGGCGAGCACCGACCGCAAGATCGACTTCATTACCCGCGAGCTCGGCTTCGACGCCGGGATCAACTACAAGTCGACGAATGACCTGGGCGGCGCGTTGCGCAAGATCGCGCCCAAGGGCGTCGACATGTACTACGACAACGTCGGCGGCCCGATCGCCGAAACGGTGTTGAAACAGCTGAAGCCCGACGGACGCCTGACGATCGTCGGACTAATGCATCACTACAACGAGGTCGACGACGACGGAAAACCCTGGTCGTGGCCATTCCTGAACTGGAAGTACCCGCAACCGCCGTTCATCATCCACGACTATCACGCCGAAGAACCCGCCGGGATTCTCGAATTGGCGCGCTGGATCAAGGAAGGCAAACTCAAATTTCCGCAGGACGTGGTCGAAGGATTGGAAAACGCGCCGGCGGCCTGGATCGACCTGCTCAAGGGCGGCAACATCGGCAAGCGGATCGTGCGAATCGGTCCCAACCCACCGGGAATTGCCTAAAAGAAAGGGCCCCGACTCGCGTCGGGGCCCTTGGCAACGGCGATTAAGCGCGATCTAGGACGACGGCGCTGTCAGGCCCGTGATCTTGCCGATCGTGCTGTTGAACTGCTCGGCGCAACCGGCGCCGCAGCGCTTCGACCACCGCGGCAACACGGTCTCGAGCATCGCCTTACGGCGCAGTTCGAGATCTTCCGCCGACGGGTTGACGCGGACCATCTTGGCCGGCGGACCTTCCGGGCACTGACCGCCCGTGTTGCAATTGATGCCGACCTCGTCCTCCTGCTTGTTGAGCGCCCACATCGCGTCCTCCATCGTCTTGATGTTGGTCTCGATGATCTGACGCAGCTCCGGATGGAGCTTTTCCCACTCCCGGACGTTCACGACCGTCATGCCGGCCGCGAAGTTGAACGGCAACGTGTAGAGATACTTGGCCGCCTCGTACCACTTGGCCGAATAGCCGCCCAAGGTCCCGGTGATGGAGCAGTCGATGACGCCCTTTTCGAGCGCCTGCTGCACCTCGGTGAACGCAAGGTTGACGCCCGATCCGCCGAAGTGGTCGATGAAGTCGGACAGCGCGGCTCCCGACACACGCACCTTCCTGCCCTTGAGATCTTTCAGGCCGTCGATCTTGTCGCGGCAGTACAGAATCTGCGACTGGAACGACTGAATGGTGAGGATCTTCAGGCCGAAATTCTTGGCGTAGTACTCTTCGAGAATCGGTTTGAAGGCGCGGTAGTTGGCGCGGAAGTCGTCGATGTTGGTCGACAGGCCCGCGAGATCGGGCGCGTCGTTGATCGCCGCGTCGCCCGACACGAAACCGAGCTGGCTCGTGCCGAAGTGCGCCACGCCCTGTTGCACCAGACGGAACACCTCGGGCCCCTTGAGGCCCATCTCGTTCCAGCCCTTGAAGTTCGCCGTCACCTGACCGCCGGTCAGCTGCGGAAGCTTCTCGGCCCAGAACGGTTTTTCGAGGAAACGGAACTGGGTCGTGATGCTAATATTGCCGATCGCGTTCAGATCGGTCTTCGGAATGCGCTGTTGCGCCTCCGCCGTCATCGCGATCGCCAGCCCAGCAATCGCCAACAGGCCGGCAAGACCGGCCATCTTCTTCGTCATTGTCGGATTCCTCCCTTGGGTGCCACGGGTCAAACGCCCAGACCGGCGGACATCATATGGTCCCGGTCAGGACAAACAAGTCTTACGAGCGAGCGGCGCGCACTGCCTCGGGCGCCCAGGTCGCCAGTTCCGGAAAGGCGATGAGCAGTCCGATCAGGACGAGCATAGCGACGAGGAAAGGCAGCGAACCAATGACTACGTCGCGGAAAGGGCCTTTCTCCCGGATCGCCTGAACGACGAACAGGTTCATTCCGATCGGCGGTGTGATCAGCGCGGCTTCGATCAGGACAATGAAGAGAACACCGAACCAGACCTTGTCGAAGCCAAGCGCCATCGCCACCGGAAAGACGATCGGCAGGGTCGCAATCATCAGTGACAGCGTCTCCATGAACATCCCGAGGATGAGGTAGAGCAGCACGATCGCCAGGATTCCCAGCAGGGGCGAGATGTCGAGCCCCTTCATGTAGTTGTCGATGAACCGCGTCACGCCGATATTGGTGAGCACGAAATTCAAGAAGAACGCGGCCAATACGATCAGCATGACCATGGCGGTCGTCTTCATCGTGCCTTCGAAGGAACGCAGCAGCGACAGCCAGGTCAGGCGCCGACGAGCCAGTGCCAGAATCAATGATCCAATCACGCCGAGCGAGGCCGCCTCAGTCGGGGTCGCGACACCAGCGTAGATCGAGCCGACCACAATGACGAAAAGCACGATCGGGGCGATCAGGTGGCGCAACGCGGTGAGCCGATCCGACCACGACGCCAGGGTTCTGGTACCGCTGAGCGACGGTTTGTAAAGGCAGGCGATCAGGATCACGACAGAGAACATCGCCGCCAGCAGGATCCCGGGAATCAAGCCGGCCAAGTAGAGGTCCCCCACGAACGTCTCGGTCAGCACCGCGTAGATGATCATGTTGATACTGGGGGGAATCAGAATGCCGAGCGTCCCGCCGGCCGCAAGGCTTCCCAGGAATAGCGGCGGGTTATAACCGCGGCGCTCGATGTTGGGGATGGAGACTGTCCCGATCGTGGCCGCGGTGGCCACCGACGAGCCCGACGTCGCTGCGAACATCGCACAGGAGGCGATGTTGGTGTGCATCAAGCCGCCCGGCATCCAATTCACCCATTTGTCCAGCGATTCGAACATGTCCTCGGCCATGCCCGAGCGCAGGAGGATCTCGCCCATCAGGATGAACAGCGGCACGGAAACCAGCACGAAATCCGTGCTGGCCGTCCACGAGATGTTGCCCACCGCGCGAAGCAACGGGAAAAAGGCGAAGAACTCGCCGAGAAACGCGCCCAGGAGTCCGAGGACCGCGGCGATATAGACGCCACCGGTAACGAGGACGACGAGGACAGCCAGGGCCAATATGACCATTAACGGCTCCCCGTCTCGGAGCGAACCTGATCGAGTTCCGCGCGGGTCTCTTCGAGTTCGCTAACCATGCTCGGGATACCGACCAGGGCATCGACGGTCGAAATATCCCAGCGCGCCAGGGCCCAGGCCGAGCGAACGAGATACAGGAGGCAAACCAGGAAGAACCACGTGAAGCCGATCGCCCAGATGGCCTGTGGGATGACGATCGGGAATTGCAGCGAGGATGCGGACGCCGCCCCAAGGAGTCGTCCCGGCATGTTGAAGGTCTGCGCCGTTACCTGCCACGAATAGTAGGCAAAACCGGCGGCCAGTCCCGTCATCGCCAAGATTGCGATCACATCGAGAACGGCGCGGAGTTTCCGACCGAATAGTGGAAAGGCGGCGTCGATGCGAATGTGGGTCTTCGCGGTAAGGGCGTAGGCTAGCGACAACGAGATCGTAATGGCGAACGCGTATTGCGATAGTTCGACGCTCTCAAAAAACGTGACGCGGAAAAGCTTCCGCGTCAGAACGTCGAGTGTCACCAAAACCGCGCAGGCCAGTAACAGCGCGCCCGACCCCCAAACAAGCCAGCGCGATATCCTTTCGGCAATGCCTTCACGCGGCACCGCCCCACCCGACGACAAAACTTCCTCCCCCGACGGTCGTTGCCGTCGCCAATAGCGCGCATCCTGGGCAGTCCCCAGGGTCTAGTCAATGTCCGGAGATCAAAGCCGGTCGAGCAACGTGCCGAAGCCTCGCACCCTGTCGGAAATCCCGCATGTGCGAAGGGCGCGCCAATAGGATGCGGTGTTGAGCGACAACACTGGTTTGCCGAGCCAGGTTTCCGCTTCGGCGGCCACCCGCGCCATCGGCAGGTTGCTCCCAACCTGAAGGATGGCGTCGATCTCCTTGCTATCGACCTCGAGGATCGCCTCACGCAGCGCCTCTTCGCTCACGTGCGCGATGTTGACCGCCGACGTCGCCCCCATGCCCTTGACCTTGAGTACGCGGTAGCCGTGGTCCCGGTAGAAACGGGTGATGTCCTTCTGCGCCGGGAGGAAGGGCGCGATGATCGCGATCGATTTGATGCTCCCCAACGCCTGCATCGCTGCGAGCGATGCGTCGGCTCCCCTCGTGAAGCCTTTGCCCGTGCGCTTGGTGACGTGTTCGTGAAGGCGCTCGTTCGCGTCGGGACCGTCCCAGAACGCGTCCGGGGCCACCCCCAGGATCAGGTGATCGACCTCGCAGGTCATGAGTTGATCGAGCGCGGCGTCGATCGAGGTCGAAATCCGCACGATCTTCTCGAAATCGGCGTCGCTGCCGATCCGCAGGTTCTCCATGTAGATACGGCCGATGTGGTTGGTCACGCCGGCCGGCCGCATGCCGTCGAGTTCCGGCTGAACCGATGTGTTGGTCGAGGGGATGATGACGCCGATCTTGAGTCGATGTCCTAACGTGTCACCCATCAGCGTCGATCCATTTCGTCTTGCACCGGGTTACGCAGTATGCCGATGCCCGAGATGTCGACCTCGACCTCGTCGCCGTGACGCATGAAGATCGGTGGCTTGCGGGCGACACCCACTCCCCCGGGAGTTCCGGTGCTGATCACGTCGCCCGCCTGGAGCGTCGTCCACCGCGAGACGTATTCGATCAGGTCGGGAATGTCGAAGGTCAACTCCGCGAGCTTCCCCTCCTGCATCACCTTGCCGTTCAAACGAGTCTGCAACGTCAGCTTCCGCGGATCCGGAATCTCGTCGACCGTGACGATCCACGGACCAAAGCCGCCGGTCCGGGGGAAATTCTTGCCGGCGATCACCTGAGTCGTGTGGCCCTGAAAGTCACGGACACTGGCGTCGTTGAAGCACGTATAGCCGGCCACGTACTGCAGCGCCTCGCCGCGCGAAATGCGCCGACCCGTTCGCCCGATGATCACCGCCAACTCGCCCTCGTAGTCGAGACGCGTGCTTGCCATAGGACGGATGATCGGTTGTAGGTGACCGACCAGGGTGTCCGGGAAGCGCGAGAACAGCATGCAGTACTCGCCCTTTTGCCGCCCCATTTCGATGCGATGCGGCTCGTAGTTGACCCCGGCGAGGATGATCTTGGCCGGGTTCGGGATTGGCGGGAGATACTCGAAATCGCCATCGAGGACGTTCGCCTTCTGGTCGCGCGCCAAGTCTTCGATGTCGGCAAGGCCGTTCCCGGCAAACACTGATTTCAGATCGGGGAACCGTTTGGCCAGGCGGTACCCGGCATCGAAGATTCCACCTTCTACGACGACACCGTAACTCACCCGCTTATCGGCTCGAAAAGTCGCAAGACGCATAAGTTCTCCTAGAAGCTCACCAACTCCCGCGTCAGCGGGCGCAACATCCGACAGCCGCTATCGGTGACCAACACCGAGTCTTCCATGTGAAAGGCACCGATATCGAGATCGCGGTAGAACACCTCCGTGTTCACCACCATACCGGCCTCCAGTACGAACCCCGCCGCCAAACTTTCCGCATAGGGAAACTCGAATACCTCGAGGCCCAACCCGTGGGTCGTGACCGAGACCAACTCGCGCTTCAGGCCCGAAGACTCGATGCTGTCGCGCACGAGGCCTCGCAGGTTCTGGGCGTGGACCCCGGGACGGATCGCCTTTTCCACCGCCTCCAGCGCACGGACGACGGCCTGATAGCGGTGACGCTGATCCTTGGTCGGTTCGCCGACCACGGCCGTCCGCGCCAAATCCATGTGGTATCCCTTGTACGTCCCGAGACAGTCGAGCACGACCGCCTCACCCGCAACCAGACACCGGTCGTCATCCGACGGTAGGCTGAAATTCGCTCCATCGCCGGCCCCGAACATCATGCCGCGGTCGGCCAAGTGACGCGCTCCTCGCTCGACGAGATGACGACGATAGACCTGGGTCAAATCGTGCTCGCGCATCCCGGCATGGCCGGCGGCGATCACGGCTTCGAGCGCGGTCGCATTGATGTCGGCGGCGCGTGTCATGGTCTCGAGTTCGGCCTTCGTCTTGATCATGCGAACACGTCGCATCGTCTGGAGGACGTCGCTCACCCGATTGCGACCGTAGCCCGAATCTTCGAGCGCGCGCGCCAAACGCATGTCGTCGCAGCCCAACCGCGCCGGCTTCAAACCTCGCGCGTCGAGCGCGGCCATCAAGGCCGCCTGGAAGGTCTCCTTTTGGCGCGGCTTCAGCGCATCGCGACGTCGTTTGAGATCGCGCCGCAAGTCCGTCGCGAAATTGCGCTCGAGCGATTGGCCCATGAAAATGCCGACCGAACTCCATGGATTGCCGTAGGGCCACAGATCCTCGATCCAGGTCCTGCTCTCGACCAGGAACGGGAGATCGAACTCCGGCAGAATCAGTGCCGGCGGAACATCGGGCGCCGTCGGCAGGATGACCGCGGTCGTGAAGTCCTCGAAGCGGCCGAGCATGAACTCGGAGGCGAATCCGGCGGCGTACGTGACATTGACCGTCGTGGCCAAGACAACGGCATCCAGGCCGTCCTCGCGCAACAACGCTTGCGCGCGTGGCAGATTGATCAGCATCGGCGACTCCCCTACGGCGCCAGGCGCCGGTCGCCCCAAAGCTAGCGGACCGCCCCGGACGAAACAACCGAGCGCGCTTGTCGGTCGTGCCAAACTCCGTTACCACAGACCGACCATCAGGCTCGGGAGGAGCGCGATGACAGTCAAAGCAAGCGACGTGCTGGCCGCGGTCGAACGCAAGCGCGGATACCTGCTCACCTATCATCGGATGATCGGATCGTCCGATCCGGAGCTGCTTGCGGCCTACGACAACTTCTACGAGAACCTGACCTTGAAGCCGCGGGCGTTCTCCGCCAAGCAGCGTGAACTCGTGTGGGCGGCACTCCAAGTCGCGGCCGACGAAGAACACGGGCATATCCATCTCCGCCGCGCGGTCAAAGCAGGCCTGAGCCTTGGGCAGATCACCGATGCGGTCGCCCTCGCAGGCGCCGCCGAGGCCCACCGCGCCCTGTGGTTCGGGTATCACCACTGGAACGAGTGGGTAACGGTCGATGCCGCCACGGAGCGTTATCTGAAGATTTGTGAGGCGGCCCGCGGCGAAATCGAGCCCGGGCTCGCCGAAACGATCCTTGCGGTCTGCCATGGCGCCCGCCGGACCTACGACGCTATGCGCCTTCACCTGCGGCGCGCCTTTCCTGCTGGGGCGACCGTACCGCAGATGTCGGAGGCCCTGTCTTATATGTTGCTCCCCTGCGGCGGACCGACCTTGATCGACGCGGTCGAGATTTGGGAGCAGGAAGCCAAGGCTGGCCGGTGTCTGGCCCCCTATCCCGTCTAGCCTCGTGTTAAGCCTTTTGCGGACCAGGGATTAAGATCGGCGGGCATGGACCAAGAGTTCGATGTCATCGTCGTCGGCGCCGGGACCGCCGGCATTCCGGCCGCCATCGCGGCCGCGGATCGTGGTGCCCGGGTCCTGTTGGTCGAACAAGCCGACGACGTCGGCGGCACCCTCCACCTGTCCGCCGGCCAAATGAGCGCCGCAGGCACCAAGCTGCAGAAAGCCAAGGGCATCGAAGACCATCCAAGTTGGCACTTCGAAGACGCACTCCGGATCAGCCGAAACACCAGCGACCCGCGACTGGTCAACATGGCCGTCAACATCGCCGCCGAAACCATCGACTGGCTGATGGCCGAGGGCTTCGACATGCACACGGAGTGTCCGAAAATCTTCTACGGGCACGAGGCCTACCGCGTCGCCCGGACCTATTGGGGCGTGAACGGCGGCCGCTCGGTGCTGCGCGTCCTGCGCAAACAGCTCAATCGCCGCCTATTTCGTGGCAATCGGCTGACGCTCGCCCTCAATACGATGTTGGTCGGGCTGCTGCAGGCAGGACCGGGTCAACCGGTGCAGGGTGTACGCGTGGCCAACCCGGCCGGGCAAACGCGGGATATCCTCGGCAAGAACGTGGTACTCGCGACCGGCGGCTATGGAGCGAACGCCCGCCTGTTTCGCCAACTGAACGGCGGGCGCCGGTTGTTCTCGGCTACGGCGCCGACATCGACCGGTAGCGGCATCCTGCTGGGCGGCGTCGCCGGCGGCTACGTGCGCAACGCCGATCGCTTCTTGCCCACGTTCGCGGGAATCGAGCTTCGGGATCGCCCCGGTCGGGTCGACTTCTATGAGATGCCGAACCTCACGCCACAGACGCGCCCACCTTGGGAGATCTACGTCAACCTTCGCGGCCAACGGTTCGTCGCCGAGGATAACCCGAGCGCCGATGCCCGCGAAAACGCTCTGATCGACCAGCCGGACATGACGTTGTGGATCGTCTATGACGAACGGGCACGACGGGAAGCGCCGCCCCTTCTCGACGAACAGGGCTTTGCCGGGCGGGCACGGTGGACGCCCGACTCCGTGGACGAGGCGTTCCGCTCGCACCCCTCGTTCCAGATGGCCGAGACGCTCGAGGCCCTTGCGGCACGTTGCCGGCTCGACGCCGGGACGTTGCGCGCCACGATTGCGGACTACAACCAGGCGGTCGCTCGACACCAGGATTCCTTCGGGCGCAAATATTTGCCCGCCCCGATTGCGGAGTCGCCGTTCCGCGCCATTCGTGCCCACGGCATCGTGCTCAAGACTCCTGCCGGGCTCGGCATCGACACCAACTTTGCTGTCGTTCGGCCGGGTGGCACCGCAATTGCCAACCTCTACGCCGTTGGGGAAGCCATCGGGGGATCGACGCTTTCGGGAAAATCCTTCGTCGGCGGGATGAGCGTCACGCCGGCGCTCGGGTTCGGCCGTGTTCTGGGGCGCAGTATCTTGCGCTGGTGACCGTGCCCGCGTGGTGCCTTGAGGAGAATGCCATGAGTGAAGTGCGTATCCGTCGCGGTTTCGTCGATGTCGCCGAAGGACAGATTCACTACCGCACCTGCGGTCCCGACGATGCGCCCACCCTGGTCATGGTCAACGGCT
>Ga0194132_10010660_pt1 | contig 12136 bp, 8 predicted proteins | sample TA2KigOf80mmetaG_FD_148612 | JGI IMG/M metagenome (GOLD analysis project Ga0194132, IMG submission 148612) | Freshwater microbial communities from Lake Tanganyika, Tanzania - TA2015054 Kigoma Offshore 80m | ecosystem: Environmental > Aquatic > Freshwater > Lake | place: Tanzania: Lake Tanganyika... | reverse complement strand
ACGTGACGATGGAGATCGAGCTGATCGCGCCGATCGCGATGGACGAGGGCCTGCGCTTCGCCATCCGCGAGGGCGGCCGCACCGTCGGCGCCGGCGTCGTCGCATCGATCGGGAAATAAGGACCGGGCGGTCGGTGCCGTCGATCGGCCGCCGCACGAGGGACGTCATGGCGCGGATTAGGAGTGTAGCTCAACTGGTAGAGCACCGGTCTCCAAAACCGGGGGTTGGGGGTTCGAGCCCCTCCACTCCTGCCAGTCCCGCGCGCGCGTCCCGCGTGCCCGTTTCCGTGTCGGCGTGCGTGCCCGTGCCCGCGCGCGTTTACCTGTGCGTATGCGTGTCCATGTTTGCTTCGGGGCGGTGATCGCGGCATGGCCAAGACCTCGCCGTTCGAGCTCTTCCAGCAGATCCGCCGCGAGGCCGCGAAGGTCACGTGGCCGACCCGCAAGGAGACCATGGTCACGACGCTGATGGTGTTCGGCTTCGTGTTCATCTCGGCGGTGTTCTTCTTCGTGGTGGATCAGATCCTGTCCTATGCCGTGCGCCTCATCCTCGGGCTCGGGGGCTAGAGATGGTCGCGCGCTGGTATGTGATCCACGTCTATTCCGGCTTCGAGAAGAAGGTCGCGCAGTCGATCAAGGAGCAGGCGACGATCAAGGGGCTCGAGGCGCGGATCGAGGACGTCCTCGTCCCGACCGAGGAGATCGTCCGGGTGCGGCGCGGCAGCAAGGTGAGCGCGGAGCGGAAGTTCTTCCCCGGCTACGTGCTGATCCGGATGGATCTCGACGACGAGACCTGGCACCTCGTCAAGAACACGCCGAAGGTCACCGGCTTCCTCGGCGGCAAGGGCACCAAGCCGTCGCCGATCAGCCAGGCCGAGGCCGAGCGGATCATGAGCCAGGTGCAGGAGGGCGTCGAGCATCCGAAACCGTCGATCACGTTCGAGATCGGCGAGCAGGTGCGGGTCGCCGACGGTCCGTTCCAGTCGTTCAACGGCATGGTCGAGGAAGTCGACGAGGAGCGCGCGCGGCTCAAGGTGGCGGTGTCGATCTTCGGCCGGTCGACGCCGGTCGAGCTCGAGTTCGCGCAGGTCGAGAAGCTTTAGTCGCGGCGCGTCCGCAATCCCGTGTTCCGGAGTAGACGATGGCGAAGAAGATCAACGGATACATCAAGCTGCAGGTCCCGGCCGGGCAGGCGAACCCGTCGCCGCCGATCGGACCCGCGCTCGGCCAGCAGGGCCTCAACATCATGGAGTTCTGCAAGCAGTTCAACGCGCAGACCCAGAAGACCGAACAGGGCGTGCCGATCCCGGTGGTGATCACCGTGTTCAGCGACCGCACCTTCACCTTCGAGATGAAGACGCCGCCCGCCTCCTATTTCATCCGCAAGGCGGCGAAGATCGAGAAGGGGTCGACCGCGCCGGGACGGACCGTCGCGGGGTCGATCTCGATGGCGCAGATCCGCGAGATCGCACAGGCGAAGATGGTCGACCTCAACGCCCACGACGTCGATGCGGCGGCGCGCATGATCGCGGGCTCGGCCCGCTCGATGGGCCTCACGGTGACGGAGTAGGACGATGTCGGACAAGGGTAAGCGGCTCAGCTCGGCCTATGAAGGCATCGATCGCGACGGGTTCTATTCGCTCGGCGACGGCGTCAAGCTGATCAAGGCGCGCGCCAAGGCGAAGTTCGACGAGACGATCGAGGTGTCGATGAACCTCAACGTCGACCCGCGCCACGCCGACCAGATGGTGCGCGGCGTCGTCTCGCTGCCGCACGGCACCGGCAAGTCGGTGCGCGTCGCGGTGTTCGCCAAGGGCGACAAGGCCAAGGAGGCGGCGGAGGCGGGGGCCGACATCGTCGGCGCCGACGACCTCGCCGAGAAGGTGCAGGCGGGCACGATCGAGTTCGACCGCTGCATCGCGACGCCGGACATGATGGCCGTGGTCGGCAAGCTCGGCCGCATCCTCGGCCCGCGCGGGCTGATGCCGAACCCGAAGCTCGGCTCGGTCACGCAGGATGTCGCGACCGCCGTGCGCAACACCAAGGGCGGCCAGGTCGAGTTCCGGGTTGAGAAAGCCGGCATCATCCACGCCGGCGTCGGCAAGGCGAGCTTCACCGAGGCGGCGATCGCGGCCAACGTGAAGGCGCTGGTCGACGCGGTGAACCGCGCCAAGCCGTCCGGCGTGAAGGGGAGCTATATCAAGAAGATCTCGCTGAGCTCGACCATGGGGCCAGGCCTCAAGCTCGAGATCGGCAGCATCGTCCAGACGCAAGGCAGCGCCTGACGACGAAGGCTTCCGGCCGCATCCGTTTGCGGACGCGGCCGGTCGAACGGGTCGGCTCGCCGACCCGCCTGTCCGAGACTGTAGGGCCCGGCATGCCACGACGGCACGCGGGGTAAAGGGCGACCCCCTGCATAGACAAGGTGAGACCGTGTATCCGTCCGTCGTGACGGCCGCGCGGATTGAACTTCTGGGACAGGGCGAACCGGTCGCGCCGGATCGCCGGCGTGACCTAGTGCCACCGGACCCGCGGAACCCAAGGAGGGCGAGGCGGGTCGACCAAGGGAGTGAACGGTTGGACCGAAGTGAAAAGGAACGCTTGGTCGCCGCCCTGCACGAGGTCTTCGATGGAGCGTCGCTCGTCGTCGTCACCCGCCCGCTCGGGTTGACGGTCGCCGAATCGACCAATCTCCGCCGGCAACTTCGCGGCGCGGGCGCGAGCTACAAGGTGACCAAGAACACGCTGGCCCGGATCGCCGTCAAGGGAACCCGCTTCGAAGGTCTCGGCCCGCTGTTCAGCGGACCGACCGCGATCGCGTTCTCCGCCGATCCGATCAGCGCCGCGAAGATCGCGGTCGAGTACGCGGAGAAGAACCCTAAGCTCGAGATCCTCGGCGGCGGGTTCGATTCGACGATGCTCGATGCCAAGGGCGTACAGACGCTGGCCAAGCTGCCGTCGCTCGATGCGCTCCGCGGCCGGCTCGTCGGCCTTCTCCAGGCGCCCGCCGGCAAGATCGTCGGCGTGCTCCAGGCCCCGGCCGCACAGCTCGCGCGCGTCTTCAACGCCTACGCCACCAAGGACGCCGCCTAGGCTTGCGTCCGGACACCACATCAGAACCCAGGAGTACGATCCCAATGGCTGCCAATCTTCAGGAACTCGTCGACAAGCTCTCCACGCTCACCGTCATCGAGGCGGCCGAGCTCAGCAAGATGCTCGAGGAAAAGTGGGGCGTCTCGGCGGCGGCGCCGGTCGCCATCGCGGCCGCTCCCGCTGCGGGCGGCGGTGCCGCGGCCGCGGCCGAGGAGCAGACCGAGTTCACCGTCATCCTCGCCGCCGCCGGCGAGAAGAAGATCAACGTCATCAAGGAAGTCCGCGCCGTGACCGGTCTCGGCCTCAAGGAGGCCAAGGATCTCGTCGAGGGCGCGCCCAAGACCGTCAAGGAGGGCGTCAGCAAGGACGAGGCCGCCGCGATCAGGGCGAAGCTCGTCGATGCCGGCGCGACCGTCGAGGTCAAGTAGGACACGTGGCAACAGGGCGTTTGACGCCGACAACAGGCGGACGGATCGGGGCGATGTCCCGATCCGCCGGCCGTTCAGAGGCCGAGGGTCGGTGATCCGCGTGGGGTCGCGATCGCGGTGGACACGGACGAACACGCGACGCGCAGCCCGCTGGGCGGCGCGGCGGGTGGCTTTTTCGCTTTGAGAGGTTGCGATGGTACAATCCTTCCCGGCTCGTCTTCGCGTGCGCAAGAACTTCGGGCGCATCAGGTCGGTCGCGCCCATGCCCAACCTGATCGAGGTGCAGAAGTCCTCCTACGACACGTTTCTCCAGATCCACACCCAGCCCGAGCAGCGCCAGACCAGCGGGCTGCAGGAGGTCTTCAAGGCGGTCTTCCCGATCAAGGACTTCTCCGAGCGCGGCACGCTCGAGTTCGTCAAGTACGAGCTCGAGCCGCCGAAATACGACGTCGACGAGTGCCAGCAGCGCGGCATGACCTTCGCCGCGCCGCTCAAGGTGACGCTCCGCCTCGTCGTGTTCGACATCGACGAGGAGACCGGCTCGCGCTCGATCCGCGACATCAAGGAGCAGGACGTCTACATGGGCGACATGCCGCTCATGACCGACAACGGCACCTTCGTCGTCAACGGCACCGAGCGCGTGATCGTCTCGCAGATGCATCGCTCGCCGGGCGTTTTCTTCGACCATGACAAGGGCAAGACGCACTCGTCGGGCAAGTACCTCTTCGCGGCGCGAATCATCCCCTATCGCGGCTCGTGGCTCGACTTCGAGTTCGACGCCAAGGATCTCGTCTATGTGCGCATCGACCGGCGCCGCAAGCTGCCGGTGACGACGCTCCTGCTCGCGCTCGATTCGGCGCAGACTGAGGCGCTGCAACGCGCGCGCGAGGCCGAGGGAAGCCGCCTGTCGCCGGAAGAGGCGCAAGGGATGACGGCGGAGGAGATCCTCTCTTATTTCTACACCACCGTCGATTACGCGCGCGTGCGCGCCGGCGGCTGGCGGACCCCGTTCGATCCGGACAAGATGCGGGGCGTCAAGCTCGCGCGCGATCTCGTCAACGCCAAGGACGGCACCGTCGCGGCCGAGGCCGGCACCAAGATGACGCCGCGGCTCGCGCGGAAGCTCGAGGCCGACGGCCTCAAGGACGTTCTCGTCAGCGACGGGGAGTTGGCCGGCCTCTATGCCGCCTACGACATCATCGACGAGACGACGGGCGAGATCCTCATCGAGGCGGGCGAAGAGCTCACCGACGCGACGCTCAAGATGCTCGAGGCGAAGCGCATCGACCAGATCAACGTGCTCGCCGTTGACCACGTGAACGTGGGCCCCTACATCCGCAACACGCTCGCGATCGACAAGAGCCGCAGTCGCGAGGAAGCGCTGATGGACATCTACCGGGTCATGCGGCCCGGCGAGCCGCCGACGCTCGAGAGCGCGGAGGGCCTGTTCAATGGCCTGTTCTTCGATTCCGAGCGCTACGACCTCTCCGCGGTCGGGCGCGTCAAGATGAACGCACGGCTCGGTCTCGAGAGCGACGACACGCTCCGGGTGCTGACCAAGCACGACATCCTCGCCGTCATCAAGCTCCTGGTCGATCTCAAGGACGGCCGCGGCGAGATCGACGACATCGATCATCTCGGCAACCGGCGCGTGCGCTCGGTGGGCGAGCTGATGGAGAACCAGTACCGGCTCGGTCTTCTCCGCATGGAGCGGGCGATCCGCGAGCGGATGAGCTCTATCGATCTCGATTCCGTCATGCCGCACGATCTGATCAACGCGAAGCCGGCGGCGGCGGCGGTGCGCGAGTTCTTCGGCTCCTCGCAGCTGTCGCAGTTCATGGACCAGACCAATCCCTTGTCCGAGATCACGCACAAGCGGCGGCTGTCGGCGCTCGGGCCGGGCGGTCTCACCCGCGAGCGCGCGGGCTTCGAGGTGCGCGACGTGCACCCGACGCATTATGGCCGCATCTGTCCGATCGAGACGCCGGAAGGCCCGAATATCGGCCTGATCAACTCGCTCGCCACGTTCGCGCGCGTCAACCAGTACGGCTTCATCGAATCGCCCTACCGCCCGGTCAAGAACGGCCGCGTGACGGACGAGGTGGTCTATCTCTCGGCGATCGAGGAAGGGAAATACACGATCGCCCAGGCGAACGCGGCGCTCGATCGCGGCGGCAAGTTCACCGACGACTTCGTGAGCTGCCGCCAGGGCGGCGAGTTCGTCGTGTCGCTGCCCGATTCCATCGACTATATCGACGTGTCTCCGAAACAGCTCGTCTCGGTCGCCGCGGCGCTGATCCCGTTCCTCGAGAACGACGACGCCAACCGCGCGCTGATGGGCTCCAACATGCAGCGCCAGGCGGTTCCGCTGATCCGCACCGATGCGCCGCTCGTCGGCACCGGCATGGAGGAGGCGGTCGCGCGCGGCTCGGGCGCGACCATCGTCGCCCGCCGCAGCGGCATCGTCGACCAGGTCGATGCGACCCGCATCGTCATCCAGGCGACCGAGGAGGCCGATCCGTCCGCCTCGGGCGTCGACATCTACCGGCTCAGGAAGTTCCAGCGCTCCAACCAGAACACCTGCATCACCCAACGCCCGCTGGTGAAGGTGGGCGACCGGGTCAAGGCCGGCGACATCGTCGCCGACGGTCCCTCGACCCATCTCGGCGAGCTCGCGCTCGGCTGCAACGCGCTCGTCGCGTTCATGCCGTGGCACGGCTACAACTTCGAGGACTCGATCCTGATCTCCGAGCGGATCGTGCGCGACGACGTTTTCACCTCGATCCACATCGAGGAGTTCGAGGTCATGGCGCGCGACACCAAGCTCGGCCAGGAGGACATCACGCGCGATATCCCGAATGTCGGCGAGGAGGCGCTCAAGAATCTCGACGAGGCGGGCATCGTCTATATCGGCGCCGAGTTGAAGCCGGGCGACATCATGGTCGGCAAGGTGACGCCGAAGGGCGAGAGCCCGATGACGCCGGAGGAGAAGCTCCTGCGCGCCATCTTCGGCGAGAAGGCCTCCGACGTCCGCGACACCTCGCTCCGCGTGCCGCCCGGCATCTCGGGCACGGTGGTCGAGGTGCGCGTCTTCTCGCGCCGCGGCGTCGACAAGGACGAGCGCGCGCTCGCGATCGAGCGCGAGGAGATCGAGCGTCTGGCCAAGGACCGCGACGACGAGATGGCGATTCTCAAGCGGAGCGTCGTGGCGCGGATGAAGGACCTCGTGGTCGGCGAGACGATCGTCAGCGGGCCGAAAGGGACCAAGTCCGGCGCGACGTTCAGCGAGGCGATGTTCCCCGACTACAGCGCCCGCCAGCTCCTCCAGTTCACCGTCAAGAACGACCGCTCGATGGCGGCGATCGAGGAGATCAAGAAGCAGTTCGAGCAGAGCGAGCGGCGATTGACGCTCCGCTTCGAGAGCAAGGTCGAGAAGCTCCAGGGCGGCGACGAGCTGCCGCCCGGCGTCATGAAGATGGTCAAGGTCTTCATCGCGGTGAAGCGCAAGCTGCAGCCGGGCGACAAGATGGCCGGCCGCCACGGCAACAAGGGCGTCGTGTCGCGCATCGTGCCGATCGAGGACATGCCCTATCTCGAGGACGGCACGCTGGTCGATCTCGTGCTCAATCCGCTCGGCGTGCCGTCGCGGATGAATGTCGGCCAGATCCTCGAGACGCATCTCGGCTGGGCATCGGCCGGTCTCGGCAAGGAGATCGGCGAGATGGTCGACCGCGTCGCGCGCGAGGGCCGGCTGACCGCGCTCCGCAGTCACCTGCGCGACGTCTACGGCAAGGGCAACTACGACGCCGATGTCGGCGATCTCTCCGACGAGGAGGTGATCGATCTCTGCCATCATCTGCGGCGCGGCGTGCCCGTGGCCTCGCCGGTGTTCGACGGCGCGCGCGAGGAGGACATCGTCGCGATGCTGAGCCAGGCCGGCCTCGACAGCTCGGGCCAGGTGCGGCTCCGCGACGGGCGCACCGGCGAGCCGTTCGACCGGTCGGTGACGGTCGGCTACATCTACATGCTCAAGCTGCATCACCTCGTCGACGACAAGATCCACGCGCGTTCGATCGGCCCCTACAGCCTGGTCACCCAGCAGCCGCTGGGCGGCAAGGCGCAATTCGGCGGTCAGCGTTTCGGCGAGATGGAGGTCTGGGCGCTCGAGGCCTATGGTGCGGCCTACACGCTCCAGGAGATGCTGACGGTGAAGTCCGACGACGTGTCGGGCCGCACCAAGGTCTACGAGGCGATCGTCAGCGGCGACAACACCTTCGAGGCCGGCATCCCCGAATCCTTCAACGTCCTCGTCAAGGAACTCAAGTCCCTCTGCCTGAACGTCGAGCTCGAGCAGCGCCAGTACTGACGGCGCGGCACGGGCAGACTATCGCTAAAGAGCGGGCGCGATACGGGAACCAGGAGAGCAGGCGATGAACGAACTGTTGAACATCCTCGGCCAGGTCACGACGGCGCAGACCTTTGACGAGATCCGCATCTCCATCGCGAGCCCGGAACGCATCCGCTCGTGGTCGTTCGGCGAGATCAAGAAGCCGGAGACGATCAACTACCGCACATTCAGGCCGGAGCGCGACGGCCTGTTCTGCGCCCGCATCTTCGGGCCAATCAAGGACTACGAGTGCCTGTGCGGCAAGTACAAGCGGATGAAGTATCGCGGCATCATCTGCGAGAAGTGCGGCGTCGAGGTGACGCTGTCCAAGGTCCGGCGCGAGCGCATGGGCCATATCGAGCTCGCCTCGCCGGTCGCCCACATTTGGTTCCTCAAGTCGCTGCCGAGCCGGATGGGCCTCCTCCTCGACATGACGCTCAAGGACATCGAGCGCATCCTCTATTTCGAGAACTACGTCGTCACCGAGCCCGGCCTGACGCCGCTCAAGGAGCGCTCGCTCCTCTCCGAGGACCAGTACATCCAGGCCGTCGACGACTACGGCGAGGACGCGTTCACCGCGCTGATCGGCGCCGAGGCGCTGAAGACCATGCTGTCGGCGATCGATCTCGTCGCCGAGAAGAGCACGGTGCGCGAGGATCTGAAGGAGACCGCGTCCGAGGCCAAGCGCAAGAAGCTCGTCAAGCGGCTCAAGCACATCGAGGCGTTCCTCGAGTCGGGCGCGCGGCCGGAATGGATGATCCTCGACGTCATCCCGGTCATCCCGCCCGAGCTCCGCCCGCTCGTGCCGCTCGACGGCGGCCGGTTCGCGACCTCGGACCTCAACGATCTCTATCGCCGCGTCATCAACCGCAACAACCGGCTGAAGCGCCTCATCGAGCTCCGCGCGCCCGACATCATCGTGCGCAACGAGAAGCGCATGCTGCAGGAGGCGGTCGATGCGCTGTTCGACAACGGCCGCCGCGGCCGGGTGATCACGGGCGCGAACAAGCGTCCGCTCAAGTCGCTGTCGGACATGCTCAAGGGTAAGCAGGGCCGGTTCCGCCAGAACCTTCTCGGCAAGCGCGTCGACTATTCCGGCCGCTCGGTCATCGTGGTCGGACCGGAGCTCAAGCTGCACCAGTGCGGGCTGCCGAAGAAGATGGCGCTCGAGCTGTTCAAGCCGTTCATCTACTCGAAGCTCGAGCTCTACGGCCTCGCCTCGACGATCAAGGCCGCCAAGCGCTTGGTCGAGAAGGAGCGGCCCGAGGTGTGGGACATCCTCGAGGAGGTGATCCGCGAGCACCCGGTCCTCCTCAACCGGGCGCCGACGCTGCACCGTCTCGGCATCCAGGCCTTCGAGCCGGTGCTGATCGAGGGCAAGGCGATCCAGCTCCATCCGCTGGTCTGCACCGCCTTCAACGCCGACTTCGACGGCGATCAGATGGCGGTCCACGTGCCGCTGTCGCTCGAGGCGCAGCTCGAGGCGCGCGTCCTCATGATGTCGACCAACAACATCCTGAGCCCCGCCAACGGCAAGCCGATCATCGTGCCGACGCAGGACATCGTTCTCGGGCTCTATTACCTCACCCTCGCGCGCGACGGCGAGAAGGGCGAGGGCATGGCGTTTGCGAGCGTCGGCGAGGTCGAGCACGCGCTCGCGATGCAGAAGGTCTCGCTCCACGCCAAGGTGAAGGCGCGCGTGCGCACCGTCGATCCCGAGGGCAAGGAGATCATCGTCCGCGTCGACACCTCGCCGGGCCGCGTCCTCCTGATGCAGCTGTTGCCGAAGCACCCGCGCATTCCGCTCGCGGTCGTCAACCAGCTCCTCACCAAGAAGGAGATCTCGTCCGTCATCGATCTCGTCTACCGCCACTGCGGCCAGAAGGAGACGGTGATCTTCGCCGATCGGATCATGGGCCTCGGCTTCAGCCATGCCGCCCGCGCCGGCATCTCGTTCGGCAAGGACGACCTCGTCATCCCGAAGGCGAAGGAGCGCCTCGTCCACGAGACCCAGATCCAGGTCAAGGAATACGAGCAGCAATATCTCGACGGGCTCATCACCCAGGGCGAGAAGTACAACAAGGTCGTCGACGCGTGGTCGCAGTGCACCGACCGCGTGGCCGACGAGATGATGAAGGAGATCTCGAAGATCGAGCCCGGCAAGCCGATCAACTCGGTCTACATGATGGCGCATTCGGGCGCACGCGGCTCGGCGGCGCAGATGAAGCAGCTCGCCGGCATGCGCGGGCTGATGGCGAAGCCCTCGGGCGAGATCATCGAGACGCCGATCATCTCCAACTTCAAGGAGGGCCTGACCGTCCTCGAGTACTTCAATTCATCGCACGGCGCGCGCAAGGGCCTCGCCGACACCGCGCTCAAGACGGCGAATTCGGGCTATCTGACGCGCCGGCTCGTCGACGTGGCGCAGGACTGCACGGTGATCGAGGAGGATTGCGGCACGACCCGCGGCCTCACGATCCGGGCCGTCGTCGACGGCGGCAACGTGATCGAATCGCTCGCCGAGCGGGCGCTCGGGCGCACGGCCGCGGTCGATGTGAACGACCCCTTGTCGGGCGCGCCGATCATCCGGGCGGGCGAGCTGATGGACGAGGCGGCGGTCGAGTTGATCGACCGGGCCGGCGTCGAGTCGGTCCTGATCCGCTCGGTCTTGACCTGTGAGACCAAGGGTGGGGTGTGCGTGAGCTGCTACGGGCGCGATCTCGCCCGCGGCACCCGCGTCAATGTCGGCGAGGCGGTCGGTATCATCGCCGCGCAGTCGATCGGCGAGCCGGGCACGCAGCTCACGATGCGGACGTTCCACATCGGCGGCGCCGCCCAGCGCGGCGCCGAGGTCTCGAGCGTCGAAGCGGCCTTCGAGGGCAAGGTCGTGATCCGGAACCGCAACGTGGTCATCGACTCGAAGGGCGTTCCGGTCGTCATGGGCCGCAACGCCGAAATCGCGCTGGTCGACAGCCAGGGCCGCGAGCGCGCGAGCTATCGCGTGCCCTACGGCGCTCGCCTCCTCGCCGACGAGAAGGCGACCGTCAGCCGCGGCCAGAAGCTCGCCGAGTGGGACCCCTACACGCTCCCGATCATCACCGAGCGCGAGGGTGTGGTCTCCTATGTCGATCTCGTCGACGGCGTCTCGATGCGCGAGATCACCGACGAGGCGACCGGCATCGCGTACAAGAAGGTGATCGACTGGAAGCAGCAGCCGCGCGGCAACGACCTCCGCCCGCGCGTGGTGCTGACCAACGACAAGGGCAATCTCCTCAAGCTGCCGAACGGCAACGAGGCGCGCTACTACCTCTCGGTCGACGCAATCCTGTCGGTCGATGCGGGCGGCAAGGTGCATGCGGGCGACGTCATCGCGCGCATCCCGCGCGAGACCTCGCGGACGCGCGACATCACGGGCGGCCTGCCGCGCGTGGCGGAGCTCTTCGAGGCGCGCAAGCCGAAGGACTTCTCGATCATCAGCGAGATCGACGGCCGGGTCGAGTTCGGCAAGGACTACAAGTCCAAGCGCAAGATCATCGTCAAGCCCACCGACGACACGCTGCAGCCGATCGAGTACCTGATCCCCAAGGGCAAGCATGTCAGCGTCCAGGAAGGCGACTATGTCGAGCGCGGCGATCCCTTGATGGACGGCAACCCCGTCCCGCACGACATCCTGCGCGTGATGGGCGTCGAGGCGCTCGCCAACTACCTGATCAACGAAATCCAGGAGGTCTATCGGCTCCAGGGCGTCAAGATCAATGACAAGCACATCGAGGTGATCGTTCGTCAGATGCTGCAGAAGGTCGAGATCGTCGACGGCGGCGAGACGACGTTCCTGGTCGGCGAGCAGGTCGACCGCGACGAGTTCGACGCCATCAACGTCAAGGCCGACGCGGAGAAGGTGCGGGCCGCGCGCTCGCTGCCGGTCCTCCAGGGCATCACCAAGGCCTCGCTCCAGACCCGCTCGTTCATCTCGGCGGCGTCGTTCCAGGAGACCACCCGCGTCCTCACCGAGGCGGCGGTCTCCGGCCGGGTCGATGGCCTGGTCGGGCTCAAGGAGAACGTCATCGTCGGCCGCCTGATCCCAGCCGGCACCGGCGCCTACATGAACGAGATCCGCCGTCTCGCCGCGCAACGTGATCGCGACGTGGCGACGATGATCGAGCAGGGCGGCGGCGAGGAGGAGCCGGCACCGGTCAGCAAGACCGCCTGACCCCCGCGCGCATGGGCGC
>Ga0194132_10010659_pt1 | contig 12137 bp, 23 predicted proteins | sample TA2KigOf80mmetaG_FD_148612 | JGI IMG/M metagenome (GOLD analysis project Ga0194132, IMG submission 148612) | Freshwater microbial communities from Lake Tanganyika, Tanzania - TA2015054 Kigoma Offshore 80m | ecosystem: Environmental > Aquatic > Freshwater > Lake | place: Tanzania: Lake... | reverse complement strand
TAGAAGTAACATTGACATTACCTGAGGTTACTGATATTAATCTTGGAGATGCTTCAATTACTGATTATCCTGCGTTTTTGGATTATGACCCATTTACTGTAGTGGTTGCTAGAACCAATAGTGCTGATAGTTGTTTGAGAGGACTTGAGGTTACTAAAACTCAAAAAGAACAATTAACTAAAGCATTTTTAGCAAAAACTGAATGCCAAAAAGCAAATAAAGCCACAATTGCTAGAATTCACCGTGAAATTGAAGCTTGGGCTAAAGCACAGAAAGAAAATTATTATAAATACTGGTATTTAGTTGAGAAGGAAAAACTTGATGATTCTCTAAGAAAGGGTTTACTTACTCAAACTCAATATAAAGAAAAATTAGCTGCTTTGGAAAAAACTTGGAAAGGTAAAATGGATTATTTGAATATTCAAGTTAGAGAAAAAATTCAATCAAATATTCAAAAAGCAGAAGCTTGTGGTAAAATTAAAGATTGTGAAAAAATATATTTGGAATCTGTAATGTCAATTTTAGGTAAGGGAAAATATAAAAAATGGATTTCCTGCTACAAATATCATTATAAAAATAGAAAATAATTAAAAAACCATAAGTTGTGGAACAATTAACACAAAAACTAACACCAAAAGAAGTGTATGATTATTACATTAATCAACCTTCAACACAAGAAATATTTACATTATTCTATACTAGAAAGCATAAGGATGATATTGAAATGAAAGGTCAAAAATTTGAATCAAAAGATGAAACCTATTGTATATCTCTTATAGAGTCTATAATGGATTCTAAAGATTTTTTAGGATGGCCATTTGAATTCAAACCCTTAAATTTTTTACCTGTTTAAACCAAATTGGTAAAGGTAAGTATAATAAATAAGTAACACAATAAGTTCTTTGAATAGTTAAGATATATGTGGCCTAGCTTGCTAGGTCGCAAAGCGGTCGCCTATGATCGTCAAATAAACCTGGAAACAGGTATAAAGTGGAGTTGAATGACTTATCAATTCTGCGGTTTCGCAAGGAACTCGAGTAGGCAAGCGGGATATCAGAAGTCCTAAGTATCTGAGGGTAACACTGTAGGAGAAATGGAATGCTGACTGGGCGATGTGGGTCGTTTAGTTGAGCTCGGAAGAGCAATAAGATTAACCCGTAGGAAATTTGCAAGGGGTGGAATCATCCGACTCCATGATTGCGAACTCCAATTTAATGGGAGCCTTAAAGTCGAAAGACAAGCTAGTGTACAGGCGGTGCTGTTACTAACCTTATTAACAATCTACCAAGGTTGTAATTAGGAGGAGTCCAAAAAAATTGAGGTAGGGATATCTCAGAGAGTAGTTAAGTATCAACCCTGACAAAATCGGGGCTGGCTTAGTGACGAGCCACTACTTTCACAATCCACAGAGTCAATAAACTTTGGAATTAAAGTTCAATTTGGTGAATAACTAAATCCAACCTAAAAACAAAGCTTAAGTGCTCGTCAGCTGCGAACGAAAGGTGCCTACCTAGTAACCGGATGTCGGTTGCCGTAAAGGATCGCAAGTCCAATATGAGTTCTCAGAAAAATCTATAGCCTCGCAAGGGTTAACGGGATTGGCAAATTCTGGTAGATAAAATATGAGGAGAGTAGTTCAAACAAGCAGCTTAAGGAGTGGTACACCTAAAAAACCGGCATTGTTAGAGTAGAGATCAAAAATCTCTGGATAAGTAGGGAAAAAATAATCCTATCTAAAGCTCTAACATTAAAACGTGTAATCTCAGCGTTTTTATTTTCGACTACTTACTCTTTCGTGATTTTTTAATTAAAACAAAAACAAATGAAAAATCAAGTAAAATTCGTTGTAACTGCTTTAGCATTTATGTTAGTATCATTTACAACAAACGCTCAATTTAAGAAAGCTGATAAATTCGTAGAAGGAACAGTTTCTTATTCAAAAACAACAGATGCTGCTAAGCAGTATTCTATCAATCCAACAATTGGATATTTTTTAACAGATAAATTCGCCGTTGGTGTTTCAGGTGGATTTGGTAAAAACGCAACTCAGGAATTAACTGGTGTTGGCGCTTTCGGAAGATGGTTTATGTGTGAAACTAGAAATAAACTTCATGTTTATTCTCAATTAAGTGTTTCAAGCAATGCCACTAAAACTGGTAGCAATAAAGTATCAGTTACAAATGCAAACATAGGTCTTGGAGCTAACTATTTTGTATGTAAAAACTTTGCCCTTAGCACATCATTAGCTAGCTTAGTTGATTATACTGATAATGGTTCTAAATCTACATTTTCAATTGGCTTCACTGGGGTTACTAACCCATTAAGTGCTGCTAAATTCGGAGTTCTATATCGATTCTAAGACATCACGCGAAGGAGTAAATAATTAGGGCCTAAACGAAAGTTTGGGCCTTTTTTTGTATATTAGTTTAATAATTTGGTTTTAATCTCTTTGGTAAAAACGGTTGAAATACGCAAATCGTCAAATTCATATATTGGAGGTACGCCTATATTCATTAACCAATCTTCCGTTTCATTATCACCTATTGGATATGCCACTTCTACACTACTTTCTGATATACTAAATAACCACCCATCAGAAGCCATACATTTGACTGATGTAATTTTATATTTACCAGTCCTTAATAAGTAATCCTTCATTTCATCATCTGTAAAATCTAATTTAATTTCCATAATTTTTATTCCTAATAAATTAAGCAATGTCTTCCGCGTATTCTAGGGCTTTAGCAAAACCGCGAGCCTTAACCCCAGTTGTAATATCTGAGCCCCAGCCGGAATTGGCTTGAACATAATCTTTAACAGCAGAGTCCAACTCACTATAATCATTTAGGTCTTTACCCTTTGATTTAAATCTGTCAATAAAATAGAGAATTGCAAATTCGGCAGCAATATCTGGATCTTCTAACTGTTCGGGGTCTTCTATTATATCAATCAAGTCACTACTCTTTAATTTTCCTATTTCATCATATATTTTTTGCAAATTCTTATAATTACTCTTAAAGGTAATGCCATTAAAACCGCGACCCCTATATTTTTCACCATCCCCTGGCGCAGTGTTTCCGTATTTTGCGCCACTTCCGGTTGGATCATCTGGGCCATATACTCTATCCCAAAATTTAGTCGAATCGGCTTTAAGGGCATCTAGTTGAGAATCTGACAATTCAGCTACCCTTGATCCAAATACTTGTCGAATCCTTTCGTTAGATGTTTTGCTATAATCAACTTCTGGCCTTAAATCAGGAGATTCTTTTGAAATAACCCCGAGTATTGCTTTTCTTGAATATTCGTTTGTAATTCCATGGCGAGCCATTGCTGCTTCGATTGAAGCTACATATTCAACTGGAATTTTATCACCAGTCTTCTTGAATGATTTAGTTTTATCAGAGGTCTCAGAAGACTTCGTTTTATCATCAGTAAGACCAACCGCAGACGCAACAGTTCCGGCTAAAGAGGTGACTGCTCCGGTTATTTTTTTTAGTGTGTTATTTTTTTCTTTATTATCAGGCTCGTCCTCTTTAGATACGGGTTCATCTTTTGGCTCAGCCTCTCCCCCAGTAAATAATTGTGATGCCCAGTTTAGAAAAGTTTCCTCGTTCAGCTTTTGCCAAGAGTTGAAGTCTTTAATGTTTTTTCCCATTTTAGTTAAGTTATTTCTATAAATATTTATCTAAGCAGTTATCTCATCCAATAAATGGAGTATAATAATTTAGTTATACCGATGTGTTGAAATAGGTAGACAAGAGAGACTTAAAATCTCTTGGGCAGTAATGCCCGTGCCGGTTCGACCCCGGCCGTCGGTACAAAAACTTAAATCCTATGCAAGACGAGGGTCCAATGCTGGAAAATAACAACCATTATGACATTGATATTTTAAATGCAGCAAATCCACCAATCCTAAAAAAGATTAAAGAGTGGGAGGAGCGCTATGCAAATGCTTCATCTAATATGGGTAAATGGTATTGTCAAATTAGAATTGACCGGCTAAAACAAAAATTACACCATTACAAACAAAAATAATCGTTACTGATGGCAGAAAATTTATCAAAGGAAGAAAGAAGACTCCTATTGAAGGAAATAATGAATTTGGATGCGGCCGACGGCCTCCGTGATATTAATGACCGAATCAAAAATTCAAACTATTACAAATTTGATGGCATTGCCCCAGAAGGATTTATGCTCATACCAAATGAAGTTATTGAATTACTTGATGATTTTGAAGAATGGAAAGACTTTAAGTACAGAAAATTTGAATGGCTTGCGGAAAAATCCAAATCTCAATTAAAAGTAAAATAAAGTAACAATGATTAATATAATTTACTTCTCGGCTCCCTGGTGTGGACCATGTAGAGCATTTGGGCCAGTTATGGAAAGAGTTGCTGAGTACTTTAGCGAAAACGCTAATATTGAAGTAACAAAGGTAAATGCAGATGAAGATCCAGATACTGCAGTTATGCATAATATTAGATCGATTCCTGCACTAGTCTACCTAAAGGATGGCAAAACCGTTTATCAATCAATTGGCGCAAAGCCTCAGGCTGAGGTCATCGAAAAAATTAACGAATGTCTTGCCCTTGCCTAAAAATAATAAAAACTTAATGAAGACTCCAGTCTTAGGTGTCCATGCTTTTTATTCAAATGATGTAGACCATGGCCCATTTAAATCAGTTGAATTGTTATTTCAACTTGCCTCTGCTCTTTATTGGAGAAGGGAGTTTGGCCCAATCGGATTATACATTAGTCCAGAAAGAGAACAGCAGGTTTTTCATTATGGTCTGCATAATGTATATTCTTTTGTTGATACTATTCACCATGAGCAGGTCATTACACACGGCAATCCTAGATTTTGGGCATATCCTAAAATGATGATTGCAAAACATCTTGCTCTAGATTTTGATAGGTTTTGTATTTTAGATGTTGATCTCTATATTAAATCAAGAAAATTTTTTGATTTTGATTCTCAAATTTTAGCTTTTCATAAAGAAGCCACCGATTCTAACAAATATCCAGATGTTGGCTATGCGAATGGCAAAGATTTATATCAAATTGCCGAGATCAAAAGCCCAGTCACCAACTGGCAGCCTCGAGCAACCAATACTGCAATTTTATATTGTAATGGTATTTCAGACTTTATCCATGAGTGGATGTATCACGTTGATCAAATTATAGAAAATAGCCACAAATGGGAACCCATTATTGGAGCAGGTGATCAAATTTTTGTTGAACAATACCTATTGTATAATTTAGCCAAAGAGCGTGGAATTAACATTAATACTTATCTTGGCTCTGAGTGGTTACCGGGTACAAAGATAGGCATTACTCACTTATCGCCAGACATGGAGGCTTGGTTACACCATGAGGATCGAGAGATAGTTGATCAAAAATTTAAAAATGTATTTCATCTTTGGGGCCTAAAGCACAGTTTAAATTATGCAAAGGTACGGTGCGAGGTCCTGTCAAAAATTTTAGCTGATCTCGATATAGATTTTCCAAACCTAGATGCGTCATTTCCTGTGTTATTGGCCGAGGCCCGAGCCCTATTGGCTGACCAAAATGACTATTTTGTAGGTATATTATCCAAAGAAGATAAACCTAAAAAAAGAAAAAATGGAAAATCGAAAAAACTTCGCCCAACAGCTGGCTGAAAAAGTATCGTCTCTGCTTAAGAGACTTGGAACTGTTGCCGTTTTGGCAAGTGCAATGATCGCAGGTTTCTGTATCGGTTATTATTATGAAACTGCTCTACATCAAGTTAAAGGTGATGCTTGGCAAGAAGCCAAAACTCTTAAAACAACTTCGATTGCAGTTAACGAAAAAGAAGATCTTTTAATTATAGATCGTAAGACTGGTGCCTACACAATTTATTCAGACTCAGTAGGACGGATTATTTTCAATCTGTACGCTCAGCGCGCTTACGTAAAAGTAAACGGTCAATAAAATCTTGAGCCATGGGAGTAAACTCATTTAAAACTCTCGTTATATTAGTCGGAATTTTAGCGTTTGGCTTTCTTTGGAAGATATTTAATTCAGAAAACTCTAGAGAATTAAACAGCGGAACAATTAACGAAAAGTCACCGCCAAGTTTAGCTCTTTATTATTATTTAGAAAAATATTCTGCTGAATACAATGTACCATTCCATATTGCGGTTGGAGTAGCGAGAGAGGAAACCGGCTATAGGGGCCCATTTGATTGGAATTATAATCCAAAACTAACTTCATCCGCCGCTGCATATGGGGCAATGCAGATTCAGGTGCCAACCGCAAATTTTATTTGGGATTCGCCTGTTACTAAAAAACAATTATTGAATAATCTTGAACTGAACGTTCAAATTTCAATGAAACTTTTAGCCTATTTGTATAAAAGATATAATAGCTGGCAGGTCGCCCTCGGATGTTATAACACAGGACGACCTATAGTTAACGACTATGCTAGACGTATTGTTAAATAAAATAAAACACACTAATATGGAAAATTGGGATCCTAACGAATATCAGGGGCGCCGAAAAGACCAGGTTGAATCAAATGAAAAAATTATGGGCGCAGTAATGTCAGCCGCTGTACTTTGTGCAATTATAGCCTTAGTAATAAAAATTCTATTTTAATGAGAAAAACTGCAAAAGAAAAACTGCATAGCATCTTAAATGTTATTTTTTATGTAATGGTTACAATAAATTTAATTGTACCCATCTCCCTGTTTACCGTATGTACCATTGCACTGTCTCACCTTGAAAATCTACACTGGTCAGTTGAATGGGCAGTCAAAATATCACTGTGTCTTGCAGTAGTTGAAACAATAGCTCAGCTGATTAGAACGGTAAAACTTTTTAAGAATAAGAAGTAGATAATATTGAAGAAGAGAGATTTAGAGCCTCTCCTTGTTCGCCTCGGGTTAACCGCCCTTGAATGATCGTAGGGTCATAAAGAGGTAAGCAAAAAAAAATAAAATCTAACATGTACACTCTAACCGAGAAAAAGAGTTGTTCGGTGCACATCACCAGCAACAAAAATCGTATTAAACAATACGAAAACAAAGTCTATCTAAAAGATAAACAACACTTTGAACTGGAAATTTTTAATCCTCACCAGTTTAAAGTCTTAGCGAAAATTTCAATTAATGGCACTCAAATTTCCCCGGCCGGTTTAGTTATTAGACCGGGTCAAAGAATTTACCTTGAGCGTTATATTGATGTTGCTAAAAAATTTAAGTTTGAAACATATGAAGTTGAAGACTCAGCTGAAGCCAAGGCTGCAATTGCAAAAAATGGTGAAGTTAAGGTTGAATTCTACTATGAGCAAAACTTAACAGGAAACTATTGGTATGGAAATTCCATGGCAATTAATTCAAATACCCTTTTTACAACTACTGGTACAGCGCTTCGCGAAAGCAATATTACTTACACAGGCGGTTTAAACTATGACCATATTAGTTATGCCGGTACAACAGTTAACAATATTGCAATACCAGTTGCAGGTTCTCTTGAAACAGGCAGAGTTGAAGAGGGTGCTAAATCTAACCAGAACCTTTCCAAAGAGTCTGGAACCTATAATTGGTGGGTCAATGAAACTGTAATTGTAAAATTACTACCGGTTTCAGCTAAGCCAGTGGAGGTTTCAGAAATACGTAATTATTGTGGTGGATGCGGGGCACGCATCAAAAAAACCAGTTGGAAGTTTTGCCCTAGCTGTGGCACGGCTTTAGACTAAAAAGAACAAAGAGGCTCTAATTCACTTCTTTTTAGTATATTATCTCTATAATTTACAGAAATGGAAAAACTGTTAAATGAAATATTGGGCTGGCCCGGTCACATTGTATCTGGTAGCAAAACTTTTTATCGTGAAAAAAACCCAACCCACCTGGTCATTTTTAATGCTAATGTGTGTACGGACGCAGGTAAGGTTTGGTGGGGAGATGTTGATGTTACTATTAGTAAAAATGATCTAAGCCAACTTGCAAAAGAGTCTGGTAAAACAATCTATGTGCTCTATGAAATAGATGGTCGATTTGAAAATGAAAAAGACCCCAAGTTAGACCAAGCTGCCATTAAGTTTATGCCCGATGGTTCATTTGAAATTAACGAATCTCTTAAAAAATACTATAGTCTATCGGCCTAGCTCCTCGCTGGGTTAAGTTAAAGCTGGTCCACAAAAATTATAAAAATGACAATATTTACCTCTGTTCTGATGTGCGCGTGTTTTTGCCGAATTGTCTATGCGGTTCGGCATCATAAAGAACCCAGAATTCCATTTAGTGAAGAACTTATTGCATTCACTGTAACATTTGGTATTATCTTTGGGCTGACTTATCTATTTTTAGGGATTGCTGAAATATTTAAATTCTTAAACTCTGTACATTAAAAATAGTACAATAACTATATGAACATAAACCCAGCAAATTTAAAACGATATATGTCGGTAAGTAGAACGGTAAACGTTGATGATAAATTTAGGAAGAATGCTTTGAGTTTAATTTCAGGCGGATCCACGGTTGAAATTACTTATGCCAATGGCCAGACCTTAGTCTATGATAAAATTAAAAATCCTGAAAAATACATTAAGAGTCTAGTCGGTCGCGAGAACATTGTATCAATTAAAGTAGACAATCAACCTTTTAATTTTGAAAAATGATAACATTTGAAAATTTAGTATTTACGAATCATCCGAATCCCTCAGGAGGTGGCGTTCAAGCCAAGGTCAAATTTGATAATGGTTATGGCGCAAGCGTAATTAAAACTCAAACTTCATACGGTGGGCAAAATGGTTTATATGAACTTGCGGTGTTGGGAAAGGATGACCATATTACATATGATACCCCAGTTACGAATGATGTATTAGGGTATTTGTCTGAAGCTGACGTAACTACAATTTTAGCACAAATTCAATCACTGGAGAATGGCAAAGAAGAAGAGCCCAGAAGAAATGGCTAAGATCCTCATTGATAAAATGTTTGAGATCGCTGGGCATGATGTTAAATATGAAGATGTAGTTAATCGAAAGGACAACTGGTTTTGGGATTGGACTATGACTATGGAACAGCGCTCCCAATGGATTGAATGGGGAGTTGAAGTTCTACTTAAAAATAATAAACACCGTACCCGAAAGCTAGCTGAAATTGATATGAGTTGGATTGATATGCAATGGGGTCTTAAAGTATCAGATTATGAGTCGTTACACTAAAAAATTAGAAAGCGGTAATACTATTGTCTATGGTTGGGACCATGCGCTAGGATACTTTTATGATATCTGGGAAAATTATGGTACCAAAGACGAACGGTGTATTAAGGAGAGATGTTCACTTTTTGGAATGGCTAAGGGCGAATTATTAGAAGAACTTAGTGAAATAAAGGCAAACCCAAATTTCATGCAGGCGCTAGCGCTAGACCTGCCAGATTAAAACTGGCATTTTCTCTACTTGAACCTCAAAATAAGTGTGTATACATGGGCGCTGAGCGACTTTCAAAATAATTTTTTGAAAAATTTTTAAATTTTTAAAGTTTTTGGAAAACTTGTGGTGACAGCATTGTTAAATAACTAAAATTAACAATCAAAAACCATGTCGAAATTCCTAAAATCACCTGTTACCATTGACGATACTTATATCGGCAAAAGATTTACTAGGGTAAATTCAAGAGGTGAGGAGGTCGAAGACGTGGTAGAAGAATTTGTTACTATTTGGATGGCCAGATCCCATCCTAAAACTAAAGTTAGGGTGTATCGACCCCAAGTTTCGGTTAAAACCCCCAATAATACTGTCTATTCTCTGTCTGAGATTTATTTCCATCTTGACTAACCACACCCCAATTTTTTAGTATAAGATCATTGTAGCTAAGACTCAAAAAAATCTTAAAAACAATGGAAATAACATCATTTGCTTTAGGTATGCTAACGATGGTTGCGATTGCATTTGCAATAGTTACCGTTATTGGTTTGCTTATGGTAATTAAACAAAAAGGAAAAATCGAAAGTTTATACAAACTAATCGATGAAAATGAAAGAAAAGTGTATCAAGATCTTCATCTATGGAGAACTGACCTTGAGTCAGAAATAAAAAGCATTGAATTAGATTGCAAATCCTACACTGATTCAAGGCTCGATAAAAAAATGGGATTGACCGGTCCAAAGTCACAAAAGGCGGACACCCTAATTACTAGTTAGTTAGCATAGTAGTCTTAGCTACTCGGGATGTAGCGTAGCCCGGTATCGCGCCTGCTTTGGGAGCAGGAGGCCGTAGGTTCAAATCCTGCCATCCCGACCAAAAAGTAAGTATAATATAATTATGGATAGGATCAGTAAGTTTTTAGTTTGGGCCCAGCTCATAATCAACTGGCTACTTATGTTAGTATTAGCAATTGCTGCATTTGATAAAACTTTATTGGATGTAATTGATGCAAGATGGTGGACCCTTTTTATTTTAGTTAATCTTTATAGTGCTAAACTATGGAGAGACCTTGAACAAAAATAAATGCATGGTCCTGTAGTTCAACGGATAGAACAACTGCCTTCTAAGCAGTGGATCCAAGTTCGATTCTTGGCGGGACTACTAAAATTCAAAAATTAAAGAAAAACTGGAGTAATTGGTTTTATGATACATTTTATGTAAATCGATATTAATATGAAAAAATTTATGATTATGATTCAAAAAAGTATTGAGTGGGTGCGTGAGCATTCAATGTTTCAAAAATTTATTTGGCTTGCTTTATTTTTAGGCGCTAGCCAAGCATTCGGTCAATATGTTTCAGTCCCACATTATGATGCCGAACATACAGCCAATCATATTATGATGGGGCATATTAAAATGTATTTAAATGATTCAACAACAGAGGTAGTTATAGAAAAGAAAAATGATAGGTGGGTTACATCTTATTACAACAAAGATGTAATTGATAAAAAAGTATGGAAGGTGTTGTCTAAGGGTAAACCATCATTTACTGGTAGTACTAATGGCGGTTATAGGTTTTATATAACCATATATGATGTAAAGGATGATATCAAGATACTAAATTCGTTGGATATCACTATTGATGCTTATACACAAAAAATTAAATATATTGAGATAAAGCTATGAAAAAAATACTCGTTATAGTTGGAATAATTGGGTCAGTCTTAGTGGGCTGTAAACCCACGGTAGTCGGAGAAGTTACCGAAAAGAGCTGCATTGTGACCGAAGTTGAATTTTTTCAAATAGGCCAACGCCATACTCTACAGATTGATCCGGAATGGAAAGTAAAAACTGACTGTGGTAATAGGTTTACTATACACAGGCCTATTAGAGTTGGCGATACTATTCAAATCAAAATAGTAAAATACAAAAAGAAATAGTATTTGCCCCTTTGGTGGAATTGGTAGACACGCTAGACTTAGGATCTAGTGCCGCGAGGTTTGAGAGTTCGAGTCTCTCAGGGGGTACTTAAACAAGAGAGGCGAAAACGACACATGCGGCCACATGTCGATAGACAGATGTGACCTTGCTTAGAGGTTGGTTGATAGGTAACTAAACCTCGGGGCGCAAGTCCTCCCTCTTGTACAACACAGGGCTGAAGAAATTCAGCCCCTTTTTGTTTTAGAGATAAATAACAAAAAGTAGCATTCTTGTGAAATACATTAAATTATTCGAAGCCTGGGACCAGGAAATGTCTGCTCAAACCCCAGCACAACTTGAAGTTACTGGAAAGGCGATAGCGTGGACGGGACTTCTTACTGAAGTGACTAATCCATACAAAGTAGAATGGTTAGAACCAACACAAGAATACTTTAGACAAGAGTTGAGTGAATTGTTGGGAAATGAGATGAGGTTTTCAAAAGGGGAATTCTTTCACCCTGATAACTTTGACCAAATGTATTCTTTATTTCCCCATACATTCAAAATGATTGCGGAACATTCTAAAGGGGAAGAATTGGAAAGTGATGAAGAAATCAAAAATTTATTATTGAATAAAGAAATACATGAATTGATGGATGATTGGGGTAATTTCAGACATGTTTTAATTAATGATACTAAGTCACAAAAAGAGGCATTTAATTTCTTCAACAAAGGTGTGATGAAAGTTTGGAAAGGTACAGACCCCCAAACAGGAGAATATATTGATAATACAGATAAAACTTTCTATATGGGTAAACTTGGAAA
>Ga0194132_10010657_pt1 | contig 12142 bp, 10 predicted proteins | sample TA2KigOf80mmetaG_FD_148612 | JGI IMG/M metagenome (GOLD analysis project Ga0194132, IMG submission 148612) | Freshwater microbial communities from Lake Tanganyika, Tanzania - TA2015054 Kigoma Offshore 80m | ecosystem: Environmental > Aquatic > Freshwater > Lake | place: Tanzania: Lake... | reverse complement strand
GCCAGGGCATCCCCCAGCTTAACCGCTGTCCCCCGGTTACCCTTCGTTTGTGTCAACCGCCCACCGGCACACTTGTCAAGGATGTCTCCGGTTCGCACAGGGATACATGTCGAAAAACTTGGCCGGCGCAACCATTGGGACGTGCGGCCGGACGAATCCGAGCCCGAGGAAGAAGGGCTCGCCGCGGTGCTTCTCGATATGTGCGATGGCCTTGTTGGCGGCGTCGAAATCGGCTTGCTCGGACTCGTCCGGCGTCGCGACCGAATACATCGACCGGCCTTGGCTAATATCGGGCGTGAGATCGCGTGCTTCGCCGCGCGACTTGTGCTCTTTTCCTTGGGGGCTTCCGTTGTGGGTCCAACTGGCAGCGTCCTGCCACTGGTCCGTGCCGACCGTTGTGGGTACGCCCATGTGGAACATCTTGCCTTCGCGGATCGCCTGGTATCCGTTGTTCTTGAACAACTGGGGCAGGGTCACGGCGTTGGGGATGAACTCGCGGAAGTCGGGACCGTTCCGCAACACCCGTGTGGTGTCGGGCCGCAGACCCGTCAGGAAGCTGGCGCGCGATGGAGCGCACAGCGCGTACTGGCAGTAGGTGCGCTCAAACCGCGTGCCGGTGCGGGCGAGCGAATCGACATTCGGTGACTGGACCAGAGGGTGTCCATAGCAGCCGAGAGCCGTCGGCGATAGGTCGTCCGAGACCACGTAAAGGACGTTGAGCGGGCGCTTGCCTTGAGCACGCGACAAGCCCGCGGCGGCGAGGGAGGCAGTCACGAAGTTGCGCCGGGTCATGATTCCCGTTAGTGTATCAACATCAGCGCAGGACGGTCTTGGCGACGGCTGCGTTGTTGCCCGAGTCAAAGGCGCGCACCACGACCAGGTGCTCTCCCGCAGGAGCTGGATCCAGCAGGATCACGAAGCTCTCCTTCATCGAATCGGTCACACCGTCGGCTGCCGCAAGTGGCATCCAAGGACCTGCGTCGATCGAATACTCCGCGCCCCGGAGCGGCGAACCCGCATCGGCCGCCTCGACCCGCAGTTCGATCGCTGTTCCGTTGCGCGAGGGCGCGGCAATCGAGACCACCGGCGGTGTGCGGTCGACCAGCACCGGCGGACTCACCAGCTCCGCCTCACGCGCCTGGTCCCCAGGATTTGCAGCCTTGTCCGATGCCGTGACCCGGAAAAAGTACCGCCCATCGGCCAAGGCTTCAGCGTCAAGCATGTGATTCGTTTCATGGAAATTCAACCGCAGGGGCTTCCACGCGGTTTCGCCCTCCCCGCGGAAGTGCAACGCATACGTCAGCTTGTCGGAGTCCGGATCCTCGGCGGTCCAGCTCACGATCATCTGCTCCTGCGCCGCCCGTGTCACGGGCTGGGTCAGTGTCCCCGCGGTGGACGTTGTGCCGGCGCCTGTGTCCGTCACCGTGATGCTGTAGGCCGCGGTTGGCGCGGTGACGGCGGGTTTCGCGGCCGCGGTGGCAATCGCTTGAGCCGCGACGTTCAACGTCTTGACCACCGGAGCGGTGTTCTGGGGGAGATAGGCGAGCCTCACCGAGTCGAGCGAGGGCGAAACCGTGCCCGCCCCGGCGAACTCCGCCTTCCATTGCACGTAGCGGGCGTTCGGACTCGTCACTTGAGAGCCAGCCGGATCCTCCACCGTGGCCGACCACTCGGACCACGTCTTGTCGGGCCGCGCCGAGTTCCCGCTGCGAGTCCGGAACCGCACCGGGCCGTCCGCGCGCCAGCTCAGCCGTCCCCAGCGCGCCACTGCCGTAGCGTCGTGCACAGGCGACTCAAACGTCCCGCTGGCCGCGATCGTGTTGCCGAGCCGGAACACGCGTCCGCTTTCGCCGGTGGCGAGAATCAGGCTGCCAGGAAGCGCGACCATCCGCGTGACTTCGGTTTCGCGGGTTTCGGCGATCAGCGCCACCTTGCGGTCCGGTGTGATGCGGTAGACGCGCCCCTGATTGTCAGTTGCGGCGTAGATTCCGCCGGGGACGGCCGCGATGTCGTAGGCGTTCTCGTCCTTGGACACCCAGATCTGCTCGACGGTGTGGTCCGGGTGGATCCTGAAGATCGCGGACCGCTCCGCGCCCGGATACTCAATCACCGCTGAGGTGGCTGTGGTGGCCGATTGCTGCTGTTGTTGCTGGCTCTGCTGTTGTTGCGGCTGTTGCTGGCCGGGGGGCTTCGGTTTGATGTCCGGACCGGACTGCGCAGCGTCGGCGTCCGTCACCGTGATCGTCGTCGTGACTGTGGGAGTGGTGCCGGCGGCTGGCGCCGGTGTGCCGGAGGACGCGGCAGTTGCCTGTTTCGCGGCGGATCCACCCATTGCTGCCGCATAGATGGAGCCATCGGGCGCCGCTACGATCGAACGGATCTCGGGAAAGTTGGCGTCGTAGAGGACGAAACCCTGTCCCTTGGCGGCAATCCGGTAGAGGATCCCATTGGGCTCGGTCCCGGCTAGTAAGCGGCCCTGGGCGTCGAATGCGAGGCTCGTCACGTGCGTCTGTCCGGACTCGTAATAGACTTCGCCTTGGTTCACGCCGCTGATCCGGTAGACCTTGCCCTGCGGGCCAGTTCCGGCGTAGAGGGCACTGTCGCGGCCCACGGAAAGCGACCACACAAAGCCCTGCCGGGTCTCGTAGTACAGCGACGCTTTGCCGCCTTCGATCCGGTAGATTGCTCCGCCGGGCGACGCCGCCGCGTAGACCCTGCCCGCGGAGTCCGCGGCAATGGCGAAGATTTGAGCCTGAGGCGCGGTCCAGACAACCTCGGACTTGCCCGTGGCGTCACAGCGGTAGAGCTTGCCATCGCTCGCGCCGAAGTACAGGCTGCCGCCGGGCGCCGCGGCCGCGCTCCAAATCACGGACTGTCCTGGTGTGGAGAGTGGATCGAGCTTTGGCGCCAGGACCAGGCGTCCGTCGCGCGTGAGCGACAGGTTCTCCAGCCGGCCCTTGGAAAAGTCCAGATAGGTATTCAGTTCCCACGCCGTGGCGGTGGCGGCATGGAGCATCGCGACCGGGTAACCCAGCAAGATGATTCCGGCGCGCAAACTCACCCCTTAATTGTAGACCGGCGCGGTCAGTGCCTCTTCCGCTTTAGCAGCATCCACCCCACCAGGACCACCGCAGCGGCGCTGACCACCTCGGCCGTCCAGATCATCCACTTGGCGGGATGGAAGGTCCGGGTGAACCAGGGATCGGTCATGATCATCTCGGCCGCCACACGGCCCAGCACTGCCGATCCGATGTAGATGATGACGGGGTAGCGGTCCATCAGCCGCGACAGCAGTCCGCTGGTGAACACGACAAAAGGAATGCTCAACCCGAGTCCGAACAGCAGCAGGAACATGTTGCCCTTGGAGGCACCGGCCACCGCGAGGATGTTGTCCGTCGACATGGTAATGTCGGCCACCATGATGATCCACATCGCCTGCCAGAGGCTGGCCGCCACCTCGCCGCCCTCTTCCTCGGCCTTGGAGTCCACGATCACCTTGACCGCGATCCACAACAGCGCCAGCCCTCCGACCAGCTTGATGTAGGACATCTGAAGGAGCTGTGCCGCAAAGAACGTCACGACGATCCGCAGGACTACCGCCACGCCCGCGCCGATCGAGATTCCCAGCCGCCTTTGGGCCGGAGGCAGGTTCCGCACCGCCAACGCGATCACGACCGCGTTGTCCCCTGCCAGCAACAGGTCAATGAGGACGATGCTCAGGATGTCGAGCAGAAAACCGGCGTTAAATTCCATTCGGCAGGGTTAGCTTCCACTGTATCGCACCCTTAGAGGAGCCCGCCGATTTCCGCCGCGGCCCGCAGTCCGGACTCGATCGCGCCCATCATCCAGGACGGCCGGCTGGAGGTGTGTTCGCCGGCGAAATGGATCCGGCCTTCAGGGGAGGCTGAAACGGCGCGCATGCCGAGAATCTGGCCAGGGGCCTGGAAGGCGAACGCGCCGCGGGCCCAGGGCTCCTTGTCCCAGTCGACAACGGTGGAGGCGAGCGGCGCGGGAAGGGGGCCGAGGGCGGCCGACATCCGCTTGAGAACGGAATCCACGTGGCGCGCGGCCGGGATTTGAGACGCCGCGCGGGCCCGCGAGCCCAGCATGTACGACATGAGGATCGCGGATGGAGCGGGGTGATCATGGGTCGGATGCCACAGGTCGTCGGGATGGCCGGTGGTGGCGAATCCGTTCCAGCCCGCTTGCTCCCATGGGCGGGAAGGGAACTGGACGCAGGTCCGGACCACCGAGTCGTAGCGCAGGTTTCGAATCGCGTCCATTTTCGAGGCGCTGAGCGCCGGCTCGAACACGACTCCGCGCAGCACCGGGAAGGGGACCGTGACGACGGCGAAGTCTGCGCGAAAGAGTTGCCCGGCCGCGGTGACTTCGATTCCACTGGCGTGCTGCGCGATCCGCGTCACGGGGACGCTGTAGCGGATCCGGCCGCCGAGTGCGGCCGCCATGGCGCGCGGAAGTTGATCATTGCCGCCTCGGATCTTGTAGCGCGTCTTCTCGTGCTCATCGCCGAGGGCGTCCTGCAGGGACCAGAGAGCGGAGCTGCGGTCCTCGCGCGGCCGCTCCCAGGGCAGCCACAGCAGCTCCTGCGCGCCTTGTGATGCGCCCTGATCCTTGAGGAACCGCGTGAAGGTGATCCGGTCGGCCTGCTCCGGGGAGATCCGGCGTCCGGGCGCCATGACGTACCGTTCCCACAGCTCGTCGAGGGTGCTCTTGCGCTCGGAGGGAGTCAACCGCACCGGGGCCCGCTTGAGGTCGAGTGGATGCGGGAAGCGCTTGCCACGCAGCAGATACATCCGGTGTCCGTGGGCGGGGTAGAACGGATCCAGAGTGAGGGAGAACCTCCGGACGTAGCGCAGCGTCAGCTCGTGCGTGTCGGGGATCCGGCTGGCTCCTGCTTCGGCAAACTGGCCGTCACGAAAAGGCGCGCGGAGGGTGCGGACGCGGCCACCGGGATGATCGGACGCCTCGAGGACAGTGACCGCGAGTCCGCGATCGGCGAGGTCGAGCGCGGCGGCGAGTCCAGCCATGCCCGCGCCGATCACGAGGACGTGCTGGGTGCGGGAGGCAAAGGCGGCGGACAGCCACTGCCGGCGGGTCATGGCTACGGTCGACCGTATCTCGAACGGCTCGCCAGCCGCCGGAACTCGATCCGGCGCGGCGCGTTCATGCCGAGCAACTCGCTGGTGGCCCGGCCGACCGGCGTCAACCCTTCGATCCGTCCGTCCTTGAGAATGAAATGTTGGTCCCAGCGGTCCCTGCGCGGATCGAAGAGCCGCACTCCTTGCCCGGTGGCTGGGTCAATGGCTGAGAGGTTGGGGCCCTTTCGAAAATTGCACTGCTGGCAAGCCCGCCTGGTAGTAGGCAGTATTCGCATAGGTGGTTGGCCCGCCTTCGCACCAGATCCCGGAGCTCACTGCCGGTCAAGTGTGAGGCGTCTGTCCGCGGTCTCGATCGAGACGGTTCAGAGCCTTCAATTTGAGGATGGCGATGAAATCCGCAGCCTCGATCAGAGCCTCGTATTCTGCCCGCTCCTCGTCCGAGAGCAGTCCCTCGGTGGCACGGTCGGCAAGGTGATCCGCTCTTTCCTGGACCTCGGGTGGAAAATTGAACCCGGCGAGTGGATCTATCACCCAGTCAAGCAGCGCCATGCGGCCATATTAGCAGAGCACCGCACTCGGCGATTGCCGCCCGCCCCCGCTCCATGAAATCATATGGAATTCACCGATGAAGCTCCTGGACCAAAAAGTCACCCTGATCACCGGCGCCGCCCTCGGCATCGGCGCGGGGATCGCGGACCTGTTCGCCGAAAATGGCGCGATCCTCTATCTGTTCGACCTCGACGGCGAGAAGTGCCAAGCCAAAGCCGCTGAACTGCGCTCCGCCGGACACCAGGCGCAGGCGTTCCAGGGCGACGTATCCAGGGCTGAGTCCCTCCAGACCTGTGTGGACGCGGCGCTTGCCGCCCACGGCCGGATCGATGCGGTGATCAACAACGCTGGCATCTACCCCCGCCGCGCATTCCTCGACATGACCGAGGCTGAATGGGACCAGATGCAGGATGTTAATCTAAAAAGCCTGTTCCACATTTCCAAGCTCGTGCTGCCGTCGATGATCGAACGGCGCTCGGGCAAGATCGTCAATATCAGCTCGGTGACCTTTTTCAAAGGGATGGCGTTGCTCACGCACTACGTCGCGTCCAAGGGCGGGATGATCGGATTCAGCCGGGCGCTCGCGCGCGAGATGGGTCCGCACAACATCCACATCAATTGCGTGACACCGGGTGCGATTAAGACCGAGGGCGAGGTGGTCCATGCCGACCCCGCCGCCATCGCCGCCATCCAGGCGCGACAGTGCCTGGACCGGCGCCTTGTTCCCCTGGACGTCGCGGGTCCGTGCCTGTTCCTTGCTTCGTCCCTCAGCGACGGCATGACTGGCCAGACCCTCAATGTCGACGGTGGACTCATCATGTACTAAGGAGGACCCGCAGTGCCGGACCGCTACGCTAATTCCCGCGCATGGCTCGAACGGGCGCGCCAATCGTTGACCGGTGGCGTCTCGAGCCCTTTTCGCGCGCACTTTCCCGTCCCGCTCTATTTCGAGGACGGCTGCGGGCCGCGCCTTCGTGACGTGGACGGCAACGAGTACGTCGATTACACGCTGGCCTGGGGGCCGAATATCCTCGGATACCGGCATCCGAAGGTCTGCGAAGCCGTCGCGGCACAGGCCCAGAGCGTGCATACCTACGGTGCGCAGCATCGGATCGAGCCCGAGGTCAGCGAGAAGTTCCAGCGCGCCGTGCCGGGCGCGGAACGGGTCGCGTTTACCTCATCCGGCAGCGAGGCTGTCCAACTGGCGATGCGGCTGGCGCGCGCACGCACCGGGCGCAACCGGATCCTCAAGTTCGAAGGCCACTACCACGGCTGGATGGATTCGGCGTTGCTGAGCTACCGCGCTCCGGCGGACCAGATGGGTCCGGCGGATGGGCCAACAGTGACATTCGGGTCCAAGGGACAGGTGGCCAACGCCGCGGACAACATCCTGGTGGCCGGCTGGAACAACCCGGCAGCGGTCGAGCGCTGCTTTGAGCGGCACGGTGGCGACATCGCGGCGGTGATCACCGAGCCCGTTCTCTGCAATGCCGGCTGTATCATGCCGCGGCCGGGGTACCTCGAATTCCTGCGCCAGATCACGGAAGCCAACGGATCGCTGCTCATTTTCGACGAGGTGATCACCGGGTTCAGGATCCACTTGGGCGGCGCTCAGGCGCACTTCGGAATCATCCCCGATCTCGCCACATTCGGCAAGGCGGTGGGAGCGGGACTGCCGCTCTCGGCCATCGCCGGGCGGAAGGAAGTCATGGAGCTGATGATGACCGGAGGAGTCGCCTTTGGGGGAACCTTCAACGGGAATCCGATGTCGCTTGCCGCCGCTAACGCCGCGCTGGAAGTGCTGGCGGCTGATTCAGGGGCCGCCCTGCGCCATGCGAATGCGGCCGGAGAATCGCTGCAGCGGGGATTGCGCGAGGCTGCGGCGCGGCGCGGCGTTCCCATCCACATCTGTGGATTCGGCACGGCGTTCTCGGTCCATTTCACGGAGCGGGAATCGCTGGTGTCCTATCGGGACATGCTGGATGACAATCGCGAACGGCTGCTCGCCTACGTGCGCGGCATGCTCGACCGCGGAATCTACCTTCTGCCTGACGGACGCGTGTACGTTTCCTGCGTCCACACGCAGCGGGAAGTCGAGGAGACAGTAGCCGCGGCTGACGCCGTCTTCGCGGAGATTGCATGAAACGCTATTCCCGCCGCACCATCCTGTTCGCAAGCACGCTCGAAGTGTTGCGGAGCCAGAATCCGGCGCAAGCCAAGTATGACCTGCTGGTGCGCGGCGGGCAACTTGTGGATCCCGTGCAAAACCTGTCGGCGCAGCGCGACGTCGCGATCGTCAACGGCAAGGTGGCACGCATCGCGCCTTCGATCCCGGAATCGGAGGCGGTGCAGACGCTCAACGCCAAGGGCATGATCGTCACGCCCGGCCTGATCGACGTCCACGTGCACGTCTATGACGGCGTGGCGCCGCTGGGGATCCCTGCCGATCCCAACTGCATCGCCAAAGGCGTCACCACGGTCCTCGATGCCGGGTCCGCCGGCGCGCACACGTTTCCCGGACTGCGGAAGTACGTGATCAACGTCGTTGATACCCGTGTCTATGCGCTGCTCAACATCTCCGTGGTCGGGCAGTCGACTCTCTCGCCTGGCAATCCGTGGGGCGAGCTGCTCGACATCCGGTATGCGAATCCAAAGCTCACCGTCAAGACAATCGAGCAGAACCGCGACCGGATCCTCGGTGTGAAGATCCGGCTCACCGAGAACATTTCCGGCCGCCATGATCTCGAGGCGCTGAAGCTGGCGCGCGAGGCCGCCGATGCCACACGGCTTCCACTGATGGTTCACATTGGCGGGACGTTTTCCACACTGCCGAAGATCCTTGACCTCATGCGTCCCGGAGATGTGATCACGCACACCTACCGGCAGGAGGCCGGCGGGATCCTCGACGACCGAGGCCGTGTGCTGCCCGAGGTCAAGAAGGCGGTGGCCAATGGAATCGGGCTGGATGTCGGGCACGGCGCGGGGAGCTTTGGGTGGGCCGTAGCCGAAGCCGCACTCAAGCAGGACACGTTCCCTGGCACCATTTCGAGCGACGTGCACCAGTACAACGTCCACGGCCCGGTGCTTGACCTGGCGACGACGCTCTCCAAGTTCATGCACCTGGGCATGACGCTGGAACAGGTGGTGGAGCGCGCCACCAAGAATCCCGCGAGCACGTTCGGGTTCCCGCGCGGACTGGGAACGCTTGCCGTGGGCAGCGAAGGCGATGTCGCGGTGTTCAAGATGGAACAGGGCGATTTCGAGCTGTTCGACTCGGTCCGCCAGTCGCGAATCGTGCACCGGCGGCTCCTGCCAGTTGCGACGGTGAAGGCCGGACGCATCTATGGATCGGCGTCGATTCCTGTCGTGACGCTGTGAGCACCGGTCTGGCGCCATGAACCCAGGCGAGAACCTGGTGTCGCCAGAAGTGCACCCGGACGGCCGGGTCACATTCCGCATGTATGCGCCGAACGCGAAGTCGGTCGGCCTCGCGGCAGACTGGATGGCCGGCAGGCCCCCGCAGCCGATGAAGCGCCGGCGGAACGGTGTCTGGGAGATCACGGCTGGCCCCCTCGATCCGAACGTTTGCATCTACGCGTTCAACGTGGACGGCATCACCGTGGCCGATCCCGTGAATCCACGGGTGAAGCTGCGTGCCCGGACCTCGGGAAGTATGGTGGAGGTGCACTCCGCGAGCGAGCAGCCATGGGACGTCCGCGATGTTCCTCACGGCAAGGTGGAGATCCATTGGCACAAGTCGAAATCGCTTGGCGACACGCGATGGATGTGGGTCTACACGCCACCTGGCTACGGCCGCCAACAGAACAAGCGCTATCCGGTGCTCTACCTGTGCCACGGCTCGAATGACAGCGCGGGCGGCTGGGTTCTGGCCGGACACGCGAACTTCATCGCCGACAATCTGATCGCGGAGGGCAAGGCGTGTCCGATGGTCATCGTGATGCCGTATGGACATGCGGTTCCGTTCGGCTCTCCCGAGGAGGACACGAACGGGGAGAAGTACGAGATCTACCTGCTGAAGGATGTGGTTCCGTTCATCGAGAGCAACTACCGGGTGGCGAGGAATCGCGGCAGCCGCGCCATTGCCGGATTCTCCATGGGAGGAGAGCAAAGCCTGGAGATCGGATTCAGACACATCTCGATGTTTTCGAGCATCGGCGTGTTCAGCTCGATCCCTCAGGAGGGCTTCGAGACACGCTTCTATTTCATGCTGTTGAACGCCGCGAAGACGAACCGGTATCTGCGCAATTTGTGGATCGGGTGCGGCAAGCGGGACTACCTGTTGGAGGACAATCGGGAGGTGGCGGCGATGCTCAAGACGCTTGGCATCCGGCACGAGTACGTGGAGACAGAAGGCGCGCACACTTATGCCGAGTGGCGGATCCACCTGAGTCTGTTCCTCCCCCGCCTGTTCAAGTAAAATACAGGCACCAGCACAATGAGACTCCTCGCAGCCTTCCTCGCTCCCTTGTTGTTGTGGCCGCAGGACAAGCCCGCGCCCGACTTCGCCAACGTCTCCTATGGTCCTCACGAACGCAACGTGATCGATTTCTGGAAAGGCGCGGGCGACCGGCCCGCTCCGCTCGTGATCTTCATTCACGGCGGTGGATTCGTGGGCGGTGACAAGACGGGCATTGATCCGGTGCTGCTCCGCCTGATCCGTGAACAAGGGTGGAATGCGGCGTCGATCAACTACCGCTACTCGACCATCGCGCCGTATCCGGGGCCAATGCGCGACAGCGCCCGCGCCCTGCAGTTCCTGCGGAGCAAGGCCCGCGATTGGAACATCGACACAGCCAACATCTTCCTCACCGGCGTATCGGCCGGTGCGGCCACCTCGCTCTGGATCGGATTCCGTGACGAGATGGCAGAGCCGCAGTCGCCTGACCCGGTGGCACGCCAGTCGACGCGCATCACCGCGGCGGCGCTGCGCGGGGCGCAGACGTTTCTCGATCCGCGCGAGGTCCGGGAACTGATCAGTCCTGTCGCCGCGAATCATCCGGCGCTGCCAACCCTGTTCGGCAAGAAAACGCACGACGAGGTGTGGAACTCTCCCGAGCTGGACTGGAGCTTCCGCGATGCTTCACCGCTGAACTGGCTGACTCGCGATGATCCTCCCGTGCTGCTGCTCTACAACGAGGGACCGGAGCCAGTGCCAGCCAATGCCAGGCCCGGCGCTGGGATCCATCACATCCGTTTCGGATACCGGCTGAAGACGCACATGGACAAGCTGGGCATCGAGTGCGTTGTCCGGCACGCCAAGGAACTGGGCGCCGATCCTGTACCGAAATTTCACGAAGAGACGATCGCGTTCTTCAAGAAGCACATTCGCTCCAGTCCGGGCGGGAATCTGGTGTCGCCGGAAGTCCACCCGGACCGCCGTGTCACGTTCCGGATGCACGCGCCGAATGCCAAATCGGTTGGATTCGCGGCCGATTGGATGCCCGCCGGGACGCAACAGGCAATGACTCGTGGCGGGAACGGCGTGTGGGAGCTGACGCTTGGCCCGCTCGATCCGAACGTCTACATCTACACGTTCAACGTCGACGGCGCCACCGTGGCCGATCCGGTGAATCCGCGCATCAAGCTCCGCTCACGGACCTCGGCGAGCATGGTGGAGGTTCACGCCGCGAGTCCGCAGCCGTGGGACATCCGTGATGTTCCGCACGGCAAGGTGGATATTCAGTGGCAGAAGTCGAAGGCGCTCGGCGACACGCGTTGGATCTGGATCTACACGCCGCCGGGCTACGACCGCCAGCGGGACAAGAGCTATCCGGTGCTGTACCTGTTCCACGGCTCGAACGACATCGCCGGCGGCTGGGTCCTGGCGGGACACGCCAACTTCATCGCCGACAACCTGATCGCCGATGGCAAGGCGCGTCCCATGATCATCGTGATGCCGTATGGCCACGCTGTTCCGTTTGGCTCGCCCCGTGAGGTGCAAGCAAAGAACGTGGAGAAGTACGAGAGCTACATGATGCAGGACGTGATCCCGTTCATCGAGAGCAGCTACCGGGTGGTGAAGAACCGCGACCACCGTGCCATTGCCGGCCTCTCCATGGGCGGCGGACAGAGCCTGCACATCGGATTCGGCCATATTCCGGTGTTTTCGAGTATTGCCGCTTTCAGCTCGGCCGCCCCGCAGGACTTCGAGACACGCTTCGCATCGGTGCTGTCGAACGCCGCGGACACCAACCGCAGCCTGCGCAACGTGTGGATCGGGTGCGGCAAACAGGATTTCGCGTTGAAGCGGAATCAAGAGCTCGCGGCGCTGCTCACTTCGCGCGGTATCCGGCACCAGTACGTCGAGACTGAAGGCGCGCACACCTAGAGCATTTTCACGTATAATAAAAAAGCTCCACGCGAATCCGCCAACTGAGAATGGCTAGGGCCCTAGGAATTGACCTGCGTAGGCGGGTGATTGCGGCGCGTCAAGAAGGGGACACGGTTGAGGA